>ERZ795049.155-NODE-155-length-105483-cov-23.832246_pt1 | contig 105483 bp, 102 predicted proteins | sample MGYA00375133_ERZ795049 | MGnify/ENA primary metagenome ERZ795049 (study PRJEB30178, sample SAMN05720147) | activated sludge metagenome | isolation source: anaerobic digester from wastewater treatment plant | place: Japan | collected 2015-04-20 ...
TCCCGATGAGAGATTGAAGTCAATGCTTGTAACATCACTAGTGGAAGCATTTACAGTGGAAGCATTTACAAGCGTTGCCATATCCCATCTTTGTGTATTATTGTAAAACTGTCTACCGTAATCAGGATGGAAAACCTCAACCCTGTAATCAGTTGCCGGGCTGACCTTTATAGAATATGTGCCGTCTGTCTGAATTGGTCCACCAGCACCGCTTCCGGTCTTTTCAGAGAAGGCATTGACCCAGCCTTTGTTGTCCGTGATAGCGCTGCCGTCTTTTTTCACGGTTCCTTTTATTGATATTCCCTGGCTGAGCGCAAAGTTAATGTTGTCTCTTGAACCGCTTGATGTATCAACAAGGTCAGCCTGCATCCAGTCTGCCTTATTATTCCACATCTGAGGAACATAGTTAGGATGCCATACGCCGACCCTGTAATCTGAAGCTGGTTTTACATTTATAGAATATTTACCGGCCGAATCGGTTTCAGCACCGCCGCCGGACATATTCGTTTCAGAATGGGCATTTACCCAGATTCCTGATACAGCATTGCCGTTATAGGTTACAGTACCTGATATTTGATTGCCGGAGGAGAGGTTGAAGTTGATATTTGTCCTGTTTGGACTCGCATCACTTACAAGCACTTCGTCAGCATCCATCCAATCATATTTATCGTTGTAAAACTTTCTTATGAGTCTGTCCGCAAATGCCTCTACTTTATATTTGCAATTGTTTGGCAGTACCTTGAGTGTATATTTGCCATCCGCTTTTGACGGCTCTCCGACTCCGTACATGCAGTTTTCTGACCATGCGTTTATCCAAGCACCTGACACAGGAACTTTGCCCGCCATAACAGTACCCGAGATAGTGCCCATCACAGTCGTTTTAACTACAAAGTCAACACCCTTTGCGCCGCTTGAGGAAAAATCAAATACCGTTGCATGACTGAAATCCCCTGTGGGGTCAGCATCTGCACAATCGGTCGAGCAGGTGTTCACATTGGTAGTTACATAAAACAGATTAGGATATTCTGGATGATTCATATTTATCCTGTAGCCAGTAGCCGGGGGCACGTTGAAACTAAATTCTCCCTTGCTGTTTGTCTGTCCTCCACCCCAAGTCATAGCAGTATCAGAGTTTGCATTTACCCATACGCCTGCAAGCGGTGTATTATCATCCTTTTTTACGCTTCCGGACACAGTAACACCGGTTTTCATGATTATATTTACACCGGTAACACTGCCTTTCTCCGTGCTAATCTCAGTTGCCTCATTCCATAAGGTTGTACTTGCAGAGGCCAAGCATGTCTCGCCGGCCTCATAGATGTTATTTTCGGTATTTGAAATCGTGTTGCATTTCCACATCACCCTCGGGTATGAGTCGGAAAATGCCTCTACCCTATAGCCTGTAGCAGTGGGAACATTGATTGTGAAATTACCGCTTGTATCTGTCACAGCATTACCCCATCCTGTCGGTCCAAAGGCATTAACTGTTATATTTGCGATCCCAGTACCATCATCCTTTTTTACGCTACCCTTTATTGTATTGCCTGAAATCATCCGTATATCAACGCCCGTTGCATTATTGGCAGTAACATCTACAAGAGCCGCCTTGTCATAAGAACTCGTCGAAGGCTGGCCGCCATGCCCTCCAAAAAATACCTGTGGAGAACCAGGCTTGTTCGCCATTACTATGTAGTCAGGCGCAGGCGAAACAGTTATAGTATAAGTTCCATCCTCTTTGGTGTTAGAACCACTATCCGAACCTGTACTGTTAGAATGTGCATTAACCCAAATATAGGGCACAGGTGTTGTGCCGTCAGATTCCGTTATCTTACCCGATATGCTTTTGCCTGAAAGGAGATAAAAATCGATACCCGTTGCGTTTCCATTTGTTACATCAACCAAATCAGCTTCCATCCAGCCTTTCTTGCTATTGTAGAACTGCTGGGCATAACCAGAGACAGAAACATCTACCCTATAATCCGATGCTGGTCTTACAGAGATTGAATAGTTACCGTCAGCGTCTGTTGATGCGCCTGCACTGTTTTGCAAGCCCTGTGAAGACGCATTGACCCATGCATTTGCGACCGGGCTGCCGCCCGCATATACTTTCCCGCTTATCGAATGGGCGGGGCTGAGAATGAAATCGATGTCTTCTGTGGTCTGATTTGCACCAACATAAATGGGCGACGCAAGGTCCCATCTGTTAATCGAATAATAAAACTGCTGAGCATAGCTTGCTGCCGATGCCTGAACCTTGTATCTGCCTACAGGTAAACCCTTTATTTCATATAAACCGTCAGTTCCCGTGATGGCGCTTACCGGAACTCCGAATTCTGGCATTGCTGTGACAGTGGCTCCTGGAATTGCTGTACCATTTTCTTTTGTAACCTTTCCCTTTATTGTTCCAAGGCTTGTTGCATCGGGGGTAATAATGATATGTCCAAAACTCACTTCACCTGCAAATATGGGGTATGTCATAGTCGGAACAACAAGCCCATCTACCTCTACCGTTATTGTTCTGGTCCCTGGAGTAATATTGGGAATCAGATAGGCACGGCCTGGGCTGATCTCATAGTACTGGCCAGGAGGTATCGGTCCATTGCCATCTACATAAAAACGTACCTGCTTGTTATATGTTTGTGTCGCATAGTTAAATATGCCGAGGTCTGAATTGTCGCTACTTGTCAGTTCCACAATTACATGACCTTCGTTTGAGTTAAAGCTGATCATGCTCCTGCTTTCAATATCCGTTTTCATCGTATCTGATATCGCCATCAATTGATACAGGTTGCAAGGCGGATATGGGGGCATGCCGCAGCCAGAGGGAACAGAGGTGTCTATGTTTGTTGAACCCACCTGCACCCCTATATTGGTATTTAAACAGCCGGTTGCCGTTACTTTAAACCAATGAAGCTGGTTTGCAGGAATACCTGTCAGGGTGAATTTACCAAGTGTAGCTACAGCGGACGAACTGGTTGTTGAGATGCCGGGGTTGCTTATCAGACTTACGTTTGCACCTCCGAGCATCTGTGGCCCTGGCGTCCCTCCTCCCTCTGGAGGAGTAGTCGGCGGCGGCGACATTTTCCTGACAAAACCGGTCAGGGATATTGTGTCAGCACCCTGAACCTTTACAACCATGCCTGAAAAAAATACAAGGCATACAATGAATGACCAGATTAAAAAATGGTGTTTCTTTTTCATTTTTTTCCTCCCTGGTTATTTACCAAAACTTCTCATATAGTTTATAGTTGAAGACATCTTGTTATAATAACTGTAATAGTTGTAGCTTCTCGATTGTGATGTGAACTGGTAATAGCGAGATTGCATATTTGCCGACCAATTATTGTAACTTGACGGCGACTGATATGAGGTTATTGTTTGCGCTTCTGGGGCACCCGCAGATGTGTTTGACTCATTGGCGCCTCCTTGTGAAACACCTGCCATTGACAAGGCCATATTCTTATTCTGCTGGATTGCGGCAAGATTAACGGCGTCTGTTAATGGCTCCATCTCTCTTTTTGCGTATTCTCTGCTGTTTGCCTCAACCTGTTTCTGTGTCCTCAAATTTTCCGCCTCCTGCATCCTCTTTGCAACCCACATGCCGACCTCAAATCCTCTATCACCTTTCAGAACAACCGTATCAGGGTTATCTGTGTTTCTTTCGTTCCCTTGAAGGGAGGCATTAATTCTGGCTTCAGACACTGAATGTGAATCCTTTGTGTCTCCATCGTCCTTATCTGTCTTACCCATGCTCGATCTACCCTGGTTCATCCCTGAAACAACAGTTTTACCATCGTCTTTATCTAAACCAACAGTCTTTTTTTCTACTGCACCGACAGTTCGTCCTCCCTTTCCCGCAAATACGCTGTACTGCCCCTGATTTAAACCTGGCGTTTTGAATATCAGAAGTTCTGTCGCATTACCCTTTGCATCCCTGAAGATAACATAGTTGAGCGGATAGGCGATCATCTTTATACCCTTTTCAAGAGGAACACCCTTAAAGTCCACACTAATTTTCCTGTTTTCCTGAGTCCTGTCAATAAATATCTTAATATCCAATGCCCTGCTGACTTCTGATGCTATGGACGAAAGCGCTGCATCGTCCGCATAGACATCCATCATATTTTTATTGAAATTGATTTTTAAAGTAGAGCTGCTTGCTGAATTAAGTGATATAATAAAGAAAAAAACGATTGCGATGATAAGTATCTCTTTTTTTAGCATGAATCACTCATAATGTATCTAATTTTAGTATCGGAAATCACTTTTGTCAAATACAATATCTGCCTCTCAATAATTTAAATCCAGCATAACACTTATATACTAAACGCTCTGATTTGTATATGACGTATATCACATTTTTTAAATAAATTTTGCATTCCAGTGATGACATTCCATAAAATAACATACAAACTCGTTTGAAATGATTTATAGTGTTATGGATATGTTTTTATGATATTGTTCACTGTTTATATTTTGATGTATTTTAGAAATATTCTGTTATAATATAAAAAAACATAGGGATGTAAATATCGACAAAATGAGCATAAAATTAGATACTTTCAACAAGATACCACACAAAGATAAAATTTTGTCACTATTTGTTCAAAACAAGAAATACTATATATATTTCGCAATTATCACTGTCTTGGCAGTTTTATTTTCTATCGTCATGTTGATTGCAGTAAATGCATCGATCATGAAAATACCTGTTCGTTTTTTTGACAAAAATGCATATGCAAAAACAACATCTGTCAAAGATGCCTCTGAAAATATCGTAGCAACGGTCGCTGCCATTGCGGAAAGAAACCTGTTCAGAGCAAAACTTGAGATAGAGTTGCCTAAACCAAAAACCGAAGAAGAAATAGAAGAAGAAATGCTTACATCCATCGTTAGTGATTTGACTTTGAAGGGTGTATGGCTTGGACAGAAAAAAGGAGATTCTTATGCAGTTATAGACAGAGGAAAACAAAAAGGCGTCTGGACTTATGAGATTGGAGAAATTATAGAGAAAGGATTGTCCGTATCGGAAATCAAATCCAATGCGGCTATCCTGAAAAAGGATGAATATGCGATATTAGTAAAGCTTTTTGCGAAAGGCTTCGAATGGATAAGTAAACCAAAGGTTATGACTGCTGCTGCAAAATCTAAAACAGCAACCGATGCTTCGCCTGCGCCGAAAAAGGAAAAAACTGAGCCTCTAAAACCAGACTTGACAAAAGAAATCAAAACAGATGGCAACAAAGTAATCATCTCTAAGGCGCTTGCAGACCAGATAAGGGCGGATAACAGCGTCATAATGTCACAGGTTGCCATAAAGGGATCTCTTGACAGTAAAGGCAAATCAAACGGTTTTAAAATTGTATCGGTTGACAGGGGTAGCGTTGCCGAGAAGATTGGAATAAGGACAAACGACATCGTACAAGAGGTTAACGGCTTCGCTTTACGCTCTTCCGATGATTTGAAGAAGGCTCAACAGACATTTAAAAATTCCGGCAAGTTTGAGGTAAAGATATTGAGAGGGGGTCAGACGAAAACGCTTTATTATGAAATACGTTGAAAATAAAATGAATAACAGGAAATTGACAGTAAGGGTTTGCGTGTATTTTTTAATCTTCTGGCTGGTTCTTGCCGGCATTCCAGGCGTTGCCGGTTCTCAGGGCGGGAACCTGGTCCAGATGAATTTCGACAACATTGAATTACGTGATTTAATCAGGTTTGTCAGCAATGTTATGGGTAAAAATTTTGTTTTCGACGAAAATATTGTCAAGGGCAAGGTTACAATACTTGCACCCAAGAGCCTAAGCAAAGATGAGGTATACCGGGTATTTGAGACAGTTATTTCATACTATGGCTTTTCTGTCGTATCTACGCCGGAGGCAATAAAGGTTGTAAAAGGGGCCGACGCAAAAGGTATGGCAGTTCAATTGCTTGATCCAAAGCAACTGGAAAAAATGCCTCCTGAAAATATGATTGCCACATATATTCATCGTCTCGAGTATCTCGATTCAAACATCATGGTTGGTGTACTGCGTCCAATGATGTCAAAGGAAGCGTATATTGTCAGCATAGCGGCAACAAATACTCTCATTCTTATTGATACCGCGGCAAATATCCAAAGGTTACAGACAATACTTAAGGAAACAGATATACCGGTGTCTAAGCAACTCGGTGCCATAAAGGTTTATAATGTTCAACACACAATGGCTACAGACCTGGCAAAGACCTTGCAGCAACTCATGGCAGAAGGGAAAAAGGCTCAGACACCAAAGGAAAAAATATTCATTACTGCTTACAACGCAACAAATTCATTACTTATAAGCGCACCACCAGAGGATATGCAGGAAATTGAAAGGATCATTGCCCAAATCGATACACTTAGACCACAGGTGCTTGTAGAGGCGGCAATCGTAGAAATCAGCACAACAAAAGGGCAGGAGATAGGTATAGAGTGGATGACCGGCGCAAACGACAATGGAGTCATTGGCGGGTTTGTTCAAAGCGGTGGGAGTCTGCTGAGCGTTGAAAACGCCATTATCAGTGGAGACTATTCAAATGTAAGCAAAAGCCTCAAGACTGGGTTTAATGTCGGAGTATTCGGCAGTAATATCACATGGGGAGGCAAAAGATACCCTTCTTTAGGTGCATTTATAAGGGCATTAAGCTCCATGGACAATGTCAACATACTTTCCACCCCTCAACTACTCACAATGAACAATGAAGAAGCTGAGGTTCATGTCGGTGAAAACAGGCCATACCAAACAAGCACAAGGATGGATTCTTCAGGAAATCCTATTTATTCTTACGATTACAGGGATGTAGGTATAAAGCTTAAGATCAAGCCATACATAAATAAAGATGGTTTTGTTCACCTCAACCTTTATCAGGAGGTAACTAAAGTAATAACAAGCGGAGCAGGGGCAACGGATATCCTAACACCAACAACACTGAAAAGATCCACAAAAACTACTGTCGGCGTAAAAGACGGACAAACAGTCGTTATAAGCGGTCTTATAAAAGATGATTCTGCTGGTGTTTCCCAGGGGATACCATTTCTAAGCTCTATTCCGATAATTGGTTATCTTTTTGGTTATAAATCTCAGCAATACGAAAAGACAAATCTGCTCGTATTTCTGACTCCGAGGATCATCTATACATCTGAAGAATTAACTGAACTAACGAGACAGAAAAGAGAAGAGCAAGAAAAACTTTTGGGAACAGAGAAGGTGCTCAAAAATAAAAAGGAAGCAGAGAACAAAGAAAACACAACTGAGCAGCAAATACATTATGAACCCTCCACAAAATAAGAGTTATGGAATATGAATACAGCGATTGCAAAATTAGAAGAGCTTCAGCCTGTCCCTAACAGGATTAGTCGCATCCACTATACATATTTCCAAAAAAACAACATTGTTCCCATTGGATGTAGAAATAACCCTGAAACCCTTATTGTTGCTGCGCCAAATGGACAAAGCATCGAAACATCAGACATCCTCAGCATCCATGCAAGGATGCCCGTTGAAACAATCTTTGTTTCTAAAGAAGAGTTTCTTAACTATCTGAACACTTTTAAGGAAGAACAGGGAAGGGAGGTGGTAATAAGCGTTGTTGAGGGTCTTGGTGAAAGCGCTCTTTCAGAAATTGCACAGGAGTTGCCCAATGGACACGACCTCCTCGATTATGCCGCAAGCGAGCCTCCGATCATTAAACTTGTTAATCTGCTTTTCTCGATCGCTGCCAAAGACAGGGCAAGTGATATCCATATTCAACCATACGAAAAAGAGCTAAGGATAAGGTTCAGGATTGATGGGTTACTCTACGACACTTATAAGCCCCCTAAAAGGGCGCAGGATGCAATCATATCAAGGATAAAGGTTATGGCCGGCCTCGATGTTGCAGAGAAGAGACTTCCACAGGACGGCAGAATAAAGATAAAGGTGAATGAAAAGGATATAGATGTAAGAGTTTCTATCATTCCTTCCTCATTCGGCGAACAGGTGGTAATGAGATTGCTCGACAAGACGTCTTCGATAATGACGCTTGATTATATAGGCATGGAGCATGAGCTTGAAAAACAGATGGTTTCGCTAATCACCAGACCTCAGGGCGTGTTTCTCGTTACAGGTCCTACCGGCAGTGGAAAGACAACAACGCTTTACGCAAGTCTGCAACTGATAAATACCCCAGAAAAGAATATCCTCACCGTTGAGGATCCTGTTGAATATCTGTTGCCCGGTATCAGCCAGATGCAGGTTAATCCAAAAATTGAACTCAATTTTGCAAGGGCGCTCAGGTCTTTCTTAAGACAGGACCCTGATGTAATAATGGTGGGAGAGATAAGGGATGAAGAAACTGCAAGAATAGCGATACAGGCAGCCCTTACCGGACACCTTGTGTTCTCCACATTACATACAAATGACTCTTCAAGCGCATTGACAAGGCTTATCGACATGGGAATAGAACCTTATCTGCTTACCTCCTCGATAACAGCAATCCTTGCACAGCGTTTGATACGCAAAACCTGTCCTTATTGCAGAGAGGTCTATAATTTATCAGATTTCGAGCAGGAGATACTAAGTGACTACAAGATCAGCCAGGGAAAAAAATTCTACAAAGGCAAAGGCTGCGATGCATGCATAAACACAGGTTTTATGGGAAGGGTTGGCATATTTGAACTCCTTGTCGTGAGTAACAAGATCAGACAAATGGTGCAGGACAAGAGGTCTTCCGAAGAGATCAAGGCTCAGGCTCAAAAGGAAGGAATGAAAACCTTAAGAGAAGACGGTTTAAATAAGGCAATAGAAGGTGTTACCACTCTGTCTGAAGTGATACGAGTAACAATAGAATAGCAAAAGACAAAATAGAAAAAAGCAGACTGTCTTTGCTAAATACAAACAAGAGGCAAAAAACCCTGACGCCTTTGCAAAGAAAAGGTTGATGATTAAAAGATGAGATTCAAGTATACCGCACTAAACAACTCGGGCAAGACAGAAAATGGTTTTGTAGACGCGGATGGAGAATTTACAGCCAAAGACAGGGTCAAAAATAAAGGACTTTATCTAATTTCTATAAAAGAAGAAGTGGAAAAGACTGATAAGAAACATTTTGTCTTTTCCTCTGGTATCCGACAAAAACTACCTATTCAACTGGCACGTCAATTGGCTTCTTTGCTTAGGGGCGGTGTTCCGCTCTTTCAGGCGCTTACTATAATATCTAATCAACTCGATAGCGATGAAGAGAAAGAGATTGTAACATACCTGAAGGACGAGGTAAAAGGTGGGGCTTTCCTTTCCGACGCCCTTAAAACGTACCCGCACATCTTTGATGAATTGTTTATATATTCGGTGCAGGCAGGTGAAAGAAGTGGAGCGCTTGAAACCATATTGAACTACCAGGCAAACCTGTTGGAAAAGCGTTCAATCATCAGGGGCAAAATAAAAGCTGCTATGGTGTACCCTGCTATTATGGCCATAGTTGGAACCGGGGTTCTTTTATTTCTCATCGGCTATGTTGTCCCTATGGTAATAAAAATATTCGAGAGAATGAACCAAGGCTTACCCACATCAACGAAAATATTAATTGGCGTTACAAACATTATAAACAATCACTATTATCTATTTTTTATAATTGCAGCAATTTTGTATGGGGCATGGGTATGGATGAAAAAGAGCAATGAGGTCCAGAGGATATGGCATAGATTTCTTCTGAGAGCGCCAATATTCGGCGACTTCTATATGATGGTTGCTGTAAGTAGGTTTTCAACCATTATGGGAACGCTTTTGAAGAGCGGGATACCAATGCTGCAGGCTTTGCTCGCAGTTAGCAGGACGGTAAAAAATACCATAATCTCTGAGGCCATAGTTAAAATTGCTTCTATGGTTGAAGAAGGCTCTGACCTATCTGCATCAATAAGGGAAACAGGCGTTTTTCCGACATATGTTGCAGATATGATTGCCGTGGGTGAAAGTAGCGGCAATATAGAGGGTATGCTTACAACTGTCGCAGATTATTATGAAAACAATATCAACACAAAAATCACGTCTTTTACCGCGATGGTTGAGCCTTTAATAATTCTGATAATAGGCGTAATTGTAGCCTTTGTCCTTGTCTCTATCCTGCTTCCGCTGTTTGAAATAAACAAGATTATAATGAAAAAATGAAGGAGGTATTCATGGATAAATTACAAATACCCAACAATAGAAACAGTTTTCTGTATTCGAAATTCGAAATTCGAAATTGCATAAGGGGTTTTACCTTGATTGAGTTGATGATTGTTATTGTCATCATCGGTATCCTGGCGACACTGCTCGTTCCCAGAATTATGGACAGGCCTGAAGAGGCGCGTCGCATCAAGGCAAAAACCGACATCAAGACAATTGAAAGCGCACTTAAGCTTTATAAGATTGATAACGGAAACTACCCCACAACAGAGCAGGGTCTCGATGCATTAATAAAAAAACCAGAAACATCCCCCCTGCCACGAAAATGGAAAGAAGGTGGTTATATCGAGGGAAATGCCGTGCCCAAAGACCCTTGGGGTAACCCATACTATTATACCTCTCCAACGTCTGAGGGAAAAGATTTTGAAATAATAAGTTACGGTTCTGACGGCGAGCAGGGCGGTACAGGTAAAAATGCAGATATATCAAGTAAAGACATTGAAAAAGATTAACGGATTTACACTTCTTGAGCTTCTCCTTGTTTTATTATTGCTGTCAATCTTGATCACCTTTGCTTCTGCAAGGTGGGATATACTTTCAAGGAACGGGAAGGAAAGTTTTTTAGAAAAGCTTTCTATAGAGGCATCGCTTCTAAGGGAAAGCGCTATATCGGATTTCGAAAAAAAGATATTACGATTTGATATTACAAAAAACACTATTGAAATCGGCATAATGGATCAAATAAAGGGTTTTTCTGTCGATAGGAACTTTGTCATACCTGATAAGTATATCTTGAAGGATGTCGTAATAAATGGGGAAAAATATGCAATAGGGCAGGCCTTAATGTCTTTCTACCCTAACGGCCTTGTTGACAGGGCAATAATACATCTTGAAGGGGAGAAGGAAGGTTTCTATACAATCATTGTAAATCCACTAACAGCACGTATTACTGAGGAACATGGATATATCGAAGAAACTACGTTCGACGAAGGGAGTAACGTTACTTGAGGTAATGGTTGCGCTTGCAATTACCTCCATTGCCCTTATATCTCTTATTTCTCTCGTTACAAGTTCAATGGAGATGGAAGAATACGCAAGAAGATTAACCGATGCCTCAACCATAGCTGATAACATGCTAAAGGATATCGAACGCATCGGTATACCTGAACCTGGCACAACCGAGGGACTCGTAAATGATGAGGACCTTCAGGGGTATGAATACCGGCAAACCATAAGTGAAACCCCAATCAATGACGTCTTTCTTGTCGAAGTCGAGGTATTCTGGGACAAGAAGATCCGATCGACAAAGATAAGTACATATATGTTAAAAAAATGAATGTTTTATGGGTGTTATTTTATCTTTATCCAGTATGCCCTTCCCGGTTCGATACCATTTAGTTTCATGCTGGGCTGGTTTATTGTAGCATCAGAATAACTCGCCTCCCAATTGTTTGCCCTCCAACCCCATATAGCATCCCAACCCACAGATATTTTTGTACCAAACATTGTCGCAGATAACCCTTCTTCCTCAGAATTGATACATTTGATGGAACCTACATAGCGTCTCGGAACTCTTCCTTTTTTTACGGTTGTTGTGTCTACTGAGTATGGGAGTATCGTTGCCGCAGTTCTGATACCGGCTGGCTCAACCGGGCTGCATCCAACAAGGTTCCAGCCTGACACCAGATGAACATCAACTGATTCGTCACTGCTCGGTATGACAAGACTCGCTTCCTTGGTCAGATTTATCCAGTAGCCGCTGCCAGCCACCATTTTATCAAAGGTGTTGTTATCAGCACCAGGTTTATACTTTTTCCAAGACTTGCTTTCATTGTCGAATCCCCACACTATATTTATTTTAGATGAAATGCTGCCAAAAATTGTTTCGATTGAAGTATTTGCTGGTTGCAGAGGAAGGGAAACAAAATTCCAGCCCTTAGCAAGATTCAGCGTAATTTCGTACAGCTTTTCAGCGTACTTGCCGTTCAGCACAATCTCCGTATTCGGATTATCAGGGTCATTCGAAGGTATCGTTATCTTTGCCGTTTTTACACCGACAGATGTGGGCTTAAATGTAACATCGAACGTAGCACTTTCCTTTGGTTGAATAATACTCAAGGAAACATTGTCACTCACACCCTTTACGAATTCTGTTGCATTTGTTCCTGATATAGATATCTGCCCTACATAAAGGTCTGTATCTCCGCTATTGGTAACTGTAAAAACCTTAGTTGCATACTGACCGTAATTTAATGTGCCGTAATCATAACTTTCGGACGGCGAAACAACAACAGTAGGTTTTTTTACTATATCCTTTGCAACATAAAAACCGATGGAGTTTAAGCCCAAAACATAATCAATGCCTTCATCATAGATACCGTTTTTATTTCCGTCAAAAACCATATCATAATTACCAATAACCGGCGCACTCCATACCGGGGTTGCCAGAAAATCACCATTCGAATCGGTAGTTACAGTCGTTTTTCCGCCCGCAACATAAGTTCCTATAGCATCTCCAGGCAGCCAATTTTTATCCGGAACGATATAAACATCCATAGTTGAATTAGCACTGAAAGTCCTTCCTATAGCATATACAACCTCTGTTGTTTTAAAAGCCCGTTTTCCCTGGTTTCCATTATCAGTTGCGTTGCCCCATGCAGAGGATGCCTCCATAGAATATACCGCCCTGACCGGAAGCGCCTCCTGCTCCGGCAAAAGATTACCTAAATCCCAAGAAAGCGTGGTCGTATAATCACCGTAAACAGGATATTCGGTAAAATCTATGATATTTTCCCTTTGCTTCCAGTCGTTCCAGTCATCAACAAGAAACTCCGTCGGTGTGGGCAACCCATAAAAGTAAATCCTGTGTGCTTCACGTCCCTCAGGCGGATTTACAGTATATGTTGTAATGCCGTTGGGTGTAAGGTCGAACCAGTTGTCATAATCAGCCCAACCTTTTGTACCAGCCGTATCAAGGTCAATGTCGTTGACCCTCTTTATCCTGATATTTTTTACATTTTCTTCTGATATGTTTTTGACTGTCATATAGATATTTACCTTTGGAGTGGTTTTATCCATGACAAACCTATGGGTAATCTGCAGTATATTATCGGTCGTCTTTGTAACAACCGACACATCGAGTTCGGATGATGTATTCTTGTTTTCCGTATATGAAACAGGAACAGGTCTGTTAGAATAACTTTCATATATTGTATAGGCATGTTTGTCCGTCGAACCTATTGTGTAACTTATGGACCAGCCTTCATATATCGCCCCCGTATATAGATGTTCATACCCCTCGGGATATTCAAATTTCGGCATCTCGCCGCGTGTAGTTATTATAATCTTAGCTATTCCATCGTCATAATACCCAATACCATTACCGTGCGCTATATCAAAGAAAGGCATAAAAACAAAAACCGGGACAATTATTGAGAGCAGTATTAAATAATTCCTTATAAATTGTCTTTTCATATTCATAATTAACTCCCTATATACAATAGGTGCAAATCTTCATATGTACAACCTATTTTGCAATACCTGCTGCAGTACCTGAAAATGTTGTCGTACCTATAGAGCCTGCTGCAGCACCGTTAAAAGCAACTGAGCCTGTATAAGAACCGCCGTTTAAAGTTCCCGCGCCGTTTGTTACTGTCGCCATCCATTTGTTGTTTGTCGTTTTGTCCCACCCTGTTATATTAAATTTTGCCTCAAGCCCACCGCCTGAAAGCGGAACGCTTGCACCAATAGGATTTCCCGTATAGCCCCCAAGCACATTGCCCGTTGCCCATATTTGCGGCTTTCCTCCAACAGATGTGGAAAAAAACTTCACATTGTTCATGCCGTTGACACCAGTCATATCTATGCTATTAGTCCCGCTACCCCAAGAACCTTTCAAATCAACCATACCTACCTGTATACATGGGATGTCCAACTGCTTTAGCTGCTCCCTGCCTGCATCCGTTGCTGCAAGTTCAATTAGTTTGTTTGTTTCAATCCATGGGCCAATATTGACTGCCTGAAATACAAGGCTCGATGGATCAAAGGTACCCAATGTTTCCCCAAGGCTTATCCAAGATTTACCCGACTCAAGCGATGCGCCATAACCACCAATTTTGCCTGAAATTGCGTTGTTCGACCACTTATTACCCATAATCTCCATCTGATAAATCTGCTTGGGCGCCCCCATATCAACTGAGGCCATCCATGTATCTGAGGTCGTACCCGTGTATGTACCCCCTGTTTTGCCTGCCCAAATCCCCCAATCCTGTTGGTTGTTAATGTTCATCGAGTTTATGTCAAAAACATTTGGAAAGTTAATGCTCGTCTCAACTCCAAATTGCCCATGTGCATAGCCTGAATGGACTTTATATTGAATGGAAGATAAAAGATTCGCAGGATCAAGCCCGGTCGCAGATGCAAACTGCACTGGGTATATATTCCCGTCCATTCTCATAGTCTCAACGGTTAGAAATCCCTTTCCTGTTAAATTTGCGATGAGATAGCCCGCATTTTTGTTTACATCTACATATAAACCTAAAAACTTAGAATTAAAAATCTGGGCGGTTTCCGTTCCAAGAAAAAAACCCTTATATGCACCACCATCATAAGTTGTGTGGGTAGCCTTGTCAAAGTCATGACTAGCAGTTTCTGTCAGAAACACGTGATTGTTTGCAACGCCTGATAGAAATCTTCCCATAAATGTTACATATTCAGGATTATCTTTATTCGCGTTCCAGAACGAGGATGTATGACCGAAAAGACCATCAAAGCTTCCATCGTTAATTAGGCCGTCATCGATTACTAAACCCGCTAAAGCTCCGCCATAAGAAAGACCATATGTCGGTGGATTAAAATACTGCATAGGCGATGCAACCATGCTGACATATTGGAGGTTTTTTTCCTGATAAGAACCTATAAAAATACCACTATAATTTGAAGAGCCATAAACCCCGAGGGTATTGCCCGTCATTGTAGCATAATGACGCCTCGTCATCGTAGCACCTGAGATAGGGGCTAAAAAATAACCTTCATTAGACCATCCAGAAGGGCTGTTTATTTCCGCCAATCCATAGCCATCAACGAATTGTTCAGGATAGGGCGCGGTTATATAACTGTAAACCAAAAAACCGTATTTTGTTTGCCATGCTGAAGAAGGGGCATTAACATATGTCCCTCCAAATCTTCCCCAGAATATACCCCAATCCTGACCCTTTATGTGGATGGTATGTCCTTCTGCCGCTCCTGGTGAGGTCGAACCCCCAATCAGTCCAACCTTGCCCGAGATACCTTCCTTGTACTTACCTGCTATCTCATCATAATAATTGTATTCAAATGCATTCCCTGTAACAACATCGGTAGGAGAATAAGTGGTTGTACCCTTTGCAGAGGCTGTCATGGTACCATCTGTTTCCCACATATCAAAATTGTTGTACATGTTAAACACTTCTGTGCCAGAAGTTATCAAACCTGCTTCATAGGTTGGCCCTTCTCCTCTTATGTAAAGCCCCATTCCAATGCCCTTGTATTTAAAAGCACCACCGGTGGTTACATATGTAATGCCATCCTGTGCAAGATAATATGAACCGTTATCAGATGTTGTGCCGGTTATGTCTCCCCATGATATTTGGCGGTTATTTGGATTGTAAAACCTTCCCATGCCTGTAACAGATGGGGATCCTGACCACAATGTAGTTGTCCCTCCAGTCAGGCCTTCACTCCAACCAGATTCGTCGTACTGAATCTTTTCGAAAAGTCCATTAGAGGTTACAAAATAGTCGTAGCCGCCGTCCAGAAAACCTCTAAATAAAAGTGGGGCACCCTGAATCGTGCCAACCCCTACCATCCTATAATTGCTATTTGTGCCATCATAATTACCTTCATAATAGACACTTTGTGTTCCGAGAGAACCTGTATTTATATACCTGTTGTCTATCTGCATAGTAAGACGCTTATCGGTCAAATTAACAGCCAAAGAAGCATTGCTTGTCATATAATAGCCATAATCTATTGTAACTGCATAATTTCCGCTCTGGACCAATTCTCCGCTAGGATTGCTGTAGTTGCTACCGCTTAGCAATTCCCTGATGACCCCAATTGTTTTATTGTCAGCAAGCGAAGGTTTGAGCACCATGTTGTCTACTTTATGGCTCGATGGACTAAAGGTTATATTGCCGATCGACCAAGCAGAAGAATCAAGAAAGGTATATGACTGGGTTACGACGTTTGAAGCAGATTTAAGTGCTGCAAGCAGGGAATCCGATGAACCGGTCAACGTCGTGTTGTATAACATCCTTTTTACAATCGTTCCATTCCCACTGAACGTTGAACTTGATGATGTCCCAAAAGGGCTTGTTGTAAGAAAGCCCACCTGACCGTTCTCAACATACAATGCTATCGCGTTTCCATCCCAGGATGTCCATGATCCTCCGGCGTATCCAAGGAATGCCCCACTCTTGTTGGTAGTGCCCTCGAACCCAGATAGCCATGCTTTATATCCTGCAGGGTTGCTATAAGTTCCTGAAAGACTGGCTGTTCCTGATGTTTTTTCATAATCGATAGATGCGCTGAGTGTTCCGGTAAGCGAACTGCCTGTTGTATTGAATGGGTAACTTGTCGTGAAACCACCGCCAGCAAATGTGCCTGTATAGCTTGTCGGAGGATTAGACGGTGGTGGTGGAGGCGGTGGTGGAGGTGGAGGCGGTGGTGGTGGAGGCGGAGGTGGTGGTGGAGTTGAAGTTGTGGTGGCAGGAGGAGGCGAAGGGGGCGTAACAGAAGCAACAGTGGTGGTAGTATCCGTCGTGGTGGTAGTTGTTGTTCCTGCAGGTGTGGTTCCACCTGCGGGTGTGGTTGAGCCTCCTGTCGTTTCCGGTGCCTTTGCCTCTAACTTTTTAGGTTCTGTTGGCGTTACGGCTGTGACCTGTTTACCAATTTCTGCCTCCGTTGCCTTTATCGGAGGCGTAGGCGTAGAGTTGGTCGACGTCACAAAAGATATGTTCCCGGCTGTTACTGGAATTATTTTGTCTGGTATCTGGGGGTTGTACGTATACCCCTTTCCGGATATAAAGAGGACACCCGTTAGTCCTTTCTCATGGAAGACAATCATGTTTGTGCCCCTTATACCTGCAACAGCATTAGGGGTATGAACCTCAAACTTGTTGCCTTCGGCAAATGCGGCTGTTTTCTTTATAAAATCTTCAGCAGCAACTGCCTGAACACGTCCTCTGTGAAGCTTTGCAACACCCTTGCATTGTTCCCCCTGAACCATGTATTCGGTAATCTCTACCCTTGTGCTCTGGGCAAGGCGCAGGAGATTATTATTAACAAATGTGATTTCTGCTTTGCTCTTACTTTTTGCACGGTAAATATCACCCACCTCAACGGGGTCTCCAAGTGAAACTGGGGTGGCAATATTCTTTCCCTGTTTTAATACATCTATCCTTCCTTCAATAAATGTAATCTTTCCAACATGGGCTGCATAAGATGATAGGGAAAAACATAAAATAATGAGGGAAAAACATAGAGAAAAAAACATTTTTCTCATGGGACACCTCCCAAATAGTTACCCGTCGTTAATATGACTGGTGCTTAATTGTGGCACTTATTTCATAATTTGTAAATGACCAATATCACACTTTATATTAAAACCTGTATTCGATGCCTAAAGAAAATATTTCTCGTTTGTAATCATAACTTCCAATATTCGATTTGTCTCTTGTATATGTGTATTGACCTGTAAGATAGGTCTTTGGCCTAAATTCATAAGTAAGCAATGCAGAGTTAATGTATGTGTCATCTTTTCTTTGCATTCCATAAATCGAGTTTTCGTGTCTGTAATTTGTAAATGATGCGTCCGAAGTAATTTGGAACTTCAGTGATTTTAATATCGGGTAAATAAGACTCAGGCTAAAGCGATTTTCATTGTATGACCAGTTCCATCCTTCTGCATCTTCATTTGCATAGGTATATCTGAAGCTCAGCAGTCCTTCTCCCTCCTTGAACAAATACATCCAACCTATTGTGCCACTTGTATTCAATGCATCCCTGTTTTCATCCGAAGATGCCGGAGGGGCGTCGGAACTTATAATGTCGTATCGCTTTCTTGATATGCCAAAGGTTAGTTCAGCTATATGGTTCGGAGCAACCAAGAAACGTGCAGTCGGGTTAGCTGATAGCATTTTCATGTATTGGGCATCTTTATACCAATGGCGACTATTTAAAAAATCCGAGCCAGAGCCAAATCCATCACGGTTATCGCCCTGCAACCAAGTATAAGCAAACATCATTGGAAGCGTCAAAGAAACCCTTTGAAAATTATACCCAGGATTTAATAAAAAGGACTGCTGCATCGTGTTGTAATCGTCCCTTCTGAAGTATCGTTCAGCGTAAAGTGCATATTGCATTGAAAGGCTATAAGGTGTTTTAAAAGAAAAAGGAGCCATATATTGTATTCGTATTGTGGAATTGAGGGCAAAATCACGCTGTCCTGAAATCTGAGATGAGAGGGCAGGTATATCCACAAAAGGACCTGATGTAGGTGCTGCGTTAACATTTGTATCATGTTTATAAGATAAACTAACATTGAACCTGAATGTTTTTTCCCTTTCCATCTTATCCGAAACGAGGTTTTCATAGTCCCTTGCATATGCCCCTATGTCTGACCTTGGATCCAGAGAAATGGCTGCTTTGAACCTTTCCTGAGAATCCCTGAGTCTGCCTTCTTTTAAATAGATACTTGCAATCTGGAACTCCACTGCTTGTGCAAGGGTTGCGTCGAGTTCCTTGGCTTTTTTAAATGCCTCAACTGCTTCTTGATTCTTGTTTTCCTTTGTCAGTATAAGCCCCTTGAAATATTGTATTCTCGCAGACGCGATATTTTCCTTTTCTCCAACCTCAACCCATTTAATTGCCTCTTTCAGGTCATTTTCTTGATACAGAGAATCAATAAGTTCAGGAAGTGCTTCCCTGATATGAGGGGTCAATGTAACCGCATCCCTCAAATATGGTATCGCTTCTTTATACTTTTCCATCAATTTGTATGTAAGGCCATAATAAAATGCAACGCTGGACGATGCAGGCTCGAGCTTTATTGCCTCAGCGAAAAGTTCAAGCGCTTCTTCGTAATTTTCCTCGTTGAACTGTGCCATTCCCTTTTCAAAAGGGGTCTCGCAGAACGACATGGAAGGAAAAACACAGATAAGGAAAAAGATAACAATAAATATCGAGCATCTTTTTAGCATGACATGTCACCTCCATATCCTTCAATATTGTAATATGCAAAACAGCAATCCATACTTTCTATAGAATATGTGAAAAGCATTCCAACTGCATAACTCAATTGTAGTAACCAAATAATTCTATGAGAATACTTCAAATTTTGTCAAGCCATTTCAAGCACAAAAGAGGCTTCTCGCAATTTAAATAGAATAATAGACACAAAGATTAGTGCTATACATTTTCATTTTTTGCAGATGTCATATGTTTTTCCGTTGACATGTACACAATATTGTAAGATAAATTAATATGAACCAATTATAAATAACTGAGGGGGCATAAATGAAAAAAATCTTTGTATTTTTCTGCATCGCTCTTTTTTTAACTATATTGAGTCCGGTATATGGAGCGCAGTTCGGTCCGGCTGAGCCTTTACCAGGCATAGCAAAAAACAAATTTGCCGTAAGTGCTGGATATTTTTATCAAACCGCTGATATGGAACCTAGCGGTTCAGCATGGGATAATCAAAAAATAGAACAAAACAATGCATACATACAGCTTTCTTATGCACCCAATAAACTTTTCGAGGTATACTTGAGGGGTGGTGCGGCTGATTTTAAGGCTCCTGATGCATTTAACCTTGGCACTACAACTGTAAATTTCGGTGATAATCCAAAGGCTTTTGGAACGTTGGGCGTAAAATGCTTTCTATATAACACCCCTTCATTTGGTATTGCACCATTCGCACAGGGGAGCTATTATTCAAGCTATAAAGATAACATTGAATTTGTAAAAGCCGGCATTTCTTATGCCACAGAAGTAAAATTCAAAAATCCGTGGGATATCAACTTGGGTTTAATCTTTCAAACAAAGCTACAAAAGGTAACCCTTTATGGTGGACCCTTCGTCTATTGGTTCAAGACAAAGGTCGAAAACTCTACATCGCCGGCTCTGGCTGGCTCAACGACAGCAAACAACTCAACTACATATGAGGAAAAAAATAACGTAGGCGGTTTTTTAGGTTTCAGGATACCAATAACGGAAAAGGTTAGTTTTGATGTTGAAGGTCAATATAAAAGCAGATTCTCAATTGGAGGGGCAGCGCATTACGCGTTTTAATCATTTCTTTGATTTAATCAAAGTTGGTGCCCCTGAATAGTATATATTTGTCTATTTTTTTGTAGGAGTTTTAGCAATTTCAGCTTGTTTTTGCTTAGCAGATTCGCTCTGTTTTGCCTCGTCTGCCTCGCTGGCAGCATTCTGACTATCAGGCGTTACTGTGACGTCAAACATCCATTTATTGCCGTTTACATTAATTTTACCTTTTCCCTGAAGAGGGCTTCCCTCTTTTTTTGATTCATAAACAAGAGCAAGGTCTATCTTAGGTTCAAACTCATTAGTGTCAAGGTATCCTTTTCCCTTTATTATTTCTCCGTTTGTGCCTTCGAGAAATAAATTATCAAAATTTATCCTATACCCATTTATCTTTCCATCAACAGTAATCTTTTTATACGGCAATGTTAATTTAGGAAAATTTTTCGGTGCCAATTCTTTTATCTCACCATTGTCCAAAGAAAAAGATAGAGAGCCCTTTTGTTTTTCAGTTGCATAAAGTGGCATTTCCTTTTTTATCCATCCATTCATCGTGCCGCTCAATCCTTTAAACCAAGGGAGTCTGCCTTCTGGATATTTCGAAAGCGATACGCCTTTCATTGTTACAGTGAGAAAGGGTATTGAATTAACAAAAAAAGGTATATTTGTTATATCCAATTTCATCTTACCATCATAGATTGAAGCGGTTGAATTAATACTGATAACGCCTTTAAACAATGGCATAAAATGCCAGTTTACACGAGCACCCTCAATCTCAAACAAGGGCTTGCCCTGTAATATTTCGTGCCCAAACGTAATTTTCGCTGCCCTTGCACCAAAAACACCTGCCCTTGCCCCTTCAATAGCAACTATAATTCTATTTCCACCAAGAAAATTTTGAAAGACAACCCTCATCATTTTCTGATAAGGAAAAAAAGCGTAGAGAACAATTATAACCGTGAAAAAAAACCACGCAACAGCAATACCAATGTAAATCAAACGACCTCTGTGCTTTATCATATTGTCTCTACCCCGCAACGATAACAACATACATATCAAGCAGAGAAGGGTTTGATGCCTGTATGTTGAGTTGAAATTTTTTCACAAAAAGACCTTTTGCCTCTGCTTCATCCATAAATGCAATAACCTCTTTCAAGGCAGCCCCGCCCACTTTCAGTTCGTATACATTTTGCTTTATCTTGCCTTTTTCCTGCTTTAAGACTGATGGTTTCAACATATTCATTTTTCCGCTGATAAATATCTTGGTCACCATTTCTTCAATAAATCCAAGCGATATATTAACCTGTTCCGCCTTTTCCTGACGGCCTCTTTCTACGTAATGCCTTTTTGCAATATAAGTATCTTTAAGTTCAAGGACATTTAGAAGTTCCTTTTGTTTAACTGCTATCCGCTGGTCAAAAGCTAACGCATCCTTATAGAATATGTATGAATAGGTCAATGTGAGTATTATAATAATTATAAAACCTAGCAAATAGAGTCGTGTTGGCACCAATTTGAGGATATTAACCAATTTTTTCATTAAAACTTTCCTTTTATCTTGAACTTTATCTGTTTACCCTGAGTCATATCTAAATTCTGTATCTCGATGTTTTTAATATCTCTTATCTCTTCCATGGCTGCTTTGATCTTTTCAACCGCCATAAACGATACTGTTGTGCCTGAGATGCTCAACTCATTTTCATCACAAACAAACTCATTTAGTTTGACATCGATTTGCTTATCAATCTTAGCGCTTATTTCAGCAAGTATTTTTAAGGCCGGAGCAGTATTGATAGTGCCAGCACCCACCAGTTCCCTATCAATTATACTTATCTTATCCCTGAAGACTGAAACAACGTCTTTAATCGGGGGAGACTTTGGAAAAACTGTTTTATATATGTTCTGTTGTTCTGTTGCAAAAAATCTGTAAGTTTTTTCTTTAAAATGCAGGTTCAGAAAAAACATTATAAAAATAAGTGTACTTAATGCTGCCAAACCCCCTAACCATTTAAAAAGTATTTCATGCGAAAGCCCCATACCCTTTTCTTTTTGGTGTAGAAGATTGATCTCATTGCTATCAACAGTAATTAGCGATGCGCCTATTGCAGCCCAGAGCCAATTAGGATAACCGTCTGTTTTAATGTGCTGTTGTAAGGACGGGGTGTTAATTTTAATGTTGTACTTCTTTTCAATGTCTTCCTTTAGGGTCTTAACATCTCCATCTCCAAAGATGCTAACGATATAATAAGGTACACTTATAAATTCATTTTCTTCTTTTATTTCACTGATTGCAGCATAAAGATTTGCTGTATTTTCTTTAGAATAATAAAACTGCCTGAGGTAATGTAGATTGTCTTTGCGTTGAGCAATGACCGTTGCATTGTTTCCGTCTATGTAAATAAAAACAAAATCATTCTGGGGAATCGAATTAAGCCATTTCAGCGCATGCAAGGTAGCAATGGCGTTTACAGTAATTCCTTTTATGTTTTTAACTGTTTTTAAACCAACCGTATCTTCTTTCGGCAAGGCAACAGCAAGTACATTTCCCTTGCCTATCTCTTTAAAATCTACAACTACGTTATTTATTTCAACAGGAAGTATATTGGATAATTCACCATTTAAAACAAGCTCAATCCTCCTTTTTCCAGTAAAGGGGAATTTGAGGTGGACAAAATAACTCGAGGATGTTTCAAGAGAGGCATAAACAGGCACATTGTTTCTTATGTTTGTTGAATTATAGGGGTTTATATTATTATAGATCTTTACATTTTTGACGGAGTTTTTATCAAGTAAAAAACTCGCACCATGCCATTCATCACGCAATTTTACAACGGAAGTTATTTCCCGCTTCAAAATTCCCTCCAGGAAACTACTGTAATCGATTTTCCATCTCTTTTCAACACTGCATCGACACTCTTTGAAACCTTACCAACAGTATATTTGCTATTAACAGAAAATATTGACGAGTTTACCTTCAGAAAAGGGGTGATTTTGGCATAAAGTGTATCTGTTATGCCGATAGCGTTTTTTATATCAGTAATTTTCTGATATTCATTTTCATTTCTATAGGCTACAATCTCTTCTATCAAGCCTTCCCTTATCTCATCATGAAAATCATATAGTGTTTCCTTGTCCGCAGTGTTTACGTTTAGTTTGCCATCGGTCGGTGCAACTGTTATATAATCCTTCAACTTTTTATCTATGAGAATGTCTTTGTCAAATCCTTTAATCAAAAATAGTTCATCAATTGTACTTAGGGCACCGTTTTTTGGGTAATATCCCCTATCTTTGTAATACTCATATTCAGCACCAGCATTACCATACTCAACTTCATCAATATCCATCCAATCTATAAGCGCATCAACAATTTCCGGCTTACCCCCAAGTCGCACAATCAGTTTTCTTAGATGGTTCTCAACCGTCTTATTTATATTGTTGCCATCAACAAGACGGTTGATATTAATCTTGCTGTCTTCGTCGATTATTCTCACCGATAATGTCCCCTCACCTATCTGCAATGAAGGGAAATTCATCGCCCACTTATCTGAAAGCGCATCATATGATGCATCATCATCCCTCAGTATGCCCATCGCGCCGTCAATGCCTGAACGTGCCATGCGCAAAGCCTGGATATTGTCCCTGTAATTGGCTGCTTCAAGTAAATTTATCTGTGTTTTCGAGTTAAATGCAATAATGATAGGAAAAAGCAGCGCAATTACAATCAAAACCACAACGAGCACAAATCCTTCCTCAGATTGCGCTAGGTATGGTTTCATCCGTGGTGAACTCTTTTGAATTACCCTTTTCATCTTTAACCTTTATGAAAATTCTAACCTGTTTTGGCAATTTGCCTAAAGCCTTTGAATCCCATTCTTCCTGCCAGTCAAATCCATCATAATAACTAAGCTTAAAAGATGTTACCATTTGCGTCAACTCGTAAAAAACACCGCCTTCAGTGGGGTCTCCTTTTACCTCTTTTGCCTCTCGACGAATCATAACATACTTATCTGTAAGATCTTTTATCAGATAATAACCAACTTCACTATAACCGAAAGGGTTTTGTCCCATTGAAGAAGAAGTTACAAAGTCGAGTTTGCTTACCGGCTCATCCCCCTCTTTTTTTACAAGTTTTCCTATAAACGATGCGTCCCCTGAAAGAGTAATGCCGCGTAAATCCTGCTTTATCAATTCGATCAGAATGCGGCCTGTCTCCAAAACATCCTGCTCCTCTGAAGCTGCCTCAATAGAGCGGTTAACGCTGAAATACGTTACATAAACAGCAAGCATTAAAAGCGACGAAAGCGCAACTGCCATCAGAGCTTCCAGCAGTGTAAAACCACGTTTATTCATGATTTTTCTCTTGTTCAAGGTACCGTGAAGATATTCTAACATATTTTTATTTATGAAGTCAGAAAAATACGGATGAACTCAATGGATAGACGATTCACCAGTGCAAATATTTCAGGCCTGCCTTTGCAATGTGTTCCTCCCTGTCCGCCCGGGAAAGACTTTCATCATCGACATTTCTGAATCGGTACCCAACATTTAAACCTATGCCCTTCCAGACAAGCTGATTGACATTTGCTTCGAAACCCCTCATGCAACCATTTATAAACCATCAACTGCTTTTTCTCCCCTCGAATCCTTTTTTTAGAGGTTTAGATGTGTATTTTTAGAAGTTTAGATGTGTAGAGGTTTAGATGTTTAGCCAACCTTCTAAATCAGAAGTCAGAAGTCAGAAGTCAGAAGTCAGAAGAAAAGCGAAGTATTCGAGGATTCAAGTTGTTCTCTCTTCTCTCTTCTGTTCTCTGTCCTCTGTCTTCTGTCTTCTGTCCTCTGTTCTCTGTCTTCTGTCTTCTGTATTCTGCCTTCTGCCTTCTGTATTCTGTCCTCTGCCTTCTGTATTCTGTCCTCTGCCTTCTGTATTCTGTCCTCTGTCTTCTGTCTTCTGTATTCTGTATTCTGCCTTTTCCAACCCTCCAACCTTCTACGGTTTTACCCAGTTCCTTTCCTGACAGATTTGAAATAGATAGCATGCGAAACGGTAAGGCTAAACAACGCAAACTTTGAAAACCTTGATATATTACCCAGGGTTAAATATCTATTGACAAAATGGGGCCTATTGTTTTAAAAGTTCAATTATAAAAAGGTGCAAAAATCATTATAAAAGGGGTGTATTATGAAAAAATCATTATTTTTAACAATTAGTTTGGTGATGTTTTTTGCTATGACTACAGTGTGCTCAACGGTCTATGCACAGAGTACAATAAAGGTTGGTATTGTCGACACCTATACAGGACCCCCTACGACATTTACTATGGATGTGCTCGATGGTTTTAAGCTTGCTGTAAATAAAATAAATGCCAAAGGCGGTGTTCTTGGTAAAAAGATAGAATATGCGACAAGAGATGAAAAATTTAAACCGGATATCGGTCTTGCCATGGCGAAAGAGCTTGTTCTGAAGGAAAAGGCCGATATCTTGATGGGTACGATAAATAGCGCCACAACACTTGCCATATCAGATTTTGTGAAAAAAGAAAAGATACCGTTTTTCGTAACGTTTGCAAAGAGCGATAAGATTATTGGCGAAAAAGGACATCAGTATATATTCAACATGAACGAAAATACCGCAATGGCCGGAAGGGCTGCAGCTATCGCACTTGCAAAAAAGCCATTTGTAAAATATTGGATTGCTGGTGATGATTACGAATACGGTCACGCCATTGCAGACAACGTATGGAATAACCTCAAAAAACTAAACCCCAAGGCACAGAAAGTGGGAGAATCATGGTGGAAGGTCGGAGAGGCTGATTTTACTCCTTACATCACACAGATTCTTGCTGCAAAACCTGATTTCATTATTGTTGCCACTGGCGGTTCAGGCATGGTCAATTTCCAGAAGGCAGCAAAGGCAACGGGCTTAAGCCAAAAAATACCATTTTATCAGCATACAGCAATAGAGCTTTCCGTTTTAAAGCCACAAGGACAAAATGCGCCTGAAGGTGTATACGGAACCGCCAACTACTTTTTCTATTACCCTGATACCCCTGCTAACAAGGCGTTTGTCGATGAATTTAAAAAGGCGTACAACAGGGAGCCAAGGATCGGGGCACTCTCCGGCTATATGACAGCCATGTTTATAGCCGAAGGATATAAGAAGGCAGGCAAGATCAATACCGAAGCCCTTATAAAAGCACTTGAAGATATGTCTATCGATAGCCCTGTGGGTTCGCTGACAATAAGAGGCTGTGACCACCAGCTTGAGCTTCCTATGTATTTTGGAGTGACAAAAAAGAGCCCGAAATATGATTTTCTTGTAGCCAGCGATATACAGGTGATAGGAGCAAAAGATTACATGCCCACCTGTGAAGAGGTTAAGATGCTTCGCAAATAACCGACCCACGAGTAGGGGCATATAACATTGGATATTATCTATTCTTTGATACCACCTGGTATATTATCACAGATTTTTGTAGGCCTGAGTCGAACAACGATACTCTTCATTGTTGCCTCAGGCCTTAGCCTCATCCTCGGCGTTTTGAGAATCCCAAATGTAGCACACGGTTCGCTCTACATGATAGGAGCTTTCACAGCCTTCACCGTGACAAAGATCTTCGGCGAAGGCCAGGCCGCCTTTTGGATGGCATTAATCATCGCGCCTTTATTCGTGGCGCTTATAAGCCTTATCGCGGAAAGGGGTATGTTTCAATTCCTCTATGAACGTGAGCACCTTATGTTGCTTTTACTTACATTTGCGTTTTCCTTAGTTTTCGGCGACCTTGTTAAGCTCGTTTGGGGAGGTGAGTACAAATCTGTACCTGTACCAGCCATTTTTCAAGGTTTTGTTCCCCTATTCGGTGGTCTTCCGTTCCCCATATACAACATATTTCTTCTTGTTGCCGGCCCTGTTGTTGCTGTCCTGTTATGGCTTCTGACAAATAAAACAAAAATAGGCAAAATAGCACGTGCTGCGGCTGTTGACAGAGAAATGGTTGGAGCTGTTGGCATCAATGTGAGTTGGGTGTTTGCCATTGTCTTTGTGATTGGTTGCCTTCTTGCTGGGCTTGGGGGCGTTCTTGTTGCACCTACTGTAAGCGTAACGCTCGGCATGGACCATAATCTCATAATAGAGGCCTTTTTAATAGTTATAATGGGTGGGCTGGGAAACATATGGGGTGCGATGCTCGGTGCTTTGATATTTGGCATAACCCAATCACTCGGAATCCTTGTGTGGCCTCAATTCGGAATTGTCTTTCCATATCTTGCAGTTGTTGTTGTGTTGTTGTTCAGGCCAACAGGGCTTCTCAAATCGACATGGTAATGGAGCATAAATGAGAAAGAATACCCTTCTTTTTCTGATTGCAGGTATCATCCTGCTTCTTCTGTTTCCCGTTTTTTTACCGCGTTTTTATGTTTACCTCTTGTCAATAATTCTACTTTATGGTCTTCTTGCCACGAGTCTGAATATCGTTCTCGGTTATGGCGGTATCTTTCAGTTTCACCATGCAGTTTTTTATGGGGTTGGCGCATACGGTACAGCGCTTATGCTTACAAAGACAGCTATGCCTGCCATATTGGCTTTTATAGTTGGACCTCTTGTGGCTTCTGCCCTTGGATTTATATTGGGCATTATATGCATCAGGCTTTCAAAGCTTTATTTTGGGATGCTACAGATATCCCTTGGTTCTCTTGTCTGGGCTATAGTATACCGCTGGTATTCTTTTACGGGTGGCGATGATGGCATCCACGGAATACCCATTCCTGAGATGCTCTCATCATATATAGGCGCATACTATTATACATTGATCATCACTGCAGTGTGCATCTTTTTAATCTTCAAAATCATAAACTCCCCATTCGGTAGTGCCTTGCAGGGTATACGGGACAACCCCGTAAGAAGCGAAATGATAGGGATAAATGTAAAGAGGCACCAGATTCTTGCCCTTACTATAGCTGGTTTTTTTGCTGGTGTTGCTGGTTCGCTTTTTGTTGTGGTTGATAACACAGTATTTCCAGATATGCTTTTCTGGACGCTTTCCCTCGAGATATTGATTATGTGCCTGCTTGGCGGTTGGTTTTCCTTCATGGGGCCAATGCTCGGCGCTGGCGTTATAGTTGCGCTTAGAACATTCGTAAGCACCTACACGGTTTACTGGGCTTTAGTGCTTGGTGTTTTGATGATATTTGTGATCTTTTTCCTACCGAACGGCATACTCGGCTATTTTGAAGAAAGGTTTAAAAAGGTCTTTATGGGGTCTGAAATAAAGGAGTAATGATTGTTAGAAGTAGTTGGTATATCAAAATCATTCGACGGTTTCAAGGCGGTTAATAACGCACACCTTTCTGTTGAAAAGGGCGAAATTGTGGCGGTTATAGGTCCAAATGGCGCTGGCAAAACAACACTTTTTAACTTGATCACTGGTATAATCAAGCCTGATTCCGGCAGAGTGCTTTTTAATAATGAAGATATAACAGGGCTTCCTCCATATAAGATTTGCAGAAAACATATCTCCCGCTCTTTTCAGATAGTGAATGTATTTCAAAGACTTACTGTTTTTGAGAATGTACAGATTTCAATATTGTCAAGAGAGAAAAAGACATGGAATCTTTTCAGCCCTTCCAAAAGTTTTGTTGTAAAAGAGACGGAGACTATACTGGAAAACGTTGGACTTATAAATAAAAAAGAGCGAATTACGGCCTTTTTATCCCATGGTGACCGTAAAGTACTGGAGATTGCAATGGCACTTGGGGGTAGTCCAGAGTTTCTTATACTTGACGAACCTACTGCAGGCATGGCTCCCGAAGAAACCTCACACTGTATCGAACTCATCAAAACACTTTCGAAAACCATGGGCTTGACTATTCTCTTCTGTGAACACGATATGGAGATTGTATTCAGGATTGCAAATCGCATCATGGTTATGGTAAGGGGTAGCACCGTTATTCAGGGTTCATGTAATGAGGTGCGCTGCAATGAGGCTGTGCAAAACGCCTATCTGGGGGGAAGCGACGTATGCTTGATGTGAAAGGAGTAGATACATATTATGGGTTGAGCCATATCCTGTTCGATGTGTCTCTCACAGTGAGTAAAGGCGAAATTGTTGGTCTTCTGGGGAGGAACGGTGCTGGTAAAAGCACTACGATGAGAAGCATTATGGGTCTTACCCCTCCCAAGAAAGGGCGTATAACATATAAAGGTGAAGACATAACTGGACAGAAACCCTTTCGTCTTTTTAGAAAGGGTATCGGTTATGTACCTGATGACAGAAGGGTTTTTGCCGATTTAAGCGTAGACGATAATCTCGAGATTGTTTTCAGAAGTGGAAAAAAATGGAGCAAGGAGAGGGTATATGATCTTTTTCCTGCATTATATGAAATAAATTCAAGAAGGGCAGGAAATTTAAGTGGCGGGGAACAACAGATGCTTACCATTGCGAGGGCATTAATGGGAGAGCCTGAGCTTCTGCTTTTGGATGAACCTACGGAAGGACTTGCACCCCTTATCGTACGTGATTTGGAAGATCAAATCCTAAAACTGAAGGATATCGGTATAAGCATTCTGCTTTCAGAACAAAATGTACGGTCTGCCCTTAGGATGATAAGCAGGGCATATGTTATAGATAATGGCAGAATCCGCTTTGAGGGAACGGTCGCTGAACTTGAAGCAAACGAAGAAGTAAAAAAGAAATATCTGATGGTATAGTCCGCCTGCTATACAAAAAACTTTCATAACCTTCCCGTTCATAATTATTGATTATTTATTATTAGTTGGTATATAAGATAGTTGTATCGATTTTTGTTATACATATTAACAATATTTATAAGAGATAAAAAAGAAACGCGTGATAAAATTTCAAGGTGTTCATAAATGGTTTAAAAAACTCCACGTTTTAAACGACGTCAACCTCCATGTTTCTCCCGGAGAGGTACTCGTGATCTGCGGCCCCTCAGGCTCAGGCAAATCAACACTCATACGTACCATAAACAAGCTTGAACCGATCGATAAGGGCACACTGATAATTGATGGGATGGATCTCTCTGACCCTAAGACGGATATCAATAAACTACGCGCCGAGATCGGTTTTGTGTTCCAGCAGTTTAATCTATATCCGCACCTTTCTGTTCTTAAAAACATTACACTTGCGCCTATAAAAATACGTGGACTTTCAAGAAAGGATGCCGAAGATGTTGCTATGTCTTTGCTTGAGCGTGTTGGACTGGCTGATAAAGTGCACTCCTATCCCACACAACTGTCAGGAGGTCAGCAACAGAGGGTAGCTATTGCACGTGCACTTGCAATGAAACCAAAGATCATGCTTTTTGACGAGCCCACTTCTGCACTTGACCCTGAAATGATAGGTGAGGTACTACTTGTCATGCAGAATCTTGCAAGTTCTGGCATGACCATGATAGTTGTTACACATGAAATGGGTTTTGCAAGTGAGGTTTCACACAGGGTTGCCTTTATGGACTACGGTATTATACTCGAAGAGGCAAAACCTGATGAATTTTTCAAAAACCCTAAGCATGATAGGGCAAAACAATTTTTAAAGGAAATACTTTCACCTATGCATTAAGTTAACAGAATGACATCTGTTAGACATTGTTAAGAAAAACTGTTGAAGCCATGCTGAAAACAGGAAAAACCAACTCTAAATATTGATCAAGGAGGGTTTCAAATGAAAAAGTCAGGAGTCATTATATTAGTAATATTGTTTGTTATGGGATTGTGTGGTTCGCTCTTTGCGGCAGATGCACTGGAGACGATTAAAAAGAAGGGTGTAATGGTTGCTGGGGTCAAGGATTCAACCCCTGGCTTTGGATTCATAGATGAAAAAACTCGTGAGATCGTTGGTTACGATGTCGATTTCGTTAAAGCAATCGCAAAAAAGCTTGGCGTCAAACTCGAACTCAAGCCGGTTACATCGGCAAGCCGTATGCCACAACTCATGGAAGGCAATATCGACATAGCGGCTGCAACGATGACAAAAACCGCTGAAAGGGCTAAACAGATCGATTTTAGCAACACATACTTTTTCACTGGACAGAAGTTTCTTGTTAAGAAAGCTACGGTAAAAAGCATTGCAGATCTCGACGGTAAAAGGATAGGAACAGCCAAGGGTTCAACCTCTGAACAGAATGCAAAAAAGGCATTACCAAAGGCAACCATACTCTCTTTTGATGATTATCCGCAGGCATTTCTTGCACTACAACAGGGCAAGGTATTTGCTGTGACAACAGATGAGTCAATTTTGGCAAATATCCTTGGAAAGGCACCAAACAAAGAACAGTTCGAGATCCCCGATATTCAGATTTCAGATGAACCATATGGCCTTGGCATACGCAAAGGCGAAAAAAACTTCCTTGATTTTGTAAATAAAACCCTTGTTGAAATGGAAAAAAGCGGAGAAGCAAAGAAGATATTCGACAAGTGGTTTGGCCCGGGCTCAACGACACCGCTGAAGAGGGGCTCGTTTAAGATTACAGACGGTAAATAAGGTCGGATTCGGGTTCGAGGGTTCGAGTGTTCGAGTAAAATTCACTCGGCCTTTTGAACCCTTGGTCCCTCAATCTTTTTTAGGGGTTGTTTTTCAGTGTTTAAGTATCAATTCGATTGGACGGTTGTCACGTCGGGACAATATGCCGAGTGGCTGTTGTCAGGTATTAAGGTTACCTTTGAGCTATCTCTTTTATCCATAGTTTTATCATTTTTCCTCGGCCTACTCATCGCCGTGATGCGTATGAGCCATATAGCACCAATCAGGTGGCTTGCACATGGGTATTTGGAATTTTTTCGTAACACACCTCTTCTTGTGCAAATATTTTTCTGGTATTTCGGTTCTTACAAGATTTTGCCAAAAGCATTTAATGACTGGCTTAATAATACAAATTTCGAATTTGCTGCCGCAGTAATAGCACTTACAATATACACCTCTGCGTTCATAGCAGAAGATATACGTTCAGGTGTTCGCTCCATACCAAAAGAACAGATGGAGGCGGCACGCAGCTCTGGATTTTCATATTTACGTTCAATGCAGTATATCATACTGCCGCAGGCGATCAGACTTACAATCCCGCCGCTCATAAATCAATTTCTGAATCTTACAAAAAACTCTTCACTTGCTATGACAATCGGGGTTATGGAGCTAACCTATCAGGCACGACAGGTCGAAAGTTATACGTTCAAAGGCTTTGAGGCATTTACAGCAGCCACCCTGATATATGTCGTCATTTCTCTTATAATTACTGGTTTGGTTACACTTTACAGCAAAAAAATATTAAGTCCGATGAAGGCACATTGATATGGATACTGGATTTGATTTTACAGTTATCTTGACAAATATAGTGTATTTTTTTATTGGCCGTTTTCCACACGGCACTTTGGGCGGCATTGCCTTAACACTTTATCTCGCTGTTATCTCGTGCATACTTTCCTTTTTCGGTGGCCTTATTCTTGGGCTTATGAGTATATCGCACAACAGGATTATAAAATACTGTTCTATGGCACTCTTAAATATTATTAGGGGCATGCCCTTGCTTATGGTTATATTCTGGATGTACTTCCTTTTGCCAGCCTTTATGGGAAGAACTGTTTCAGAGAGCTGGACTGTTATAATGGCCTTGACGCTATTTACATCAGCCTACATGTCCCAGATTGTAAAGGCAGGCGTGGAGGGGATACCAAAGGGACAGACAGAGGCAGGCCTTTCAACTGGACTGCCCATGTGGCAGGTGATGGTTTATATTGTTCTGCCACAGGGATTGCGCAATATGATACCCTCTTTTGTAAATCAGTTTGTCTCAATGATTAAGGATACATCTCTTGCCTTCATCGTGGGTGTATCAGAATTGACCCACGTCGCAACCCAGATAAACAATAGGACAATAATTTATCCTACAGAGATATTTTTCTTTATTGCAGTAATCTATTTCATAATCTGTTATGCCTTTACGAGCCTTTCCCGCTGGCTTGAAAAACGCCTTGCATGGAGGCGTTAATTTAATCAGACATATTTGAAAATCCTCGTCCGTCCTCCAACCCATAAACATATAACAAGCAAGGGATAAATAAGAACAAAGAGATTCAAATTTTTTTACCTATGTTTGTTACACATCGTTATGAATATTATTGATTGTTAACTTTTAATATGATAGCCTTCTTGCTAATGGATGAGTTCTACAGAATATCGCGTTTGCCGCCTTACGGTCTTGGTGTTGTAAGAGACCTTCTCTTCGAGGCACGGAGAAAAGGGGACGACATTATTGACCTTGGGATGGGCAATCCTGACATGTCCACACCTAAATATATTGTTTCAAAGCTCATAGAGGCAGCGAGAAACCCAAAGAATCACCGTTATTCTGTTACAAGGGGCATTTATAAACTGAGGCTCGCCATTGCTAGCTGGTACAAAAGAAAATATGACGTTGATGTTGACCCGGAAACGGAAATAGTTGTTACTATGGGCGCTAAAGAGGGGTTGGGTCACCTTGTCCTTGCAACTATAAGCCAAGGAGAAGTAGTATTTGTTCCTGACCCAGGCTATCCAATCCATATGTATTCAGTAGTTATAGCAGGCGGCGATCTAAGGACAATACCCCTTGCACCAAAAGAGGAGTTTTTTAGACGCTTGAGCATCGCCACAAAAACAACGTGGCCTCAACCAAAAATGCTTATTATAAGTTTTCCCAACAATCCAACAACAGAGGTCGTCGAAATAGATTTTTTTGAAAAGATATATGAGTTTGCAAAGGAACACAATATAATGGTCATACATGATTTGGCGTATGCTGATCTTGTTTTCGATGGCTATAATGCGCCAAGTTTTCTGCAGATAAAAGGTGCAAAAGACGTGGGGGTGGAATTTTTCTCTATGTCCAAAAGCTATAGCATGCCAGGCTGGAGGGTTGGCTTTGTAGTTGGAAACAAAAAGATGATATCAGCACTCGGAAGGATAAAAAGTTATTTCGATTACGGCGTCTTTCAGCCAATACAGATCGCTTCAATAATTGCCCTTAATGAGGGTGACAACGACGTGATTGACATCGTTGATAAATACAAAAGAAGAAGGAATGTCCTTTGCGAAGGACTTACAAGATACGGTTGGACAATTGAAAAACCAAAGGCCACCATGTTTGTATGGGCAAAGATCCCCGAGCAATTTTCTTCTATGGGTTCACTTGAATTTTCAAAATTGCTTTTGCATGAGGCAAAGGTGGCTACATCTCCAGGGATAGGCTTTGGAGAATACGGAGAAGGTTATATAAGATTTGCACTTGTTGAAAATGAGCACAGAATTAGACAGGCTGTAAAGGGTATCAGGGGCTTACTTTATTCATCATCGAAAAAATGATTGGTATTGGCATTATAGGTCTTGGGACTGTTGGTGTAGGGACTTTTAGAATCCTCAACGATAGCAATGCGCTTCTTTTAGAAAAGACAGGCCTCGATGTAAGGGTCGTCAAGGTTGCAGACATCGACCTTGACAGAGACAGAGGAATAGACATCGAAAGGGGTATCCTGACAAAAGATGCGCATGAGGTAATAGAGGATAAAGACGTAGATATCGTTGTCGAACTTGTGGGAGGAATAACACCCGCTTTCGATTATATCTGTTCAGCAATAAAAAGAAAAAAATGGGTCGTAACAGCCAATAAGGCGCTACTTGCGGAGAAAGGCGATGAGATATTCGCACTCATTGAGAAGGAAAATTGCGAAATAGGCTTTGAGGCGAGCGTCTGTGGTGGCATACCTGTTATTCGAGCCATACGTGACGGCCTCGTAGGTAATAACATCAACTATATACTCGGCATCTTGAATGGTACGAGTAATTATATTCTCACTAAGATGACCGAAGAAGGCGTGTCTTTCGGCAGCGCACTCAAGGATGCACAAAATTTAGGATATGCAGAACAGGACCCTACACTCGATATTGAGGGTATTGACGCAGCACACAAGCTTTCGATATTGATAAGACTGGCATTTCATTGTCCTGTTGCAACTAATGACATTCTCACAAGCGGTATAACAAAAATTGAACCCATAGACATAGAGTTTGCAAGAGAGTTCGGTTATAGAATAAAACTGATTGGCCTTGCAAGCGAAAAAGATGGTTTCGTGGATGCGCGGGTTGAGCCTGCGATGATCCCCCTTAGCCATCCAATGAGTAATGTAAACGGTGTATATAACGCTGTATATGTAGTTGGTGACAGAGTAGGCCCGAACCTTTTTTATGGAAAGGGCGCTGGCGCCGATCCGACAGGCAGTTCTGTGGTAAGCGATATCATTGATATGGCATACAGGATAAATGCCAGAGACATTAAGGCCAGGATACCAAGATTTAAAAACAGCAAGGTAACTATCCGAAAAGGTGGAGACAGCCAGTTTCCATTTTATATGAGAATAACCACCGAAGACAGAACTGGTGTTTTATCCAAGATATCGGGCATACTATCAAACTACGATATAAGCATCTCAACGGTCATACAAAAGGGAAGAAAAGAAAAAGGGCATGTGCCTATTGTAATGCTCACACATGAGGCATCAGAAAATAACCTTAAAAAGGCAAAAGTCGAGATTGACCGTTTACCTTTTATAAAAGGAGAGAGCGTACATATCAGGATTGAGGAAGGCAACCTTTAGCGCCGGCTTGGGGTTTAATATAACTTGGAAAAACATTCTGAATTCGAAATTCTAAATTCGAATATCAAAACTTCAGACTCTTCAATCTGAATTTTTAAAATATTTTTTGGTGTTCGGCATTTAGGGTTTTTGAATTTTTTTAATTTACAATTTTGGGGGTATTTACAGTTGAAATATATTGTTGTAATAGGCGATGGGATGGCTGATTTCCCGCTTGAGGAGTTGAATGGTAAAACACCCCTGATGGCAGCCAATAAACCATTTATGGACAAGATGGCCAGGGAAGGTTTTTGTGGTAAGGTAACAACCGTTCCCGAAGGTTTCCCTCCTGGAAGCGATGTAGCAGGCATGTCTCTGTTCGGCTATGACCCAGCCAAATATTATACAGGAAGGGCACCCATAGAAGCCTTTGGCATGGGTATTATGATGGATGAAAACGATGTTGCGTTCAGGTGCAATCTCGTTAATCTTGAATTTAACCCCGCAGAAACCCTTATGGGCGATTACAGTGGGGGACACATTTCAACACCCGAGGCAAAAATACTTATAGAGGATATAAAAAGGCATCTTGGAAGCGATGAATTCATATTTTATCCGGGCGTTGGTTATAGACATATAATGATATGGAAGAATGGTTTGTGGAAGATGAAAACCACCCCTCCACACGATATAACAAAGAAAGACATTTCATCTTATATCCCGGAAGGTGATGGTTCAAAAACACTTGTAAAACTGATCGAGAGTTCCTGGAAACTGCTTGGTGAGCACCCGCTTAACAAAAAACGGTTGAACGATGGAAGACTTCCAGCAAACAGCATATGGCTGTGGGGACAGGGGAAACGTGCAAAATTTCCTTCTTTTATGGAAAAATACCATTTAAAAGGTGCAACCGTTGCAGCGGTTGACCTGGTGAAGGGCATAAGCAGCATGGTCGGTTTCGGTACGCCTTTTATAGAAGGTGCCACCGGCTATATAGATACAAATTATGAAAACAAAGCCAGAAAGGCATTGGAACTACTCCAAGAAAACGACATTGTCTATATTCACATCGAGGCGCCTGACGAGGCATCGCATAACGGAAATATCCAGGAAAAGATACAGGCAATCGAATATATCGACAGCCGAATAATAAAGACATTATATGAAGCAGCAAATCAAAATGTCAGATTTTTGATAGTTACAGACCATGCAACCCCTATATCCATGAAAACACATTATGCATGCCCTGTGCCGTTTGCTATATTCACAAAGGGAAAGGGCGAAGATGGGGGTCTTGTGTCAGGTTATGATGAAAATGCTGGAGAAAGGTTATTCACCGGCGAAGAACTTATTACCTTTTTCACAAAAGGACATATAACATGAGACAAAAGTTTATTTTTGTAACTGGGGGGGTTGTTTCATCTCTTGGAAAGGGTCTTGCCTCTGCATCGATAGCCGCACTTCTTGAGGCAAGAGGCTTGAATGTGATGCTTAAAAAACTCGACCCATACATCAATGTAGACCCTGGAACGATGAACCCATTTCAGCATGGCGAGGTATTTGTTACTGAAGATGGGGCGGAGACAGACCTTGACCTTGGTCATTATGAACGTTTTACACATGCCATTATCTCAAAAAAGTGCAATTTCACTACAGGTCAGGTATACGACACAGTGCTTTCGAAGGAAAGAAGAGGTGAGTATCTCGGTGGAACCGTTCAGGTAATCCCCCACATTACAGACGAAATAAAAAGACGGGTCCTCGATGTAAATGACGGCGTTGACGTCGTAATAGTCGAAATAGGCGGTACCGTTGGCGATATTGAAAGTCTTCCGTTTTTAGAGGCAATACGTCAATTAAGAAATGATCTTGGCAAGGAAAACTCGCTGTTTATTCACCTAACGCTCGTACCCTTTATCAAAACAGCGGATGAAATGAAATCGAAACCAACGCAGCATAGCGTTAAAGAATTAAGAGAGATAGGCATTCAACCGGATATTCTCCTGTGCAGAACAGAAAAAACACTTTCTCAGGGGTTAAAGGATAAAATATCTCTCTTTTGCAATGTTGATAAGGATGCTGTCATTGCTGCAAAAGATGTCGACATCATATACGAAGTACCCATCATCTACTATAATGAGGGACTTGATGACAAAATTACAAAACTGCTGAACATTTGGGCTAAAAAGCCTGACCTATCCCAGTGGGAAAAGATTGTAAATGTCATAAAAAACCCAAAAAAACAAGTCGATATAGCGATTGTAGGAAAATACGTTAAACTTAAGGATTCATACAAAAGCCTGAATGAGGCACTGGTACACGGTGGAATCGCTAATAGCTGCAAGGTAAATCTGCACTATATAGACTCTGAGGACATCGAGAAAGGATTGACGTCTGAAGTATTTGAAGTCGATGGGATACTCGTTCCTGGAGGATTCGGCAATAGGGGCATCGAGGGAAAGATCAATGTAATACGTTATGCAAGGGAAAATAAAATCCCCTATTTTGGGCTCTGCTTAGGAATGCAACTCGCTGTCGTTGAGGTTACAAGAAACCTCGCCGGATGTGTAGGTGCGCATACGTGCGAAATCGATGAAAATACACCTTATCCAGTCATATATCTCATTGAAGAATGGGTGGATCGTGATAACGCCAAGCAAAAAAGAAATAGATTTTCAGATAAAGGGGGAACCATGCGTCTCGGCGCATATCCATGCCAGCTTATGCAGGGCAGCTTAGCGTATAAATCCTATGGAGTTGACATTGTTTACGAAAGGCATAGACATAGATACGAGTTCAATATGGACTTTCGAGAGAGACTTGAAGAATGCGGTATGCTTATTACAGGCATATCCCCGGACGGGAAGCTCGTAGAAATAGTTGAGATTAAAGACCACCCGTGGTTTATGGGTTGTCAGTTTCATCCGGAATTCAAATCAAAACCATTTGCACCTCATCCCCTTTTCAGGGATTTTATCAAGGCAGCATTAAAGCAGAGGCAAGAAAAGCAAAAATGCAAAAAGAAGTAAATATTGGAAACATTAAGATTGGAAATAAACCCTTTGTCTTCATCGGTGGTCCATGCGTTATAGAGGGAGAGGACATAACCTTACAGATCGCGGAAAATCTGAAAAACATCACTTCAAGGCTTAACATACCTCTAATTTTCAAAAGTTCATACGATAAGGCAAACAGGACATCATTAAGGAGTTTCCGCGGTTTAGGAATCGAGGAAGGACTCGATATACTTTCAAAGGTAAAGGACAGGATAGGCATACCGGTCTTAACTGACGTCCACACAGCACATGAGGCTGAGTTGGCCGCCCATGTTGTGGATGTGCTGCAAGTACCTGCCCTTCTTTCAAGACAGACAGACCTCCTTGTTGCATGCGGAAAAACAGGAAAACCCGTGAATATCAAAAAAGGACAATTCATGTCACCCCATGATATACAATTTGCCATCGAAAAGATTGAATCCACAGGCAACCCTTCTATCATGGTAACGGAGAGGGGTACTTCGTTCGGATATAATACACTTATAAACGATTTCAGGGCAATCCCTATCATGAAGGGTTTTGGTTACCCGGTAATATTCGATGCAACACACAGCGTTCAAAAACCCGGGGGCGCAGTCGGAAGGTCAGCCGGCGAACCTGATTTTATATTTCCATTGTCAAGGGCTGCTGTTGCAATTGGGGTAGATGGAGTTTTCATGGAAGTACACGTTGACCCTGCCAAAGCCCTTTGTGATGGAGAAAACTCCGTAGCCATTGATCATCTGTATAGCTATCTTGAAGTCTTGAAGAGGATAGAGGAGTCGATATGAATAAATCAGGGGCAAACGGTACGACAATGCTTAAGTCTTCTATGCTCGATATCGGCAAAGAGGTTTTAAAAAAGGAAGCCAATGCCATATTAAAGGTCATGGACGACCTTGATGATGCGTTTGAAAAGGCTGTTGACGCAATATATTGTTGCACTGGAAGAATAGTGCTGACCGGTATCGGCAAGTCTGGTCTCGTGTGCAAAAAGATCGCCTCTACGCTTTCAAGCGTTGGCACTCCGGCGCTGTTTCTTCATCCAGCAGATTCTCTTCACGGCGACCTCGGAATGCTTCAAAAAGGAGATGTGCTTATTATTGTCAGCAATAGTGGTGAGACCGAAGAGTTAATCAAGATATTGCCATGGATAAAACGGATGGATATTAACACGGTCGTTTTTACCGGCAATATAAACTCAACCATAGCAAAGCATGGTGACATCGTTCTAAGCGTGAGCGTCGATGAGGCATGTCCTTTCAATATGGTGCCTACTTCAAGCACCACTGCGACACTCGCATTGGGAGACGCTATAGCTATTGCCCTTGTTGAAAAGAGAAATTTCAAAATAGAGGATTTTGCCTCACTGCACCCTGGAGGGGCAATAGGCAGGAGACTTTTGCTAAGGGTGGAAGACTTGATGCACACTGGAGAAGCTATCCCAAATGTAAGCAAGGACATATCCATGAAACATGTCATATACGAGATAACATCCAAAAGACTTGGTGTAACATCTGTTCTTAACGACAAAGGTGAATTGGAGGGTATAATAACAGACGGAGATTTAAGAAGGGCTATCGAGAGATATGATAATATACTTGAAAAGTCTGCTTCAGATGTGATGACGCGCAACCCTAAAACCATTCAAAAACGTGCCCTTGCAGTATTCGCATTAAAAAAAATGGAAGATCATTCAATAACCTCACTTTTCGTAATGGAAAAAGAAGGAGATAAACAACCGATAGGCGTTATCCACATCCATGACCTTCTGAGAGCAAAGATAGTATGAAAAAATATTTTTGGAAGGTTCATTTTTTAACCTTGCAATTTCGGGTATAATTATGGAGATAGATGAAAGATCGAAACATTATAGTATATGCAGCACTTGGTTTTGTAGCTCTATGCCTTTTGTTTGCCCTATATTTTTTCTTTTTTAAAAAACCTTTCAAATTAAATGCCCCATATATAGATGATCAACGTCAGGCTATCGTCTTTAAAGATGTAAGATATTCTGGCGAAAAAAAGGGGATTGTTGATTGGGAGATTAAATCGAGGGTTGCACGCAAATTTATTGATAAACCTATCGTGGAGATGGAGGATATAGAGGGAATATATAAACCCAAACCTGATATTGCGGTCTTATTCAAAGGCACTGTCGGTTCGATGGATACTGAGGCAGAAAAAGGTTCTGTCGAACATGTCGATATTGTTTATAAAAACAGCTATACCCTTAAAACCAGGTTCATGGTCTTTGATTTTAGGAATGGCATCACCTCAACAACTGCGCCTGTAGATATTAAAGGCGTAAAACTCACCTTGATGGGCATCGGTATGACGGCTGACACAAACAAAGAGACAGTAAGAATAGAAAAGGATGTAACGGGTTATATTATAACAGAAAAAGGCAGATATCGCTTTCAATCTGATAGTTTTCTTTATTTTCTAAAAGACAACACCTATGTGCTTGCTGGAAGGGTTGTTATGAAGGGCGAAGAAATGAATCTGCTTTGTGACAAACTGGTTATCTTTTCAAGCAATAATGAGGTTGATAAAGTCGATGCAACAGGCAAGGTCAGGCTTATTTCAAAAGGCACTATTGCTAAAAGCGAAAAGGCGGTATATCATTTTAAAGATGACAGGATTGTACTTACAGAAGGACCTAAAATATTGAAAAATAATGTAGAGATGGAAGGAGAATCAATAATGTACAACATTTCGAACGGAAAATTCTTCATCAATAAACCAAAAACGAGGATTGAAAAATAATGCCTGGAACACTAACGCTTTTTGCAGAGCACTTGACAAAATCATACAATGCGAGAAGGGTAGTTAATGATATCTCGATAAACATGAAAACAGGTGAAATCATTGGATTGTTCGGCCCAAATGGTGCAGGCAAGACAACAACATTTTTTATGATCATCGGCTTCATAAGACCTGATTCTGGAAAGATTTTACTAAACGATGAAGATATTACTGGTTTACCCATGTTTATGAGGGCAAGAAAAGGTATTACCTATCTGCCGCAGGAGCCATCGATATTCAAGAAGATGACTGTTGAGGATAATCTTAAATCCATCCTTGAGTTTAATAATGTTGAAAAAGAGCTTGTAGAGCATAAAACGCTTGAACTTCTCGAATCATTTAAACTTGATCACCTTGCAAAAAACAATGCTGACTCCCTCTCTGGAGGCGAGAGGAGAAGGCTGGAGATTGCAAGGGCGCTCATGATTTCTCCAAAATTTATGCTTCTCGACGAACCCTTTTCAGGTATAGATCCTATATCGGTTTCAGACCTGAAAAAGATTGTATACAGATTGAAAAAGGCAGGCATAGGTATCCTCCTTTCCGATCATAACGTGAGAGACTCTTTGCCTATTTGTGATCGGGCATATGTAGTCAACAACGGTCAGGTACTTCTTGAAGGAACCCCTGAAGAGGTTGCAGAGGACAAGATGGTGAGAGAGATTTACCTGGGAGAGGAATTTTATATTGATGTTGGAGCTTAAGCAAACACAAAAGCTTCTGCCTGTCTTGACCCAGCAACTTCAGCAGGCCATAAAACTCTTGCAGATGTCTCAACTCGAATTAACTGAGGCCATAGAGCAGGAGCTTAAAGAAAACCCTATCCTCGAAATAACAGAAAAGGACGAGAAACAGGAAAAAGGTGAAAACCAGGAAGATACCCAGGGTGATGCCCATGAAGAAATAGATATGGAGGAATTTCTTAATAGATATACATCATCCGAAGAGTTCGTGGGAAAAGATGACCGTGAGTATCCGGATTATGAGAATATCGTAAAAAAATCCTCCAATTTAAGAGACTATTTAAGATGGCAAGCGGGACTCACAATATTCGATCCCAGGGAACGTGTCGCTGCAGAATGGATAATTGAAAATATCGACGACAACGGATACCTTGCGTACCCCATACCTGAGATAGCAAAAACATCGGGATTTTCAATAGAACTATTGGAGAATGCACTTTCAAAGATTCAAAGATTCGATCCTACAGGTGTAGGTGCAAGGAGCCTTAAAGAATGTATTTACCTACAATACGAAGCAAATGGAGAAAAGGATACGATACTCGAAGAGATCCTCGATAAATATTTCAATATGCTTGATGGCATGCACTTAAAGGAGATTTCGAAAAAATCAGGCCATCCTTTAGAAAAAATCAAAGAAGCGATCGATAAGATGAAGACGTACGATCCAAAACCAGGCAGAAATTTCAGCGAAGACTTCACATCATATGTGGTTCCAGATGTATACGTAGTTAAAGGTGAGGATGGTTTTGAAGTACATCTCAACAATGATGACATCCCTGAACTCAAAATGAACAGATATTATATGGAGCTTTATTTAGGTAAGAACATTGACAAAGAAACCAAGGGCTATATAAAAAACAAGATCAAACAGGCAGGGTGGTTCATAAAAAGCATTCAGCAAAGGCAAAAAACCCTTTATCTTGTTTCAAAAAGTATTGTCAAATTTCAGGAGGATTTTTTTGAACATGGAATAAAGTTCCTTAAGCCTCTCGTACTAAGGGATGTTGCAAGTGACATAGAAGTTCATGAATCAACAGTAAGCAGGATTACTACAAACAAATATATGTCCACACAGCATGGCATATTTGAGTTGAAGTTTTTTTTTCCAGCAGGAATCGATAATGTTGAAGGTGGTCAAATGTCCACAAATGTTGTTCGCAACCTGATAGCAGAGATTGTTGAAAAGGAAGATAAGAGCTCACCCCTGACAGATGATGAGATTGTAAACATATTGAAAGGGCAACACAACATAAAGATTGCGAGGAGAACGGTGGCTAAGTATAGGGATATATTAAATATAAAGTCTTCAAGGGAGAGAGCGGACACCTCTTAAATTGAATTGACAGACATTGGTTTATTTGTTAACCTTGAAGTTTGGACTGGTTTGCCTGGCTGTATTAATTTTTACATTGGAGGCGTTATGAATATCACAATAAGCTTTAGACATATCGAACCAAATGATAATTTAAAAAGATATGCCGAAGAAAAGATCTCAAAACTCCAGAAATACATTGAAGTTCCTCTGGACGTACATGTTGTTTTATCTCTTGAAAGGAAATACAGACAGAGAGTTGATGTAATGTTTACTATAAACGGCGTGGTCATAAATGCTCACGAGGTGATGGATGACATGTATGCCGCCATTGACAAAATACTTGATAAACTTGAGAGAAGATTAACAAAATACAGGGATAAACTTAAAAAATACAGGGAAATAAAACCAAAACGAACAAATATCGCTGAAGAACAAAAGATATCCAAGATTATTGTTTCTAGAACGATAGATGCAAAGCCCATTGATCCTGAGGAGGCTGTGATGCAGCTTGAGGCATCGGGAGATAGCTTCATGATATTCAGGGACAGGGAGAGCGACAACGTCTGTGTTGTTTATAAAAGGAAGGACGGGGGTTTCAGTCTTATCGAAACCACAGGAAAAACACTATGAGAATCAGCGATGTACTGAAGGAATCATGTATCAATAATAATTTGAAAGGTAAAACAAAAAGAGAGGTTCTGTATGAACTCGCAGAAGACCTCAAAAAGGCTGGACTCATAGGTGATATTGATAAGATTGTTGATACAGTGCTTGAAAGGGAAAAGCTCGGCAGCACAGGCATTGGTGATGGAGTCGCTATACCCCATGGCAAATTAAAAGATATAAACAGCTTTTTATGTGCATTTGGAAGATCAGCGGAGGGTGTTGATTTTGGTGCGGTTGACCGTAAACCTGTCCACATCTTTTTTTTGTTGCTTGCCCCGTATGATTCTGTAAGTTTACACCTCAAGGTGTTATCAAGAATTTCTAAAATCCTGAGGGATCCCTCTTTTCGAAAAAGAATTTTAGAGCTTACAGACAGTAAAGAGATTTATAAGCTTATTATTGATGAGGATACAAAGGTTTGATGCGCTATTTTGAGAATAGCAAAATGACATCAGAAATATATGTATGTTTGTCGACATATAGATTAGGTCTGTAATGAAGGGCGTAACTGTTCAGGAACTAATAGATGATAGAACTCATAATTTGGAGCTATGTATAGTTTCTGGGCAAAAAGGTCTATTAAGAAAGATTTATAATCCAAGGATTCAAAAGCTCGGCCTGGTTGTCACAGGCCACATGGTCTATCTTCACCCTCATCGAATGCAAATTCTTGGCAATACTGAGATATCTTATCTAAAATCCTTGGATGAAGCTAAGATCACAACAATAATAGGCGAACTCTGCAAGAACGATGTGGTCTGTTTCGTTATAACGCGTAACCTGAAAGCACCGGAACGCTTGCTTGAAGAAACCGAAAGGAAGAACATACCCTTACTCAGGACGAAACTGATAACATCTGTTTTTATTGAAAGGGTTACAAGATACCTTGAAGAAAAACTCGCCCCATCCATAACTGTTCACGGGGTGTTGATGGACATACTCGGCATCGGAACACTGATTATCGGAAGACCTGGCATAGGTAAAAGCGAAAACGCACTTGAACTCATTATGCGAGGGCACAGACTGGTAGTTGATGACGTTGTGTTCGTAAAAAAAATGGGCGCAATAGACATTTATGGCGAATCACCCGATATGATTAAAGACCTCATAGAAATCAGGGGCGTTGGTATCGTTAACATAGGTCGACTCTTCGGGGTCGCTGCCCTGAGGGAAAAGATGATGATAGACCTTGTTGTAGAATTGATCGATTGGGATCATAACCTTGAATATGAAAGGCTTGGGTTGGATGAAGATAAATTCAGGCTACTTGGCATCGATTTGCCAATCGTCAGGATACCCATTAGTCCTGGCAGAAACGCATCAACAATAATCGAGCTTGCATGCAGGAATCACATACTTAAAAAATATGGCACAAATACTGCTGTTGAGCTTGAAGAAAAGCTACTAAGATCTATGAAAGCTGGAGACAAACAATGAAATTGCTAATAATTAGCGGCATTTCAGGCTCAGGAAAGACAACATTCATAAGGGCGCTTGAAGACGCAGGATATTTTTGTGTTGACCATTTTCCTCTCGTTTTGCTTCAAAGATTTGGCGAGCTGTCGAGGCTTGTGGGTAATAAAATAGATAAATGTGCCCTCGTGGTGGATATCAGGGAGAAGGAGTTTTTTGATATCGGCAAAAACATCTTAAAAAGGATTAAAGAGAGGTTCGGTGCGGAGCTTATTTTTCTTGAGAGCTCAGATGAGGCACTTATAAGGAGGTTCAAAGAAACAAGGAGGCTTCATCCGCTTTTTGATGAGCCGAACGTCAAAGATGCGATCATCAAAGAGAGGGAACTTGTTGGGTGGATAAAGGAAATTTCAGATAGAATAATCGACACAACAAATTTTACAATTCATGAGCTGAGGCGTTTCGTGTTAAACACATACTCTCATGACGAACAAAAAATGAAGATCAATCTGATCTCTTTTGGTTATTCATACGGCATACCTCTTGAGGCGGATATTGCGCTGGATGTTAGGTTTTTACCAAATCCTTATTTTCATGAAGGCCTTAAATATAAGACAGGTCTTTCAAAGGAAGTGGCAGAATACATCACATCAGACGATGTTTTCAATAAATATTTTCTTTTGCTTTTGGATTTTTTGTTATATCTTATTCCGCTGTACGAAAAGGAGGGGAAAAGTTACCTTACCATATGCTTCGGCTGTACGGGAGGCAAGCACAGGTCCGTCTTTGTTGTCTCAAGGCTGGCAGAACAATTTTCAATGATGGGGTATAATGTGAACACGATTCACAGAGATATTGAGAAATGACATAAAGCTAAGAGGCTATTGATTGCAAAAAAGAAGAGATATTTCGAGGGCTGGCTAAACATCATGTTGAATTTTTTTACATAATTTGATTTAAATGGAGGACATCAATGGTAGGATTGGTTGTTATAGCCCATTTCAATCTGGCGAAAGAGATGGTCGCAGCAACAGAGTTGATAGTGGGCAAACAAGAGCAGTTCGAATCTATTGGTATTTTACCCGATGAAGATATTGATAAAATAAAAGATAAAATCAATGAGGCGCTGAATAAGGCCGATTGCGGGGACGGCGTGATGATCCTTACGGATATGTTCGGCGGTACACCTTCAAATATCAGCCTCTCGTTTCTCGAGGAGGGAAAGGTTGAGGTGGTAACAGGCGTAAACCTACCTATGCTCATCAAGCTTAACACATACAGAGAAGGAAAAAAGCTAGGTGAGCTCGCACGATTTATAACGCAATATGGCCGGAACAACATCTACCTTGCAACGGATGTTTTAAAACCACATAAAAAGGAATAGGAGGTAATGCTGGAAGGGATATTTATAATAAAAAACAGGCTTGGTCTCCATGCAAGACCGGCTGCAACATTTGTAAAAAAGGCGAATAACTATAAGTCAAACATATGGGTCGAAAAAGACGGGACAGAGGTTAACGGAAAAAGTATAATGGGGCTCTTGATGCTCGCATGTCCACTTGGAAGCAAAATAATGTTGAAGGTTGACGGTGTGGACGAGCAGATGGCATTTGAAGAGCTTGGCCAGCTTATTGACGAAGGTTTTCAAGAAACATGAGCAATGACATATTTACCAATAAGATACTAAAGGGTATTGGCGTATCGTCAGGTATAGCATACGGGAAGGTGCGCCTGCTCGAAAGAGGCAAAATCCCAATAAATAAACGCTCTATCAAGAAAGAGCAGTGTGATAAAGAAATCCTTAAGATCAAGAACGCAATAAAGCATGCCGTTGATGAGCTCAATGCAATAAAGCAAACCCTGCCAGACGACGAAATGAGAAAACATTCCTTCATCATTGATGCCCATATACTTATTCTTCAGGACGAGTTTTTCATAAACTCAGTCATAAACACAATAAAGGCTGATAATATAAATGCTGAGTGGGCCCTCGACATAGTCGTATCGAGGTTTCTGTCGAGCTTTGAAAACGTTGATGACCCTTATTTAAAGGAGCGCGGCCAGGACATCAAATACATATATGACAGGCTTGTGAGGATCCTGGTGAAAGGAAAGTCCTCAGATATAAATAATTTTAACTTATCAGGCAAGGTCATTATCGTTGCCCACGATCTCTCGCCGGCCGACACAATCCAGCTTAATCTTAACAATATATTCGGTTTCACAACAGATGTTGGCGGAAGAACTTCCCACACATCTATCGTAGCGAGGGCACTCGAAATACCTGCTGTTGTCGGTGCTGGAAATATTTCCAGCCTTGTGAAGAACAACGATACCATAATCGTTGATGGTGACGAAGGCATTGCAATTATTAATCCAACAAAAGATATTAAAAAGGAATATATTGCAAAACAATCACATCTTAAGGCACAGCGGAGGGAATTCCTTAAACTTGCAAGACTGAAATCAGAAACGAGAGATGGCTTCAAAATGAGGGTTGGGGCAAACATCGAACTTCTGGCTGAGATGGACATAATGGAGCGGTATGGAGCCCAGGGGGTCGGACTGTACCGTACCGAATATATATATCTGTCGAAAAAGCAATTGCCGACCGAAGAAGACCATTATCACATATATAAAAATCTTGCTGAAAACAAGGCAATGGAATATATCACCATAAGAACCCTTGATATAGGCGGTGACAAGTTTGTATCAAGCGTTAAAATGCCGGTAGAGATCAATCCGGCTATGGGGCTACGGGCAATACGTCTTTGTATCAAAGAGGTGGGGCTTTTTAAGACACAGCTTAAAAGCATATTGAGGGCAAGCGCTTTTGGTCCCCTCAAGATATTGATTCCGATGATATCAGGGATCGATGAGGTCCGTAAAGCAAAGGAAATAATCAAAGAATGTATGGAAGAACTGTCCCTTAAAAGGATCCCATTTAACAGACAGATCAAGTTTGGCATTATGATAGAGGTACCGTCAACCTGTATGATAAGTGACAAGCTCTCCTCAGAAGTAGATTTTTTCAGTATTGGTACAAACGATCTGATCCAGTACACCCTTGCAATCGACAGAGGCAACGAATACGTGTCCTATCTCTACGAACCCATGCACCCTGCAATATTGAAAATGATAAAACAAACGGTTGAAAATGCCCATGCAAGCAATACTGAGGTTGCATTATGCGGAGAGATTGCAGGCGAAGCACTCTACACCCCGATTCTCGTAGCATTAGGTCTTGATGAAATAAGCATGAATGCGTATGCAATACCCAGGGTTAAAAAGATCATCAGGGGGCTTGACCATAGTTACTGCAAAGAACTTCTGCAAGAAATAATGAAAAATGACTCGGGAAAAGAGAATAATCTTCTATTAAGGAAGGAAATGGCAAGGATGTTCCCGAATGACTTTATAAAGTGCTACGAGGCATAAAAAAACAGTGTTAAGTTTTTAAGTGTTAGGTTTGACCTGTTATAACAAAACACTCAAAATATAAATCTATTTTAGGAGGTAGCAAATATGGCAATGAGCAGATATCTATTCTCTTCTGAATCTGTGGCTGAAGGGCATCCGGACAAGGTGGCAGACCAGATTTCAGATGCGGTGCTTGATGCACTGATTACGCAGGATCCAAGTTCAAGGGTGGCTTGTGAAACCTATGTTACAACTGGGCTTGCGCTCGTGGGCGGCGAGATTACAACAAGCGGCTATGCCAATATACCGGATATTGTCAGGCACACCATAAAGGAGATCGGTTACAACGATTCATCCATGGGTTTTGACTGGGAGACATGTGCGGTGCTTACAGCAATCGATGAGCAGTCACTAGATATTGCAATGGGCGTCAACGAAACGGAGGATCATGAACAGGGTGCAGGCGATCAGGGGTTGATGTTCGGGTATGCCTGCAATGAAACGGCAGAATTTATGCCTATGCCCATTGTATATGCACACAGGCTTGTGAGAAGGCTTGCCGAGGTCAGGAAAAACAATACGCTTAACTTCTTAAGACCTGATGGAAAAAGCCAGGTCACCATAGAGTACATAGACAAGACACCAGTAAGGGTCGATGCAATCGTAATCGCCGCACAGCATAACCCCGATGTATCCATTACAACCATAAGAGAAGGCATCACAGAGGAGGTTATTAAAAGGGTTATACCTCCAGAATTAACGGATGACAACACAAAGATATTCATCAACTCAACGGGTAGATTTGTCGTTGGCGGACCAAAGGGAGACTGCGGTATGACAGGTCGTAAAATCATCGTGGATACATACGGCGGCGTTGGAAGTCATGGAGGTGGTGCATTTTCCGGTAAAGACCCATCAAAGGTTGACAGAAGCGCCTCTTACATGGCTCGCTATATTGCAAAAAATCTTGTTGCTGCTGGTTTGGCCGACAGGCTTGAAATTCAGATTGCTTACACAATAGGCGTTGCCCAGCCTGTTTCCGTTATGATAGACACACAGGGAACCGCCAAGATCAGCCCCGATAAGATAGCATCGATTGTGATGGAACTCTTTGATATGAGGCCAAGGCGGATCATTGAAAGGCTTGATTTATTAAGACCTATTTACAACAAGACGGCATGCGGTGGTCACTTTGGCAGAAATGACCCGGATTTTACATGGGAAAAACTCGATATGGTCGAAGAAATAAGAAAGGCAGCAGGCATATAAAGGCAGTCAAAGATTAATAGTGGATAGTGAATGGCGGAGAAGTTTTGTGAAACTCTATCAGCTTAATTATTTTGGAGGGAAGAGATGGACTATGATGTAAAGGATCTGGCACTTGCAGACCAGGGTTATGATAAAATTGAATGGGCAGAAAAAAGAATGCCAGTTCTAAGAATAATCAAAGAGAGGTTTTCAAAGGAAAAACCTCTAAAGGGCGTAAGAATATCGTGTTGCTTGCATGTAACCACAGAGACAGCAAATCTTGTTAGAACATTAAAGGAAGGCGGCGCTGAAGTTGCGTTGTGCGCATCAAACCCCTTGAGCACCCAAGACGATGTTGCCGCCTCTATTGTTAAACATTTTGAGATACCCACGTTTTCCATAAAGGGCGAGAGTGACGATATATATTATGCCCATATAAAGGAGGCCCTCGCATTCAGACCTAATGTAACTATGGATGACGGCGCCGATTTGGTTGGCGCGTTGCATATGATAGCGCTCGGACGCTATGATGCACTTCATGGGACGATAAGAGGCTGGGTTGAAAAGCTTACAGCACAGCAAAAAAAAGAACTCATCGACAACATCGTGGGTGGTTCTGAAGAAACAACAACAGGTGTAATAAGACTAAAGAGCATGGAAAAAGAAGGTGTGCTCTACTTTCCAATCGTTGCAGTCAACGATGCCTTTACAAAACATATGTTCGACAACAGATACGGCACAGGTCAGAGTACAATAGATGGCATTCTTAGGGCAACAAACATATTGTTTGCAGGCGCACAATTTGTCCTTGCCGGTTATGGTTGGTGCGGCAAAGGAGTTGCCATGAGGGCAAGCGGTCTTGGTGCCCGAGTGATAGTAGCAGAGGTCAATCCTTTACGTGCGCTGGAAGCCCTTATGGATGGCTATGATGTAATGAAGATGGAAGATGCTGCGCCTCTCGGCGACATCTTCATAACCACAACAGGTGATATCCATGTATTGAGAAAAGAACACTTCGAACTTATGAAGGACGGCGCTATAATAGGAAACTCTGGACATTTTAATGTTGAGATCGATATAAATGCCCTTGAGGCAATGAAGACAAAAAAGAGAAATATAAGGGGCGCAATGGATGAGTACACCCTGCAAAACAATAAACGTATATATTTACTCGGAGAGGGAAGGCTTGTAAATCTTGCATGTGCTGAAGGTCATCCTTCAGAGGTCATGGATATGAGTTTTGCAAATCAGGCCCTCTGCGCTGAACATATGTGGAAAAACGGTAAAAACCTCGAAAAAAAGGTCTACAGCGTTCCCGACGAGATAGACAAAAGCGTGGCATACTTAAAACTTAAATCTGCCGGCATTATAATTGACGAACTAACTGAGGAACAGAAGATCTATCTCGCATCATGGGAGATGGGGACATGATAAAACTGCTCGTATCCGGTACCATTGCATATGACTCGATTGAAACACCTTTCGGCAAGGTAAAAAATGTTTTAGGGGGTTCGGCCCTACATTTTACAAATTCTGCAAGTTTCTTCACCGATGTCGGTATGGTTGCAACGGTCGGCGAAGACTTTAAAATGGACGAAATCGGATTTTTAAAGGACAGAAGTGTTGATATGTCAGGGATTGAGGTTGATGAAGGAAAAACCTTCCGCTGGGAAGGCAAATACGGCTACGACCTTAATCAGGCAGTGACCTTAAAGACTGAACTAAACGTTATTGAGTCTTTTAAACCAAAAGTACCGGAGGAATACAGAGATGTTGATTTTGTTTTCCTTGCAAATATAGACCCAGTATTGCAGTCTCATGTGATCGATCAGGTAAAGTTTCCTAAGGCTGTTGCCCTCGATACCATGAACTTCTGGATACAAAACATGTACAACGAACTGCTCGATGTGATAAGAAGGATTGACATCCTTATCATAAATGAGGCTGAACTAAGGGAGATATCAAAAGAACACAGTCTCGTTAAAGGTGCAAAAAAGATTATGTCACTGGGGCCAACCTGTATTGTTGTTAAAAGGGGAGAATATGGCGTCTTTATGATGAGCAGGGAGGAAATCTTTCTTGCCCCTGCCTACCCTCTCGAGGATGTTTTTGATCCGACTGGTGCCGGTGACACCTTTGCAGGCGGTTTCATGGGGTATATTTCAAATATTGGTGATACGTCTTTAAAAACATTGAAACAGGCTATTATACTGGGGTCGGTGATGGCATCCTTTAATGTTGAAGACTTTAGCATCAACAGGATAAAATCTCTCGACTACATGGAAATAAAAGAAAGGTACAGCGCCTTTAAGAGATGTATGCAATTTGGTGATTTAGAGTTTAAATGAATGAAAAATACCTTGCTGTTACAAGCCCTGTAGCAGATATAAGGCGTAAGCCCGTTGAGTCCCTGGGGGGATATATGCATGACGACCTCCAGGAGACTCAAGTGTTGTACAATGAGTTGCTTCTATACAGGCATTGTGACAAAGATTGGTATTATGTTGAGGCCATCGAACAGAAGAAATTTGCACATGATAATTCATGGGCTGGATATTCGGGCTGGATAAAAAATACCTCGGTGGTTTTCCTCGACAAGCCTGTCCCTTACGATGTTACAGTAAAAAATCATGACACGTTTTTATTAGAAGAATCTTCTGATTCAAGCAACAACCTTTCCTATATCCCTATCGGAACAAGACTTGCGGTTAAAGAAACATCGCCTAAAGGATATTACAGGGTCTTTTTAAATGATGGTAAAACAGGCTGGATTAAGCAAAGTGCTGTTAATAAAAAGAATGCATTGCCTTCCCTTTCAACGCTAAGGGAAAATATTGCTTCCACAGCAATAATTTTCCTCGGCGTCCCTTATCTATGGGGGGGAAGAAGTATGGTTTCGGCGAAAGCCAAAGAGTTCGATGTTGTATGCTTCGGTGTTGACTGTTCCGGTTTGACAAACCTTGTTTTTCGGATAAACAACATCGATATACCAAGAGATGCCCAAGACCAGTGGATTATGGCTGAAAACATCGCTCACAAACACCTTAAAACAGGTGATCTGATATTTTTATCCGCTGAAGACAGAAAGGATAGGATCGTGCATGTAATGATCTACTTAGGTAAAAATCTTTTCATAGAGGCCCTGGAAACCGGCAGCAGCGTTAAGATGGATGATTTTAGAAACCGGTTCGGCATCGATATGACAGGCGATGTCTACCAAAACCCTGTTGTCAATGGAAAACATATGTATTTTGGCAGGTTTTTGTCAGAAAAATGAGCAACATCCATAGTATCAGTTTTCACGAAGTCATTCGACCACTTAAGATTACCTTCGCAACATCGCTTGGAAAAAAGGATATCATAAAAAGTGTTATCGTTAAGATAATGCTGGATAGCGGACATTCAGGAATTGGTGAATGTCCCACAAGCCTTGCACTGAAAGATGAAAATACAACACTCATAAAGGGTTTGTTGGCAGAAACATCAAAAATACTGACCAACAAACCCATAGATGAATATAATAAAGTGCTAAAAATACTGCGAAGCAAATATAAAAAATATCCTATGACAATTTCTGGACTTGAGGTTGCTCTTTTCCGTGCATGGCTCGCGTTCAAAAATAAATCAGAGCATGGTTACTGGGGAAGCATGTTAAACGACATAGAAACCGACATAACAATACCTTTTATAACCGATCCAGCAATACTCGACAGATGGATAAGATATGCAAAGCATGTGGGGTTTTCGACATTTAAACTCAAGGTCAGCGGTAATATCGAGGCGGATAAAACATATATATCCCGTTTTTTTGATAAATTTAAACGCCTTTCTGATGCTTTTGCTGTAAGACTCGATGGCAATCAGGGGTTTACAGAAAGGTCTTTTTTCCAACTAATAGACTTTATTGGGCACAAAGGATATAACATCGAACTATTCGAGCAACCCCTTCCAAAAAAATCGTATAGAGGCTTTACAGAGATAAAGAAACACTCTTCCATCCCCATTATACTTGACGAAACCATACTCTCAACACAGGACCTCATACGGGCGATAGATAAAGACATGTGTCACGGGGTAAACATAAAGGTAGCCAAAAACGGCATAGACGAATCAATCAAGATATACTCTATGGCAAAGAAACATGGTATGAAGCTTATGATTGGATGTATGACAGAAACGTTTACAGGTCTATCAGCGGGTATATATTTAGCCCTTGGAACAGGTGGCTTTGATTTTATCGATTTGGATGCCATTCACTTTTTGCATCACAAAAAACATTACCATAACATTACCATAGAAGGACCGCGTTATACGGTTAAAACTGATTATACTACCATTTAATGCCTTTTAAACGTAAATAGTCCTGGGTATCCTTATCTCCCAATCGTGCAGCCTTAATATAATCCTCCATCGCCCTCTTGCTATCCATCAACTTATCATAAACAGAACCTCTACTTGCGTAAGCCATTGCATAATTCGGTCTTGCCTCTATCACCTTGTCTAAATCAATAAGGGCCTTTTTGTATTCCCTGAGCACAAAATGCATAACCCCCCTGTTGTAGTATGCATCGATATATGCTGGGTCCTTTTCGATAGCAAGCGTATAAAGCTGGATCGCATCCTGGGGATAGCCCGCATCCACGAAACCATAAGCCCTGTTAAAATAATCCTTAGCACTGGGACTGTCTTGTTTTTTTTCCGAACAGGCAAACATCAAAAAAGAAAAAAATATAACAACCAGACCATAACAACAAACCCTTTTAAACATATCCTGCCCCCATAGTATGCAAAAATCTATCTATTATACTCTTGGAGGCTCAAATTGCAAAACAATAATTTTGACAACGTTTAAAGGGTTATTTGCATTTACCTATAGAGCCTGACTTACATTTTCTACCATCCGTCCAGATGGTATCGGATAGTTTTGCACCTGAAAAGCTCGTCCCCTTGATGTTGGCACCCGTAAGGTTTGCGCCTCTCAAATCCGCATCTTCAAAGGCTGATTCGCTTAAGTTTGCCCCCGCAAGGTTCGCACCTAAGAGGTCTGCGCCATACATATCGATTTTGGAAAGATTTGCATTGGAAAGATCACATTTAGGACATTTGTTTGTACTGTTAATCTTCTGCAGATCTGCTTGATTAAAGGCGTATAGGACAAGGGTACCTGAACACAGAAAAATAATAAAGGCAAAAATAAATATCATACGGTTTTTCCTACTCATGGCTTACCTCCTTTTTTTTGTTGTTGCAGACCTTTTAATTTATTGAATGGTTCACTTCTGTAAAGCAGACTACATTCCGAAGAATATCTCGATAATACCAAACACCAAAAAATACATTTTACCCTTGACAGTATTCTCTATATAGTATACATTTGTATATATGTTAGGACTGACCGAAACACAAAAAAGGATCTTTGAATTTTTAAAGGATTATGTCAAAAAACAGGGTTATCCGCCCACTGTAAGGGAGATAGGGGCGCACTTCCATATCCTGTGGCCTGCTGCACGAAATCACCTCAAGTCACTTGAAAAGAAGGGCGTTATCAATATAAGCCCTGCAATATCAAGGGGTATCGAGATAAAAGGTTTCAAGACCGCCGGAGAGCATACAGTGCCTGTAGCTGGAAGAATACGGGCAGGAGATCCTATACTAGCTATAGAGGAGATCGAGACACATATCGTCGTCGATCCTGCACTTTTCCCCGCAAAGGATACATTCTCTTTGAGGGTTGTTGGTGACAGCATGAAAGATGCCGGTATCCTCGACGGTGACTATGTGATTGTGAAACAACAGTCCACAGTTGAACACGGCGATATCGGGATAATCCTTATAGGGAATGAGGCAACGGTAAAAAGGGTGCTTTTCAGGCAGGGCAAGGTTATCCTGAAACCTGAAAACAACTCTATGGAGCCAAGGGAATATAGTGTCGATGACGTGACCATTGCAGGAAAGGTCATCGGCCTCATACGAAATAAGGTGTAGCGTTATGAACATCGGACAGTCGGTGGCAGTGCTTGCCGTGTTTGACCCCTCCTATAAGATACGGCCTTTACGGTTCAGGTGGTCAGGAAGATTCATCAAGGTCGAAGAGATTACATATATGTGGAGGGCAAAGGAGGGAAAGAACGATATCTATCATTTCTCCGTTACCGATGGAAATGCACTCTATGAATTAAGCTACAATACAGGCTCTCTTTTGTGGAGGATAGAACACCTTGAGGCATAAACATAGAGGGGCGAAAACCAAAAGACGCACACCATGGATAAAGTTTTTTGGATAGAATTTGAAATGACCAGATGTTACAATAATAAGGCAATATCGACATTACTTAAAGGTGGGCTTACAAGAAATCCCGAAACCGTATTTCGGGTCTCGCATGGAGGGTGAACATAGATGTTTAACAGGGATGAGTTGCTGACCATAAAAGAAGCCAGCGAGTGGGCAACAGGTTATTTAGGCAAAAACGTTACGACCTCAAATATTTCCTACCTTATCCAGTATGGAAGGATAAAAAGGTTCAATGGAAACGGGACGACAAAAATTTCCAAAAAGGACCTTATCGAATACTACAAATCTTACAATGGATACAGGGAAATTTCATGGAAAAATCGACTTGGCGAGGATTTAAACTGGGCATTGTCCTTTGATCAGTATAAAGAGGCCGAGACCACGAAACACGTGCATCGCCTGCATCCCTACAAGGGCAAATTCATTCCACAGCTTGTAGAATATTTTCTCGACAGTCATACAGATAATTTCAAAAAGGCAATATACTTCAAAAAAGGCGACATTATACTTGATCCGTTTTCCGGCAGCGGCACCACTATGGTTCAGACCTGTGAACTCGGAATGCATGCTGTTGGTATCGATGTGTCTGCTTTCAATACCCTTATAGGAAACTGTAAGATCGCAAAATATGATTTAATTGATGTTCAAGCAGAGATTTACCGGATTACAAAAAGGCTGAAAGAATTTATATCAGACTCTCATGTACCAGAATTTGAGGAAAGACTTTTGCAGGCACTTTATGGATTTAACAATATGCATTTCCCTGTGCCGGAGTACAAATTTAAGGTAAAACGGAATATGATTAACGAAGAAGAATATGGCGCAGAGAAAGAAAAAGAATTTTTGCCAATTTTTAACGAACTTGTGCGCCAATACAACATCAAACTCAAGCAGGATACAGCCGATTCTTTCCTTGACAGATGGTATTCTCAACACCTAAGAGATGAAATTCAATGTGTTTTCGATGAGATAAAAAAGATTAAAAATGCAGATACAAGAAACATTATCAGCGTAATTTTGAGTAGAACCATTCGCTCTTGCAGGGCGACTACACATGCTGATCTGGCTACGCTGATTGAGCCTGTCACAACAACTTACTATTGCTCAAAGCATGGAAAAATTTGCAAACCACTTTTTTCAATCCTGAAATGGTGGGAAGCCTATGCAAAAGACACAACGAAACGCCTTTTGCAATTTGACAAACTACGCACACCAACCTTTCAAGTTTGTATAAATGGAGACAGTCGCACTATTAATATCTTCAACGAACTTGATAGAATAAACTTAAAATTTGCAGAACTGGCAAGAAGGCAAAAAATTAAAGGAATGTTTTCAAGTCCCCCGTATATCGGGTTAATCGATTACCATGAACAGCATGCTTACGCATATGACCTTTTTGGTTTTGAACGTAAAGATGACCTGGAGATAGGACCTCTTTACAGGGGGCAAGGGAGAGAGGCAAGGCAAAGTTACATTCAAGGAATAGCAGATGTTCTCAATAATTGCAAAAGGTTTTTGGCTGACGACTATGATGTTTTTCTTGTTGCCAATGACAAGCGCAATGTATACCCGATTATTGCAGAAAAGGCTAACATGCGTATAGTAAACCAATACAAAAGACCGGTGATAAACCGTACCGAAAAAGACAAAGGCGCATATTCAGAAACGATTTTTCACTTGAAAAAGATATGAGACATTTTTTTGAAAAATTAGAGTTGTCTGTTGAGCATTTAAAAACATTAAAGGAACTTTCTTAAAATGGCGTTATCAAATAAGGTAAAGGAAAAAATTTCGATTGAAGTTATCAAAACATTGGTGGCTCGTTTTGAAACCTTTCCAGAAGATGCATCAAAAAACAGAAACGCTCCGCTTCACGAATCTTTCTTAAAGGCATTCTCAGATAAAATAGAAGGAAAAGTAACTGATACTCCTTTTTTAATCAGTCTAAGCAGTTGGCTTCATGGCTTAAACACAACTCTTGGGCAGTCTTTTTTCGAGAATGTTGCACATCATTTATGTGAAGGAGAAAAAAGGGAATATACTTCAAAAAAATCTGGAAACCTGCAAATTACTCAAACTCAAAAGGACAATATTTCAAAAATTATCACTAGTTTGAGCAATTCTATTGATAAACCAGATCTTTGCCGTGAAAATGCATTAATTTATAAAAACTATGATACGCCATTAGTGAACGCCCTTGATTTTTCGGCTGATGTATTCATTGAAGATGATGCCTCTATTATTGCTATAGAATTAAAAACCGTGAGACCCAACTCAGGTGAAGTGAGAGGTGAAAAACAGAAGATTTTAGAGGGAAAGGCTGCGCTTTATCGAAAATTCTCTAACAGACAAATTCAGTTTTACATTGGGTTTCCTTTTGATCCAACAGCCGACCCTGCGATCGAATCTATATCAAGCTTTGACAAAAAGAGATTTTTGGGCTCAATCGTGAATATGAATAAATATTTTGATTATGATGAAACTTTGATAGCAAACGAGTTATGGGATTTTCTTTCCGATCAACCCAACACGATGGAACAGATTCTAGAGATAATTAATACGATTTCTACAACAGAATTTTTACATAAATTCCAATATTTGAATGATAATGACAACAGATTGAGGCCAGAATATTTAGAAGCATTGAATTGCTGGCATCTATATTCCGAAAAAGAACTTGTCGAAAACAGTCAATTAATCAGGCAAAAAATCAACAGTGACAAAAAGTTAAAACGGGTATACAACAAAACGGCATTCGATAACAAAGGTAATTATAATTTTGAAAGATACAATGAATTAAAAAAATTGCTAACTTTATCTATTGGCTAAGATATGATTGATAGATAGCCTAAAACCTTGACGATAACCCGTAATTATTGGACATGTCATGTCAAAAACCATTATCTGTGTTGATATGGATGCGTTTTTTGCATCCGTTGAACAAAAGACAAACCCGAGGCTACAGGGGAAACCTATTGCCGTAATAGGTTCTGGAGGCAGGACTGTCGTCACAACCTCCTCTTACGAGGCAAGGGCATACGGCGTAAAGACAGGGATGAACATATATGAGGCGCGCAAGCACTGTCCCCATATTATTTTTGTAGTGGGCGACAACGAAAAATACACATACACATGCGGCGAACTGGAAAAGATATATCGCAGGTTTACACCTGATGTGGAAGTATATTCAATCGATGAGGCATTTCTCGATATAACGGGGACCAGCCATCTTTTCGGCGGCCCTGAAGCAGTCGGCACTATCATAAAGGACCTTGTAAAGAAACGGTTCGGTATAAACTGTACCATAGGTATCGCCCCAAACATCCTCATTGCAAAGCTTGCAAGCGATCTTGCCAAACCAGATGGACTCAAACAGATAAGGCCTGAGGACATACCATCTCTACTTGAAAATCTACCAGTAAAGGAACTCTGGGGGATTGGACGACAGACCGAGAAAAGGCTTGAGGCAATGGGCATAAGAACGTGCGGTGAACTCGGCAGGGCACCCGTTGGCATCCTGAGGAAAAGGTTTGGCATTATTGGAGAACTCCTTAAGGCCATGGGAATGGGTATATGCATGCGCCCCATTGTAGTCGGCGAGGGGAAGGCAAAATCCATAGGACATGGCATGACCCTGCCCAGAGATATCTATGACAGGAATGAGATCGCATCCTACATCTTACAGCTCAGCGAAATGGTAGGCAGAAGGGCAAGAAAACACGGTTACGCAGGCAAAACCCTCTCCCTTACTGTAAGGTATCCTGACTTTGAAACACTTACAAGGCAGTCCACTCTTTCAACGCCCACCAACGACACCCATACCATATACAGGGGTGTTCTTTCGATCCTCGACACATTGCGGTTAAAAGACAAGGTAAGGCTCTTGGGTGTACGCCTCTCCAATATAACGCACGAGCCAGATCAGATATCCCTCTTTGGCGAAACAGAGAGAAGAAAACATCTGCTTAACGCTGTGGATTCCATCAATGACAGATACGGTGAATTCAGCCTCGTGTGGGCATCATACCTGCAAACCATAGAACCCCCAGCAGTTATTTCCCCGGCATGGAGACCTTCCGGGGTAAAAAATATACATATACGATAAAGGTATATCCGTTTTGGTTCATTGTTTTGACAATATACAGGTAAACTGGTTTACAGTTCATTGAAATGCTGATGCACTTAGGTTATGATGGTAACATATACCATGAAATATTTCGCCATATTGCTTTTGGCCACATTGTTTGCATCTATATTCCATGATAGGGGAAAATGCGATGATACCCCCTACCCACTTAGAAATACAAGGCAGATCGTTGTTGTCAGGTCCAAGACATGGGATGCCTTTGAGGCGTCTATGTCTATATATGAAAAGAAAAACGAAGTATGGCAAACAATAAAACAAGGAATACCTGTTGTTCTTGGCAGAAACGGTCTTGGGTGGGGCAGAGGCTTTGATATCGACTACAATACGGTTGACAGAAATGCCCCTGTGAAAAAAGAGGGCGACGGCAGGGCACCATCAGGCATATTTGGAATAAATCTGGCGTTTGGTTTCCCTGAGAAACCTCATTATGTGAAATTGCCATACATAAAACTGACAGATCATATAGAATGTGTGGACGATGTGGCATCAGTGTACTACAATCGTATCATCGACAACTCGAAGGTAGAGGTTCACGACTGGAAAAGCTCTGAAAAGATGTCAACGATAGATGTCTATAGGGCAGGTGTATTTGTAGAACACAATACGGGGTCGGTTGAGAAGGGGTGTGGATCATGCATATTTTTACACGTATGGGATTCGCCTGATAAGCCTACCTCGGGCTGCACCGCAATGTCAGAAGATGACCTTGCATTTTTGATTGGATGGCTTGACCCTGCAAAGGATCCACTCCTTCTTCAGTTTACAGAGGGCATATATAGACGTATAAAAAATGACCTTTCTCTTCCTTGAACCGTAATAAATACAAATCCTAATACTAACAACAAAATAGCGATCAAACGCCAAACTCAAATATTTAAATTTCGAACCTTTTTCAAGGACTATACTGAACATCTTTTTTGTAAATCGCTTTTGCCCATTGAAAATTGTAATTTATTTGTTTATTGTAATTTGGTTCTTGGTTATTATAATATGGTATGGACAATCCGTTAAGCCTCCTTGAAAAATGTACTCTATGCCCTCGGGAATGCTGTGTAAACAGACTTTGCGGGGAAATAGGTTTTTGTGGCATAGGCAATGATATTGTCGTTGCACATTATGGCGCACACTTTGGTGAGGAAACACCCATCTCCGGTTTACGGGGGTCTGGAACGATTTTTTTCAGCTCCTGCAACCTACATTGTATGTATTGCCAGAATTACCAGATAAGCCAAACAACGACAGGGGAAAGAATCACCGTTGATGGGCTTGTCGATATCTTTTTTGAGCTGAAACAGATGGGATGTCACAATATAAACCTTGTAAGTCCTGTACCTTATATACCGTTCATCGCCGTTGCAACCAAACGGGCAATATCGAAAGGGATAGGAATCCCATTTGTCTACAATACCAATGCTTACGAACAAGTCCACGCATTGCGACTACTTGACGGACTTATCGATATATATCTACCCGATTTCAAATACTGGAATTCCAATATTGCCGAGCGATTTTCAGAAACACCAAAAGGCAAGGGGTATTCGGAGTATGCAAAAAATGCGATAATAGAGATGAAAAGACAAACAGGTAATCTTGTAATAGAGAACGGTGTCGCAAAAAGGGGTATACTTATAAGGCACCTTGTACTCCCTGCCAATCTTGCAGGTTCTTTGAATATCCTAAAATGGATAAGAGATACGCTTGGAAAGGATACATACATAAGTCTTATGTCCCAATATTATCCTGTATATCAAGCACATAAACATCCTATGTTAAATAGGAAAATCAGGTATGACGAATACAATGAACTTGTAATGTTTCTTTCGAAGAATGGTTTTGAAAATGTCTTTATTCAGGAATTGGAAAGTGCAGCCCTGTTTTTGCCTGATTTTAGAAAGAAAAAGCCTTTTTAGTATGAACGTATGGCTTGAAGATAATGAACGGCAAGAAACAATAAAAAACGGTTTAACTGGACCCCAAGCCTTATAGGGTAAGGTATAGGTTAAAAATAGAAATTTTTATAACTACATGAGAGGAGGAGTTTATGGAACTTAAAACAGTAACCATCGATATACCAGAAGGGCTAAACATCATCATCGGTCAATCGCATTTTGTAAAAACAGTTGAAGACATGTATGAGATACTCGTGGGCTCATCGCCCTCTCTGAAATTCGGTATCGCCTTCTCCGAGGCAAGCGGACCATGTCTTGTGAGATACGAAGGCAATGATGAAGACCTTATGAGGCTTGCATCGGAGACATCCTTTTCGTTATCCTGTGGCCATACTTTTGTTGTTTTTATGAAGGATGGATTTCCTATAAACGTCCTTAACGCTATAAAAATCTGCCAGGAAGTCTGTCACGTTATATGCGCAACGGCAAACCCGTTGCAGGTAATCGTTGCCGAGAATGAACAGGGCCGTGGTATAATGGGTATTATCGACGGCTTCAGACCAAAAGGCATTGAAACCGCTGAAGACAAAAACCAGAGGAAGGAACTCCTCCGCAAATTCCGTTATAAACTGTAGTTTGTTTTCTGGTTTTTGCGTATATACCGTACCAAATTGAACCTTGAACTTTGGATAAATAAAAGATACATTTACGCCTGAGATGAATAATCGAAAACTCCCTATATTTATCAACATTCCATACAGGCTTGTCGAGTCAAACATCGATAGGGTTGCAGGTCTTGATGTAGGCGTTGAGATTTATGCGGAAAACAATTTTCTCGATGAGCTTAATATGGGCAATGTCAAAGAGTTGGGTAAAAAACTTCGTGATTACGGCATCTTGTGCACCGCCCACGCCCCCTTCATGGACTTGAATCCGGGAGGATACGACCGCAGGATCAGGGAGCTTTCAAAAGACAAGATCAAAAAGGCCGTTGAAATGGCACATAGACTTAATGCAATAAACATTGTATGCCATCCCGGCTACAACAAATGGTTTTATGACGGAAATGAGCAATTGTGGCTCGACAACAGTGTTGAGACATGGTCTGAGATCCTTGCCGAAGCAAAGGGTGGCCCCTTTGTACTACTCGAAAATATATTTGAAGAAACACCGTCTACCCTAATTGCACTGTATAATTATTTTAAGGGCAAGGATTTATTTTTTTGTTTCGATTCGGGTCATTTTAACCTATTCTCCAAAGTTCCCATTGATGCTTGGCTTATCCCTCTAAAAACCCGAATCCGGGAGATGCATCTCCACGATAATCACGGAAAATCCGATGAACATCTCCCGATAGGTATGGGCACATTTCCGTTCAGAGAATTGAGGGGTTTTATCAAACAACTATCAGGTATTGTATATACATCAGAATTCCACAGTGAAGCCCATGCAATGGAGAGCATCAAAAACCTCAAGGAGTTTGTAATGTAGCCGTTTATGAAGATAAGGGCATAAGGGGTCGCAAAATAATGATTCCTGCCTTTCCTTCAATATACTCATCCAGGGGTTGGTCGATAACCTTTTCGCATTGTTCACGGGAAGACGCATGCCTTAAAAAGGTTTTACCCTTTTTTACTATAATGCCCACGTGGGATACATCCAGACCTGGCAGTTCAGAATATGCTCCCACATAATCCCCTGTCATCATTTTATTGATAACAGACGCGTCCATTTCACAAGCGGGGATATATGCAATCTCTCTTTTTCTTGGTCTAACACCCTGTAAAAGACATGTTCTGTCCTGATTTTCGTTTAGGATTTTTATAATCTTTTTTGTCTTGTCACCACCAATCACACCTGTCACATCAAGGACATACCTCCTGTTGAACTCCGCCCAATCCGTAAAAAAATGGTTCCGCTTTTTATAGTCAACTTCACCGGATTGATAACGGATTCTCTTCAGGTTTTCTTTAAATTCGTCAAACGAACCTGATAAGCGCATGGCTTCAACATAGTCAATAAAGGTAAAACAATCTAACCCGTCAAGATTAATAACAAATACCTCACTTTCGTCAATACCGCCCACTAATGTTGTTTTTTTGTACGGAGTAGACAGGAATTTTTCTGAAATGAGGGCTATTCGCTCACCCGTGGCTTTAAAGTGGATGGAGTCACGCAAAATACAGTCAATGTCATTTTCCGACCACGCCCCAAGGTTTATATATTCTTTCAATCAATCCTTCCTTTTGTCAATTATGTGTATATTTTTTAGTATATGCACTAATATCATATTATGCAAAAATATTGATTACTTCAGTACAAAATCACAGCATTCAACTACTGAATAGATTCAGAAAATATCATTTTACAACCCAAATATACTACATTTTTAACCTTTGATTACGTTCAGTGATAAACATTTTCTTTTATGAACTCAAAAAAGGCATGCCATGCAAAAGCAGATATATTTCCTTGACTTACTTTATTTGCTTGGGATAATATGTCAAATATTTTCTTGGAGGCTATGCATGAAAAATAAACATTTTTTGATATCGGCATGTTTTATCGTTTTTTTAGGTTCTCTTCTTCTGTTTAACCTTGCATCTGCACAGAAAAAGCCTGCCGAACCTATTATGTTAAAGCTCGAAGGGGCAAAACTTGCTCCTGTGCCTTTTTCACACACATCACATGCCGAAAAGGAAAAGATAGCATGTGTCGTCTGCCACCACAAGGATAAAGATACAAAAGAACCACAACCCTGTGTAGCATGCCATATGTTAAAAGAGGTAAAAGATAATGCTGCCCCTGCTAAAGAAGCATTTCATAAAAACTGCCAGACATGTCATAAGGAAAGCGTTGCAAAAGGCAGGACAGCACCAGTAAAATGCAATGAGTGTCACAAAAAATAACATCTTCAGGCTTTTATCTTCACTTAGTCTTGCAATATTTCTCTTGTCTTTTATAGCCTTTGGTTCAATCTTAGGCACCATTATAAAACAAAAGGCTGATGAAGAGGTATATCTTTCAATTTATTCTGAAACAACTTACAAGGTTATCAAAAACCTCGGTCTCGATGATGTATTCCATTCTTATTGGTTTGTTTCTGCAATAGTACTTTTTGCAATAAACTTGACGCTATGTTCTTATGGGAGGTTTTTGATTTTCATAAAAACGTCGAAAAAAACAGACTTGCCAGACGAAAACGCGCTTACCAGCATGCCCATAAGCTTTCGTGTTGAAGATAAAAACTCTGAGAACACCATCCAAGCAGTTAAAAAAATATACAAAACAGTCTACGAAGGAAAAGACGGGCTTGTACTTCAAAAGGGAATGATATCGAGATATGGTGTTTATATTATCCACGGCAGCATCCTTATTATCCTGTCTGGCAGCCTCATAGGATTACTTTTTGGATTTAAAGGTTACATGGTTTTACAAAAAGGTGAAATAAAGGATTATGCGATATCAAGGCACGCATCCACAAAACAGATATCCCTTGGGTTTTCATTGAAATGTAAGGATTTTCAGGTAAGTTTTTATCCCAATGGCACGCCAAGGGATTATGTGAGCAAGGTTGAGATATTGGAAAACGGTAAGGCAATCATGGATAATGAGATAAGGGTGAATAAACCACTTTTCTACAGAGGCATTAATATATATCAATCAAGCTATGGTTCTTCCCTTTCATTTTTATTTAATATCGACGGTGAACAAGTAACGTTAGGCGAGAAGGAAGCATATGAAAAAGGCGGTTTTTTAATGATGGTGATGCGTTTTGCAAAATCCATCCACAGTTTTGGGCCTGGCGTACTTGTCGCGTATACAGAACAGGGTGAACCGAGGTCAACATGGTTTTTACGTGACGTTCAACGATTGAGAGCGCAAAAGATTCAGGGCTTGAACATTAAACTTGAAGATATACAGGAAAACCTTTTCACGGGTCTCGAAATAACTAAGGATCCGGGGATATGGGTGGTCTGGGTGGGGTTTGCGCTGATCCTTTTTGGTCTTTATGCAAACCTTTTTGTATATTTCAGAAAGATATATATTCGTTATACCTCTTATGGCCTTATTGTGGCAGGTATAGCATTTAAAAACAAAGAGGCATTTAAAAAGGAGTTCGAAAAATTTAAAACCAGGGCTTCAGAAAATGGATCATAAGATACTCGGCATCGTTACAATACTTTACATATTCATCTTCTTTCTGCATATACTGTTCTTTGCGGTAAAAAAGGAGAGGATCATCTCTTTCTTGTGGATCGTGCTTTATATGACGCTTGCGCTTCATACCGCAGGTCTTGTGACAAGATGGGTAGAATCATACAGAATCGGCTTTGGTCACGCCCCTTTATCCAACTATTATGAATCACTTATCTTTTATGCATGGTGCATAGGTTTAATGCTTGTCATTTTCCGAAAAAGACTTACCTTTCCAATCATAACGATGGTTGCATCGCTTGCAGCCCTATTTCTGATCGGCTATGCATCTATCTCCCCGTCTGTCGAGAGAAAGATACAACCCCTCATCCCAGCCCTTCAAAGCAACTGGCTTCATATTCATGTCATTACATGTTTTTTAGCCTATGCCGCTTTTGTCATATCATTCATATGCGGACTTTTCTATTTCGTAACTTGGCGAAACATAGTACCTCCAAAAGAAATTCTCGAAGATATTAATTATAAAAGCGTTGTTATAGGTTTTCCAATGCTTAGCGCCGGTATTCTGACAGGTGCAGTGTGGGCACACTATGCATGGGGTTCTTATTGGAGTTGGGATCCAAAGGAGACTTGGTCATTGATTACATGGATTGTATACGCCGTCTTCCTTCATGCAAGACTTACACGAGGTTGGAAGGGAAAAAGAATAGCAATATTATCGATTATTGGATTTTTAAGTGTAATTTTTACTTATTTTGGTGTAAATTTTATACTTTCTGGGTTACATAGTTATGCAACATAACAAAACTGACATTAATAGATAGAAAACAATTAGGAGGTAGTTTTATGAACAAAATCGATATTATCAATAAGATTGCGGAAGACATGAACTTGAATCAAAAGGTTGCAAAAATTGCCGTAGATACAATTGTGGATACTATTAAAAATGCGATCGTGAATAACGAACGCGTTGAGATAAGGGGATTCGGCAGTTTTACACTGAGGAATTACAGGGCATATCAGGGCAGAAACCCGAAAACAGGCGAGCTTGTGGATGTTCAGTCCAAAAGGCTTCCATACTTTAAGGTAGGTAAAGAACTGAAGGAAATGATCTGGAAAGAATAGTTTAGCATACACAAACAAAAAGGCAAGGGTTTTTGGCCCTTGCCTTTTTGTTTAAAATTCTCCCCAATAAGGCAAAAGCGCCTTTTTAACCCTTTTTACCGTTTCAATAACACCATCACAAGGGCTGCCAAGGTCTTTTGTGCCATATATGGAAGTCCCCTTCATCTCTTGAATAACCGCCTTCACAGAGTTGGTCAATCCATTTATATCATAGCCTCCTTCAAGGCAAAAAAGCAATCTGCCCTGTGAATGCTTTTTGGCGATATCCATCAAAATGCGTGTCATTGACGCATAACCAGCCTCTGTTACGCCCATACCGCCTAGTGGGTCATTATGATGTGTATCAAAACCGGCAGACACGAGTATTGCCTCTGGCTTAAAAAGGTCTGCGATAGGCATAAGCAAGTTTTTAAATACATACATATAGTCAGCATCATCCATCCCGTAAGAAAGCGGAACATTAACCGTATATCCTTTGCCTTCACCTTCCCCGACCTCATCAAAATGTCCTGTTCCAGGATAATATGGGTACTGGTGGGTGGAAAAATACATGATATCGTAATCTGTATAAAAGCTATGCTGTGTTCCGTTGCCGTGATGTAGGTCGAAATCCACAATGATTATTTTTTTAAGCCCATGTTTCTTTGTAAGATAACGTGCAGCAACCGCAATATTATTAAATATGCAGAATCCCATCGCCCTGCTGTGCTCTGCGTGATGTCCCGGTGGCCTGACAAGCGCAAACCCATTCTCAACTCCGTTCTCCATCAGTTTATCCGCAAGGTTCAGTACACCCCCTACTGCCATGCATGCAGCTTCATAAGATTTTGGTGATGCAACCGTATCAGGATCAAGCCTCGTCTGCACCTTCCCTTTTGTAGCTGCGATAGACTCAATATAGGACGGTGAATGGATCATCGCAATCTCCTCATGCGTTGCCATTCTGGCCGGGACATACTCAATCCCCTTACTGTCAATACTGTCAAGCATTGTATATATAGATTTCAAACGAAATATGTTTTCGGGATGATAATCATCTGTAATATGTTCCAAATATATTTTATCCCTTACGATTCCTGTGTTCATAATCTTACCTCCTCTTTATTGGCTCACGGCTCATAACAAACCTACGTGCCTTACAAGCCTTTACAGCATAAAACTTACAGATATGTACGCTAGGAGATATGAACCATACGCCTTCTTAAGGTTTGTCCTTATTCAGATTATTATCTTTTCTGAGAAAAAGCAAGGCGTCTTTTTATTCTTCCACAAACCCTTTTAAGTTAAAGTGTACAAACCTTTCTCCCATTTCCTCTCTCAAAACAGGAGATACAATAACAGAAACCTTTTCAGACTTTGGAACAGTTACTCGAGACTGATTATATCCATACCACGTTCTTTTATTGTCATCAATTATCTTAATGCGGCCGTTTTTAACTGGCTCAATGCTTGACGGTCTCAGCAGTAAAAACGGCTGTCTATTGCCAACACCAAACGGAGACAACAACTCTGCGAACTCCATAAAATCGATGGTAAGCTCGTTAAAATTCGCCCTTGCATCTGCATGCAACGTTTTTTGCCTTGTACCTTCTATATAATTGATGTTTTTTTCAAACGCCTCTTTGAATGCATCAAGGTTTTCTCTCGACAGCGAAATCCCACAGGCATATTTATGTCCACCATACCTTAAAAGCAAAGGTGAAAGAGATGACAGTGTATCATGCAAATCCAAACCATCGCCGCCCCTGCCCGAACCTCTATATACGCCGTTCGCATTGGTAATCACAAATGCGGGTTTTCCAAATATCTCCAACAGTTTTTGAGCAACTATCCCTATTACACCGATGTGCCAATTGTCATTGTAGAACACAAGGGATTTTTTTTCAGAAAAACCATTTTTATTTATGGAGTCAACAATCTCTTTTAGCGTTTCTTCACCGAATCTTCGGCGCTTTGTGTTTGCATCGTTTAATTCTTTCAGTAGGTGGTCTGTTTTTGCTTCGTCTTTACAGGTCAAATAATCCAGGGAAATCTTAGGATCTGATACCCTACCTGTAGCATTAATTCTCGGTATTATTACAAAATTCAATGTATTTTCATCAATACCCCTTTTTGGGATGACTTTATTTGCAATTAACGACTTCAGCCATAACCTGGGACTCTTGCGCATCACATCCATACCGAATTTTACAAGAATCCTGTTGTCTCCCGTGAGGGGCACCATATCTGCCATAGTGCCAAGTGCGACAATATCGAGTTCTCTCTTCAGGTTTATTTTTACTTTTAGCAAACCATTGTTGTGCATAATCCTTCTCAATGCCCACAGAAAAAAGAATGTCACACCGCAGGCAGCCAGCTCTTTCTCTGGAAAACGAGAATCTTTTCTCTTGGGATTGATAAGTGCGTATGCTTTCGGTAACTTCTGGGGCAGTTCATGGTGGTCAATCACAACAACATCCAAACCAAGGCTATTGGCTAAATCGATTTCATCTACATCTGATGAGCCGCAATCAACACAAATAAGCAATTTTATGCCTTTTGCGCTTATCTTTTTAACGGCATCTATATTGAGTCCATAACCGTCTTCCCTTTTAGGGATAACGATTTCAGGCCTTGACTCGAAATATTTAAGATAATTTACAATCAGTGCTGTTGATGTTATGCCGTCAGCGTCATAATCACCATAAAGACAGATATCTTCTCTTTTTATGATAGCCGTGATTAATCTTTCTGCACCCTTTTGAATATCAGGCATCAGAAACGGATCTGAGAGGTCATCAAGCACTGGATAGAGAAAAGATTCTGCCTCTTCCGGACTTGCTATCCCACGTGAAACAAGAATCCTGGCAAAAAGATCCGGAATACCAAGACCATCCCTGATAGAACGTATGATTTCTATTTCTTCCCTTCTGTCTTTCTCCTGGATGTATAACACTGAACGTTGAATGTTATTGGTCATGCGCAATTCCCACAATATCATCAATCAGTGACAATCCTTGTTCGTCGATATAATTACTTATTCCACTGATAATTTTAGGTATTGTATATGGGTCCACAAAAGTCGCGGTGCCTATCTGAATTGCCGTTGCGCCTGCCATAAAAAAAGACAGGGCGTCTTCGGTATTCATTATACCGCCTGCACCAACAATTGGAATGGAAACCGCTTTCGAGCACTCGTAAACAGCTCTCAATGCAACAGGTTTAATGGTTGGGCCTGATAATCCGCCCTTTAAGGGTATGCACCTCGACCTTATGTCAACGACTGCTGCTGGTATTGTATTTATCAGCGTAAGACCATTAGCGCCGCCTTCATATGCTGCCCAAGCAATCTCCACAATGTTTTTAACCTCCGGTGTGAGCTTTATTATAAGCGGTATGTCTGTGGTGGACTTCACGTGCTTTACGATTTCAAAGACCATATTCGGTTCTTTCCCAAAACTAATGCCGCCCATTTTTATATTTGGACATGAAAGGTTCATCTCAAGGGCTACAATCAAAGGATCTGCCTTTATCTTTTCTGCGCAGGCGATATATTCTTCCTCTGTAAACCCAAAGAAATTTACTATGACAGGTGTCTGTCTTTGTTTAAAATATGGGAAATATTCATTAAAAAATCTCTCCACACCTATATTCTGCAAACCAATACTGTTGATCATACCGTTTCTTTCTTCCCATACACGGGGAACAGGATTTCCATGATGAGGCTTTGCTGATAAGCCCTTTGTAACATAAGCACCGAGCGTTTCTATACCCCAAAGAGATTCGATTTCCTTACCATAGCCCAGGGTCCCTGATGCGTTCATCACTGGGTTCTTCAATGTCTTTCCGAATAGTTTTAGAGTGAGATTTTCCATAAATCGAACACAGGCCCTTCCTTGCATATCCTTTTATAAGGTTCTTTGTCATCGGTTGTTCTTATTACACATCCAAAACATAGTCCAAAACCACATGCCATCCTCTCCTCAACAAGAACCTGGCATGGAGTTCCTGTTTTTTCAAACAACCCTCTCAGTCCTTCATACATACCTTTAGGCCCACACACAAGTGTTTCAACCATTTCTGTTTTTGTTGATATTAGATAATTTTCCAATAGATCAACTACGTTTCCTTTATACCCCTCGGAACCATCGAGTGTTGCAATTTTAACGTCCGAGCCTTTTATATCTTTTATCAACTGTAACTCATCTTTGCTATTACATCCAAAAAAAACAGACGCCCTTTTGCCGAGCCTTTTTATCAACATATTAACGCCTGCAATGCCGATACCACCTGCAACCACATGATAATTATCAGTGTCATTCAGATGAAAACCATTACCAAGGGGGCCCAATATGCTTGTTTGAATGTTTTTTTTAACTTTGCTTAGAATTTCTGTTCCTTTTCCTGCAACCCTATACATGATACTGATCGTATCCTTATTGCCCTCATAGATACTGAAGGGTCGCCGCAAAAAAACCTCGTTGCCTGGAATCCTGATCATAACAAACTGGCCGGGCTGTATTTTTCCCATGGGTTTTAAAAGATGCATTTTTAGCAGATAATAGCCTGAAACAATGTTTTTGTTCTGAACGACGGTTGCCTCTATATCATACATTAAACATTTCCATATCAATATTTAATTGTAAAAATTCCAAACTTACAAACTTATCTTTTTGGCTATTGCATTTGGTCATGGTTTTTTATTTACCCTTTGAAAGGTGCATTACGAGTGCATCTTCTTTTGTTTCCATATAATACCCCTTTCTTTTGCCTATAACTTCGAATCCAAACCTTTTATATAAGCGCTGTGCATCGACATTGCCTTCTCGTACCTCGAGGAAAAAGTTGTAAATGTCTCTTGCTGTGGAATACTCAATTATATGGGCAACTAAGTTTGAACCGTATCCTTTTCTCCTGTAATCAGGATGAATTGCAAGATTCATTATGTGAGCCTCGTCTTCTACAGAGTAAAGCATGATGTAACCGACAATACTTTCATTTATGTTTATCACAAAATTTGCTGTTATTGGTGATAAATATGTTTCTCTGAACATATTCTTAGTCCATGGTGAAATAAACGAAAGCCTTTCCGTTTCAAGCACCCTGTCAAGGTCGTTTTCCATCATTTCACGGATCATGCCCTAAGATTTTCCTTCTGATGGATAATATCATTTTTTACTGTTTCTAAGTCCTCAAGTGTGTTTATATTGGTGAATACGGAGCGTCCTTTACTATAAAAAATTGGATTATCGCCGAGAATATTCATGGTAAGACCCGGAAAGACCTTTGATATTTTCAATTTGTTATGTTCAATGAGTGTGAACATACAGGATATGCACGCTCTATTGTATATTGCACTGAGCGGCTCAAACCCTTTATCTGTTTTAGGGATTACAATATCCTTACCATCAATGCTTTCAATGATGTATCTAATGGCATCTTCGTTTAGGTACGGCATGTCACATGCACATACATATACGTATGGATTATGAGAATAAACCAGTGCCGACACGATTCCAACCATAGGACTTTTTATTGGTAGAATATCTTTTATCACAGGTGCATCTATGTATTTAAAACCGCTGTGGTTACTCGAAACAATTACAATGTCGTTAAAAATCGTTTGAACCCTTTCATAAACATGATTCATCAGGGGTTTGCCATTTATAATCAGGGTTGCCTTATCCTGCCCTATCCTTGTGCTAAATCCGCCGGCAAGTATTGCACAAGTGACATTCATCATCGGGAATTTATCATTTTTTGCACCATTAGTAAAGGGACATATCTGTCAACAGATTATGTTCATCATACTGAACGGTTGTTCCATTCATTAATAATTCAATAATAATAATCATTGACAAAAAATATGTCGTTTACTATACTTGCATAAATATAAATACACTGTGCTGAACAGATATGAACACGCCAAAGCATAATTAAAATTAACTTTAAATTTAGGAGGAGGTATGACAGCTATACTTTGGTTTACTGAAAAAATTAGCAGGCTGATGAATGTCGTCGCTTATTTAGCATTGACATTTATTATGCTTCTCACGGTCGCAGATGTTATTCTGAGATTCTTCGGTCATCCAATTATTGGAACGTTTGAACTGGTTGGATTGGGTGGCGCAGTGGCAATGGGTTTCGGCATCCCCCTTACGTCATGGTTAAGGGCACATATTTTCGTTGATTTTCTGGTTAACATGTGTCCTGATGCTATTAAGAACTCAATAAACATAATTACAAGATTGCTCGGAATAATACTTTTTATTGTAATTGGTTACAATTTGCTACTCTATGCGGCTGACCTTTACAGATCAGGTGAGGTTTCGTTGACGAGGCAGATCCCATTCTACCCTGTAGCATTTGGAATGGGTATATGTTGCTTTATACAGTGCCTTGTGCTTATCTGCGACATTTTTAAGATAATTGGAGGTAAATATGAATGAGATTGTGGTCGGTATTCTTGGTTTGATTATTGTGCTTTTGATGTTTTTAACAGGTATAGAGCTAGCCTTTGCAATGATTATAATTGGTTTTCTTGGTTTCGGCTACCTGATATCTTGGGGTGCCGCATTTAACCTTCTGGCAAAAGATTTTTATGATGTTTTAAACTCTTATAGCTTTACTGTTATTCCCCTGTTTGTCTTGATGGGGCAAGTGGCTTTTAACTCAGGCATCGCTAAGAGACTTTTCGATGCTGCAAATAAATTTATTGGACATGTTCCCGGCGGCCTTGCAATGGCAACTGTTGGTGGCGCTACAGTATTTAAGGCAATATGTGGTTCCTCTCCTGCAACATCCGCGACCTTCGCAGCCGTTGCGGTTCCCGAAATGGATCGCTTTAATTATGACAAGAGGCTTTCAACCGGTATCGTTGCTACAGTCGGCACCCTTGGTATTCTTTTGCCCCCGAGTGTCACCCTAATCATTTATGGTATTATCACAGACCTGTCGATAGGCCGTTTATTTCTTGCAGGTATATTCCCTGGGTTGATCATTGCATTGTTTTTTATCGGTGTTATATATGGCTGGTGCAAAATTAACCCTGCCATGGGACCAAAAAGCGAAAAGGCAACTTGGCCACAACGGTTTAAAACAATACCGGACGTTATAATGGTTTTGATTATCTTCGTTCTTGTGATAGGCGGTATCCTTGGTGGTTTTTTTACTCCAACAGAGGCGGGAAGCGTGGGCACGTTTCTTGTGCTTATTCTTGCTTTTGCAAAAAGAGATTTGAGTATTAAAGGATATTTAAAATCTGCTACGGAATCTATCAGGGCAGCATGTATGGTGCTCCTCCTCATTACAGGTTCAACAGTTCTTGGACACTTTATTGCTGTTACAAAGATTCCGATGCTTGCTGCAGACTGGATAGTAGGCCTTCAGATGCCATCATGGGTTATACTTATTATTATCTCGTTTATTTATCTCCTTGGGGGTTCGTTCATAGATGATCTTGCCTTCATGATCCTCGCAACACCGATCTTCTATCCTGCAATTATTCAGCTCGGCTACAACCCATTGTGGTTCGGTATAATGATTGGCATAACAGTTATGATGGGCGTTGTTGTCCCACCTATGGCTATTTGCGTTTTTGTAGTCAAACAGATCACTAAGACACCTTTGAGTGTCATTTATCAAGGTGTATATCCTTTTCTGATAAGCCTGGTCGTAGGTGGCATACTCGTTTTTCTTTTCCCCTCGTTAGCTACCTGGTTGCCAAGCGTTTTAATGCCGGGATAATGATACGGTCAATTTTGAGCTTTAAGTCTTAAGATAAAACATTGACGAAAGAAAGGGGTTTCTTAAAAAAAGAAACCCCTTTTTATATGAGCAAAATTGCCTACAAAAAAGGCCCCCTTTCTTTTGCAGGGGGCCTCCTAAGCATTTTATACAACAATGGTTTTATGCGAGAGTCTTTAGCTTTGCCTGAAGGTTTTTGGTAAATTCCTTCTCTGTATCCTTTGCTTTTGCCCTCATGATCCTGTCTCCAAACATGGCGAGTTTTCCAACGATACTTACATCTGATTTGTAATTTACCTCTACCATGCCAGGTGATACTTCTTTCAAGCTCACAGATGTGTTGTTTTTAAAGTGACCAAGTTTTGTCATGTCTTCGCCTTCGCCTTCAATCTCTATATAAGTGGGTTTTTCAATCTTGGTCATTTTATTAACGAACTTCAGCTTTGCCGTTATGATTCCGACCTTCTGTTTAACAATACACTCGTAAGTAGTGTCGTCTATGACCCTTACAGACTCAGTGCCAGGTACACAGGTCATGATACTCTCGGGCTTTAGCATAAATTCAAACAACTTATCGATAGGCGCAGCAACTGTAAAACTACCCTCTATTAACATAACTTCCTCCCATACAAATTTATTTGCAACAGCTATAAAGCATTTTCTTGCTTTATGCTAAATGCTATTCACTGCTCTATAGTTTATCCTGTGCCTTCTCAATCAGATCCGAGAGAATCTCATAACTTTTGTTACCTGGTTCTGAAATCTGCGAGAGCAGCAGGTCAATATAAGAGTATCCCTGTGACTCAATCCACGCCCTGTGGTTTTTGTCGCCGGTTCCAAACATATGTCGAGCCACTTGTAAGCTGTTAGGCCATTCTTTTTTACATGCAGGACACTTAATATTCACGGAGTACCTCCTTTAACTTTGACTTTTTATATTATTTTGTCTCTTGTTCCTTCTTTTCCCTTAGCGCCTTCAAAACTCTTTCCGGTGTTATCGGGAGTTCTTTCATCTGAATACCCATTGCGTTAAACACTGCATTCCCCAATGCTGCCGCTGTCGGGTTGGTCAGGCCTTCGCCTGCCTCCTTTGCACCGTATGGTCCTTCAGCTTCGTAGGTGTGGATATCAATTATTCCTGTTGGAGGCATTTCGGGCGCTTTGATGACTTTGTAATCTACAAGGTTTGGATTCAAAAGTTTGCCTTCATCCATAGGCATATCTTCAAGGTAAGCATAACCAAGAGCCATTGAAGCTGCGCCTTCGAGTTGTCCTATGAGTCCCAGAGGGTTGATGGGTTGACCACAGTCATGTGCTGTCATGACATCATGAATTTTAATTTTGCCTGTTTCCGGGTCGATCTCAGCGTCAACAGCCTGCATCATATAGCTGTATGCTGGGGAAATCATGCCTTTCCTGTGTGGTGTATAGTAACCGCGACCAATTATACGCTGACCATCTTTTGCACGAATAGCCTTTTTAACAAGGTCTTCATATTTCATGCCTCTTTCTGGGCGTGCAATGACATGTGCCCATCTATCCTTTATATCAAGGTCGTATACTATGTTGAGCCCCATCTCTGCATAAGCAAATTCAAGAAGCTGTTTTTTGGCATCTTCACATGCCATTTTTACGGCATTACCCGCCATAAGTGTCTGACGCGAACCCCACGCACCCAAGTCTGCCGGACAGTGGTCAGTATCGCCTGAATGCACCTTTATATCTTCAACCTTAACACCAAGCGTTTCAGCCGCAATAATCGCCATAGTTGTGTTGGAACCTTGACCAATATCCTGGCAACCAACGTGAAGTTCTGCAGTACCGTCATTGTTTATCGTTATTACTGCGGATGAGAAGGAGTAAGGCGAATCAAACCAGTTAAAGATACCGCCGGACATGAATCCGCATGAGGAAACACCTATTGCCCTGTTCGGTCCTAAATCCCCTTTGGATTCTGCCCATTTTTCAATTTCATCGATGCATTCTGACATACCGCAACTCTGAATGTACGCCTGCCCGGGCACTTCATAGCATTCCGTGTGGGCATTTTTTCTTCTAACTTCAAACGGATCGAGACCGAGGTCTTTACACATCCATTCAATCTGCTGTTCTGAGCAGAACATTGCCTGTGGTGCGCCGAATCCACGCATTGATGTGGAAGGCATTGTATTTGTATATACTCTGTATCCGTCGTATCTGTAGCCTCTCCATTTGTATGGGAATGAGTGGAAAAAACCCGAGAGGTAAAGGGCTGTTGCGCCCATACCTGTGTAAGCGCCACCGTTTGAAAACATACGGGATTCTCTTGCGAGGAATGTTCCGTCTTTTTTCATTGCTGTTCTAACATAGTAAAACATAGGGGTTCTTCTTTTCGAAGCGATAAAATCCTCTTCGCGTGTAAAAACGATTTTTACTGGTCTGCACAGCTTTTTTGAAAGTACGGCACTGCAAAATTGTGCTGCATCTAGTTCAAACTTGCCCCCAAAACCACCGCCAACGTATGTTGCAATTACCCTAACATCTCCTTCTCTCATGCCGAGAACACCCGCAAGAAGGGCCTGATGATAATATGCAGACTGGGTTGATGTCCATACTGTAAGTTTTCCATCGGGCGTATAATTTGAAACTGCTGCGCGCGTTTCCATACACATATGATGCTGGCCAGAGCAACGGAACCAGTCTTCTCTGATGTAGCCGTCCTTTTCCGCTTCTGCGAAGGCATCATCAACATCACCCCACTCAATATGTCTTGTAACATTGACATTCCTTTCAACGCCTTCATGGATCGTAGGCGCCTCTTTCTTGATTGCATCGAGCGGTTCATAGACTGCGGGTAGCACTTCGTACTCAACATCGATTAAGTCAAGGGCTGCCTCTGCGATTTCTTCTGTGACAGCCGCAATCGCTGCTACAGGTTCACCTATGTATCGCACCTTTTCAAGTGGCAAAATCTGCTCGTCGCAGAGTTCTGAATAACGTCTCCAGATACCCTGTTTGATGCCGAGAGTATCCTTGCCAGTGACAACCGCTACAACGCCAGACAACTCCAATGCCTTGGAGTAATCGATATTGATTATTTTTGCGTGCGGATGTGGACTCCGAAGGATCTTTCCATAGAGCATGCCCGGCAGCGTTACGTCAAATGTGTACTGTGCACGACCTGTAACCTTGGCTATGCCATCGACATTGTGAACATTTGTATTTATAACAGAATATTTAACATTCGTTTTGAAGGTAGAATATCTAAGCTCACTACTCATCTTACGCCTCCTTGTATTTGCCTTGTGCAACGGCATCGATTGCCCTTACAATGCTGTTGTAGCCTGTACAACGACAGATGTTTCCTTCAATGCCTTCACGTATCTGGTGTTCAGTTAAAGTTTTGCCCTCATTTTCCTTGAGGAGTGCAGTTGCCGACATGAGCATGCCTGAAGTACAGAAACCACACTGGTATGCGCCCTGATCAAGAAAAGCAACCTGAACATCACTTAATTTACCGTCTTTCTCAAGACCCTCGGCGGTAGTTACATTTAAACCTTCAACCTGAACTGCGAGCACAGAACAGGATTTTACTGACATATCTTCAACATTAACTGTACAGGCTCCGCAAGATACGGTTTCACAACCCCTCTTCGTTCCGGTAAAACCGAGATGATCTCTAATGACTTCAACCAGAAGCGTCTTGGGATTTATATATACTTCGTATTTCTCACCGTTTACTGATAATTTTAATAATCTCTTTTCCATTGTTATCAACCTCCTTCGCTATTAGGCCATGGCCTGTTCCCAGGCTTTTTTCAACATCCTTTTTGTGTAAACGCCTGCTACGTGTCTTCTCTGAGCTTCCGACGCATGAATATCATCTACCGGTTCACAATCCTCTGATGCTATCTTTCCAGCTTCAGCAAAAAGCGCTTCATCATATTTTTTACCTACAAGCAGTTCCTCTGCCCTTTTTACCCTAATTGGAACAGGGCCTGCATTGCCAAGAACTATTCTTGCATCCTTGCATGTCCCATCATTGTTCAATGTGACAGAAACTGCAGCAGCGACAATGCCCATATCGCTGTCCAAAAGGTTGAATTTCTGATAAGCCGTGCCTGTTTTAGGTTCAGGTACTGGTACCTGGATTTCAAGAATTAGTTCATCATCATTCTTCTGTGTGGCAAAGTAGTCAACAAAAAACTCATCTAAAGGGAACACCCTTTCTTCGCTTGCGCTTCCAACCTTGACACTACCCTTGAGGGCTATCAATACAGGGCCGGGATCGCCTGCAGGGTCTGCATGGGCAAGGTTGCCGCCTATTGTGCCCCAGTTGCGGGTCTGAATAGATGCGAGTTTGTTTTCCATGGCAACAAGTACGGGATAATTTTTAGCGATTACATCGGATTTTTCAATCTCGCGATGTGTTGTTGTAGCGCCGAGTCTCAGACCATCCTTGGCATCGAAAGAAATATAATTCATTTCCTTTACATGCTTGATGTCGAGAAGATACTCGGGCGTCACCATTCCCTGTCTCATCACAATGAGCAGCGATTGACCGCCGCAGATCACCTTACACTCGTCCTTATGCTCTGCGAGCATGGAGAGAGCTTCTTTCAGTGAACCAGGTTTTAAGTAGTTAAAATCGTGTATCATAATCCTCTCCTTTCTATTAATTCTTACTCATTACTACATTTATACACTTGGCATATGCATATCCATTGCAATTACGACATCCTCAACGTTCTCTAAGCATTTTAAAGACTTGAACATTTCATCCGAAAAACCTATACTGGCACCTTTCGTGGTTTCTGGTTCATTCTTTAATTGCTCAATCTCTTCCGATTCCAATAAGCAACCATGATAACCCCTTGAAAAACAAAGATAGTAGTGCCTGCCCCTGTATATTGCACAATCAACACACATCCCTTTTGAAATGGGGCATACCATCTTTTCTTTTGCCATTTGACACACTCCTCAGATATAAAATAAAATGATAAATGTAACTTTTCGCATTCATGTATTATGAAAAAACAATAATACATAAAAATGACGATGTAACAATCTATATGAGTTGAAATTATTTACAATATTTGTCAAAATGTCAAGTTATTTTTTTTGGTATAATTATTTATCATAATAAACCGATAAGTTATACTCCATATTATTTTGATATGTTAGTGATATCATAATTGTTCATTATAATGAACTTGCAACTGTAACTTGCTTTTATGGGGTATAAAAAGAGTTGACAAAGCTTTTTCAATTTCATATAAGAATGAAAAACGTTTTAGGAGGGTCACCATGAAAAAACATTTTGTTTTAAAGTCGTTTCTTTTTGTCTTACTCATGTCTTTCTGTCTGGTTACACTTCCCAACATTGCATCGGCACAGCAGAAGGAGATAAAGCTCAACTTTTCGAACTTCTTCCCGGCACCCCATGAGAACAGCAAGATAATGGAAGCATTTTGCAAAGAGATTGAAAAAAGAACGAATGGCAAGGTAAAGATTGCATATTTCCCTGGCGGTACCCTTACCCCGGCTGCTCAGACATATGACAACATTGTAAAAGGTATTGCCGACATCGGGGAAAGCTGTTTTGCCTATACAAGAGGAAAGTTCCCCATGATGGAATGTCTCGATCTGCCACTTGGATACAAAAACGGTACACAGGCAACAAACCTTGCAAATGCATTCTACGCTAAGTTTAATCCAAAAGAACTTGCTGATGTGAAGGTGCTGTTCGTTCATGCACATGGACCTGGCATTTTGCATTCAAAGAAACCTGTAAAGACGCTCGATGATCTTAAAGGTATGAAAGTAAGAGCAACAGGGCTTTCAGCAAAGGTTGTTTCTGCATTCGGCGCAGCTCCAGTTGGAACCACAATGCCTGAGACATATGATGCACTTCGCACCGGTGTTGCTGAAGGCGCTATGGCACCAATCGAAGCATTACAGGGCTGGAAATGGGGCGAAGTGGTGAAGTCAACCACCCAGAACTTTGGCTCTGCATATACAACTGGGATGTTTATCGTAATGAACAAGGCTAAATGGAATTCACTTCCACCCGATATCCAGAAAGTTTTTGATGAAGTAAGTAAAGAGTACATTGCGAAACAGGGTCAGATATGGGATAAGATAGATAAGGATGGATATGATTTTACAAAGGCCAGGGGCAACCAGGTTATATCTCTCTCCAAAGAGGAAGATGCCAAGTGGGCAGCAAAGGTAAAACCTCTGCTTGACGAATATGCCAAAAACACAAAGGCAAAAGGTTTACCAGGTGACGAGGCAATCAAGTTCTGTCTTGATTATCTGAAATCACACTAAAAAAAGTTGCCGATTGTTTGATTGTTTAGTCAGAATATTTAGTCCGAACAAAGGGGATGCGCATAGCATCCCCTTTGTTTAGTGTTATTATTACATTTTTTTATTCAACATTGCTTATTTTTTTGCTAATATAAAACCATGCCACAATATAAAATCGACATTAACTGCGACATGGGCGAGTCCTTTGGGGATTATAAAATAGGAAACGATGCTGATGTAATTGAGCATATAACATCAGCAAACATTGCATGCGGTTTCCATGCCTCTGACCCCAACATAATGGAAAAAACTGTAAGACTATGCAAAACGCATGGTGTCATGATAGGTGCTCATCCTGGTTATCCTGATTTGATGGGATTCGGCAGAAGATTTATGGATGTTAGTGAGCCTGAGCTTATAAATTATGTCATATATCAAGTAGGCGCATTAAAAGGTTTTTTATCCTTAAACGAGATACCCCTTCAACACATAAAACTGCATGGTGCACTTTATAATTACATGGTAAACCAGGAACATATCTTTTCAAATATCATTGATACGTGCATCAAGGCCTTTGGCAATGTCATATTTCTCACACTCGGCACAAAAAGGACATCTGCTTTGAAAAAATCCTGCTTAAAACAAGGTATCAGGATTGCATTGGAGGCATTTCCCGACAGGATGTATACGGATGATGGTGAATTGCTTCCGAGAAGGTTTAAAGAGGCGGTACTGCATGATAATGAACTGATCGCAGTGCGAGCAGTGCGAATGGCGAAAGAGAGAGGCATAGAGAGTATAAATGGAAAATGGATTGAAATGGATATTGACACCCTTTGTATTCATGGCGACAACAAAGAAAGTATAGAAGCTGCAAGAAAGATAAAAACATATCTGATGCGCGAAGGCGTTGAAATAAAGCCACTCGGAAGGCTTTCTAAATTTGATATAACCGATATCAGTTTGAATTCGCTGGCTAAACACTGAGTAGAGTTTCAACGTCCATAACATAAACATAAGTACGGTCAACACGCATTAGATATTCGTTGGATGACTCGGAATTAGGATTTTTAATTTTCAAACAAAGGCATTATGGAATATCTGAGATACAGCGAAGACGGGATACGGATAGTTCTTGGAAATACGATAGAGCTATCGGTAAATAAAGCTGTGAGGAGATATTATCTATACCTTAAATCTCTCCGCATTGAAGAAATAGTTGATATAATACCATCTTATTGCTCATGCTTGATACGTTTTGACCCTGATGCAATCACATTTAGAAATCTGGTATCCCGTTTGAAAAACGAAGAAACACATATAAGTGTCTTTGATGTGCCTGAACCTATAATCCATGAGATACCTGTTGAATACGGAGGGGAAACAGGCCCTGATATGGGCTTTGTTGTCTCTTACACGAACCTTTCGGAAAAGGAAATCATTGCGATTCACACCTCAAACTTATATACCGTATATACGATTGGGTTTATGCCCGGGTTTCCTTACCTTGGGACACTCGATCAGAGATTGTACGTACCCCGCCTTGAAACACCACGCACAAAAGTTCCAAAAGGCTCTGTGGGTCTTGCACAACTACAGACAGGTATCTACACATATGAATCGCCCGGTGGTTGGCAGATCATCGGGAAAACAACATCAACATTGTTCGACCACACAAAAGAGCCATACTGTCTTATGATGATGGGAGACAAGGTAAGGTTTATAAGTATATGATTGAGGTCATTCATCCTGGCATACTATCGATTGTAGTTGACGGCGGAAGAAACGGATATGCCGATTACGGTGTTCCCTCATCATCTGCAATAGATTTGTCTGCCTTGAAAATACTAAACACAATACTGAAAAACCCAACATTTGCCCCAGCCATAGAGGTTATTGGCAGCGGCTTTTCTCTGTTATTTCATGCACATATGACATGCGCCATAACAGGAGCTAAGGTGGAAACAGTACACAATGGCGAATCATTTAATACTTGGACATCATTCGAGGTAAGAAGGGGAGATACCCTTAAAATAAAGAATATCATCGAGGGATTCCGTTATTATGTGGGCTTCTCGGGAATAATGGATATTGAAAAGACTATTAACAGTTTTTCGACGAATCTTGAATGCGGTTTCGGCGGATTTAAGGGCAGACCTCTTAAAAAGGGCGACATTATTGGTATAATAAATCCAAGGATAGAGACTTCAAAAACGATCCCTGAAGATATAATTCCTAATATGAAACCCCCTCACATGATTCATTTTGTGAAAGGTCCTGAATATACATATTTTGTTCCTAAAATATTAAAAAGCTTGTTTGAAAAAAATACCTTATCGTGTTATAAGGTTTCACCAAAAACAAACAGGACAGGAATAAGGTTGGAAGGCATTCCGTTGTTGTTTAAAAAAGGGATTGAAAAGAGCATCATTTCTGAAGGCGTTTTGCCTGGCACCATACAGATCCCAGGCGATGGCATGCCTATCATCATGCTGAATGAGAGAACCATAGGCGGATACGCACGCGTAGGCGTAGTAACTAGGGCTGATCGTGACCTTCTCGCCCACCTAAAACCTGGCGATGAAGTTCAACTGAGATTGGTTAACAAAAATGAAGCAAAAAGACTTAGCAAGAGAAAGAATGAAATTTACTGGGCTTACACAAAAACAATGAAGGAGGTATCAAAATGAAATACCAAAAATCTGTTTTTATCCCAATCGTTGTGTTTTTATCTCTTCTTTTCATGGCAGCTCCTCTTTTTGCCCAGGAAAAAGAGATAAAGATCGGCGTTCTTTATCCCTTATCCGGCGCTGCGGCTACAATAGGCAGGGATCTTCAAAGGGCAGCGGAATTGACAGCAGATATCATCAACAACAAAACACAGGGCGTTGATATACCTATGGCACAGTGGGGAGGTATACCAAACTTAAAAGGTGCCAAAATTAAGTTGATCTTTGCCGACCACCGTGGCGAGCCAGATCGCGGGGCAGACCTTGCAAAAAGGCTTATTCTCGATGACAAGGTTGCAGGTTTAATGGGCGCATACCATAGTTCTGTTACCAAGACAGTAAGTGCCGTCGCCGAACGCTACGGAATCCCGATGATCAACGATTCATCCACATCACCTGAACTTACCAAAAGAGGGTTCAAATGGTTCTGGCGCACCACTCCCCACGATGATATGTTCAACAAAGACCTTTTTGAACTATTAAAAGGACTTACAGAAGGAAAGGTCAAAGGGGTAAAGGCTGTTCCAAAGGATAATCTAAAAAATGTTGCTTATGCGTGTGAAAATACTGAATGGGGCTCAAGCGTTGCAAAATCTTTAGAGGCATACGCAAAGGAGTATGGCTTTAACGTAACAAAGGGGGTTCTATACAATGCAAACTCGCCCGATTTGACCTCAGAGGCCAAAACGCTTGTATCGGTAAAACCGAATGCAATGCTTTTTGCATCATATCTTTCTGACTCCCTCTTAATGATAAGAACACTCAAAGGGATGAAGGCACAAACAAACTTCTTCTGGGGACAAAACGCAGGGTTCGAGATGGCTGATTTTGCCAAAATGCTTGGTGCTGACATTAATGGTGTATTGACAAGGACCGTCTTTATCGCCAAGATAACAAAGGTGAAAAAGGTTGCAGGCCAGGTAAATGCACTATACAAAAAGAAATATGGTGATGACTTAACTGGCGCAACCGCCCGTTCAGTTGTGGGCATCCAGACATGGGCATATGTACTGAACAAAGCAGGCTCAACCGACCCAAAGGCAATCCAGAAGGCATGTAACGAAATCAACATACCTGCCAATGACCTTGTCATGCCATGGGCAGGTGTCAAATTTGATGCAACAGGCCAGAATATTCTCGGCAGGGGTCTCATTGGTCAATATCAGAAGACAAAAGAAGGCAAGATAGATCTTGAGATTATTTATCCATTTGAGCTTGCCACTGCAAATATGATTTATCCATTCCCAGGTTGGAATTGATGTAATTTACGGGATACGGGTTGTACCATTTTAATCCGTATCCCGCATATGAATCATGATTAAAAATTTGTGTTTAACTTGAGGCAAACATTATGTTTCTGATTGATGCATTATTACAGGGTATATTGATGGGGCTTCTTTTTGCACTTGTTGCGCTGGGTCTAACCGTTATATTCGGCGTTATGGATATTGTAAATTTTGCCCACGGAGAGTTTCTTATGTTGGGAATGTACACTATCTACTGGATCAATAAACTGTTTGGCATAGATCCATTGCTTGCACTTCCAGCATCAACGCTTCTTGGTGCACTGCTGGGGGTCGCATCTTATTACTGGTTCATCAAATATCTGCTTAGAGGTCCTGCTATAGCCCAGTTGTTTGGCACATTTGGTCTTATGCTGTTCTTGCAGTATACCGCTATGTTTCTCTTCAGCGCCGACTACCGTATGATAGACAAGGGTCTTTTGGTGGGCAAAAGCCTTTCCGTCGGCCCGTTTGTGTTCGACTGGACAAAACTGGCTGCCGGCATATTAAGTCTCATCGCATTTGCCTTTGTGTATTATTTCATTAATAAAACAAAGACTGGAAAGGCGCTTCAGGCAACGGCACTAAATAAGGAGGCTGCTTCTTATATGGGGATCAAAACTGAAAGGATGAATGCAATTGCATGGGCGATAGGCGGTGCAACTGTAGGTACAGCGGGCGGATTGCTGGTTAACTTTTATTACGCATATCCCATGGTTGGTATCCTTTTTGTAATGATTGCTTTCGCCTGCGTCGCCCTTGGGGGTTTCGGAAGCATAAAAGGTGTTTTCTTTGCGGGTTTGCTTATAGGGATACTCGAGATGACCTTCCCTGTTTTCGGACAGATCATAGGTTCTGATTTTCTTGGGCCTCATTTCAAATTTACAGTCGTTTATTTAGCATATTTTATCATAGTGGTCGTAAGGCCTCAGGGGTTGTTTGGATGGAAAAATTAAAGGATGCCTTTGATTTTAGCGATTTTTCGAAGGCTGAACGCTTGTGTCTCGCAATATTTTCTGTTTTTCTTTTGGCATTTCCATGGATTGGTGCCGGTTCTTTTGTGAAAACGGTCATGATACAGTTCCTCCTTTTTTCAATGTTTGGCATGGGGTGGAACACGATTGGCGGATACGGGGGACAGGTCGAGCTTGGCAAAGCGCAATACGTTGGTATAGGGTCATACACCGTAGCGCTCATGATGGTATGGTGGCAAATCCCTTTTTGGATTTCAATGCCCATCGGTATTTTGATAGCACTCGGATACTCCTTTATTATAGGTTATCCGCTTTTCAGGCTTAAGGGTCATTATTTTGCCATTGCAACCATCTGTACATCGCTTGTTCTGAAAGATATTTTTGATAACTGGAATCTCGTGGGTGCAGCTAAAGGTATAGAATTGCCAATACATGAGCATCCTGATTTTCTCTATATGCAATTCAAGTCCGACACATACTACTATTATTTTATAATGGTGCTCTTCTACATAGCGCTTTTCTACATGAACTGGTTCAGAAAATCAAAACTCGGTTATCAGTTGCGTATGATCAAGGATGATGAGGATGCAGCAGAAAGTCTCGGTATCGATATACGCTGGTGCAAGATAAAGGCATATTCCATCGCCTCGGCGTTTGTTGCTGTAGGGGGTGGCTTTATGGCGGTCTACAATCTGTACATAGACCCTGCTTCGGTTATGGAACTCTCCCTGTCAATAAAAATAGCCTTAATGGCAATGCTCGGCGGTGCAGCATCATTATGGGGCCCGATCATCGGTGCAGCATTTCTTGTACCCCTTGACCGTTTCCTTGGAAGCTGGCTTGGAGGACACGGAGGACTAATCGGCCTTGACTTCATGATCTATGCAATGCTTATTATGGTGGTATCCGCCTATCAACCGAGAGGTATCTGGGGTATAATCGAACAATTAAGACACAAAGGGAGTTGACCTTGGCATTTCTTGAAGTATCAAATATTGTGAAAGATTTCGGAGGACTTGTTGCAAACAACAATATCTCCTTTACGATTGAAAAAGGCGAAATCGTTGGTCTCATAGGGCCAAACGGCGCCGGGAAAACAACACTTTTCAATTGCATAGTGGGTTTTTATAGGCCAGATTCAGGACAGATAAATTTCAATGACAAAAACATTACCGGTTTAAGACCTTTTCAAACAAACAGGGCAGGTATAGGCAGAACATTCCAGGTTATGAAGGTCACTACAGGTTTAAGTGCAATAGAAAATGTTATGGTCGGCGCATTCTGCAGGACAGACAGCCGTCACGTTGCAATGAAAGAGGCATCTGAAATCCTTGATTTTCTTGGGCTTAAAGATATTAAAGGATATCATCTTAATGAGCTTCCGATTGCTATACAGAGAAAGATTGGTCTCGCAAGGGCACTTGCAACAAAACCTGAACTTCTAATGCTTGACGAGGTTGCGTCTGGTCTCAACCACACAGAAACAGACGAGTTGGTTGTAACGCTGAAAAGACTCAACGAGGAAAGGGGAATAACCCTTTTTCTTATCGAACATATCATGGAAATGGTCATGTCTGTTTCTCATCGTGTCGTTGTTCTTGATTATGGCGAAAAGATAGCGGAGGGACTACCTGCCGAAATAGTAAAAAATGAAGATGTGATAAAGGCATATCTGGGAGAGAAATATGCTAAAAGTCACTGATATTGAAGTCCGTTACAGCGGCATCCCGGTAATCCACAGCGCCTCTTTGTTTGTGGGAAAAGATGAGCTTGTGACAGTGGTTGGTTCGAACGGGGCTGGAAAGAGTACACTGCTAAAGACAATAGCCGGTGCCCTGCGCCCGACAAAGGGCATAATACAGTTCGAGGGTAAAGACATCCATAAGCTCTCGACACCGGATATCGTAAGGCTCGGTATTACCTATATCCCTGAGGCACGTCTTATATTTGGACCCCTAACGGTAGAGGAGAATCTCGAACTTGGCGCATACATTTTAAACGATAGTGAAGAGATGATGAAAAATCTCGATTTTGTTTACAGCCTTTTCCCCCGCTTAAAGGAAAGGCGCCTTCAATTGAGTGGAACCTTGAGCGGTGGGGAACAGCAGATGCTTGCAATAGGAAGAGGTCTTATGTCAAATCCGAAACTGCTCATGCTTGACGAACCTTCCCTTGGCCTGATGCCTAAACTCGTCGATGAGATGCTTGAAGCCGTGGCAAAATTAAGGACTATTGGAAAGACAATACTCCTGGTTGAACAGAATGTCTTTGAATCACTCAATATATGTGACCGCGGCTATGTGCTTCAGACGGGTAGAACTATCAAGGAGGGGACAGGGAAAGAGTTGCTCGACTCTGAGGAGATCAAAAAGGCATTCCTTGGGCTATAATATTTGTGAAAAGGGTTCAAGGATTCTGGTGAGGATTTTTTGACTTTTACTCTTTTTGCCTTAACTCGAATATCGAATATCAACGTTCAGCGCGGTTTGTTTTAGTTTTTTTGTTTTGCATTTTTACTCGCTCCCCAGAACCTTTTTTGCCATTCATTACCCGCTATTTATCCATGATTATACCGATTTTCCTTCCCCATCTTGGTTGCATCGAACGATGTATATATTGCAACCAGGGATATATAACAAACACCTTCAATGATGATATTCGTTTTAAAGTACGCAACGCCATTGGCACCATTAAAATCAGTTTTGAAGTAGGTTTATACGGTGGAAATATATTTAACGTCGAACCTCATATTTTGAAAAGAATTTTTAGTTATTTCAAACCATACGAGGATAGGATTAAAAACTTCAGAATTTCAACAAAGCCTGTGCCTCTAAAAAAAGACATAATAGATATCCTAAAAGCAAACCATGTGACCGTCATCGAACTCGGGATGCCCACGTTCAACAACAATATACTACAAACGCTAAACAGGCAACACACTGTATCTGAATTTTTCGAGGCGTTTCATGAATTGAAAAAAGAAGGATTTGATGTTGCGGTTCAGGTTATGGTAGGCCTTCCAGGTGAGGCGTGGAACGATATAAGGCAAACCGCAAACGCCATAATTCGATTAAAACCAAACTACATAAGGATATATCCGCTTGTTGTCTTGTCAGGCACAGCCCTCGAGATAATGTATACTGATGGCAACTTTATTCCGATCTCATTTGGTGAAGCATTAGACAGGGCAACATATATATATCTTACCACCCTGCAGGATGGCATAACAACGGTGAAGATCGGGCTTACTGACAACGAAATTGTCAAGGATAAGGTAATTGGGGGCAATTATCATCCGGCGTTCGGGTATCTCGTGCGGTCACGCGCTTTCTACCTCGGGATTAAAACACTTATTGACACGCATGTCCTTAAGGGCGATATCGTCATACACATAAACAAGATCGATATTTCACATCTTATAGGCGATAAACGTTCAAATATCGTTTCACTCGAAAGTTCAGGCATCAATGTAAAATGGATCGGAGATGCTATAAAAGAAGGTACTTTTGTGATTGAAGACGGCAGATTATCATTAACCGGCAACATATTCGACGCACTTATGTTTTTTCAATCTTCACAATAAGAACAACAAGGATTTAGCGTTTTTTACAGCAACGTTGATGTCCAAAGCGCAAATGTAAACGGCGAAACAAGTGTGGACAGCGTTACCGCGCCTGAGGCGAGTTCAGGATCGCCGCCCACCTCTTTAGCAAGAATAAAGGATGTCAGGGCAGTAGGTGTAGCAAGCAATATTATTGAGGGTAAAGCCTCTTTAGGAGCCATACAATAAACTTTGCAATACATAAAGGCTAAACCGGGCAAAACAACAAGTTTTATGCCTGAAACGACTACAGAGAGCCAAAACGATTTCTTCAGCGTATCAATTGAGATGGATGCACCAATAATTAATAATGCCATTGGCAGTGCGACGTTGCCCAAAATTGTCATGCTCTTGAATATGATACTTGGTATGGGTATCTTGCAATAAAGGTTGATAATGCCTAAAAAGGTGGCAATGATAACAGGCGTCTTGAAAATGGACAGCAATGCCTTTGCCGCATTTTTATGGGTGTGGGAGGTCAATGAAAGGATGCCTATGGAAAGTGCATTATTCAGGAGAATCAAAAAACCTATAAGGATGCTGCCTCTTTTGAGTCCTTCATCACCGAGTACATAAAACAACACTGCAAGCCCGACGTATGTCACGTTTCCATGGAATGTGGTCTGAACAAAACTTCCAAGTCTTCCCCTTTTTAATCCTACCATGACACCGAATAAAAACGAAAGTACGGTTACGGCGATGGTGGGGATGATAACCGAAAGGATATATGCAAGAGAAACATCTTCGATATTTGACCTCACTATACCTGTAAATATCAATAAGGGTAACGGTAAAAGAAACACAAATCTGTTCATGCCTGCAACGAAGTCATCTTTTAAAAACTCCCTTTTTCGAATAATGAAACCGAAGATTATTATAATAAAAATAGGCGCTATGGTTTCGATGACTGTCATGGTCTATGGATTGATTTTTTTATAGTCTGCAATTATTCTCCTGAACATACCGGTCAAAAATTCAAACGAGGGGAATCTTGTGTTTCTCTCCTCATTTATGTAAGATATTGCATATATATGTGTCTTATACTGAAAATAATGATAAAATGTCCAGTGCGATATGTTTTTAAGAAGACGTTCTGTCAGAAAAGTGTATATCGCTGACAACAATGAGCATATTATTTTTTAACATGCAATAAAACTGGTTGCAATAACTTTCAGCTTGACTTTGGGCTGGTATTTTACTATATTTATCTGTTTTTTCGGAGGTGTTAAAATGGGACTTGGAATCCTTGGTAAAAAGCTTGGAATGACTCAAATATTTCGTGAAGATGGGAGCATCGTACCTGCAACAGTGATTCAGGCAGGACCATGCTATGTTGTTCAGAAGAAAACGAATGAGAAAGAAGGTTATACCGCCATTCAGTTAGGCTTCGAAGAAGTAAAAAAGGTCAACCGTATTAACAAACCGCTGGTAGGCCATTTCAAAAAGGCAAACATCCCTCCAACGCGTATACTCAAAGAGTTCAGGGTAGGCCCTGAAGAAGTTGACGCAAACGAAGTAGGTTCACAAATTTCCGTTGAAAGGTTCGAAATAGGCGATTATGTGGATATTACAGGTACTTCAAAGGGCAAAGGGTTTGCTGGTGTCATGAAACGTTATGGCTTCGGTGGGTCGCCTGCATCACATGGCACTCATGAGTACTTCAGACACGGCGGCTCAATTGGACAGAATATGACCCCTGGGAGAACGCTGAAAGGCAAGAAAATGCCCGGCCATATGGGCAACAACAGGGTGACAGTTCAAAATCTTAAGGTCGTTGAGGTAAGAAGTGACAATAATATCCTCTTGGTTGAAGGTGCCATACCAGGCCCAAACAATGGATATGTTATAATCAATAAGGCGGTTAAAAAGAATAAATAACCTAACCATATTTGCTCTAACTTAAGGTTCAGTATACAACAATTTATTGATTGTCTCTGAACCTTTTTTGTTTTCTTGATGGTCTTTTTTCAGCAAGATTTTTAATGCTATCCTATGTAAATGCAACTTTTAATGTGTGATTTGCAAAACACCGAATCAATAATAAAAAATGTTTCACCATTCATCCTCTTGTGTTATATAGTATAAATCTTTGTAAAAGGTGGCTACCCTGAAAGGTTGCACCACGTCAACCTTCTTTCTAAGCCGGAGGCTTATATGAAAAACCATAAGGAACACGTTTCCCTCAATATATACCTAAACCCTTATTACACCGAACTTGTCAACAGATTCACAGAACAATCTGCAAAGGCATTTGGACTTGAAAGCCCTGACGCATTGAAGCTAACGCTTGCCTGTGAAGAAATGTTTACATACTTATGCAGGATAGGCACAGCAGACCAACCTGTAACATTAGAGGCACAAAATGGTATCTATTTTACGGAGATCAAAATTATCTTTAATGTGGCAGATTTTGACCCTTGTGCTTTCAATATCACAACAAGCGTATCCCTTGAGAATGAAAAAGACCTTGACGAAATGGGTCTTGTCATTGCTTCGCGCTCTGTTGACAAGTTTAGCATCAGTCACGAAGAAAAAAATCGCATAACCGTATTCCTTGTCAAAGAGAAAACCTATCCCGAGATTTCCATGTCTGAGGCTGCCGCAGTGGTAAAACCCTTGAATGATATTTTAATCACCACACCTGACTTTGAGACATTAAAAGAATTCTCAAGGCTAACAGTCACATTTTATGAATCTAATCTGTATCCCAACGAGGTAAGATTCCCTGGAAAACTTGTTGATATGCATGCCGCAGGTGAATTCAATGTACTTGTTGCAGCAGACCGCTCCGGTACAATTGGTGGAGGGGTAATATGGCGGCGATGGCATGTCATGAACCAAAAGATAATTGAATGCGCCGGCCCATATGTATTTGGACAACCAGACAAGACCGGGATTTCAGAAATACTCATGGATGCACTAATCGGCGATATTGCCAAGACAGAGGCAATTTGCCTTGTTAATCTGTTTTCAACACCCGAGACACCGTTACATTATTTTGAAAGGTTGGGCACGCTCGATTATTACACGCCTGATGGAACATTTGTACCATGGCAGGTCTTTTTCAGGCTTTTGAATGAAGATACCGGTTGCCGTATATGGACACACCCTGATTTAGCAGCATTTCTTGATGAACAATACAAAAACCTGTACTTTGCAAGAAATATTGCCACAACACATTATGCGGGGGAATCAAGACCGCCACATTCTGTTCTTTCAACCGAATTCGTGCGTACCCAAAGGGCTGCCTTTTTGCGTCCTGTCTGGGATGGCGTTGACATTTCGATAAATCTCGCAAAGCATATAAAGGTTTTGAAGGACGAGGGCATTCTAAACATATTTCTTTTGATCGACCTTGGTTACGCCTGGCAGGCAAACCTTGCACCAGCAATTGGAGAGAATAACTTCATGCCACAACTTATCCTTCCGTATGCGGGAAAGGCAGATATTGTTATATTTCAATACAAGGAAAACTTATAAAGCCATGCTCAGTATCCCTTTAGAAAACCTTGTACCAGAATATATAAAAAGATTCGAACCATACATACCGAGCAAGCCGGACAAGGAGTTAATGAAGATATACAGGTGCGACAGGCTTTTTCGGTTAAACAATAACGAAAATCCACTTGGACCTCCACCTGCATCCCAGGAAATCCTCCGCAGGTTCTGGCCACCCAAGGCATCTTTATATCCAAGCGGCGATGCCTTTTATATGCGTTACAAACTTGCGGAACGTTTTAACATACACCCTGACCAGTTTATCTTTGGAAACGGGGCAAATGAGGTTATCGCATTCGTCATCAAGGCATTTTGTCAGGAAGGAGATAACATCATTACAGCAGACAAAACATTCTCCGTATATGAATGGGTAGCGACATTTTCTGGTTTTGAGGCAAGGCTCGTCCCTTTGAAAGATTTCACGTTCGATGATGAAGGTATGCTTAAACAGATCGATGACAGAACAAAGATACTTTTTATATGCAATCCGAATAATCCGACAGGAACGTATTGGGATGAAGACAGGTTACGTAGTTTTCTCGATACTGTAAACGGAAGGCAGATCGTCGTAATTGACGAGGCTTATTGCGAGTTTGTCGAAAGGAAGGACTTTCCGGATGGCATGAAGCTTATTGGCGAATATCCGAATCTTGTTGTTTTTCGCACCTTTTCCAAGATGTATGGTCTGGCAGGGCTTCGCATCGGCTATTTGGCCGGTAATCTGGATGTAGTTGATATTGTCAGGCGTACATGTGTAGTATATTCTGTAAACACTGTGGCTCAGGATACAGCAATTGCAGCCATCGACGATGAAGAACATATCAGACGTACTCGAGACCTCGTAAGGACGGAAAAGACATACCTTATAGGCGAATTGGAACATCTCGGGCTTGAAACACAATACGGGGAAGGATGTTTTGTTATGGCCAAACTTCCTATGAGTGATACCCTTGCTTATCGGAAGCTAATGGCGGAAGGGGTGATGATACGGAGCATGACAGGTTTCAGATTTCCAAACTGGATACGCATAAGCATAGGAAACCATGATGCGATGGAGGCATTTGTGGGGGCTTTGCATAAGATATTTAAAAACGATGCGTCTAAGTATTAAAGGCAGATTGTGAATCATTAAAAATATTACGGATAATGATATGACGATTATAGGTAAAACAATTCCGAGAAAGGATGCAATCACTAAGGTTACAGGTCAGGAAAAATACACCGCCGACTATTACGGGGACGATTTCCTTTGGGCTGCGGTTAAAAGGGCGGGCATACCACATGCACGTTTAATAAATATCAATACAGAAGCAGCTAAAAACATCCCCGGCGTTACCGCAGTTCTTACACATAAGGACGTTGCAGGCACAAACAGATATGGTGTAATCAAAAAAGACGAACCAGTGCTTGCAGACAAGAAGATATACCATTGCGGTGATGCAATCGCTCTTGTGATAGCTGAAGACAAGAAAGTGCTCAGACATGCCATTGAAGCGGTCACGTTCGAATACGAGGCACTGCCAGGTGTCTTTGACCCTGAAGATGCCCTTGGGGACAACCCTGTAATTGTGCATGAAGAAAACGACAGTGCCAACATTATCCGATATGTTACAGTAAAAACCGGACATCCTGAATCTGGATTTACTGCTTGCGATATTGTAATCGAATCGATATTTGAAGTACCCCGTCAGGAACACGTTTATCTCGAGACAGAGGCAGGCTGGGCATACCTTGACGAAAAAGGACGGCTTGTCATCGTTGCCACAACCCAGACACCATTTCGTGACAGATTTGAGATTGCCCCTGCCCTCGGCCTTGACATAGAGAAGATACACATTTTAGTACCTTATCTCGGCGGGGCATTCGGGGGAAAGGACGGTGTGACAATTCAATGCCTTCTTGGTCTTGCAGCGCTTAATTCCGGCGGAAGACCTGTAAAGATGTGGCTGGACAGAAACGAGAGTCTACTTTCCAGCGTAAAAAGACTACCGGCTCGCATGTATTACAGGCTTGGGGCAAAAAGGGATGGGACCATCTGTGCCCTGGATTGTAAGCTTTATTTCGATGGCGGTGCTTACGCAAATCTTGGCGGGGAGGTAATGACACTCGCTGCAGAACATGCAGGTTCTGTTTACAGAATTCCACATGTGAGCATAAATGGATGGTGTGTTTACACGAACAACCCCCCTGGTGGCCCGTTTCGAGGATTCGGGGTACCACAGATAACCGCGGCAATGGAGCAGGTAATCGATATGCTTGCCGAAAAGATCAGAATTGATCCCCTTGAAATACGCAGTAAAAACATCCTTAGAAAAGGAGATGCAAATTGTGTAGGGGTCACACTAACACAGTCAACAGGCGCAGAACAATGTCTTGAGACGCTATCCGGGCATCGGCTCTGGAAAAATAAGGACAGATGGAAGGCTTCATCGAAAAACCCGTTGAAGAAAAGAGGGGTTGGCATTGCATGTATGGCGCACGCTATGGGATACCCTCCTGTTGTTCCGGATACTGCAAGAGCAAAGATCGAGCTTACCGAAGAAGGAAAGATAAAGGTATATGCAGGGGTTGTTGATATGGGTCAGGGCAATGTGAGCACATACCTTCAGATAGCAGGCGAAATACTGAACCAAGATGTGGATGCAATGGAATTAGTACTGCCTGATACTGATAGAACCCTGCCCTCAGGTTCATCGTCAGCCAGCAGAACAACCTATACTTACGGGAACGCCCTGATCAAAGCGACAAATGAACTTAAAAAACGGATACTTAAAAAGACATTGTCGATGGTGCAAGGATCGTCTGTCAGCCATCTCAAACTCGTCTCTGGTGCGGTAATACATGGGCCATCGAACACAATCCTCCCGCTGGCAATGATTTCAAAACATTTCGATAAGGCCGAGAGGTTTTGTGTAGACGATTTCACCATGCCTACTGTAAAAGGTATGAACGATGTTATATATATGGGTCCTCATCTTATCTATTCTTACGGTGCTCATCTCGTATACGTGGAAATAGACTGCATTACAGGTGAGATAGAGTTAAAGGATTACCTCGCCATTACAGATGTAGGGGGTATTATAAACCCCCAGGTTTTGGAGCAACAGATACAAGGGGCAATTGCCCAGGGCATTGGATATGCGCTTTTTGAAGATTATAAAACAGATAAAGGCATTCACCTGACTGGTGACCTTTCGACCTATATAATCCCTACATCTATGGATGTACCAGATGTAAGCTCAATCAATATTGACAGCGTCGAAGAGACTGGCCCCTTTGGCATGAAAGGCGCTGGTGAAATTGCGATGAGTGGACCATTGCCTGCTATTGCCAATGCAATATATGATGCCTGCGGCGCAAGGATTTCATCTGCGCCCTTTACAGCGGAAAAGATTCTGAAGATTATTAACCCCGCATGAGCAAGACATATATCGAACCTCGCATAACAATCGGCATAATGGACCTTCAGCGTGAGACTTACGGTATCCTGAAAGGCGAATTTTATGTAGATGGTTTTGGCGTTTTATCGGGGAGGTTTACCGCAAAGGTGATTTCAGGGATGATTGTGCTCTCCGATGAGTACGGCAAAGAAGTTAGACATACATCGTCCATCAGGCTTTCAGGCAAAGATACCGATACATTTTTATTGTTTGGTGTCACCATCGGCAGTAGTTTTCATTGGGAGAGGAAAGAAGCGCATGAATTCCGTGGAGCGCTTGTTTTTAAGCTGCGCCCAGACCACACAATGGCTGTCATAAACGATATAGGGCTTGAGGCTTACCTCGAGAGCGTAATATCTTCAGAGATGAGCGCAGAGGCGCCTGTGGAATTTCTAAAGGCACATGCGATCATATCGAGGAGTTGGCTTTTGTCTGCACTTAAAAGAAAAAAGATGGGAAAGGCGACACAACAAACACACGAAAACCTTCAGAACAATCCCGACGAGGTTGTACGGTGGTATGAACAGGAGGAACACGACATATATGATGTATGCGCCGACGATCATTGCCAGCGCTACCAGGGCATCACGAGGATTATTTCAGAGGGGGCGCATGGCGCTGTAAAAAGTACATCAGGGATAGTGCTTGTATATCAAGGGGAAATCTGTGATGCAAGGTATTACAAGGCATGTGGAGGTATTACAGAAGATTTTGCTACAGCATGGCATGATATTCACATTCCTTATCTTACAAGTATTTCAGATGGTCCGGACAGATATCGTACAATCAGGACGGAGAAGGATGCAACGGACTGGATATGTTCAGAACCAAATGCGTACTGCAATGTAAAGGATAAAGCACTCCTTAAAACAATACTTCCTGATTTTGATAGAGAGACAAAAGGCTTCTTCCGCTGGAAGATTGAATATACCCGCGAGGCACTGGAAAGGACAATCAAAAATAAAACAGGAATTGATTTTGGTGTGTTGCACGCAATCACCCCGCTTCTCAGAGGTCCTTCGGGACGTATCTACCGACTTCTCATTAAAGGTTCCAAAAAGAGTATGATTGTGGGCAAGGAACTCGAGATCAGGCGCTGGCTTTCGGATAGTCACCTTTACAGCAGTGCATTTGTAGTTGATACAACATACGATGCCTCCGGTGGGATAAAGGCATTTACATTCTTTGGTGCTGGTTGGGGTCATGGTGTCGGTTTATGTCAGATAGGGGCTGCCAACATGGCCTACCAGGGGTTTGAGGCAACCCAGATCCTCAAACACTATTTCCCAGGCGCTGAAACGCAGAGGATATATTGAACAGACGTATGTTCAAGACGGCCTTCATCCTTGGCGCAGGGCTTGGAATGCGCCTTCGTCCGCTGACGGAGGATTGTCCTAAACCACTATTGAAAATCGGTGGTTACCCGATTATTACATACGCGATGGACCATCTAATAAAGGCCGGGGTAGACCGTTTTATCATAAACACCCACCATCGCCCTGAGATGTATAAAAAAAGATTTCCTGGCAATCAATGGCGCAATACTCCCATAACCTTTAGACACGAACCTGTTCTTCTTGATACAGGAGGCGGGCTCAAAAATATTGAGGACTTGATTGAAGATGATGAGGCAATATTCTGCTACAATGGTGACATAGTGAGCGATATATCCCTTGAACGTCTTGTGGCTGTGCACAGGCTTAAAAGACCTGACGCTACCCTTGCCCTAAGGAGTACCGGACTGCCTCTTAACGTAAATATAAATGAAAACGGAGACGTGTGCGATTTAAGACATACGCTCGGCAATCCCGGGATCAAGGGTTGTCTTTTTACAGGTATTTATATTGTAGAAACATCTTTTTTAAAAAATCTTGAGGCAGGCAAATGCGAGCCAATAATAACGGGTTTTTTAAAAATCATTAAAGAAAGACCTGGATCAGTACATGGTGTAATCCTTGATGAAGGCCCATGGTACGACATCGGTTCCATAGAATCATACAAAAAACTGCAATCTATCATGGAGAAAAAATGATATCCCAGGATTCTTTGATAAGCTTTGCCCTTGAATCGCTCGGACTTCCGGACTCAACTGAAGCTGACATTGCCCCACTATCCAAAAGAGGCTCTGGTCGGACATTTTTCAGATTTAGATGGAGCCCGCAAGACTCTGCAATCATTATACATTACGATCCGGAAAGGATTGAAAATACCTATTATGCTGATATCGCTGTTTTTCTTACTGAAAGGCTTATACCTGTGCCTCGCATTATCAGGCACGACCCCTCAAAATGCATAATATTGATGGAAGATATGGGCAATATTGACCTATGGTCGTATAGACAAAAGGATTGGGAAATAAAAAGGACATTATATCAGAAGACGCTCGTTGCAGCATATAGGCTGCATAACATCCAAGAAGATCTGTCATGCAGTGACATAAGACTGATGGAAGGTTTTAACGCTGCGCTCTATGAATGGGAACACAAATATTTTTTAGAACATTTCGTAAAGGGTATATGTAACATTGATATTGAACCAAAAATGATGGCTGCGATTGAAAACGAACTCCATCAGCTCGTCAAACGGCTAATGAAGGCACCCCCATGTCTGGTGCATCGTGATCTGCAATCACAAAATGTAATGATAATGGACGAAAAACCGTTTTTCATAGACTTTCAGGGTATGCGCACGGGATGTGCCTTTTATGACCTTGCCTCACTTATTAATGACCCTTACGTATATTTTTCAGACGAAGAGATTGAAGAATTGCTTTCATTCTATTATGTCTTGTCAGGCGCAGCATTGGATTGGGATGCATTCCGCAGTTTTTTCTGGGAGGCATCTATACAGCGACTTATGCAGGCGCTCGGTGCATATGGCTTTTTAAGCCTTAAACTTGGTCTCGTTGAATTTCTCAGGCACATACCTGGTGGTCAAAATAATATTATTCGCGCATCAACATACGTTCAGAACATCCCGATGCTTTCTCAGCTTTTGTTGGAATGCAAGGGTAAAACCGAGACAATATCACCATGATCATAATCTACATGGCAGGTTCAATGCGTTGTCAGATCTTGAAAAAGGCTATTTTTTAAATTTCTTGCAGGCGTTTGCGTAAGCAAACACAGCTTTCACATAATGGTCGCAATGATTGTATGCCCAAACAGCCTGTTTTTTCCTCCGAAGATTGCCTCTTTCCCATCCGTTGGATTTTAGATAATTGGCGATGCTCGACATGGCGTCAGAAAAGTTGTTGAGGTCTACGTTCCCGTCGCCATCTCCGTCGACAGCGTATTTCAGCACTGACGAAGGTATGAATTGGCAAAGACCAAAGGCACCTGCCCATGAACCATAGATAGAAAACGGATCCCTGTTGTTTTTTTTACAGAAGATAAGCAGATTCAACAGTTCTTTTTCTGCCCATGCAGAACGACGGTTCTCGAGAACTGCAAGCGTAAAAAGACCGTTGAAAACAAGATATTTTCCCCTGTAACCACCTAAGTTCGTTTCCAGGCGGTAGATTGCAACAACCGCCTCTTTTTCAACACCGTATTTGTTCTCAATCTCTTTGAAAATAGCTCTGTTTTCGCTTAACACCCTCTTTCCTCTTTTGACGGATGTCCGGGTTAAAAGCCCAAACCGTTTGCTCATATAATCAATGCCGTGACCTCTTTTTTCAAGAATCTCCGGATACAACATTATGCGGTTGTCAGAGAATATCTTTTGTATTTCCTCATCACTGAAATCGTTTGACTTGAGACTTTGCGCAAGATTTGTGTTTTTATGGAGAAGATTGGAAATATCTTCCGCACTGGCGCCATAGGCGGCTACTGTAAGCAAAACAAGAAGGATTGCCAACTGCTTCGAAAAGTTCGGAATAATCCCTACCTCATCTATAGCTCTTTATATTTTTTTGCTGTTCCTCTTGATTTTTCTACAGGATATTTTGCCCTGTTTTCCTCTATCTTCATCTTTGAAGACCCGAGCAAGTCTATGCCTAAATCGTTTGACAAAAGAACAAGGTAATTAAAAATATCAGCAAGTTCCCTTGCCACATCTTGTTTCTTATCAGGGTCAAGTGCCTCGCCATCTTTTAACCATTGGAAATGCTCGAGGAGTTCTGCTGCCTCGATGGATATGGATACGGCAAGGTTTTTTGGTGAATGAAACTGTCCCCAGTCTCTCTCATTACGAAACATAAGCAGCATATCGAGTATTTCATTTATGGAGATATCGCCTGTTTGCTTCACCTTTTATCCTTTTACATTACACTATTTCTTCCTGAAAAACAATCTTATCGGGGCACCTGTAAATGCATATTTCTCCCTCAATGAGTTTTCAAGGTATCTCTTGTAATGTTCAGGAATAAGCTCCGGATGATTTGAGAATAAGAGGAATGTCGGTGGATATGTGGTTATCTGGTTTGCATAAAATATCTTTACCTGTTTTCCCTGTATCCTTGGGATTGATGCTTTTCTTAAAAAACCTTCCATAGCTTTATTAAGCTCAGATGTATTGATAGTCCTGTTTAGTTGCATGAATATCTTGATGTCTGTCTCGGTGATTCTCCCAATGTTTTTACCTGTTCTTGCTGATGTAAAAACAATCGGCACAAATGAGCAGTGCGGAATCCTCTCCATTACAACCTTCCCGTATTCGCTTTGTTTGTTGTCTTCTTTTACGAGGTCCCATTTGTTTATAACTATACACAGACCCTTTCCCCTTGAAATAACCATGTGTGCAATGCCGGCATCCTGATGGCTTATGCCCTCTGCAGCATCTATTATTAGGTTTACAACATGCGCCCTTTCTATTGTTCTTATAGCACTTGAAACAGAATAACCTTCTACCTTGGCTGATATCTTGCTTTTCCTTCTTAGCCCCGCAGTGTCTACAAGTATTATTTCCCTGCCCTTAAACGTGATTTTGGTGTCCACGGCATCCCTGGTCGTACCAGGTATATCGCTGACTATCATTCTTTCTGAACCGAGTATTCTGTTAACAATAGAAGATTTGCCTGTATTGGGCCTTCCTACGATTGCAATCAGGATGTCTGTTGGAACCTTCTGTTTATTTTTTTCGTCATCTAAGCCTTCCCTGCGACTCTTAGACCCCTTGAACCCTCGATTGTTTTCCCTTAAGCGATGTTCCCCGTCGTACAATGCACTGTAAACATCGTCCAGCAAATCGCCTATACCAATCCCATGTATGGCGCTGATTGGATAAAACCTTTTTACACCAAGTTTATAAAATTCAGAAAAGGCATCCTCTCTTTTCTGTGAATCCACTTTGTTTATGACATAAAAAACAGTCTTGTTGTACCTCCTCAATATATCGGCAATTTCAACATCCTGCGGCAGCAAACCATCCTTCCCGTCCAGTACAAAAATGATCGCTGATGATTCATCCATAGACACATGGATCTGCTTTTCAACAAGCCTGAATATGTCATCCTCGGCTAAAGGCTCAAAACCACCTGTGTCGGCAAGAATAAATACACCCCTGTTATATTCAAATTCTCCATAATTTCTGTCCCTTGTAACACCAGGTGTATCCTCTGTAATGGCCTTTTTGTATCCTATTATTCTGTTGAATATAGTCGATTTTCCAACATTTGGACGACCGACTATGCTGATAATCGGCTTCATTTTAACCCCTGTTTTCGACCTATCCCTTGTATTTTACAATAAGACTCAAAATAAACCCTACAAGAGGAAGTATCATAATGGACTCGAGTGCAACCGGCACACCAAAATTGTCAGCCACAAGCCCTAGAAGGGTTACACCGATACCGCCTGTTCCTATTGCAAACCCGGTCATCAAACCAGAGGCAACACCGAGCTTGTTCGGTAAAAGCTTCTGTGCCATGACTATCGTTACAGAAAAGGTCGATATTAAAAGCATCCCCTGTAGTCCGAGCACAAAAAATATAAGGTAGGTTTTTTGAACAAATGGGATGAATATCATCGGAAGGGTTATTGTAGCAAGAAACATAGATAGTCGAAGAAAGCGTTTATGCCCCCATTTATCCGCAAATGGCGCACCAATAAGTGTACCTGCCGCTCCGCATGCAAGATAGACAAAGACAAGGTTCCCAGCAAATAATGGGTCACCCTTCAAGTGGTTTATGTAATAAAAAGGGATATATGTAAGCAATCCCATCTGTGTCCATGACCTCATAACAACGATCATGATAACAACAAAAAGGGAGACATAGGCGCTTAGAGATGTTTTCGACACATCTTTCTGATTTTCAGCATGTGCCGCCCGCGGAATGGCAATCGTTGTTTTATAGGAAAGGATGATGGCTGTACACAGAAGTGATGGCACAACAATGACAGGAAGCGATGAAAAACCAAGATACTTTATTATGTAGATTGCAAATAAGGGTCCCAAAGAAAAGCCAAGATTCCCGCCTACAGAGAATATCGACATACCAGTAACACTCTTGTCACCTGTAAAAAAGTGGGCAGTTTTGTATCCCTCTGGGTGGTATGCGGCAATGCCAAGCCCACTTATCACCACAAGAAAAAGAACAACAATATAATTCGAGGATATTGAAAGAAGAGAAAAACCTATACCCGCTGAAAGCAATCCAATGGGCAGCAGCACTGCCTTTGTCTTTTTGTCAGAATAAAAGCCAAAGAGGGGTTGCAGCACAGATGAGGTAAAATTTGCCATCATCAGAATAAAACCGGTCATAGTGTATGAAAGGGAGAGTTTTTCCTTTAAAAATGGGAGGGTGGCAGGAAGCGCCCCTTGATATATATCAATAACCAAATGTCCCAAGGACAGTATAAGAAGCACCTTGAGGCTAAATTGTTTTGCCATTGATTATATCCCTGAACTGCAAGAGTAAACGGCATGTGGCTCCCCAGATCCTGTCGCCATTGTAATAGAAAGAGTGCACGATCTGAATATTGTTTCTGTATTCTGCCTCTTCCATGCCAATTTTTGCATCATTGAGATAGCTTATAGGCAGTTCGATCAGGTACGCCACCTCTTTTGGATTGGTTTTGAATCTGTATGGATAGGGGATGATGCCAACATAAGGTGTTATTACAAATCCGGTCAGCGTGTTCATATCGTCCAGCCTTCCGATAATCTCTACATCGCTTTCCCTGACCCCTATCTCTTCGCAGCACTCACGTAGCGCCGTGTTCATAACATTTTCGTCATTGTCTTCGCACATTCCGCCCGGAAAGGAGACCTCGCCTTTGTGTATCCTTACCTCGTTTGACCTTTTCGTTAAGATGATGAATGGTTCGCTATCTTTTTCGTAAAGAGGTATAACTACGCCCGCACAAACTGCCATCGTGCTTTCAATAACCCTCGACTTGTATCTTTTTACTCTTTCGCGGATAGTTGCAATCATAATTTTTATTAAACTATACAAATATGTTAGAAATCAAATGCAAAAAATAGAAATCAAATGCAAAAAATAGTTATGCTTGAGAGGTGCAATGAAGACGCAATAGGACGCCGATTGTACCTATGGTCCCTATATATAGTTCTCGAGAAGCAAAGAAAGTGTTTTTTCTACGCTTCCCGGCTCTTTCTGCTCCATTTCACGTATCTGTTTCCTGATTTTAAAATAAG
>ERZ795049.158-NODE-158-length-104867-cov-10.347870_pt1 | contig 104867 bp, 70 predicted proteins | sample MGYA00375133_ERZ795049 | MGnify/ENA primary metagenome ERZ795049 (study PRJEB30178, sample SAMN05720147) | activated sludge metagenome | isolation source: anaerobic digester from wastewater treatment plant | place: Japan | collected 2015-04-20 ...
AGAAGTTGCAAATCTCCTTTTCTTTTTGATAAACTATGCCCTGTCATGTAACATGACTTTGTAAGGAGACGTAGTTCAGTTGGTTAGAACGCCGGCCTGTCACGCCGGAGGTCGCGGGTTCAAGTCCCGTCGTCTCCGCCAGAAAAATGTACGCGCTGCCCTGAGTTCAGGACAGCGCGTTTTTCTTTGTCAAACAAGGAATAGCAACGAGACAATCAGCAGGAGAGCACTTTCAGGGCTGCATCGTAATCGGGTTCCTGAGTAATTTCAGGGACAAGCTCCGAATGCAGCACCACGCCTTTTTCATCCAACACGACAACGGCCCGTGCAAAGAGGCCAGCCAGCGGACCGTTCACAATGCGGACACCAAGTTTTTCACCGAACTCGGGATTGCGAAAAGCAGACAGAGATTTTACCTTCTCCAGTCCTTCTGCACCGCAGAAACGACCGAGCGCAAAGGGTAAATCCATGGAAATGCAGAAAACCGCCACATTGGGGCAGGAACCTGCTTTTTGATTGAACTGACGTACCGATGTTGCACAGACAGGTGTATCGACGCTGGGAAAAATATTCAGAATGACTTTCTTGCCTTCGCTGCAGCAGCAGGTTCCGCATTCTTTCAGATCAGTTCCGACCAGGGTGAAAGGAGCGATCGTATCGCCTTTTTGCGGCAATTCGCCACAGGTTGATACAGGTTCGCCGTGTAATAATACAGTTGCCATAACGGATTCCTCCATGGGTTGTTGTTACAAAAAAGAGAAACACAGTAGTACAGAGTGAAATTCCCGTCCTGTCGGCACGGAATAAAAAGAGCCCCGCAGCAAAGCCGCGAGGCCGAAAGAAAACAGAGATCAGAAAGGTCAGTCACACAGTTCAAAGATGCCTGCTGCACCCATACCGCCGCCGATACACATGGTCTCAAGACCCCATTTCACGCCGCGGCGCTTCATTTCATAAATCAGCTGCGTTGCAAGCTTTGCGCCAGTGGCTCCCAGCGGGTGACCCAGCGCAATGGCACCGCCGTTCACATTGACAATGGCATGATCCAGCCCGAGTTCTTTCACCACATAAATCGTCTGCGATGCGAAGGCTTCATTGCATTCCACAAGCCCGATGTCGCTGATGTCAATACCCGCCTGCCGTGCTGCCTCTTTAATGGCGGGAACCTGTGCCGGACCGAGATAACCCGGGTCACCTGCAGCCACGGCATAACCGCGAAGGCGTGCCAGAGGCTTGAGTCCCAGTTCGTCTACAACTGCTTTACTTGCCAGCACTGTGGCGGCAGCACCGCAGCTCGTCTGGCTGGAATTGCCTGCTGTGGCAATGCCTTTTCCGGCAGGCCCTGCAAAGGCAGGTTTCAGTTTCGCGAGCCCTTCTATAGTTGTGTCGGGACGCGGCCCTTCGTCTGTATCAAAGACGTACGTTTTGCCGCCCGGTCCCATAACCTCCAGCGGAACGATCTCATCTTTAAAACGGCCCTCAGCAATGGCGGCTGCGGCACGCAGGTTGCTTTCCAGCGCCCATTGATCGCATTCCTCCCGGGTGATATTAAAGTCTTTGCCTACATTATCCGCACACTGGCCCATGCTTGTATAAGCACGGGGGTTGATGCTGACCAGTGTGGGATTCGGCATGACCTTGTTGCCGCCCATGGGAATCAGGCTCATGGATTCTGTGCCGCCTGCGATAGCAACATCCAACATACCGGCTTCAATTTTGGCACCTGCAATCGCCATGGTTTCCAGACCGGAAGAGCAGAAACGGTTGACCGTTTCACCGGAAATGGTGTCGGGCAGCCCCGCTGTCAGCAATGCCATACGACCGACATTCATGCCGCTTTCCGCTTCAGGAAAAGCGCAGCCGATCACACAGTCCTGAATCCTCTCCGCCGGAATGCCTGAACGCTTTACGGCTTCGCCAATCGCCGCTGCCGCCAGATCGTCAGGGCGTACATGGGCAATGGCACTACCGGCTTTCGACCGGCCCACAGCGGTACGAACCGCGGAAACTACATATACATTTTCCATGTTAATTTTCCTCCTGACTTGCTTAGTTACGCAAAGGCTTGCCGGTAGCAAGCATATTCTGAATTCTTGCCTGTGTCTTCTCAGTACCGCAAAGGCTGACAAAGGCCTCGCACTCAAGGTCCAGGAAGTCCTGCTCGGTCATAGGCGTTCCGGCAAGGCGGTCACCACCACAGAGAATATTGGCAAGATGTGTGCTGATCAGGCGGTCATGCTCGCTCGCCCAGCCTGCTTCCTGCATACCCCAGACCGCCGCTTCAAAGGCCGCTTTACCGCTCGCGCCCAATGCATAAAGCCGGGGCTTGCGCGGTGGCGTATACCCGGAAATAACAAGACCGCGGCACACATTCTTCACTTTCTGGATCTGGTGATCATAATTCGGCAGCACGATGTCGCTGCTGCGGAAATAGCCAAACTCCACCACTTCTGCGCCGCTCGTACCCACTTTGGCTGTACCGATCGTTTCGAAAGCACGGCGGATGAAAGGGAATACATCGTTGGGTTGAATATTTTCGGGCATATATTCAAAAGCACGGACGACCATTTCTGTCGTGCCGCCGCCGGCAGGAATCACGCCCACGCCGACTTCAACCAGCCCGGCATAGGTTTCTCCGGCAAGGACAACCCTGTCGGCATGCTGGCAGATCTCAACGCCGCCGCCGAAGGTGTAATGGTGCGGCGCGGCAACCACAGGCGCCTTGCAGTATTTCATGCGCATGCCGATACCCTGCAGACCGCGGACCATGTTTTCCAGTCCTTCCCAGTTCTCCTGCATGGCATCACCAAGCACCAGCATCAGATTGGCACCGGCGCAGAAGTGTGGTCCCTGATTGCCGATCACCATGCCTTCAAACTGTCCGGCCTCCAGAAGATCCACGCCTTTGTTCAGCACCGCCACAATATCCGGGCCGATGGCATTCATCTTGCAATGGAATTCAGCGCAGAGAATACCGTCACCAAGATCTATCAGACTGGCCTCGTCCAGCGCTTCAACTACAGCCGTAGCGCGTGCACGGACATTCACCAGTTTCAGTTCATTGGGATTGGACGGAACAGGCTTATAGCTGCGGCTTGCCAGATCAAAGAAAAGATCTGTACCATTTTCTGTTTTATAGAAAGAGTTTCCGCCCGCTTCTTTCAGCGCTTTCGCAATCGGCGGCAACTCAATACCTTCCGCTTCCATCCGGCTGCAGACTTCGTCAAAGCCGAGAAGATCCCAGGTCTCAAAAAGACCCACTTCCCAGGCGAAGCCCCATTTACAGGCATTATCCAGATTCACGATATCATCCGTGATTTCAGGAATTCTGTTGCCTGCATACTGCACCATATTGGCGAAGAATTTGAACAGGAATGCAGATCCCGGATCTTCACTGAAATGCATAATTTTCAGCTTCTCAGCCATGGAACCGGCACTCCGGACTGCGCCCGTGCAGGCGAAGCGGGGCTTGATCGGCGCCCGGTATTCACCCGTCGCCGGGTCGTAACCCAGGATAATCCGTTTTCCTTTTTCGTCCCGCTCTTTTGTTGATTTATAAAAACCGGAGCCGGACTTATTGCCGAAATACCCTTTTTCGATCATGGCGTCAAACCAGGCAGGTCCGGTCATCATGTCATGGCGCTCGTCGTTGGGGCAGCCGTGATAGACATTGCCCACCACTTTCTGCAGCGTATCCAGTCCAACCAGATCGGCGGTGCGGAAGGTGGCCGAGCTGGCATGTCCGATGGCAGGACCTGTCAGTGCATCCACTTCTTCCACGCTCAGTCCGGCATTGACCATTTCATGCATCAGATACTGCATGGCGAAGGTAATGATGCGGTTGGCAACAAAGTTCGGCGTGTCCTTCGCATAGACAATGCCTTTGCCCAGAACGTTTTCGCCGAATTCCGCAACGCTTTTCACCACTTCCGGATCTGTTTTGTCTGTCGGGATCAGTTCGAGCAGTTTAAGGTAACGGGGAGGATTGAAGAAATGGGTACCCAGGAAGTGACGTGCCATTTCATCCGGCATATCTTCAGCCATAGCAGAAATCAGAATACCGCTTGTGTTGGAGCTGACGATGCTGCCCGGTTTACGGTGCTCAGCCACCTGCGCAAAGATCTTCTTCTTGATGTCGAGCCGCTCAATCACCACTTCAATGATCATATCGCAATCAGAAATTTTTGCCATATCATCTTCGAAGTTACCGATCCCGATCATGCCCATATAGGACTTGACGTAGAGCGGGGACGGCTTCGCCTTCAAGAGCGCCCCTTTGGCGCCTGCGGCAATTGCATCACGATTCTTCTTGCTTTTTCTGTCTTCGTCCGACAGATTCGGCGGAACGATATCCAGCATCAGGCTGGGAATTCCGCAGTTGGCGAGGTGGGCGGCAATAGCGGCACCCATGACCCCTGACCCGAGCACAGCGACACGTTTAATATCCCTCATCGCATGATTCCTCCTTATTGGTTGACTCGCAATTTGGGTTTCCAGACCTATACTTAACGGTCGTTAGGTAAACCTTATGCTACACCAAATCTATTCCCACGTCAAGGGCTATTGTCAAGATTCTCGAGGAAACATGAACCGGAAGCGCTTAAATCAAGGCTTTTATTCACTGAAAACCGCCTGTTTCAGCCGGCATTCTTAGAATTTTAAAAGTATAAAATCCGCTTTGCTGTGCACAACCACTCAAGACAGGGAAAATCGCTTTCCTTTTTCAACATGCCCTGCGTTATCATACTGCTTCTGGGTCAACGGAGTTTTTTCATGGCACGATATATCCATTTAACCGATCTGCACTTCTGGAGCCTGGTTTGCAACCCGCTGCGGATGCTGAACAAACGGGCACTGGGCACGCTTAATCTGCTGATCCGCAGGCGCCACCAAATAAAAACAGAGCGTGCAGCCGGGCTGATTGCACAATTTCAGGAAATGGACATCGACGCTTTCCTCATCGGCGGTGACTTAACCACCACAGCCACAGAGGAAGAATTCAGGCAGGCAGCGGATTTTTTAGGCAGGCTGACCATGTTGGCTCCTGTTTATCTGGTGGCAGGCAATCATGATGTATACACTTTTGAGTCAAAGAGAAAGGAACGGCTGGAGAAATACTGCCAGTATTGGCTGCCTGACGAGGACACAGCTGCTATTGACCGCCTGCCGGGCGACGTTCCTCTGCTGCGCATCCCTACTGTACGACCGAATCTGCTGAGTTCACGAGGCTCTTTCCAGCAGGATGCCGCTGCCTCCCTGCAGACATGCCTTTCCGAGCAGCAGAGCCAGCCGATGATCGTACTGGCGCACTATCCCTTCCTTCCGCAGACAGCGGCGTATCACCTGGGGCTTAACAGAGGGCTGGGCAACGGAACAACTCTTCGGCGGATACTTGGCGGTTCAGAACAGCCTTTACTGTATCTCGCCGGACACGTGCATGTATTCAGCCACACCCGTGACCCGGAGCAACCGAATCTGGAACAGGTGACGACCCGTGCCCTCTTCTATGCGAAAAAGGACAGGCCCGGCGGGTTTACGGAAATACAGGCGGCAGGGGCACAGTTTTCCGTCTATCCCTGGGTTTACAGAGATGGCTGGCAGCGGGAAGCGCTGTCCTCACCTTAAAAAATGGATCAGGCAAATTTTATGAACGGTCTGCCGGAGTAAGAACCCAGCGATCACCGTCTCTTTCAACCTTTGTCCGCCCGTCTTGTGAGGTCTCATCCGGTGTGCCAACCGCTCCGGTCCAGGGATTTCGGATCACCGGCGCAGCACCTGTTTCTGAAATGATCTCTGCCCGTATCACCTGCCCGTCTTCCCGGACAGCGGAAACAAGGAAAGCTCCTTCCGCACGAAGGGTATCAAAGGATACATTGTCCCAGGATTCCGGCACGGCAGGGAACAGCTCGATCACACCGGACTGACTCTGAAGCAGCATTTCATTGACGGATGCGGCAAACGCGAAATTGCCCTCCAATGTGAAAGGCCGGTACCGCAGATTGCTGTAGCCTTTATCAGTCTGATCGCCATTGCAGTGAAAACTGTTGCGGAGAACGAAAGCTTCACTGAATATTTCCAAGGCTTTTTCAGCGGCGGCGCCGTCTCCGGCACGCGCCTGCAGACTGCCAAGCCAGGAAAAACTGTAGCCTGTCCAGAGTTTGGTGCCCAGTTTGTCCAGATCACGCAAGGTGGCGCGTATGATACGTTCCGCATCGGGTCCCTGGCTTCTGTCGATAATCCCAAGCGGATGAATTGCCATGGCATGAGAAAAATGCCTGTGCGATTCCCGGAGCGGATAGTCCTGCGCCACCAGAAGCGCACCGCGGCTGTTCATCGCAAGAGGCGGCATCTCTCCCAGACAGTTCCGCCAATGCGCCGCCTCCTCTTCCTTTCCCAGTGCATCGGCAAGTTCCGCTGTTTTTTCAAAAGTCCACCGGATCAGCGCATTGTCGTAATTCGTGATCGAGGGGAACCAGGCATTAGGCTTATTATCATTCACTTCCGGAGAAGAACTGAGCGGAAGGGTTCTTTTTCCTTCGCTGTCTCTTTCATCGGTCACAGCTTCAAGAAATACGGCGCATTCGGACAGCCAGGGCCAGGCGCGCTCTTCCAGAAACTTCCGATCCTGACTGTAGCACCAGTGCAGATAAAAATGGTGCGCAAGCCAGGCGGCAGTTGTGGACGAATGGGTATACTGTCGCCAGCCGCCCATCTGCCGCAGTTCCAGATCGGTGGTCATTGCAACGTTCAGCCCCGGCATGTCAAAAAAGCGGCGTGTCCAGTCTTCCGCCTGAGGCTTGTTCTGCCAGAGCCACTCCAGAAAGCCGTACCCCTCTTCCAGCCGGTTGCCGCTGTAACAGGGCCAATAGCTCAGCTGCGTATTGAGGTCGTGATGATAATCACCTTTCCAGGGCGGCAGCTTTCCATCGTCCGCCGTCCAGGGTCCCTGAAGCGTGATGGGCGGCGTATCAGGGCGGGCAGCCGCGCCGAATTTGTACATCTCCAGATACCACTGCCGCTCCAGGCGTATGTTGGGCAGGCTCACCTGCCCCTTCTGCCAGTAAGTGCGCCACCAGGCTTCATGGGAACTGCGCAGCGCGTCCAGCTGATTCAACGCTGCCTCAGCCCGGCTTTTTGCCAGTGCAAAAGGATCATCGCTTTCTCTGGACGACGCAATGCTCCATGCCGCCAGCCGCCCGTCTGCATGTTCTTTGTGGCACAGATAGACCGCAAAAGTAAAACCGCCCCATCCGGTCTGCTGGAAGGCAGTAAAGTTTTCACCTTTGGTCTCGACCGGTGCCGGATAGCCTAGCTGGGAAAGCTCGCCGGAGACCACATCTACCCGGGGGCGCTGATCTTCCACTCCGGCAAAAGGCGGCGCATTCAGGACAAACTCCGCCTGGGCACCATGCTCCACTTCAATCAGCCCGACTGCCTCCCGTGCATGAATCCAGGTGCGCACAATGGCTCCGTTTTTGAGCCGCACTTCCGCACAGGCACGATCCAGCGGGAGCCTGCCCTCAACAAAGGAAGTTCCTCCGGGAAAATGCAGGGTGATTCTGCCAGCCGGTATTTTGGTCGGTGCGGGCCGGTGATAGGGCTCGTCATATTTTGCGATCAGTTCTTTGTACCGCTTTTCTTTTTCCCATTGACGCATGGTCGTATAGGAATAATCGGACTCGTAGTATTCAGGTACGGGCCGGAGATCCCACAGGTCGGTGCGGTCCAGTGAAATATTCAGCGGATTGCCGTCGCCCCAGACGAGCGCACCGAGAATGCCGTTGCCCAGGGGAAAGGCTTCATCCCAGGTTTCCGCCGGGCTGTCATAGAGAAGGGCATGACCATTACAGACAGAAGGATCCGCAGCACTCACGGCGACTGTCAACAGAGCAAAAAGAAGTCCCACAGTTCTGTTCCTTTCCAGTTGTGTCCTGAAACGTCAGAGAATAGTGTGAACCATGCAGGAGCGGCTATCTCTCCTGCAGTTCACGGGGGTTACGCATAATGGTTACCGCCTCTTCATAACTGATTTTTCCAGCCTCATACAGATCTTTCACCGACCGATCCATGGTGATCATCCCCGCCTTCATACCCGTCTCCAGAATGGTGTACAGTTGGGGCGTTTTATTCTCCCGGATCAGGTGCGCAATCGCCTGATTCGCACGCAGAATTTCGTATGCGAGCACACGCCCTTCTCCGTTCTTGCGTGCCAGAAGATGCTGGGAAATAATGGCAAGGAGCGTCAGAGAAAGCTGGTAACGGATCTGCTGCTGCTGAATGGCGGGAAACACGTCCACAATGCGATCCACCGTCTGCATGGCATCGTTCGTATGCAGTGTGGCAAAAACCAGATGCCCCGTTTCTGCCGCTGTGAGCGCTGCCTGAATTGTTTCCAGATCACGCATCTCACCGATGAGAATCACATCCGGATTCTGGCGCAGCACATATTTCAGCGCGTTCGCAAAGCTGTGCGTATCGCCGCCTACTTCCCGTTGATCTACAATGCTGTTCCGGTGCCGATGCACATACTCGATCGGGTCTTCCACCGTCACAATATGGCAGGCGCGCGTACTATTGATAAGATCAATAAATGCCGCCTGCGTGGTGGTTTTCCCGCTGCCGGTCGGTCCGGTCACCAGTACAAGCCCCTGCCGTGCCTGCGCCAGATTGCGCAGACTGTCCGGCAAGCCCAGCCCTTCCAATGCCGGGATAATTTCGGGAATCGGACGAAGTGCCGCTGTAACCGCCCCTTTCTGGTAATAGACATTGACGCGGAAACGGCGCTTCCCCTCCGCCTCAAAAGAAAAGTCCAGTTCCTTGTCTCTTTCAAAGCGCTCCCGCTGCCCCGGTGTCAGAAACGCATAAACAAGCTCCTGTGCCTCGGTAGCGTTAAGCGCGTCGGCAGGATGCCGGTAGAGCTGCCCATGGATACGGAGGATCGGAGGGGCACCGGCACTGATCAGCAGATCGGAAGCATTCTCCCGGTGCACGAGATCAAAAAGTTCGTTAATGTCCATGGCGGTTCTCCTGATCTAGCCGTCAAAATAACAAAAGGGAGTCCCAATAGACAAATTAAAGATAGTGAAGCACGAAAAAAGGTCACGGGGACATACGGAAGGCGTCAGAAAAGAACGTGCGGAGTCCGGCAACAGGCGCACGCTCCGGGAACCCCATCTTCCATCTGGGCACACGACGGATACAGGCCCACTCCTGACCATGATTCGGAAACAGCGTCAGGTCTTTTAGAAGCACAAACAGATACCGATCAACACCGATGCTATAAAGCGCTTCCATTCCCCCTTCCGGATCATGAAGGAGCCCCAGTTTTCCTGAAGTCTTTTTATCCGGCGGTGAGGCTCTGTTAGAATGCAAGAGAAATTCTTCGGGTAAAGAGGAGGTCCGCCATGCTATTCTTCAGACAAAAAGATGATCCGGCATTGAAGCAGGCAGCGCTTCAGGCAGAGGAAGATTTATTCTTCGTTCCTTACAGCCGCCGTGACATTATTGATATGTGTCTGGATCAGGGGAAACTTGCGGGACAGGAAAAGCGTTTCCGTCAGCTGGCAACACAGCTGACACATCTCATCCATTTTGAATTTCATCAGAAAATCGAAGCACTCAAGAGTGCCTATGCGCCCATGAATGCTGATTTCCGCCCGTCTCCCTTTGAGACAGGTGAGGAAGCCGGACATGTCCGTGAGTTTTATTCGCTTTTTCAGCATCTGCTTGAGAAAGCTAATTACAAAGCCATTCCTGAAGAAGATATTCAACGCGCCTTTTCTGAAGACGCGCTCTTTACCATCCGCCTGCAGGTGGATTTCAACAGTTTTTCTGAGTATCACTTCTTTTACCGTGGCGCCACAGTCAAAGAAGAGTGTTTGCCTGTGTTTATGGGCCTGCGCTCCAAAAGCATCTCCTTCATAAATTATGACCGCGTCGTCATGTATATCCGTTGGAAGAAAACACTGGACAGCACCCAGAAAATCAATCCTGAAGCAGCGGGTGGCACGGCACTGTTGAAGCTTTTCCAGAATGTGCCCCGCCCGGATCTGGAAATGCTTTTCCCGAACAGCCGTGTAGGCATGCGGATCATGGACAAACTTCTTTTCGGTATTCCCGCCGCCGTGACGGGCAGTATCATGGTGCTGACACGGCTGAGTACCACGCTCTTCGTACTGGGCTCACTGCTGGCTTTCTGGCTGGGACTGAGCAGCCAGCCAGTGGAGTGGAACAAGACGACCATGGCGGTAATCTTTGCGGGACTGCTGACGCTGGGCACCTATTTATGGCGGCAGTTCAATGCCTTCAAAAACAGGAAGCTCCGCTTTCTGCAAACGCTGATCAGGCATTTGTATTTCAAGAACCTCGACAACAATATCGGCGTGATTCATCGTATCGCTGATGATGCGGAAGAAGAGGAATGCAAGGAAGCCCTGTTGGGCTATTATTTCCTTTTAACAGCAGAGCGCCCGCTAACTGTTCAGGAGACCGCCAAAAAAATTGAAGACTGGTTCCTCAATCGTTGGGGCTGTGTAGTGAATTTTGATATTGACGATGCTGTCGACAAAGTGTTGAGGCTGGGTATTGTCCGGAAAGAAAATGGACAGCTGGCCGCTTTGTCGCTGGAAGAAGCCCTCTCCCTTCTGCAGACGCAGTGGGAAAACCTGACAACATCGAATGGACTGGGCTGACATTCACAAGGTCGGGCGGGGCATCCACAAATTATCATCAAATAAAGCCTGGCAATGCACTGCATCACCCGCGTCCCGGCGATTCAGCTGCCACACCACACGGTGATCCCGGGTCATTTCAAAGAGCGTTACTCCCTCTGCCCTGTCAGCGCCCTGATTGGTAATCAGCAGATCACCGTTTTCCAGAACGCAGACAGACGAGAAAGCCCTGATTTTTATATCGGCAAAATCAGGCCCCAATGCTTCCCAGATGTAATGACCCTGACGGTCATATTCACAAATAGTCTGTTCGTTCAACACAAGAAAATGACCGTTCTTCAACCCGACCAATGCAACTGGTGCGCCTTCACACAAAAGATCCAGCCGGCATTGACCCGTATCGCTTAAACCGCAGATACGTTTTTCTCCGTCAAAAGAAACCAGATAGAGATCTTCCTGCACTACGGTACAACAGCGCAGCCGGACATCCCGGCTCTCCGCCGGAGGAAGCATCACAGTTTTTTCCACCACGCCTTGTCTGCTCAGCAGCATCAGCCGGTTCTCGCCGGCAACACCCAGCAGGATCCTGTCATCCGGAAGAGGCTGGCAGGATACCACTTCATCGCCGGAGTCCACTGTGAATTGCCAGCACTGTTCATGCTGCCGGGTCAGTTCCTGTACTCCCTGTCGACTGGCAGCAAGAATATGCCCGTCCGGCAGCATATGAGCAGACACGGGGTCGGCAAGGGCATGATCCCACTGAAGGTTACTCTGTGCGTCCAGCAGCCGGATGCACTCTTTTTCAGCATCGGTGATCAGCACAGGAAAAGGTCCCCACAGATTTTCATGCCAGAAGTGGTGCCGAAGCGGGCGCCCTCTGCCTTCTACTCCAGTGGGGTTTTCGGGATCCACATCCAGTTCCGGCCAGACCAGTGCCCCCGCCACCTGTTCTTCTTCCCGGCTAAATGCACCCAGCCGCAATGAATTACAGTCGAGCCACTGAATAATCCGGCGGCGGTCTTCTTCAGAAACAACGTCGCAATGGACGGCATCCAGCAGTGCCTGCCCGATTTTGGAGGCACGGGCGCCGAAGCGTCCGGGGATCGTTCGGGATCCGCCATGCACCCCGCTGTATGCTGTGGTCATGTCACCGAACATGGCACCTGAAAACCAGAAGGTGTACTCTTCTTTCAGAGCCTCATAAGACATGTCTTTGGGTTCCGCATCCTCTTTGATATGACAGGGCACGCATCGGTTTTCAAAAATCGGTCGAATCTGACGGTAATAACTTATCGGTTCCACCTGCCCGCACTCCGGCTCCAGCCGGGAGGGCGCGCGGCGCATGGCGAGAGGTGAGGTGGTACGGTTTGCGGCCCGATGCGGTGATTCATGGCAGCCCAGACAGGTAATCTGTTCACCGGGGTGCACGAAGGCGGAAGAGCGCATGGACTGCACTGCCATGAAGTTTTCATCCAGTGCCTGAAAGATCAGTTGTTTTGCCACGGGCGCCTCGAAATAGGCACTGCCGTCTGCTTCCACCGGCACGATACCGAGAGGCACACGGGGCGTATTTTCGCGTTCATAGCCGACCATGGGCTCGCCCATGGCATGATTGGGCTTAGGAATGTTCTGTACCACACGCAGCCATTTAATTTCGGTATTTTCAGGAAAAGGCAGATCACTGTTGTACACATCCATCACCGCAATAGTGGCAGGATCCCCCTGCTCTTTCGCTGGCAGCACGGGACGTGTGGCGGGTACAGGACGGGGCCGCACCGGTACAGGATCAATAATGCGCAGACGCTCGTCAATGGCACAGGGCAGCGAGGGAAGATCGCACAGCAGCTCTTTATTGCCGAACCGGTCGAGGAGGACAAGATTCTCCCACTCGTTGCAGAGATATAAGTCTTCGCTCAAAGGCCAGGGGGTTCCGTAGCGGTAATGCCTTCTGCCGGGCATTTCCGTTTCAGGAAAGCTTTCCTCCGGCGTAATCCGCCTGATCTGGGACATGTGCCCGTCATCTTCATGCCGAAGGTCGAGCGTACAGAGCGTCCCGTAAACTGAGCCGTGGTGCGGTGCCGCCGTAAAGATATAGCGGGAAGAGTCCGGGATGGCACGAATCCCCATTTCAACCAGCGGCGCGCCGAAGCGGCTGTCCCGTTCATGACCGGTCTCCCCTTTCCAGGGTTCGTGATCCGGGAAGGTATGGTACGGCCGAGGATAATTCCCATGAGGCGCCCGGGGATCGCTTCCGTCGGGACCGCTGATCCAGAATCGGGTACCAAGACAGTTTTCCCGATCCACATAATCCCATCGTGTAAAAACCAACTGCCCTTCATTATTCACGGAAGGGTTCCATTCGCTGGTCTCGAAATAACTGAGCGGGTGCATCTCTTCTCCGCGGGCGTTCATGGAGAAAAGTGTGTAACTGCGTACTTTCAGATATGCATCGAAACAGCGGATATAGCCGCCGCGCCGCTCGGAAACAAAAGCGATGCGCCCATCCGGCATCTGGCAGGGATCAAAATCATTATAGGCGCCGTCTGTAAACTGAACCAGCCCCGAACCATCTTTATTGATCCTGAACAGATGAAAACACCGTTCTTTTGAATAAATCCATTGGTGATCCGGATTGGCGGTCCAGGCAAAAAAGATCGTCTCTCCGTCCCAGGAAAGCTCGGGCGTTGCAAAGGCTCCATGCTCCAGCTTCTGCCCTTGCATGGCGCCTTCTTCCACGACAGCATGCTGAACAAGATCCACAATCTCCGGCTTTCCTTTAAAATTCCGGATCAGGTACAGCCCGCCGCCGGGCAGGGCATTGAATCCGAAATATTGCGTAACAAAGTGCCCGCCCTGCACATCAAGCGTTGTCGGATTGCTTCGGACAGAGCCTTCAAAAGTCCCTCTGGCTACGCAGAGAATTTCATCAAAGTCGAGAAGCGGGTTTTTCAGCATGATCCGGCGACGCAGCGCACACGCCGCAAGATAAAGCCCTTTCTTCCCCTGAGAATCAGACTGTTTTGCAACTTTTTCCGCAATCTGACGAAGACGGTTCCAGGCATTTTCTTCTTCCGCCAGATCTACTGTGCTTCCCATAAGATCCAGCAGAGCACGGGTTCTCCGCAGCACCGCCTGAAGCGGTGATTCTCCCAGCACAGGCAGCGCTTCAGGGTCGAAGACTTCCCGTCTGAGTTTCTCTTCTCCGGGGCCGCCCGGCCGCGACTCCGGGTACTCTTTTTTACCTATCCAGTCATAATCATGGCTCCACTGCCGGAACACGCCATCGCTGACATCAGGCTCCCCGAGGAAAGCCAGATCCAGGCTTTGAACCGCCTGGGCAAGGCTATGGCGCAATGGTGCCGTATCCTCAAGCGGAGGCAGTTCCTGTAAAGCAGCGGACATCCCCCCCGGAATCTGGCGGGATGGATTCACCCGAACGACTCCGGCAGGGCGCAAAACACCGTCTCTTTTTTCGCTCCCCTCGCCACACAAGGGGTCTTCGGAAGAAAAACGCCAGTATGCAAAAGCCTCTTCCGTAAAACGGTCGTTCAGAAACAGCTGTCCTTCATGCCCGGAAGCGCCTGACAGGAGAAAAGCATCGGTAATAAGTCCTTCACAGCCGAAGGTGCCCTCCACAAGTGCCCCCAGGACAAGATCGCCCGATAGAAAACTGTCTGTTCGGGCAGGCGCTTCAGCCTCGGCGGCCACTTCTCCGTCCACAATCAGCCTGACGCCGCTCCCATCCAGCACTGCAATAATTTCATGCCACTGCCCGTCAGTAATTGATTTTTCGGTGTGAACGTGATCAGGCACACGGCCGGGCGCATAGAGATGGAGAATACCATCCCCGGGCGTGGTAAAGAGCTCCCAATGACCGGTTTCTGATTTCTGCAGGTGGGCAAGCAGAATGTTGTAATGGCTTTCATTAAAAAGCTTTGTGCGGCAGCCTGCTGTCAATGTTTCTTTTTTTTCTGCGTCGCTGAAAGAAAGGACAAAACTGTGCCTCTGCGCATCCAGAAAAGGACGTGTTTCACTGCACACCGGATATGCGAACCAAAAAGAAGAACTTAGCGTCAGAAAAAGGAAACTCTTCAAAACACGCTGTATCGGCATATCTTTTCTCCCGGGCGGAAGCAATTAAAAACCGGATGGAGCACGGCAAACCGCACTGCATCCGGTTCATCATAACACAGGTATTCAATTGAAAAGGACAGCTTTCCGATCAGTCCCCGTAGCGGGCGATCAGCGCATTGGCAGCCTCAGGGTTCGCCTTGCATTCCATGAGCGCACTCAGGATCAGCGGAGCAACAATGGTGGCGTCAGATTCAATCACAAACATGGGTGTCTCTTCGGTCAGCTTATCCCAGGTGATTTTTTCATTAGGAGTAGCGCCCGAATAGGAGCCGTAGGAAGTGGTTGAATCGGAAATCTGGCAGAAATAGGACCAGGGTTTCGCTTCTTTTTCCAGATCATAAATGATGGAAGGTACAACGCAGATGGGGAAATCACCGGCTATGCCGCCACCAATCTGAAAGAAACCTACGCCCGCTCCTTCGGAGAGCTTCGGATAAATACTATACAGCGAGGTCATATACTCAATACCGCTTTTGACGATGGATGCATTGCATTCTCCGGTCTGAACATACGAGGCGAAGATATTGCCGAAGGTGGAGTCTTCATGCCCGGGCACCACAATGGGAAGATTCGCTTTCGCCGCCGCCAGCAGCCAGCATTCCTCCGGATCGCCTTCGTAAAGAGAGGACGGAATGGCCTGAATCACTTCGTAAAAATACTCATGCCAGAAACGGCGGGTACCGGAAGCGGTCGCTTCTTTCCACATGGGCAGGATAATCTGCTCCACGGCACGAAAAGCCTCATCTTCGGGGATGGTTGTGTCAGTCACCCGGCGAAGACGTTCATTGAGCAGACGTGTGTCATCTTCTTTGCGCAGATAACGGTATTCCGGTATGTCTTTATAATGCTTATGCGCTACCAGACGGAACAGCGACTCTTCGAGGTTGGCGCCCGTAAGCGACATGCCGTGAATCAGACCCGCACGGATAGCCGGGGCAATACTGATGCCCAGCTGGGCGGAAGACATGGCACCGGCAACAGCCCAGAACATTTTGCCGCCCTGTTCAAGAAGCCGCCAGTAGGCTATCAGCGCATCCCGGGTAGAACGTGCATTAAAGTTATGGTAATTGCGAAGAACAAACTGAAGAACAGGCAGATCAGAGCTGTTTCCGGAAGGACAGCAGGCGTTTCGGGTGTCGTTCATTTCAAAGGCATCCTTTACTCGTAATTCCGACAGAAACAGCCCTGAGTTTTTCAGAGGGATTTGCCGGAGGTCGGGAGGTGTAAGCCCCGGACACGGGGCAGGAAGAAAAAGACTTACGCCGGATATCATAGCAAATCACAGGCCGTGTATTCCTTTTTTACGCGAAAGCAGGTCAGGCGAAATGTATCTTTCGGCGCTCTCATCAGAGCACTGCACTTCTGTTCAGTGGAATAATCTTTTGTATACCACTGTTTTTCCGGGTACAACCACAACAGGCATCCCGGAATGCGGGTGCAGCATGAAAGGAACACGCTGTGAAAGCTACCAGAGAACTGATTCAGGAGCATGAAGGAATTACCCTGATGCTTAAAATTTTGAATGCCGTCGTAAAAAAAGCGCAGCAGGGCACGCAGGTCCCTCAGGAAGATCTGGACGGTATTGTCGAATTTCTGACCGTTTTCGTGGATAAATGCCACCACGGAAAGGAAGAAGATTTTCTTTTCCCCGAACTTGAAAAACTGGGGATTCCCAAGGAAAACGGACCCATCGGCGTGATGCTGTCCGAACATGAAGAAGGACGCGGACTTATTGCCGATCTGAAAGCCGCGGTTGCTGCCTATAAAGGAGGCGACAGTGCTGCGGTTGCCGCCATGTCCAAAGCGGCGGAAGGCTACATTTTTCTCCTCAACGCCCATATCAACAAAGAAAACAATGTGCTTTTCGCCATGGCGGACAACCATCTGAATGCCGAAAAAGACGACTGGCTGAAAGCGCAGTTTGACGCGCTGGAGCTGGAGCGCATCGGCGCCGGGAAGCATGAAGCGTTTCACGCCATGATCCACCGGCTGGAGAAGGCATACCTGTAAGCGCCTTTTGCGGACACTTATCCTTACTGTGCTGAACAATGCAGACAGCTGCGGCTGAGCCCTCAGTCGCAGCGCCTTTTCAGACCCCAGAGCAGCAACCCGACAGCAAGGACGATAAGGGCGCCCTTCGCAACAAGGATTGCCACGTCCCGCTTGCGCAGCCCTTCCGGCGGGCGGGGCGTATACAGGATTTCATCGGTAAAATTCTCGGGAAACCACTTGAGCTCGTCCGCCTGCTTTGCAATTTTCAGATTCGGATTGCGCCGGATCAGTGCTTTGTAAAAGAAATCCGCCTCTTTTGGATACCGTGCTTTCAGATAGGTGCCACCGAGAAACAGTGCTTTCGCCGTGAGCGGATCATTGTCCGGCAGCAGTTCCGCCGCCTCTTTCATAAGATCAGAGGCAATGAAACGGAAACTGTACTGCCTTCCGCATACATTCCGGGATGCGTCCATCCGTTTAAGTCCGTCATCGGAAAGCAGATCTCGCCCGCCCTCCGTCAGACTCTCCGCACCGGGTTCCTGAAACAGCCACCATTCGCCAAGCAGATCACTTCCGTATTGCCGGATCAGTGCACCCGCATCCATCAGCAGCTGCGCTTTTTCACGGTCACTGAGTGCACTTTCCTTTGTTCGGCGCATCAGATCGGCTATCTGCTGTGCAGCGGCAGACAGATCTTCCGCGTCCTCCGGATCCCCTTCTTCTTTCAACAGCGCCTCCGCCTGCTGGAAATGTTGCGCCGCATCAGACCAGTCGTTCAGACGTGCAAGCCGCTGTGCATGAACAGTTTCCAGCGCACACAGGAATCCGCTCAGCGCTTCCTGATACTCGGTCTCATTAAAATAATCCCCGGTGTCCAGAGTATCCGCGACTTCCTGCGGATCCATCGACTTCAAGTCTGCCATGGCACGATCCAGCTCATCCAGCGTCAGGATCCTCCTTGCCAGAAACTGAGCGTCCTCCAGGAAAACCGGAGCAAAGTTTTTCAATGCACCGATATAGTCATCCTGCTTCAGAAGCACCGCCGCTTCAGCGGCACGGACAGAAGCACCTGTCACCCGGGGATAATGCCCTTCAAAAAGAAGCAGCCTGTCCCGGTTCGTATCCTCAACCAACGCTTTCAGCAGGGCATCGGCTTCTTCAAGCTTTCCTTCCCGGAGTAACAGTTTCGCATACACGAAACGACCGGCAAGGCTGTGCTCATCGCTTTGTTTCTGCCATCGGGCTGCCGCCTCCATGTCGCCATGATGATACGCCAGCCAGGCAAGCTGTCCTGCGCCCGGGAGTTCTTCCTGCCGGGGCAGCAATGCGACGCTTTCCAGCCACCGTTTTACCCGGTCAGGGTTCGGCCTGCTCTGGCTCGTAAACCAGGCTGTAATGAGCTGCCGGGAAAGATCATCCTGCGCCAGAGCACGAAGATCGGTTTCCTGACTGAAGATACGCTGAAAAAGGATGAAGAGCGACTCCTTGCCCATCTCCCATTTTTCAGGCTGATACCTGTATTCAACATAAGCATGCACCGCTTCCACAAAGGCGCCCCGCTCCAGATAGATCTTTCCAAACCATCCGAAGCATTCACCGTGCAGATTAAGAGGATCAGAAAATCCGTCATCAACGGCGTGCTGTGTTTGATGGAAAAAAGATTCCGCCTCATCTAGCGCTTTTAATTCCATAGCACAGCGCCCGAGCATAAAAAGCGCCCAGACCGTTTTATGGGTGCGCTCTGCCTCGGGCAGCTGAAGAATCTGGCTGAAAGAGGACTGTGCCCGACTGTAGTCGCCTGAATGAAAAGCCCCGGCTCCCTGAAGATAAAGTCTGAATTGCGGCGGAATCTCATCCGGGCAGACATCCAGAAGTGCCTGCAGCTGCCGCTGCTCCAGCATTTCCGGATGCTCCTCTTCCTGAAACGTCCAGCCCTGCTCTCCATGAATCCGAAGATCCAATTGACGGTGTGCATAACGGTTGACAAGATCCCGGAGAAAGCGATACGCCTCCAAAAAACTTTCTTTGGATTCATTCTCAGCCAGAGCATCGGCAAGCGCCTCTGCTTCACTGGTTTCAGCACGCTGCTGCGCCACAGCCATCCGGGTAAGATAGTTCGGCAGATCCATATAAAAAGACAGCTGCGCCCCGCGATATGCCTCTTCCACAGTTAAATCCAGAAGCTGATCGGTTATACGGAGATATTCCGAATCAAAATGCGTATCCGGCAGGTAATAAAGATCTTTATCGCTGCCTTCACCAAAATATGAGGACATAGGCTCCCAGGCACAGGGAAAGACCATACCGGGAAAACTGGCGGTCATAAGCACCGAAAGAAAACAGAACTTTTTCAAGGACATAAGCCGATCTCCTCTACTGATAATGCCGGAACCTCCGAATCGCTGTCGCCACTCAGAAGCCACCAGCCTGCCATATGTTTTTCCCCGTCGGAATACACCGGGCCCGAAACTGTAATATAACGCTCTTCCGTATTTTTTAGCTGGCGAAAACCACGCATTAAATCGGAGGCAAGAATGCTGCCCGACTGAAGGTGCAGGCGCACGCAAAGCCTGCCGAGCCCCGCTGCATCATGCGTTGCGAGCCACAATTCCACAAGATGATTATCGCTCAGGCGCAGTTCCGCTTCAAAATGCGCCTGCGGCGCACCTCCTTTCATCACCTGCCTCAGGGTTTTCAGAGACCAGTTCATGCGATCAGAGGGAAGAGGCATACGAAACCAGATAATCCCTTTTAAGTTACCGCCGGATACAGCAGCCAGTTTGCGGACTGCTCCTGCAAGAACTGCCGGATCAGCAGATACGTCCTGGTACGTCCATCCCGCTACCGCTTCATGGATACCTTCCGCCTCAAGCCGCTGCGGCTGTCCGTACCGGTCATAAGCAATACGCCAGCCATAGGTGGGCAGCGCAACCCGGAAAGGCAGCATGAGGCTGTTCATCTGACCCACCCAGCGCATCATTTTAGTTTCATCAAAGAGCACCGGCTGGCGCCCTGATTCCCTGTCCAGTTCCAGAGAATGCACCTGCAGCACAAAATGATCGAGACCGGCGAGCAGTTCAGGAAGCCTTCTCGATGTCAGCCAATCCGGCAGCCCCGTAATGGAAACAGGTATTCCCGCCAGTTTCCCCCGCAGCACCTGCAGCCAGTTCTGATAAAGCGTCAATTTTTCTGTCGGACAATCATAATCAATTTGAATGCCCGCAATGACACAGCCCGCGTCTGCTCCGTCATTCAAAGTTTTCTGTACGTGTCCGGCAAAAGTGGAAGCATCCCAATGTTCACTCTCCAAAGCACCGGTATGGATACGGAAAACAAGCCAGAGTGTGCCTTTCACCGGTGCCAGTGACGCCCAATCCACGTTCACCCGGTGAAACCGCCAGCCTTCCCCCCTCCCGGCTATCTCCCCGCAGAGAACGCAGAGTCCCTCTGCACTGCCAGAGGCTTCCCTTACTGCCGATTTCACTTCGTCTGTCCACAAGCGCTGCCAGACGTACAGCATCTGAGGCAAGTCGATATCTGACGCAATGGACGTGCCTTGAAGCAGACTGCCGACCGCAAGAAAACAGATTAGCATCGGAAGGCGGCATGAAAGGTGCGCCGGAAAAAGGAGACAGGAAAGAATAATGGAACCCTTATTTTTGAACCTGAAAAGTGTACAAAATAAAAGTCGTGTTTGTCTGCTGCTCTGTGAAACAATAATAAAACATTGTATCATCGTGTTGCCACATCGCAATCGGTTTATATGGAAAGTTTCAAAATGATCTTTTATTTACGCATGCACTGTTTTTTGGCGCTAGCTCTCAGCGTGGTGTTCTTTCCCTGTGAAGGAAACAGCGAAGCTTGTACCCTTTCTTTTGGTGAATTGGGTGAGGGTAATCCCCAGGCCTTTTTTCAGCAAGTGATGCCCGGCACAGCTACTCTGGGGGGCGTGGGCTTTCAGCTGACGGAGCAAATGCTCCGTGTCAGGGCAGGTTCAGAGAAAACGCTACACTTCCCCGCCACGACAGCAGAAAGTATTCATTTCCTTCACTTCACAGAAAATGCCGGAGACCGGCTCGGCAGTTACACGCTCCTTTATGAAGACGGAAACCGTGAGGAAATCCCCCTTCAACACGGCATCTCCATTCAGGACTGGTGGCTGACGGGCCCGCTGCCTTTTGCAGCAGAAGCCTTCACGGATACCCTCGGCGGAATACATACGGGAAAGTCAGTTTCTTTCTGGCGTTTTTCTGTGCGAAACCCCCGCCCTGATGTGCCGCTCTGCGGCATTACCGCGACTGTAATCGATCCTACGGTAACACTCAATATCCTGGCCGTCACACTTGATCATGACAGAAGCGAGAGAATAGCAGGCATACCCGTCTGGGTACCGGGAATGGATGAGGAGTCTTTCATTCTCGCACTTCTGGAGCAGCCGGAAAAGACCGGAGAAGAAGCGAAATTCTGCGCACGTCTGGCACAGACAGGAAGCCGCAAATGCATTCCGCTGCTGGCTTCGTATCTGCTGGATGAAGAAACATCGCAGGGAGCACGCATTGCGCTGGAGGCACTCCCTTATGAAGAAGCCCGGAATGCGCTGCGCTCGGGGCTGGCAAAATCAAAGGGTGCTGTAAAAGCCGGTATACTCGAAAGCCTGGGAAAATCAGGACAAAAAACGGATCTGCCGTTGCTCCTGTCCGCACTGGACGACAAAGATCCCTCTGTTGTCCGTGCCGCTGTGCTTGCACTGGGAAAATTCGGCGGACCGCCCGCTCTTCGCAGCCTGTGGCATACGGCTGACAAAGCATCGGAACAGTGTCTTCCTCTCATGCAGGAAGCACTGCTGGCGTGCACGGATACCCTGCCTGCATCCGGAAGAAAAGAGGCGTTCCGTTCTTACAGACAGTATCTGTCCCGTTGGAGCGATAGTCCCGGTGCAGCCGCCGCCTGGAAAGGCATGCTTCTGACAGGAGGGCGCAACAGTGCCGATCTGCTTTTTCAGGCATTGATGTCGGACAGCGACGCTTCCTGGCAGGGGGCGCTTTCCGCTCTGCCGCACATGAACAGCAAAAAAGCGGTTCGCCGTGCCGGAAAAGCGCTGGATCAGCTGCAGGACAGCAGGCGCTGCGCGCTTATTGCGGTACTGGGCCAGGGAAAAAACATGTCCGCTTTGCCCTTCGTCCTTCCCTGGATAGAAGCGGAGGATCAGCAAACAGCACAGGCAGCACTGGATGCACTGATACAACTGGACAGCAGGGATGCTGTCCCCGCACTTATTCAACGGGCAGTGCGCAAAGACGGAGCCATTGCCGAGGCAGCCCTTCAGGCGCTTGCATCCCTGCGGGCTTCCGGTACAGCAGCCGCACTCGTCCGCTATCTGGATCACGCCGATCCGGCAGTAACGGAGACAGTGGCAAAGGTGCTGGAACTGCGCCGGGAAGACAGTGTCGCACCGGAACTTCGGCGTTTGGTGCATCATCGTACCGCTAAAGTGCGCATTGCCGCAGCAGGTGCGCTGGCGGCAGTCGGTAATGCCTCAGACGCTGCGCTCCTTGCCGATGTCTGGCATCAGTCGGACTCTCCGGAAGACGCTGCCGCCTGTTTCAGTGCCTTGCAGAAGCTCGTCGCCCGCCTGGGCAGCGATGAAACATATATCCAGACTCTGGCAGCATGTCACGCGCGGAGCAATACGCCGCAGCGCTGTGCCCTGTTCTCTCTTTTCGGCACAGTGGGTGCTCCGCAGCTGCTCGCTCTTCTGGGCGATGCGGCAGCAACAGGCACTCCGGAAGAAAAAGAAGCGGCGCTGAAAGCGTTGTCCCGTACCCGGAACCCGGACGCCCTTCCGCTTTTACAGGCATTGCTGAAATCAGGCATATCCGATACGATGCGTCTGCCTCTGATCAGAAATCTGGCTGCCCTGTCGCAGGCGGATGAAATGAACGATGCAGCCCGCACGGCATTGCTTCGGGAATGCCTGGACGGGGCAAAAAATCTGCAGGAAAAACGGATACTTCTTTCCGCACTCAACCGGTGCAGTTCTCCGGATGCGCTCGTGCTTGCTGAAGCGTGGTTTCACAGAGAAGGCACCGAAGCGGAAGGTGCCGTTGCCTGGGGCACCATTGCCCTGGCGCTTCTGGACACCAATCGGACAGAGATTTCACAGGCTTTCCCTGCCCTTTTTGCAGAGGCACAGGCAGCCGGGCTGTCAGCCAATGCGCTGGAGCCGCTTTATCGTGTCCGCAAAATACTGAATGCCGAAGCAGTCCCGGGCAAGAGCCTCCGTTTTAAAGAAATATGCATTGATACTGCATTCCGCTCGGAAGGCATTGCAATTGCCGATATCAACCGGGACGGTCTGCAGGATGTTGTCGTCGGCGATTACTGGTATGCGGCACCCGGCTGGACAGCCCATGAAATCCGCCCGCCCGGAACCTATGACGCCCTGACTGAATACAGCCGTGCCTTTGCCGTCTTTGCCGAAGATGTGAACAGAGACGGTTGGGCAGATGTGATTGTGGTGGGCTTTCCCGGCGCACCGGTCTACTGGTACCGCAACCCCGGAAAAACAGAGGGACACTGGCAGGAATATCTGATAGCTGTTGAAGCCTGCGGTGAAACGGTGCTTTATGAAGACATTACCGGAGACGGAAAGCGCGAGCTCATCTTTGCCATGAACAAGCGCATTACCTGGCTCACTCCCGGACAGGATGTGACTGCTCCCTGGATCGCCTACCCCTTCACACATCAGCTGGAACAGTTCGCTCTTTTCGGACACGGACTCGGTATAGGCGATGTTAACGGAGACGGACGCACTGATGTGCTCAGCACCGTGTGCTGGTGGGAAGGACCAACTGAGACAACCCGACCGGACTGGACGCCCTACCCTGCCGATCTGGGACCTGATTGCGCGCACATGCTCGTCTATGATGCCAACAACGACGGGCTTATGGATATCATCACAAGTTCCGCCCACGACTACGGCATCTGGTGGTTTGAACAGCAGCCGTCCGGGCAGGCACCTCCCTCTTTCATAAGACACGAGATCGACCGTTCTATATCGGCAACCCATGCACTGATACAGGCTGACCTCAATAATGACGGTCTGGCGGATCTGATCACTGGCAAGCGTTTTTATGCGCACGGGAAAGAAGATCCCGGTGCTCTGGAGCCCGCTTTGCTCTGCTGGTATGAGCTTCAGCGGGATATGCAGGGCAATCCTTCCTGGACACGCCACGTGATCCACGAAGATTCAGGCGTAGGCACCCAGTTTGAAGTCTGTGATGTGGACGGAGACGGATTGGACGATATTGCCGTATCAAGCAAAAAAGGCGTGCGGATCTTTCTGCAGCGAAGGGACTCATCCTCATGAAAAAACAACACTTATCACGACGTAATTTTCTGGGCACCGCCTGTGCCGCCCTTTCCGCACCGCTCATCGTCCCCGCCCGGGCACTGGGCAGAGAAGGCGCTGTGGCACCGTCAGAACGCATCGCCATGGGATTCATCGGACTGGGCGGTCAGGGATCCGGCCATCTCTTCGGCGGATCCTGGACCTATGTGGCGGGCGGTTATCTGGGCAGGCGCGAAGTACAGGTGCAGGCTGTCTGCGATGTGTGGAAGCAGCGCCGCGAAGATGCTGCTGACCGCGTCAACCGCCATTATGCACACACTACAGGACAGACCTCTTACGATGGGTGCCGTGCCTATCTGGATTTTCGGGAACTGCTTGCACGGGAAGATATTGACGCTGTGCTGATGGCACTCCCCTTTCATTGGCATGCCCCCATGGCAATTCTTGCCGCCCGGGCAGGCAAAGACGTGTACAGTGAGAAGCCGGTTGCTCTTACCATTGAAGAGGGGCGACTTCTCTCCAATACGATGCGGCGTTACGCCCGTGTCTATCAGGCAGGCACTCAGCAGCGCTCCGAAGCGGAATACGGCGGCAAGTTTCAGCGTGCCTGGGAGCTCATCCGGAACGGCTATATCGGTGAGCTCCGTGAAATCTACAGCTTCAGCCCGGGCGGCGGTTTCAGCGCCAACATGCAGAACACACGCCTGAAAGAGCAGCCCCTTCCGGAAGGTTTTGACTGGAACCTCTATCTCGGCACTGCACCCTGGCAGCCTTTTACCGGAGGGAATGTCCATTGCGGCATCTTCGCCTACGGTGATCCCAACTGGGGGCCCCACCACTTCGATGTGGTGCAGTGGGTTCTTGAACATCAATTCAACGGACCGGAAGCGATCGATTATGAAGAAGACCATGCTGTTCTGCTGTATCCCGGCGGACTCAAAGTGCATTGCTGTGCCCACCCTGAAATTGAGGTCGGCGCAACAGGGGGCGCCTGTTTTATCGGCACCGAAGGCACACTCGCCGTCGACCGGGAAGGGATCATGGCATCACCCCGAAATATTATGGATATCTCCATTCGCCCTCAGGAAATACACCCCTACAAAAGCCCGATCCATGCCGGCAATTTTCTTGACTGCATCCGGACGCGGAAACGCACCATATGTGATGCGGAAACAGCGTACCGCTCCATGAGCCTGGTGCTGCTGGCGGGCATTGCCACACAGATAAAAGGATATGCCCGCTGGGATGCCCGTCAGGAATGTTTCCCGGAGCATGAAGATGCCAACCGTTTTCTGGCGTATGCACGCAGACCGGAATGGAATATCTGATTCCTTTCGCCTTTTCCCGACAGGGCTTGCCTTCCTGGTGCAGGGCTGGTAGAATCAGCTTGAAGCAAAAATAGCACATACGTCCCGCCCGGACAGACAAGGAGATAAAAGCCATGCTGCACAAACCACTGGGAATTATCATGAACGGTGTCACAGGAAGAATGGGCACCAACCAGCATCTGATACGTTCTCTTATGGAAATCAGAAAAGAAGGCGGACTGCGGGCAGGAGAGTACTGCATCATGCCCGAACCTTTTCTTGTCGGGCGCAATGAGGACAAACTGAAAGCATTGTCGGAAGCCTGCGGCGGGCTCCCCTGGTCGACCGATCTCGATGCCGCCCTCTCCGACAACAAGTACAGTGTTTATTTTGATGCGCTCAGCACTGTGCTGCGTGTGGAGGCAACCCGCAAAGCCATCCGTGCCGGAAAGCATGTCTATTGTGAAAAGCCCATTGCCACAAACAGCGATGAGGCGTTGGCGCTGTATCATGCAGCGGAAGAAGCAGGCGTAAAGCATGGTGTGGTGCAGGATAAGTTATGGCTGCCCGGTCTCCTGAAACTGAAGCGGCTTATTGATACCGGCTTCTTCGGGCGGATCCTGTCGGTCCGGGGCGAATTCGGCTACTGGGTTTTTGAGGGCGACGCCGTACCCATGCAGCGGCCTTCGTGGAACTACAGAAAAGCGGAAGGAGGCGGCATTATTCTGGATATGCTCTGCCATTGGCGCTACGTCATCGATAATCTCTTCGGCAACATCAACTCTGTCAGCTGTCTGGGCGAGATCCATGTGCGTCGCCGCTGGGACGAGTCCGGACAGATTTTCGAGGTGGACACAGACGACGCTGCCTATGCTACTTTTGTGACAGAACCGGGCATTGTCTGTCAGTTCAATTCCTCCTGGGCGACCCGTGTCCGACGTGATGATCTGCTGACGCTCCATGTGGACGGAGAAAAAGGCTCTGCCGTTGCCGGGCTGACCCAGTGTCATATCCAGCCTGCCGCCGCAACGCCCCGCTATGTATGGAACCCGGATCTGGGCAGGACTCTGGAATACGCCAGCCATTGGACATGCATGCCCGACACGGAAAATTACAAAAATGCTTTCCGTGCGCAGTGGGAACTTTTCCTGAAACATGTGGTATCGGACACACCCTTCCGCTGGAATCTGCTGGAAGGGGCAAAGGGTGTTCAGCTTGCCGAACTTGGCATGGAGAGCTGGCAGCGGCGCACCTGGTTGGACGTGCCCGATCTTGTCTGACTGCTGCGGCAGAAGAGCCCGCCGGTCCGGCACGGCACTCAGAACTGATGGTGGTACCGCTCAAATTCTTCGGGCTGCTCTTCCGGCTCTTCCCAGTAACTCTCTGTTGCGGGAAGCCATTTCCGGTTAAGAGGATCCTTGCCCGCAACACGCATGATCAGGCCCATGGGCACAATGATCAGGTAATAGACCAGCGTCAGCATGACATGGGTCACGATCCAGTTCAGCACGAGTGCGAATTTGATCCAGACCACAAAAACAGGGCGGAGCGCCCCCGGAAACAGCGCAGCGGGGACAGCAAACAGCACCGCTACAGCAAGAAAAGCCCAGGGTATGGCTGTAAATCCGTGCAGGGCAAAACGTATTCCGCCCAGAATCACAATCGCCGCCGCCATAACAAAACCGAATTTTCGCTGCTCTTTGCGGTCGGAAGTATCTATATCAAGCATGGTACATCTCCTGCTGATCAGTCCAGTTCAAACTCTTCGCGCCAGTCACCTTCTTCCTCCCACGCCTCCTGTTCCTCTTTGTTCAGCAGAAAAGAACCCAGGCAGAGATAATCCATACGGGTGCGCATAAAACAGGTATACGATTCTTCGGGCGTGCAGACGATGGGTTCGCCCCGGACATTAAAGGAAGTGTTGATCACCACCGGGCAGCCGGTTCTCTCATAGAAAGCCCGAATCATGTCGTAATACAGCGGATGATCCTCCCGACGGACTGTCTGTACCCGTGCAGAGTTGTCCACATGGGTAATGGCGGGCAGCTCTGAGCGGATGACACGGAGCTTATCGAAACCGGCGACCTGCTGTTCTTCCTCGCTCAGATGGCGGAGCCGGCTTTCCAGTACATCCGCCACCAGCAGCATGTAGGGACTTTCATGCCCGCGCAGATCAAAATAGTCATCGGCATGATCGGCAAGGGCCGTCGGTGCAAAAGGACGGAAGGACTCGCGGAATTTAATTTTGAGGTTCAATACGGACTGCATTTCCCGGGATCTGGGATCGCCCAGAATGCTGCGCCCGCCCAGCGCCCGGGGGCCGAATTCCATGCGGCCCTGATGCCAGCCCACCACTTTTTCCGAGGCCAGAAGCTCCGCGACTTTTGCCGGAACTTCTTCGGGTGCGAGCCGGGTATAAGGCACTTTACGCGCGTCGAGGAATTGCTGGATTGCATCATCGGAAAAGGAAGGCCCCAGATAGGTTGCTTTTTGTCTGCGTGCATCGGGAACACGCTCTTTTCTGAGCAGTTGATGCCAGGCAAAAAGAGCGGCACCCAGGGCATTGCCGCCGTCTCCGGCACAGGGTTGAATCCAGAGCGACGCAAAAGGACTCTCCCTGAGGATCCGCCCGTTGGCAACACAATTCAGGGCAACCCCGCCGGCAAGCACCAGATTTTTCTTGCCTGTCTCCTGATGGACATGCGCTGCCATCTTTAAAAGGATTTCTTCCGTTACCGCCTGCACACTGCGTGCAAGATCCATTTCTCGCTGCGAGATCCTGCTTTCCGGTGTGCGCTCCGGTCCGCCGAAAAGTTCCGCAAATTCCCGGTTGGTCATACGCAGCCCGGCGCAGTAATCAAAATAGCGCATGTCCATTCTGAACGAACCGTCGTCCCGGATTTCAATCAGTTTTTCCTTGATGATATCCACATAACGCGGCTCGCCGTAAGGCGCAAGCCCCATCAATTTGTATTCGCCACTGTTGACTTTAAACCCGCAGAAATAGGTAAAAGCAGAATAAAGCAGCCCGAGGGAATGGGGGAAATTAATCTGCTTTAAAATACGGATATCCGCGCCCTCGCCAATACCGTAAGTGGTGGTTGCCCATTCACCCACGCCGTCAACCGTGATAATAGCACTGTCTTCAAAGGGACTCGGATAAAAAGCCGCGGCGGCATGGGACAGGTGATGGGTGGAATACAGAATTTTCCCGTCATAGCCCAGCTCCTTGCGGATAATGGACGGTACAAAAAGTTTTTCTTTCAGCCACGACGGCATCTGGCTCAGAAACGAGAGATACCCTTTAGGCGCCAGAGCAAGATAACTCATGAGCAGCCGTTCAAATTTCACGAGCGGCTTGTCATAAAAAGCGACATAATCGATCTGACTGATATCGAGTCCGCCCTCTTCCAGACAATAGGCAGCGGCGTGCTTCGGAAAACAGGGATCATGTTTTTTCCGGGAAAAACGCTCTTCCTGGGCGGCGGCAACAATCTCGCCGTCGCAGAGCAGTGCGGCGGCGCTGTCGTGGTAAAAAGCCGAGATGCCGAGTATATTCATAATATTCCTTTTTTTTCCGCACAACCCTATCCGTTCTCTATGCCCGGACCGGACTGCCGGATAAAACATATGCTGACCATTTTACCTGCTCTTCTCCGGAGAAATAAAGCCGGTTGCCTGATAAGGGCGGAGCACATTATGATATAACACAGAAAAGACTCCGATTGATCCGGGCGTGGGTCACTGTTTCCGGACATTTAACTCAGATCACAGAAAGAGAAGCAGCGTGTATCAGCGTTCACTCCTTTGGGGCATCGCCCTGTTTATTCTGGTTCTTGCTCTGGGCGCTGCTTTTCGGCTGCCCCAGCTGGACAGACGGCCTCTTCACGGCGACGAAGCCAATCAGGCCGTGAAGACCGGCGCTCTTTATGACCGTGGTTTTTATGAATATGATCCTTTTGAACATCACGGACCGACGCTCTATTACCTTGAACTGCCTTTCCTGTGGCTGAGCGGCGCAAAAGACTTCACCGATTCAACCATCGTCCCCTACCGGCTGCTGACAGCGCTGGGTGGACTCACGCTCATCGCACTGCTCTGGTATCTTCGGGATCTGATGGGCACGGCTGCCGTTCTCTGGGCTGCCCTGCTTATGGCGCTCTCCCCTGTGATGGTTTATTACAGCCGGTATTATGTGCAGGAAATACTGCTGGTCTGTTTCATTCAGGCCGCCTTCAGTTTCGGATGGCTCTATTTTAAAAAGCCTTCTGCTTTTCGGGCACTCCTTTTCGGCGTCGCATTGGGACTGATTCACGCCACTAAGGAAACCTGCATTCTTATGGTCTTCAGTGCTCTCGCAGGGCTGGCAGTCACGCTATGGCTGTACAAAAGTTCCCCGTCCCGGTCTTTCAAGGAAATGGCGGCGTCCTTTTTTACCCGGCAGCGGAAACTTCATATCGTTCTGGCAAGCGCTGCGGCAGTGACCGTATCTGTCGTATTTTTTACGTCTTTTTTGACGCATGCCCGCGGTCCCCTTGATTCCATCCTCACCTATACACACTACCTGCACCGGGCTGAAGGAGCCGGAAGTTCCGGTATCCACGACAAACCCTGGTACTACTACCTGCAGCTCCTGAGTTATACCCACCGGCAGACAGGCCCGTACTGGACGGAGGGATTGGTGCTCTTTCTTGCCTTTATCGCCGCACTGATGATTCTTTACCGCACCGTCTTTCCGGGCAAAGACAACAAAGAAAAAACAGCGCAAACCCGGTTTCAGCCTTTTCTGCTTGCCTATGCCCTGACTCTTCTGGCGCTGTTCAGTGCCATTCCCTATAAAACACCCTGGAACATCCTTCCGGCATTTCACGGGCTATTGCTGCTTGCCGGAATTGGAGCGGCCCGGCTCACTGCGGCACGTTTCCCTCTGCTCGTGCGGATTCCGGTCACAGCGCTGCTCCTCGCCGGTGCAGCACACCTGGGCTGGCAGAGCTATCAGGGAAATTTTGTGTATGACGCCGACACCCGAAATCCCTATGTCTACGCCCATCCGTCCCGGGCAATACTCAAGCTTGCCGATCGTGTTGAACAAATCGCCGCTGTCTCTTCTGAGGGAAAAAATATGCGTATCAATCTGGTGCAGCCTATCGGCGACTACTGGCCGCTGCCCTGGTACCTGAAGTCTTTTACCCGGGTCGGCTGGTGGACAGCATTGCCTGAAGATCTGGATGCTGCCATGATTCTTGCACCTCAGGCGCTGCATGATGCGGTGGAAGCCCGCCTGAAAGGTAACTATTTCGTTGAGTTTCAGGCGTTGCGTCCGGGCGTTCTTTTTCATGTATGGATTCAGCGGGATCTGTGGGATCGTTTTATGGAAACACGCCGCTGATCCACCATTGGACAAAGATTTTGCCTTTTTATGAGAAAAATCACCCCCTGCCGGGCGAAAAAAAGCCCCGTAAAATATTGCAATTTTTCGGGGAATCTGTCATCATATAGTGGATAAGATTTAGCACACACACAATATATTGTTTTTATTCCCGACAACCCTTCATTTTCGGAGATTTCAGGCGTGCGGTTTGCAAAAAAGAGTTTGTGGACGATGTTCAATCGCGCCCGCAATCATGACAACGATGCCGCCACACAGACAGAAAATGAGCCCCCCGTTTCTTCTCAAGCGCAGGAGGAGGAGGAAGAATCCATGAACGTTTATCCGGACAGCACAGTACCCCCGTCCGATTCAGAAAACACTGCAAAGACAGACCCCAGCCAGCTCGTCGCCGCACTGGCACCCTTTCAACGATGCCTTGAAGATGCCTATCATCAAAATGATGCGGAGCTCTGGTATGATAATTGCCGGGAAGCACTTCTGAATGCCTATTTAATCTGCAAGCAGAATCAGTGGGTCCCTGTTCGCAATACCATTCAGGAAATGGGAAGGATCCTGCACAGCTATCATGCAGCAGGAGAAACTTTTGAATGCCTTTCTTTTCTCCGGGAAAGTTATCAGGCGCTGACGGTAATGGTCGGGGATATCATTGTCGGAAAAGTGCGTGACGGTGTCATCCGAAAATGGGCAGCCCTTTATGAAAAGACCGTGTCGTCAATGACAGCAGCAGGCATTCCGCTGACACGGGACACCGAAGAAAAAGAAATCGTCACTGCTCATGATGCCCCGGAAGAAGAGGACCCTGAACAGGAGTCTTTCGAAGAAACGGAGGCGGAAGAAGAGGTGCCCTGTGAAGAGACCGAAGACGGAGATCTGGAGCCTTCGGAAGAAACCTCAGGCGAAGAGCCCGAAGAGAACGTCGGTGATTCACAGACTTCTGCTGCACCGGACCAGACATGTTTTCCAGAAATAAATGCAGCGGAAATGGACGGGAAGGCAGATAACGCCCCGGCAGTAAAACACCAAACGCAACCGGAGGTACTGTCCATCAATCTGCCGCCCTTAATGGACGATTTCTTTGATACACCCCCGTCTGCGGCATCGGCGCCGGAAGACACGCTTATTCTTTTCCCCGAACAGCAGAAATCTCCCGAAGACATTTCTTTTTCCCAAACAGATGAAATCTATGAAGAGGAAAATACACATGAGGAAGAGGAATATCCCGATCCCGAGAACAATGAGGAGTTACTGGAGGATGAGATTCAGGAGGAAGTGACGGAGGATCTCTTTTCGCTAGTAATAGAAGAAGACGAAGGTCAGGAAGACTTTTTTGCGGAAGACGACGAGGGTTCCGCTCAAGCGCAGGAGTCTTTATCTGCAACAGAAGAAGAAGCGCTGGAATCCGCCTCTCCTTCAGAAAAAGATACGCCTCCAGAATCCCGGAGTTCGCATCCCCTTCAGCCAGAAGAGGACAGCCACCAGATTCTTGAGCACATTCAGGCATCCATCACCCGCGAGGACATTGATCATGCCCGCGCCGGTGCGCTGCAGCTTGCGCTGTCTCTGGATAAAAAAGCCTATGAAACCGCAAAAAGTGCCGTGCAGCAGGCTGAGCAGCATCTGGAAGAAAATGCCCGCGCCATCCAGGAAGTCGAAGAAAAAACAATAATGGCAGGTGAAGCGCTTGCGCGGATGCAGGACGAACTGGAATGCCGTGAAGAAGAGCGAAATCACGCCCGGGAAGTCATCGCGCAAATTGATATCGAAGTCGGCGACACACTGACGGATATTGAAGAATTGTCCAGACAGATTTCCGAGCTTGAAAAGAAGCGCGCGCTAAAAAATGAGGAACTGGCAAAAATATATGAAAGGAAAGAAGGTGCCCTTGCTGAGGAAAGCCGGATCAGCACCGATGCGGAGGCTCTGGCACAAAAAGTGGCTGCTGCACTCACCCACGTGGATGATCTGCATGACGACAAAAAACGATATGAAACGGAACGGAAATTAATTGAAAATGAAATAACCGATGCCAGAACTGTAATGGAGCGGCACCACGCTTCTCTGCTGCAGATGGAGGCCATGCTGGCAAACGCTTTGAATTACATACGTTCGGATGAGGATGCTCGCTGAACCATCGGGCGGCGGCATTTTCCAGAGGTGTTCAGATAGAAAAAGGAGATTGTGTGTCGTGTCGAAGAACAAAGATATCGTAGGTGTCATTGATTTTGGAAGCCGTGCTATCCGTGTAATTATCGGCAGCCGCCTCAGGAACGGACAAACGCACATTCTGGGCTACAGCTCCGTACCGACTCAGGATGCCGTGCACTTCGGTGCCATTCAGGATATCAACCTGGCAGGAAAACTCGCCAATCAGGCACTGACACAAGCCCAGGCAATGGCGAAAGAAAAAACGTATTATCTTTACTGCGGCATTCAGGGCAGCACGGAGTTGTCGGGCATTCATGACGGTAAAGTGGAAATAGAAAATGGTATCATCAAACCGGAACATCTGGAAGCCGCAAGACACAATGCTTCTTTGGAATGCGTTACTCCTGAATCCCGTCCCGTTTCCTGCATCAAATCGGAGCAATGGACTGTAGACGATATACGTGTCGCCGACCCCATCGGAATGCAGGGGCATGTTCTGAAAGGGCGGATCCACTTTACCCGTTTGTCCATATTTCTGGAAAACAATCTGAGAACCTGTCTGGAAAACCAGAAAAAGAAGATTGCCGATTTTGTTTACATGCCTTTGGCAGCCGCCCATGGCTGCCTCACGCTGGAAGATATCCGCCTGGGTGCAGCGGTCATTAATTTCGGCTCAACCAGCACCAGTATCACCGTCTACAACGATAACCGGCTGATTGCCACCGAAGTCTTCAAATGGGGCAGCGGGCATTACGTGGGTGATATTGCCGCCGTGCTCAATGTCTATTTCGAGGAAGCCGTGGAACTGCTGCTCGATTACGGCATTAACATCGATCTGTTCGAGACACCGACAAAAGGCAGATTCAAATTGTCCTCCACCAGCATCGCCCCGCCGGACAGCGACGTCACCATCAAACTGCAAAAGACGGTTACAGGCGCACCCGGTACTGTAGCCAAAAGCAAACTTGATGCCGTTATTTTTGAAAGAAGCAAGCAGTTTGCCGCACTGATTGAGGACTATCTGAAAAGAAACAACTACCTCATGAAACTAAGCAGAGGGCTCATTATTACAGGCGGCGGTGCAGCCGTCAGTAATCAGGATAAGATTCTGGAAAAAACAATCGGAATTTCCACACGCATCGGACTGCCTCTCGGATTCAATGAACTGCCCGACGCCATCAACACTCCTGAATGGGCGCCGACCATCGGTATACTGAATTATGCTTTTGCACACCGGGGCGGGACGGGCACTGCTTCCGCTAAAAACGGTCGACAGACCAAAAACTCTTTTCTGACACCCATAAAATGGTTTTTTAATGATTTTATCTGGTGAGATCCTGTCTGTGCCGGCGCCGGGGCAATACCTGGTAAAGCACTCCAACTGACGCTCCGGATGGAAAAGGATTCTTTGCATGTTCGCTTTTCTTCGTGGAGAGGTAGTCGCCTCATCCGTTAACCGCATTGCTCTGGATGTGAACGGAGTAGGCTTCGACGTGCTTGTTCCCGATTCTGCTCAGCGGAAGCTGCCTGTCGGCCAGCATGCAACACTGCTCACCTATTGTCACATCCGGGAAGATATTTTTCAGATCTACGGATTTCTGACCGAAGAAGACCGTGCTTTGTTCATCATGTGCATGAGTATTACCGGAATCGGTCCGAAAGTTGCCCTGTCCATTTTGTCCACCCTGTCCGTCAGTGCCTTTGCCCGGGCTGTACAGGAACATGACATCACTGCCATGTCGCGCGTCCCGGGCGTCGGCAAGAAAACGGCACAGCGCATTATCCTGGAAATGAAGACCCGCATGGGGCAGGATCCGGAGCTCAATGCCCTGCTGGGAGATCCTCAGTCGGCAGAGGAAACCGGCGATGATGATGTGTATGAGGCGCTGATCAGCCTCGGCTGCACTGCCCAGGAGGCAAAAAAAGCCAGCGCCCACGCCCGAAAGATGCTGGGCAGTGAGGCACCCGATGAAGAACTCGTACGCGAAGCGTTACGTTCCCTAGCAAAGGCAGGCCATGTCCAGAGATGAGGTAATTATACCGGGGCGCGTTGAAGACGATGCCTCTTATGATGATCAGATCCGCCCGAAACGGCTTGACGACTTTCCAGGACAGGAGCCGATCAAAGACAAGCTGCGCATTGCGATTGAAGCGGCAAAGCAACGGAGCGAGCCCCTGGATCACCTGCTTCTGAGCGGCCCTCCGGGTCTGGGCAAAACAACCCTTGCCCGGATCATCGCCAATGAAATGGGAGTGGATATCAAGCAAAGCTCAGGTCCTGTCATAGAGCGTCAAGCTGATCTCTCCGCCATTCTGACCAGTCTGGAAAATTTCGATGTCCTTTTTATTGATGAAATTCACCGGTTAAATCACGCTGTGGAAGAAACACTCTATTCCGCCATGGAGGACTTCGAGGTTGACATCATGCTCGGGAAGGGACCCACTGCCCGATCCATGAAAATCGGCTTGCGCCCCTTCACACTGATCGGTGCCACCACCCGTGCCGGACTGCTTACACCGCCGCTGCGCGCCCGCTTCGGCGACACCTGCCGTTTCGAAATGTACACTCCTGAAGAACTTGAGCGTATTATCACCCGATCCGCCAGAATCCTCGATGTCCCCGTACAGCCCGAAGGAGCGCTTGAAATCGCCGCACGTTCCAGGGGCACTGCCCGCATCGCCAACCGGCTGCTGCGGCGTGTCCGTGATTTTGCGCAAGTGAAAGGCGATGGAATCATCACCAGAGAGCTGGCGGAAGGGGCGCTGGAACTGCTGCGTATTGATGCGCTCGGGCTGGATGATATGGACAGGCAGATACTGGAAGTGCTGATTGATAAATTCGGCGGCGGCCCTGTCGGCCTGGCTTCTCTGGCGGTGGCTGTCGGCGAAGAACGGCAGACCCTGGAAGAAGTTCACGAACCCTACCTGATACAGATAGGTTTTCTGAAACGAACCCCGCAAGGGCGCATGGCAACGCCGCACGCCTTCAGGCATCTGAAGAAAAGTCCGCCGCCTGCAGGAGGGCAGGGAACCCTGCTATAATACGCCGGGCTGCATGCAAAAGATGCAGCCTTTCTTCTCTGATCGGCTTCCCTCCTAAAGGTCTCACCGCCTCTCGTTCGGAACTATTGTGCCTTATTTTTTCAGGAGTAAAACCATGTCTCACTGTGCAGACCGTAATCCCGCCTCCCCTTCCGACTGGAACCGCTGGGGTATGACACCGCCGCAGCGGGTGGCGCTGGTCGCCTTTCTTTTCAGCGGTGCAGTCAATTCCGCCTTACTGGTTATGCCTTTTTTTCTGTTCAATCAGATGAACCAGGGTGCTACACTCTCTGGCATTTTCATCGGCCTGGCGTCGCTCGGCTATACACTGGCATCCCTGTTTTCCTCACGGTTTGTCGCACGGGCGCGGCATGGATTGAACTGGTCTCTATTCGGTGTTACTGGATTTCTGATTTTTCTGGGCGCCATGCCCGCTTTCCGAACACCCTTTCTCTGCGGTTTCTTTTTTGTTGCCGCTTTTACCTTTTCTGCTTTTGCCTGGCCGGCTTACCATTCCTGGGTCGGCGCGGAACCCTTCCCCGAAGCACGGGCACGGCATATGAGTCTGGTCAATGTCGCCTGGAGCACAGGTGGTGCTGCAGGACCGCTGCTGGCAGGGCCGTTCTATGAGATTGATTTCCGGTTTCCCTACCTTTTTATCGCGGGGCTTTGTCTTCTATCGCTCGTACTGATTGCATCTGTTCCACCGGAAAAAAGTTATTTCGTCTGCCTCAGCAGTGACAGCACTCAATCACGGAGAGCCCACGACCGTGCCAGTGAATCTTTTCTGTACAGTGCCTGGTGCGCCACTTTTGCCGCCCATATCACCGTCGGCTCCACAAGAGCGGTTTTTCCCAAACAGCTGGATGAGCTGATCAGTACGGGTCAGCTGCGCTACCTTTGGGAAAGCCACGCCTCCGCCTGGCTGAACAGTGCATCGGCTTCACGCTTTTCCTGGCTTGCCGTGATCATGGGGCTCGCCACCGGACTGACCTTTTTTATCATGGGGCGCTCCGTCTGGTGGCACCATCGTTTTTCCATGCTTGTCGTGATCCAGCTTTTTACAGGTGCCGCCATGTGGTCGCTGGGATATACGCACAGTATAATCGTCATGCTCATCGCTTTTTCTGCCATAGGCATGAATCTTGGAGTCGCATTCTTCTCCAGCGTCTTTTACGGCATGGCAAATCCGACTACAAAACATGGACGCGCCGCCATCAACGAAGGCGTAGTCGGTCTGGGCGGTATGACAGGCAGCCTAGGCTTTGCTGCGGTGGGCATTTATGCCGGATTGAATCTCCCCTTCCGCCTGATGCCCCTGGTGATGATTGCCATCATTCTGCTTCAATGGTGCCTAATCCGCTGGCGGCGATCCGGGGAAGCATAAAAAAAGCGGCGACAGCCTCCATCATCGAGACTGCCGCCGCGGCGCGATCAGAACAGAAATTATTTGATGTAGTCGTTGAGCATATTTTCCAGCAGCTCCTGACGACCGCTCACAATTTTCGGGTTGCCTTTCTTCAGAGCATAAGCTTCCAGTTCTTCAAAGCCTACCTTCCCGTTTTCGATGTCCTTGCCGATTCCTTTATCCCATCCGCTGTAACGGTTTTTCACAAAATTGGCAAAGCCTTTGTCTTTGTGCATCTGTGCGGCGATCTTCAGCCCTCTGGCAAAGCAGTCCATGGAACCCACATGCGCATGGAACAGATCCACCGCATCAATGGACTGACGGCGTACATGGGCATCAAAATTGAAGCCGCCCGTTTTGAATCCGCCGAATTTCAGCAGGGTGTACATGATCTGTGTCGTGTCATAAAGATCGGTGGGGAACTGATCCGTATCCCAGCCCAGGAGCATATCGCCTCGGTTCGCATCAACCGAACCCAGAATGCCGTTGGCTCCGGCGTATTCGAGTTCGTGAATGAGCGTATGCCCCGCCAATGTCGCATGATTCGCTTCCAGATTCAGTTTGAAGGTTTTGTCCAGGCCGTAACGCTGCAGGAAAGCGTAGCAGCTTGCCGCATCAAAATCGTACTGATGTTTGGTGGGCTCTTTCGGTTTCGGCTCAATATAAAACTGCCCGGTGAACCCTATCTTTTTGGCATAGTCCACCGCCATATTCAGGAAGATGCCCAGATGATCCATCTCACGGCCCATATCCGTATTGAGCAGCGTTTCGTAGCCCTCACGACCGCCCCAGAACACATACCCCAAACCACCCAGATATTTCGTGTTCTCAATGGCTTTCTTCACTTTCGCCGCCGCATAGGCGAACACATCCGGATTCGGGTTCGTTGCAGCACCCGACATGAAGCGGGGATGCGAAAAGAGATTGCAGGTACCCCAGATCAGTTTGATGCCTGTGTCTTTTTGCATCTTCTTCGCAAGCTTCACCATATGATCCAGCTGCTTGTTCGATTCTGCCAGAGATCCCGTTTCCGGAATAAGATCATCATCGTGAAATGCCCAGAATTTCACACCCAGCTTGGTGAAAAATTCAAAAGCGGCCTGAAGCGTATTCTCGGCAACTTCAATGACGCTGTCGCCCTTCAGCCACTCACGATCCATCACCGGTGATCCGAACATGTCAGCACCGCCACTGCGGAAAGTATGCCAGTAGCAGACGGCAAAACGAAGATGGTCTTCCATGGTTTTGCCAAGCACTTTTTCCTTGGGATTGTAGTGTTTGAAGCTCAGCGGATTCTTGGAGTCGGGCCCTTCGTAAGCAATAGGCTTCGCAACTTCCGGAAAATATACTTTCATGATTAATCTCCCTGTTCTAAACGGTTATTCCTTTGCTGATCCGCAGTGAACCAGGCAAAAAGACAATACTTTGACAAAGCAGTTGAATGCAAGTTTCCTCCCCGCAACACTTAGCCGATGAGTGATCGGATGCTTTCAATCAGATAATCCAGTGCTTCCCGGGTCTGCCGCGGATTGATCGGCAGCGTCACCAGATTTTCGCCTACACGGTCCGCCACCGGGAACTGACCGCGCCGGAAGCCACGGTTCTGAAACGCCGTTGTCCAATGCAGCGGAATATAGTGCGTGCCCACCTTCACGCCTTTTTCGTACAGCATACGATAGACAAAATCTTCTTTGCTGATACCGGACTGCTCCGGTGAAAGCATAACCGGATACAGATGGAACACATGGTGATTTTCTTCCACTACTTCAGGCAGCCGAAAACCCGGGATATCCTTAAGCCCTTCCGTCAGATACGCAGCGTTATCAATGCGCCGCTGATTCAGCATGTCCAGTTTGCGCAGCTGCACGCTGCCCACTGCCGCCTGGATATCCGTCAGGCGGAAATTGTAGCCTGTGTCATCAAAGTCCTGCCACCAGAAGCGTTTGCCTTTGGGCAGCTTGCTTTCGTCCAGCGAACAGTATTTGGTGCTGGCGCCGTATACGCGGGTGCAGTGGGAGCGGTAGAGCGCAATCCTTTCGTATATATCGGCATCATCCGTCGTAATGATGCCGCCTTCCCCCAGAGTGGAAATATTTTTCTGCTCATGAAAGCTGAAACAGCCTACCTTGCCCAGCGCCCCGGCTTTTCTTCCTTTATAGGCGCCGCCGACCGTGTGACAGGCATCTTCGACCACAGCAAGACCGTGCTTTTCGGCAATAGCATTGATTGCATCCATATCGCAGCATTGACCGTAGAGATGAACAGGTATGATTGCTTTGGTTTCCGGAGTGATAGCCGCTTCTATCTGCGCCGGATCAATATTCCAGGTGCCTTCTTCAACATCCACAAAGTCGATCTGCGCGCCCAGCGTGACCGGAGCCGCCGCCGTGGCAATCCAGGTGAGCGGTGTAGTGATGACCCGATCCCCCGGCTTAATGCCGATGCCGATCATGGCAAGAAAAAGTGCCGCTGTTCCATTACTGACGCAACGTGCATGACTCACACCGCAGTACGCGGCAAATTCTTTTTCAAAAGCAATACAGGCACTTCCGCTGGTCGGCGCATTTTTACGCAGCACCTCCAGCACGGCTGCTTCGTCATCGGGTCCGTATTCATTGCCGAATTGAATCATCAGATCATGTTTGATTTCAGGACTTGCCATTTTCTTGTTCTCTCCTGATTTGAAGGGTTAATTCCAGTGCTTCTTCCAGAGAAAGCATGGGGGTTTTTAAAACACGACGGGCAAGACTGTTGTCCAGAGAGGCATCATTAGGCCTCGGTGCCCGCCCGGGAATTGCATTGGAATCGACGGCAATAATTTTTCCCTGCGGCAGATCCAGGCGTGCGGCAATGCGCTGCGCCATCTCATAGCGATTTAACCTGCTGCAGCCGGACAGATGCAGGATGCCGGTAAAGCTGTGCTCCGCCAGTTCCCAGAAAGCGCGGCCGAGGGTGATTACGTCTACAGGCGTCCGTATTTCATTCGCCGGGAAGGAGGCTTCTCCGCCCGATTCCAGTGTGTGAATCATCTTCGCCAGAAAAGAGTTGCCCTCACCGAGCACGGAAAAGCCGAGTACCAGCGACAGGCGGGCTACTACGGAATCCAATACGGTGGAAAGAACTGTTTCTTCCGCCTGTACTTTTGTTTCGGCATAATAATTGACCGGAGACGGAGCGTCACTTTCCCGGTACATCCCTTGAATCCCGTCGAAAATGCTGTCGGTAGAAGTGAAAATGAGACGCGCCCCCTGATCACGGCATAACGTGGAGAGCTGTGCGGTAACGCCTGCATTCACCGCTTTCGCCGCTTCCTGATTCTGCTGGCACCGGTCAATATCCGCCATGGCTGCCGTATGAAAAACAACATCCGGCCGGATCCTTTTAAAAAGTCTTTCAAGGTCTGCAGTATCAAGGAGTTCCAACGGATGCACCTGAATCCCGGCAGGTGCCGGGAGATCCGCCTTCCGGCTTGTGCCGTGAAGATCCCACTCCGGCGGACAGTGCCAGGCAATACTCCCGGCGACAAATCCGCCGAATCCGGTCAGGAGCGCTCGTTTTTTCATGAAGAATCTTCCTCCTCCTGTTTTCGCCGTTCAATCGTCACGCTTGTTTGCCAGAAAATCAGCGCCATCAGTAAGACAAAGAGGCAGCTCACATAAAGCCCGAGGGAATTTGCAATGCGCACCGATTCCTGAGGGGTACGTCCTTCCATGAGCCGACCGATCAGCTGTTCCTGAATGATCGGACCGATACTGCCCATGCCGTTCACCAGCCCGGCAACTGCCACGGCGTTGCGCTCCCCGGCTACTACTACAGACCCGGCGCCGCAGAGAAGGGTGTCAGGCCCGTACAGCATAAAACCCACCAACCCGAAACAGAGCGCAAGCGCCCGGGGATTTGCGCCGAAAAAGGTAACCGTTGTATAGCCCGCAAGCGTGCCCAGACTCAGCACAAAACAGAGACGGTCCCATCGGCCTTTAAAAATCTGATCCAGAGCGATTCCGGCAAGAATGGCACCGGCAAGACCTGCGCCGTCAAAGATGGAAGAATAATAGGCGGCCTGCCCTTTACCCAGTCCCTGCAGTTCGAGAAAGGTGGGCAGCCAGGAGTCCAGCGCATAGCGCAGAAATTTGATACAGAAATAGCAGCAGCCCATAAGAGGTACAATAGGATTAAACAGAAGGGCGGTGTACTGGCGAAAAGTGACGCTTTTGCTTTGCGAAGCCTCCACACTCCGTGCTTCATCAGCGCCGGAGGAGACAATCGGCGGGAGCCCTGCGTCCTCAGGCTTATTACGCTGCCAGAAAAAAAGAAGCCACCAGAACGCAAAAGCAAGCAAGGTGCAGCCGAGAAAAGAATAACGGACACCGATCACGGTACTGTAACGGGCGCTGTAAGTAGCAAGCAGAAAACCACCCAACGATTTCACCAGAATATTGCCTACCAGATAATTGGTAGACCAGAAACCCATGATCGCGCCCCGCTCCTTTTTCCGGAGCCACTCCGCCACAGCACCGACCGTACCCGGCCAGCCTGCCGCCTGCACCAATCCGTTGAAAAACATGAAAACCACAAAAACAGGATATGAATTGGCAAAACCGAAAATAACATTGCACAGCATGGACAGCGCCAGCCCGCCCAGCAGCAGCACACGGGGGCCCCACTTCCTTCCGATAAAACTGCTTACAAACATGCCGAGCATATAAGCGACAAGATACGCTGTCCAGATATTAGCCACCGCATTAAAGCCCATGCCGTAGCCGCCCTCCGCCACCGGAAGCGCCAGAGTGCTTTTACAGATGGTAAAGACTTTGCGTACAAGATAATAACCGGCATAACCGAAGTAGGTGGAGATCAGGATTCGCAGCTGCCAGTACTGCTGATCACGGGAAAGCGGTCGGCTCTCGTCAATAAAATCGGTCGAATCCACAGATACCCTTCCTTTGTGTCCGATCAGCCAGTTGTATGACGGGCTATGAGCAAGCCCGGAGATACGGTTACATTCCTGCCCGCAAAAGATGTCTTTATCATACCACTTTGAAAAAATAATTCAAAGCATTTTTATGCTGTGCACCTGCTGCAAACCGGGAATGCATCCCTGCTTTCTGGAGTTTTAAAGAGTGATCATAGCATAATTTAAAAGCAGGCTTTTCCCCATCCCGCCTTTTCGGTGACTGCTTTTTTTTCACATCCGCACTCACCGGCTTGCCCGATTCAGGATCCTTATATGTTTTCCGTTCCTTTGCGATATCAGATTGTATTGTATTACTGTGCCCTTGCGTGCGTGGCATTGGGCACAGGAATGCATGACTCCACTTTCAACAATTTTCTTGCCGACACCTTTAAACTGACAGCCGATGCCCGGGGCCATCTCGAATTTCCAAGAGAACTGCCCGGCTTTCTGGTCGTCATGTTCACCGGGCTGCTTGCCATGCTGTCGCTGACCCGGGTCGGTCTGGTCGCCACCTGTACCTCCGCGCTGGGTCTGTTTCTTCTTTCGAAAAGCGGCACTTCCTATCCTGTTGTGATTCTGGGCATGCTCGGCATGAGTATCGGCAACCATCTGCTGATGCCGGTAGGCGCATCCATTGTGATCGGACTGAGCTCTGAAAAAAAACGGGGGACACGTCTCGGTCAGGCTGCTGCCGTGCAGACTCTTTTCACCGCCATAGGCACAGGCTCCGTATGGCTTTTCATGGATAAAATTGCTCCCCAGTATCAGAGGAATTTTGCCTGGGCCGCATGCGCCATGCTTCTGGGCGCACTTTTCTACACCTCCATGAATATTCCGAATCTGCGTACCCCCCGTCAGCGTCTTGTTATAAAAAAAGAGTATCGCCTTTACTATCTGGTGGAGTTTCTTTCCGGTGCACGCAAGCAGATATTTCTCACGTTCGGGCCCTGGGTACTCATCAAGGTGTACGGACTTCCTGCCGCTTCCATTGCCGGGCTGCTCATGCTCTCATGCCTCATCGGCGTCTTTTTCAAACCGCTGGCAGGTATGGCAATGGATTATTTCGGCGAGCGAACCGTCATGATTCTTGAAGGCGTTGTGCTTGCTCTTATCTGCCTCGGCTACGGCTATGCGCAGCGGGTAATCCCCGACCCCCGATGGGCACTCCGTCTGGCGTGTGGTTGCTTTATTCTGGACGAAATGCTCTTTGCACTGGGTAACGCCCGCTCTCTTTATCTGTCGCGGCTGACCCCCTCCATTCAGGAACTCAACTCTTCTCTTGCCATGGGCGTCTCCATCAACCATGTGGCTTCCATGGTGATCCCATCCATTGCGGGTGCTATCTGGGTAGGGCTGGGCTACGAACGGCTCTTCCTCAGTGCCGCTCTTTTTGCCATCGTTCTGGCTTTTGTCGCATCACATGTGCCCCGTGCCGGAACGCTCTACGAACGAAAACTGGCGAAGGCTGCACAGACGGCTTAAGCATCGGAGCAAGCTCAGAGTTCCGGGATCCTGTTTTTCCCCAATGCCGACACGCTGAAACGTACCACTTCACCTTCAGGGCCGTAATAGCCGCCCCAGCCAATCCGTATGGTTGTTATGGAACTGAAATCCAATGCTTTGTCCACCTGACTGCACCAGCCTGCCCGGCGGAAGCGGCGCAGGGGCACCTGACAGTGATGGATGCCTGAGCCACTCATGGGAATACCGGTCTCTGCAAGATATTCAACGCCTGCCGTATCGATCAGGATCACAAGAAGCGGTATCGCTGCCTGCTGCTTTTCCGGAAGAGCCGCCGTAAAGCAGAGCGACACGCTGTCCGTAAGATCCACAGGAGGCTCATGCACAAAACCGGCGAAAAGAAAAGTATTCACCCGATCCGCAGTGAGTCTGCCCTCCAGGTGCCAGCCTGCTGCTTCTTCTTCCGGAAGCATAACCCTCTGCAAGGACACGTCAACATCTTCCCCTGCTGTAGTGGCAGGAGACACTTCCGGCAGAGGCTCACATACGAAATCCGGAAGTACGCCCTCCTTCACAGGGGAACGCTCCGGCACCGAACACGGTTCGCAAAGAAGAAAGATTCCGCTGTAGCCGTCCAACACAAGCGAAACCGGCTTTCCTGCGGCAAATCTGGTACGTGAACCTGTTGCCGGATCCCAGGCGTCTACGGCACCAGTCACCGGCAGAACAGCTTCGCCTTTCCAGGCTTCGCTGCTGTTGTTTATGATAAAAAAGAGATCGCAATCGGGCAGCCTGCGATGGGTCACCCGCAAGTTTTCGCCTTCGCTCAATTTGATCTCCGGCGGTATCAGCCTGTCCAATACCTCGGGCAGCAGCGCTTCCGATCCGGGCGGAAGAAAAATTCCAATGCCTCCTTTTTCATGAATCCGTACACAGGGTCTGTTTTCTTCCCCGAAAATCACCCTGCCCAGAGACCGCACATCCTCATCAGGGAAATGCTCCGTGCTGTTTTCAGGTCTGGAACTGAGGGCAATCAACACACCGCCCTCTTCATAAAAACGATGCAGGTTCTGCCACGCCGCACGGGACAACGTATCGGCATCGGGCAGAATCACAACACGCCAGCGAAGGGCATCATACGCCAGCACACCGGATTCGACACGGCATTGTTCCAGCGTTTCATTATCCACATGAATGAAGTCGCGCCGGGCACAAAACAGATTTTCTTCCGCATCATGGAAGCATTTTGCAACATGATGCGCCGCCGCAGGAGAATCAGCTGTCCAGAAACGGGCCGGAGTAAAACGCGCCCAGGCGCTTTCCACCGGATAAACCAGCGCAATATCCGTCACCTGCCTGCTGTCACGGAGCAATGTACTGCATCGGCCGGTCCATTCATTCAGCCGGTTCAACGCTTCGTCGGAAAGATCTTTGAAGACATAATAACTGGTAATTGTATTGATGCCGTTTAACAGAAGCAGGTTCAGCGTGCCCCGGATTTCTTCTTCGCTTACATGATAAACAGGACGTGAATCCTCTTCCGTTCTGTAGCGCTGAGAGTGATCGGATGTTTCCGACATGGTAATCTGCCGGTTATCGAGTTCCGCCACACTGCTCAGCAGTCGTGCGGAGTACCAGGGCACTTCATCGGGAATACTGGTCAGGCAGTCAATACTCGGAGCCGTCAGTTCCCGGGCGCATTGGAAAAAATTGCCGTAGAAAGGAATCGCCGCCAGAAAATCCTCTTCGCAAAGCAGGTGACCGCCGCTGAGAATCCTGTGATCATCACACCACCGCCTTATCTGCCCGAAGTAGTTTTCCGAGACCAGGTCACCAATGGTTTTCCAGAAATCATGGCGCACTTTGCCGTCCCTGCCATTGGTATCAGAAAGAAGAGACGGCAGCGCTTCTTTCAATGAGTAGCCCCATCGGCTTTCAAAAAGCTGCGGGAGTGCATCCGACCAGGGCAGCACGCGATGATCGGAGCGTTTCATGAAGAGGCTCATGAGCGACGGCTCATCGGTAAAGGTAGATACAAAATAATCCTGCAGCCTGTTGTCCAGACGCGCCGCATAGGCATCATGGGTCACTTCAAGAAAGCGGCGCGTCGCTTCAGGGCAAAGCAAATTAATGTAGCGCAGTTTGAAGGCAAGACTTATTGCCGCATGTGTATTCTCATACAGTTCATCTTCCATACAGAAAAGAATACGCCAGCGATCCGGCGCATCTGCCCAGCGCAGCTGACCCTCTGCAACCAATCCGCTCAGGTCCGTGACGGCCGCCAGATCAACAACTGCGGTTTCATCCGGAATACCCAGCACATAAACAACCCTTCCCGCCGGCACAGGCACTGTCGGGTCTTTTTCAGCCCCGGCCGTTTCGTAAATGTGAAGCCCCCGTGCTTCGTACTCCGGATGTCCCTCCAGCGTGACACCGCCTGCCGCACCCGAAGGGTAGCCGCATTCATCGTAAAGCCAGAGCGAAAAATCGCGCGCCTTTGCCTCTTTCACTCCTTCGGTGAAAGCCGTCCATTTCCCTTCATCTGCAAGATAGGAATCAAAAGAGACATTCGTCACCATGCCTCCGAAACCCATGGCGGCGAAGCGGTCGTACAGATGTGCCCGCAGCTCTTCTGTCGCCGGCAGATGATGAATAATACGGAGAATCCGTGTATCTGCCGGAGGATTGGCGAAACGTTCCTGAAGGGGTGCCGCTGCAAAAACTGAAGTGCAAAACAGCTGCCACAGCACTGCGGCATACAGAACAGTACGTCCCGTCATGTCAGAATTCTCCGGAATAATCGACCCTGCTGTTACAGACGCAGGTATATTTTTTTCTTGTTCAGATACCAGACAAAAAGAAGTGCAATGCCCAAGGACACGCTGCACTGCACAAAATAGCCGAGATTTTCACCCAGAAATGCGTAAATGCTGCCGCCGACAAAACGTTTGGCAAGGTCATTAAATCCTATGATATTTCTTGCCATGTAAACAGTAAGCGGGTTCACGCCGATCCAGAGAAAGGGAGCAGTCCACCACCGGATTTGCCAGAAATCGACCAGAAAATAAAACAGGGCGAGAAGCAGGATACTCCAGCCTCCCGCTACAAGTACATAGGAGGGGGTCCAGATTTTTTTAATAATGGGACACTGATAAGACCACAAATATCCGGCGGCGACCAGCACTAGCCCAGCTCCGATAAATATGAGCCCTTTGCGCAAAGGCTCAACCTCTTTTCTCTTGAGAAAAAGACCCGTCAGAATACCGATGATACAGGTGCCGATGGCAGGTATCGTACTCAGGATTCCTTCCGGGTCATAAATTTTGTAAATCAGCCGTCCCGGAAGAATCTGTGCGTCCAGCCAGACCGCCCAGTTCTGTTCCACAGCCCAGGAGATACTGTCCTGACCCGGCAGCGGCACAAAGCTCAAAAGCGCCCAATAACCCAGGAGCAGGGCTGCCAGCGATGCTGCCAGACCGCGCCAGTCGAAGAAGCAGAATAGAACCCCCGCAAAGAGGCTGCTCAAGGCGATCCGCTGCAGTACACCCATGATCCGCACTTCCGGCCAGACGTTTGTAAAGCCGCCGTTGTAGATCACACCCAGAAGAAACATCAGCAGGCAGCGGCGGGTAAGGCGAATCAGCGTTGCCCCGAGCCCTTTCTCATTGAGTGTTCGTCCCATGGAAAAAGAAAGTGACATGCCCGCCAGAAAAACAAAAAGCGGAAAAATCAGATCATAAAAATAAAAGCCTTCCCAGTCTGCATGGGACAGCTGACGGTCTATGAACGCATGAACTTTGGGGTCTATAAGTTTTCCTATGCCTAATGCCACTCCGGCACCGCCAACAAGCCAGAACATATCAAAGCCTCTGAGCACATCCACACTCATAATACGGGCAGATGCTGCCGGCGGCTTGGCTTCCGATTGGATGATTTCCTGATCCTCAGTTTGAGACAACTGATCATTCATTGGAAAAATACTCCTGAAAAAAAACGGGTCGTTTTACGAAAGGATGGAGTCTGAGAACGAAGAGGCACAACACCGGATACTTATTCAACAATGCGCCGCACAGAATCTTTTTCTCGCGGTGAAAAATTAAAACCCTGCCTGCCTCTTCTGGTCACCGCTGGTGATAGGGCTGATGCGGTTGGGATCCCAGATCGTAGCGCCAATATAACGCTCCGGACCGGTGCTCTTTTCGCTTATATAGTAGGCTGTCACCATTTTCCCATCGGAACGCTGGACGCTGCGGACATAGCCGATATCACGGTCCAAACCGTCATCCCGCAGCACTATCTGAGGGCTCCAGGTTTTTCCGTTATCTTCGCTCAGCCGTGCACGGATACTGAAGGGATAAGCACGAAATCCGTAGGTAAGGCATAGCCTGCCGTTCTGCAGTTTGTTGAGCATGGGCGGGTTGCCTTCGCCCAGATAATCCACCGGATTTTCTTCCTGTACCCAGGTATATCCATTATCCGGACTGCGCCAGGCACTGATCCATCGGAACGTACCTTCCCGGCAGCGGAGCGTTGTAAAAAGTTCCGTGTCGGAGATACGAAGCGTGGACGGCATAATGGCAAAACCTTTCGGCTCGGAACCTATCCAGGAAACCATTTTCCAGGTAATGCCGCCGTCCTGGGTACGCGCACAGAGCGGGCGTCCTTCCTGCTTATTGGATTTCGAGACCGTAATAAAAATAAAGGCATCTTTTTCGCCGTTCACAATGTAGTCCGTCCGGGCGGCAGTGCCGGGCGTGCCGAAATCTGGCAGACGGAAAGGACCTTCCCAGGTTCTGCCCCGGTCATAGGAATACTCAAAGCGTGACGTACCGCCGTCTATGTTGTCCATACGGAATGTCAACGCAAAATCGGGATGCTGAAAATTAATGGGCGTCTCCACTTCACGCAGGGGCGGCAAAGACAGTCCGGGCGTTTCCGTCCCGTGCAACGCCTTTCCGCGCGGGATCAGGAATCCCTTCTCCGCCGGATGCTCCCAGCTCCAGCTCTGCCCGCCGTCAAGACTCCGGGCAAGCCAGAATTCTTCGGGTTTTTCCCGGTCAATATGATGCATGGTCGGGCCAAGATCCTTGTAATACCCGCGGCTGAAGCCAACCAGGATCTCATTGCCCCAGCACCACATGCCGTGATTGGCAGGCCATCCGCCGAAACGCCCCTTTTCATAATAAACATGAACATGTTCCGCATCTTCGGCGTAATACATTGTTTCGCCGGGAAGCTGCCCGCAAAGAGCAAGGGTAAGCCAGACAGTCAGCATGAAAGCACTCTCCATAAAGGGTTCAATAGTAGAAAATTCAGACTCTGTGTATAGTATAAGAAAAAGCAATGAAGGCACAACAAAATCTGAAAGAGAAGGCGGAGAAAATACGGCGATCAGGCGAAAATCAGTTTAACGCACTCCCGGCAATGCAACACAGGGCAGAGCCCGGTTCCGTTCATTGAAAAACATCACGGAAAGGTCCGAGCATCCTCCGCTCCGGCGACCAGTCGGTAATGGCAAAAACGATATTCGAAAAGTGCCCGCAAAATTCCGTCGTCAAAATCTCATGAAAGTCTTCAGCTGTACGCTGCGGATCATTGCCAAAAGCGCCGCAGCCCCAGGCACCCAGCACAAGCGCTTTATACCCGTAAGCAGACGCTATGGCAAGTACCCGACGAATCCTTTTTTTCAGCAGATCTCCCGATTCAGGCTGTCCGATGGAAGGTGCATAAGGCGCTGCTGACGTAATAAAGCTCAGCAGCCAGGTTTCCTTAAGCGCATTGCCTGCATCACCCCGGAAAACAGGCACATCGGGAGAGACAATACACCACTCCGTGGAATCGGGGCGGGGCCGTGCCCTGTGAAATTGGTACATGGCATCATTTTGCAAAGTGACAAAAAGAGCACTTGACCGGCACAACCCTTCTTCCTGTGCTCGTGCTCCTGAAAGAAACCCGCCGCCCGGGTGATACCGTTTGCAAAATTAAGCGCCAGCGGGCGATGCCCCGCATCCACAAGTTCCCGGCCTGCCTGCAGCGTCGTTTTATTGGCGACCTGAATCACTGTTTCCTCGACGGGCTCCACCACATGCAAAGGCAGCGGCGCCTCCGGGGCAATGCTGATGCGGGACGCACGCGCTCTCTCCACCTGTGTACGCCAGGCTACCTTGCTGCCGTCTTCCAGAAAATAAAATCCATCTTCTGCCGCCACCACTGCCCGCTCCCCGAGGCTCCTCGCCAGATCTCGATCTATCCATGAAGTCAGTTTGCGGGACGCCGCCATCTCATCGGAATCCAGACACGGAAGAAACCGGAAACGTGCCATAATACATACCCTCCTGTGAAAAAGATAAAACACACTCTACTGAATATTCTATAGTGTACGCAGAAGAAAGAACACAAAACAAAAAAACAATTTGCTAAAAAAACCGGAAAACAGCTCCCGTCAACGATGGATGCGCTTTATTTACGCTGCTGCACTTCTTCCAGGACAGCAAGCATTTCCTTTGCTTTCAAAGCACGGTTGCAGTGCTGCTCCACATAGTGGCGTCCGGATTCTCCGAACCTCCGGCACTTCTCCGGATCATCTTTCAGCGCACAAATCGCGGCTGCCAGAGCGTCTGCATCTTCTGACGCAAAGGCAACACCTGCTCCCGCCTGTTCAAGTACTTCCTTCGCCTGACCTTCCGCTCCCAGGAGAATGGGGCGGGCACACGCCATAATCTCAAACATTTTGCTGGGGATATTGGTGAGAAAAACATTTCTTTTTTTCAGAGGAACCAGACAGAGGTCAGCGGCGGCATAAAATTCCGGCATGTCACCCCGGGGTTGGCTCGGAATAAATTCCACATTGGTCAGCCCCAGTTTTTCCGCCCTTTCCTTGAGCCGCATCCGTTCGGCACCGGATCCGACAAAAACAAAACGAAGCCCTGAAGCGCTCTGCAGCTTCTCTGCCGCTTCCAGCACGGTTTCGAGCCCCTGTGAAATACCGTGGGTTCCGATATACATGACCAGAAAGGTGTCATCCCATCCGTAGCGGTGCCGCATGACGCCCACCCGGGGCAGCGGTGTAAAAATATCCAGCGCAATGGCATTGGTAATGGTGTGAACTTTGTCCGGCGGGATGCCGCGCCCGATGAGATTCCGGCGTGTTGCCTCCGCAACAGTTACAATGGCTGCCGCCTTCCGGTAAAGAAAAGCTTCCAGTTTCATCAGCCCTTTGATAACGGCTGTATTGCGTATCAGCCCCAGATCAACAATCTGATCCGGCCACAGATCACGCACTTCAAAAACAAAGGGGCATCTTTTAAAAAGCGAGAGAAGATAGCCGGCAGCGCCGCAAAGCAGCTGGGGCGACGTGGCAGCAACAACATCGGCCCTGCCGCCCCGGACAATCCCCCAGAAAAGTGCTGCCAGCATAAAACTTGCAAAGGACAGACTGCGCCGTATACGCCCCCGGTTGGGCGTGACAAAAAACCAGCAGCGAAGCACCCGTATATCATCATACAGCTCGTCATAAACATATTCATGAGCATAGGAACGGGGCACCTGCCCGTCCGGATGATTGGGAATGCCGCAGATCACCGTCACATCATGCCCCTGCCGTACCCATTCCCGCGCGTGCTCATGCGTCCGCGCAGCCGGTGCTCCCGGTTCGGGCGGGAAATACTGGCAGAGAAAAAGAATTTTCATAAGATCTCCCGGGCAGGGCTTATCCGGAAACAACCGAGAAATGACGTCCCAGCTCCCCCACCTGAGCCGCCAGGAGCGTCATGGCAACAGCAGCGGCAACTTCGCTTTTAAAAATGCAGTTTCCCATGTGAATCTGAATAGCGCCCTGTTCCTGAGCCAGTGCCACTTCCCTATCAGAGAAATCGCCTTCCGGGCCGATGAGCATGGTCACCTGATCATGCACCAGGATTTCGGGCTTCTGCAAAGGATCCGCCGCAGGAAGGGCATGAATCACCGGGCGCGATACTGTTTCAAACAGCGCATCCAGAGAATCCTGAAGTTCAATTTCCGGAATAAAGACCCTGCCGCTCTGCTTGCATGCTTCCAGCGCTATTTTTTCCCATCGGTCGGCAGCAGCACATTTCTTCTGCGAATGATCGGCACGCCAGAAAATAATGCGCCACATGCCGAGCTCCACCGCACGCCGGACAATATCTTCATGTGCTTTATCCCTGTGCAGCCAGGCAACAGCAACGGTCATCTTCACAGCAGGCTCCGGATGCTGCATCCGCCGGACAATTTCGATTTCCGCTTCTTTTTTGCCGCACGGCCGCAGCCGCCCTTCCACTTCACCGCCCCGGCCGTCAAAAACAGAAACCGTGTCGCCATCCCGCAGCCGGACAACACGAAGAGCGTGATGCGCCTCTTCAGGGGGAAGGAGAAAAGATGCTTTCCCTTCCTCCGGAAGAGACGAAAAAAAACGGTGTAGATGAGACATATCCTGTGCCTTTAGCGTCTTGCGGCAGCTTCAGCATAGGGATGTGCGGGCAAACTCCACGGCATTTCTGAAAAGCGCCAGCCCTTCGCCCTCTTCTGCCAGGCCGAGACGGGTCCATTCTGGATGATTCATCCCGTCGAGAAAGGCTTCGGGATGGGGCATGAGCCCGAAAATGCGACCGGATGGATCGCACAACGCCGCAATATCATCTTCAGCGCCGCTGGGATTGAAAGGAAACACACCTGCGGCAGGCGCTCCGTCGGGACGGACATAGCGCAGCGCTACAAGGCCTTCCTTGTGCAGACGATCCCGTACCGCATCATTGCGGACGATCAGCTTTCCTTCGCCCTGCCTGACCGGCAGCTCAAACTTTGTAATCCCCTTCAGCCAGATACAGGGCGTATTTTCAGGAACTGCCAGATGTACCCAGCGGTTTTCAAAGCGACCGCTTTCATTGGTTGTCAGTGTAACTTCCTGAGATACGGTGCCATCGAAAAAAGGCAGTATTCCCATTTTTGCGAGCACCTGAAATCCATTGCAGATACCCAGAATGAGCTTCCCTTTTTCCACAAACTGCCTGAGCGGCACCTCGAGCTGGTGGCGAAGCCTGTTGGCAAGGATTTTCCCCGAAGACACATGATCGCCGTAGGAAAAGCCGCCGGGCACAACAAAAATATGCGCACCGTCAAGCAGCGCCGGAGTCTCGAGAAGGTCACTCAAATGCACGCGCGTCACGTCTGAACCGGCACAAGCAAAAGCCTGATGGGTTTCCTGGTCGCAGTTGATACCGAAACCGGTAAGTACAAGAGTTTTAACTGTCATGGACGGATCTTCCTTTCTACCAGTTCAAAGTTTTTTTCCAGGCACTGCGGAGCACATCCAGAGATGCACTGATTTTCCGCCCGTCCGGACAGTTGATTTGGAACAGAGGTTCTTCCGTCACCACACCGACACAGTAACAGGGGCTGCCCGCAAGAACCGCTTCAAAAGCTTCGGCATGGTCGGGAGATACGGTCACAACGAAACGGCTTTGCGACTCACTGAAAAGGGCTGTCACGCCGTCTTCCACACCCAGAGCCTCCAGCGATAGATCCATGCCGAGATTCCCGGCAAAAGCACTTTCTGCCAGCGCCACCGCAAGCCCGCCGTCGGAGCAGTCGTGGCAGGATGCCACAAGTCCGCCCTGAATAGCGCGGTTCAGCGCTTCATAGAGGGTCCGCGCTTTTTTCGGATCCACCGTCGGCGCCTTCCCGCCGGATATCTGTTGCAGCGTGAAGTACTCGCTTCCGCCCATCTCATTCAGCGTATCGCCCAGTACATAAACCCGGTCGCCTGCCTGTTTCACATCCACGCTCACGACACGTCGCGTATCTTCAATAATGGCTGCTGCGGTGAAGAGCAGCGTCGGCGGAATGCTGATTTTCGTGTCACCGATGCGGTAGTCATTTTTCATGCTGTCTTTGCCGCTGATCAGCGGAATATCGTAGGTGAGGCAGATTTCGTAAAGCGCCTCGCAGGAGCGGATCAGCTGCGCGAGTTTATGTTTGCCGTCGGGTGTGCTGTCGCTCTGTACCGGATCGGGCCAGCAGAAATTGTCCAGCCCCGCGATGGTGCCCATGGCAGCACCGACCGCCACGAGGTTACGCACTGCCTCATCCACCGCACACGCCGTCATGGACCAGGCATCCAGATCAGCATACTTCGGGCTGATGCCACAGGAAACTGCTATGCCGCGGTAACTGTCGGGAAGCGGTCTGATCACACCGGCATCACCGGGCCCGTCATGCTGCACTCCCTGAAACTGTTTTAAAACGCTTTGTCCCAGCACTTCATGATCAAACATGCGGACAAAGTTTTCTTTGCTGCAGATATTCAATGAGCCGAGGAGCGACAGAAGGTCATCGGTCAGATCCGATTTGCCTTCGCCCGCCGTCACTTCCACAGGATCAGGCGACGGTGCCAGGCAGGCTTCCAGTTCCATGCGGGGCAGACCGTGATGCAGAAAATCCATATCAAGAGAAGCAACCTGCTCCCCTTTATAGAAGCACTCCAGATATCCGGAATCATTAAACGCGCCGAGCACAGTCGCTTCAACGCCCCGGCGCTCTGCCAGATCCAGAAAACGCCCGAGCGTCTCCTGAGGAACCGCCAGCGTCATCCGCTCCTGCGCTTCGGACACAAAAATTTCCCAGGGTGCCAGACCGGCATACTTCAACGGCGCTTTGTCCAGATGGATGACGGCGCCGCCCGGCTTCTCCGCCATTTCGCCCACACTGGAAGACAGGCCGCCGGCGCCATTATCGGTAATACAGTTATACAGACCGGCGTCCCGGGCTTCCATCAGAAAATCGGACATTTTCTTCTGGGTGATAGGATCACCGATCTGCACCGCCGTTGCGGGAGACCCTTCATGCAGGGCTTCTGATGAAAACGTGGCGCCGTGAATGCCGTCTTTTCCGATTCGACCGCCCGTCATGACAATAGCATCGCCGGGACGCGCCGCTTTTTTATGTGCCGGCCGTCCCTGAATATACGCCGGGCTGAGTCCGCCTGTTCCGCAGAAGACCAGCGGCTTCCCAAGAAAACGCTCATGGAAAACCAGCGCGCCATTCACATTCGGCACGCCGCTCTGATTGCCGCCATCCCGGGCTCCGGCATGGGCACCCCGTAAAATACGACGGGGATGCAACAGCCGCGGCGGGATTTCTTCATCGTGGAAGGGCGATGCAACGCACAGAACATCGGTATTAAAAATACACTGAAATCCCAGACCGGCACCCAGCACGTCACGGTTCACACCGACGATACCGGTCATGGCGCCGCCGTAGGGATCCAGCGCCGAGGGGCTGTTATGCGTTTCCGCTTTCAATGCAAAGAGATGATTTTCATCAAACTGGATAATCCCCGCATTGTCATCGAACACGCTGACCAGCCAGGGCACCCGCTTGCCAACCTCATCGGTCAGTTTTTTAATGTAGCTTTTAAAAACAGAATCAATCACCCGAACCTTACCGTTGCCTTCGTCGTAATGAATCACTGCATTGAAGATTTTGTGCTTGCAATGCTCCGACCAGGTCTGGGCAAGGATTTCCATTTCAATGTCGGTGGGTTTATCGGGCAATCCGATGCTGCGGCGGTGTGCCTGAACATCTGCCCGATTGTAATAATCCCGGATCACCTGCATTTCGCCCAGTTCCAGGGCAAACATGCGATCCCGGCTTAATTGCTGCAGCGCATCATCAGAAAGATTTAGATCGATGCTTTCCACTTCCGGCACCGCATATTCAACCACACGGGGCAGGGCGAGGAGCGATTTGCCTGCCAGCGCTTTCATTTCTTCCGGCGTTCTGATCGCATACTGCTCGATCAGTTCATTGGCAAGCAGATTGGAGGCAATCGTCTTTGCTGTTTCTGCATCGGTATCCTGAAAAACATAGAGCGTGCTTTTATATACTGCTTCCCCTTGAGCCAACTTACGGCCCAGAGAATCCTCAATTCCTTCCTGAGCACTGCGGCCGGCATTATCGGTCACGCCGGGAAGATACCCGACTTCTATAAGGCAACTGAAGTTTTCTGCAAGCGAAGCATTGACGGCGGAGTATTCTATGATAGGGTCGGTGAAGAGATCCATGCGGATGCGTTCGAGTTCCTCCGCAGTCAAAGCGGCGTGAAGGGTGAAAACATCAATCACCCGGACAGCGCCGATTTCAAGATTCAGATCTTCCCGCACCTGCGCACGCAGGGCTTCGCCGGCCGGATCTTTGAATTCCGGCCTTAATGCTACTTCAATTCGATGTGTTGGCATAATTCAGGTTTCCTGAGTAGTGTACTTTGCCATCGCCTTCTATAATTCTTCCTGCAAACGAGCAGGACTGACCAGCAAGTTCAATCGTTTCTTTTGCCCGGGCTGCATGTTCTTCGGGCACCACAAAAAGAAATCCCTGCCCCATATTGAAAGTCCGGAGCATTTCCTTGTCATCCACATTGCCCGCTTCCTTCAGAAATCTGAAAACAGGGGGAACAGTCCAGGAATCAAGCCGGATTTCAGCTGCGACTCCGTCGGGAAGAATCCTGGGCAGATTATCGGTAATGCCGCCACCGGTGATATGCGCCATACCACGCACGTCCACAGTCCGCATAATCACCTGCATCAGTTTCGCATAACTGATATGCGGCTCCATCAGGGCTTCCGCCACCGTACGACCTGTGCCGGGCATGGGATCATGAACATCCAGCCCCGCCACCTCGAAGCAGATTTTGCGTGCAAGGCTGTAGCCGTTCGTGTGCAGTCCCGAACTGGGCAATCCGATAATGACATCCCCTGCCCGGATGGCGCTGCCGTCGACAATACGGGAACGGTCGACAATGCCGACAATCGTGCCGGCAAGGTCATATTCGCCAACCGTGTACATATCCGGCATTTCTGCCGTTTCTCCGCCGATGAGGGCGCAGCCCGAATAGCGGCAGCCTGTTGCCAGACCGCGCACAACTTCCACCATGACATCCGGCTCCAGTTTTCCCATGGCGAAATAGTCCAGGAAAAACAGCGGTTTCGCACCCTGAACAAGAATATCGTTGACACAATGAGAAACGAGGTCGACGCCTACCGTGTCATGTTTGCCCGTCATGAAGGCAAGTTTGAGTTTTGTGCCCACACCGTCAACGCTGGACACCAGTACAGGCTCCCTATAATTCTGCAGGTCCAGCTGAAACATGGCGCCAAAAGTGCCGATGTCGCGCAGCACATGCTGGGTATAGGTGCGCCGCACCAGATCTTTCACCGTGGATAATGCCGTGTTTGCCGCATCAATGTTGACGCCGGCATCACTGTAGGTCAGACTGCGTTTTTCTTCTGTCATGTTTTTTCCTTGTGCTGTGCCCGCACTTCGGGCGGTAATGCCCCTAAGACTGAATAAGAGCAATAGGGAACCGAACCGGCGGAAGCAAAGGCAAGGTACATGAGAGAGACACGGGCCTGCGTCTCTCAACGGATCATTCAACACAGAGAATCCCGGTGGGGCGCCTGAAACGCTGAAACCCGCAGGAATAGAGACCCTTTTCCTTTGGTTCAGACAAGAACCGGAGGCTGCTTTTTCAGCCCGAAACCAATGCTTCCACAGACATAAATGTAACATATACAGGGGCTTTTATACAAAATTTCCTGCTATGCCCCGCAGGAGAAATCAGGCAGATAACAGAAGAAAAGCCTGCCACTGCAGAAATCTGCTTTTTCAGCGCTGAAACAGGTATAATAACGCTTGCATCGCCTACAGGAAAACATTCGCATGTCTCAAGAAAAAAACAAGAAAAAGCGGAAAAAAAAGAAAAAACGGCCGGGCCTCAAGGCGATATTGCAGCATCGCATCCTTTCCGGTTTGCTGGTTGTGGTGCCCCTCGGGCTCACCGTCTTTATCCTCAGATTCCTCTATGACTTTACCGCAGGGCGCCTGGAGCCGGTCACGCGGGTTCTTTTCACAAAAGTACCCGAATACGGCATCGCCTTCGTTTCCATACTGATTCTCCTGGCCGCCACTTATGGCATCGGACTTATTGCCCATATTGTCATCGGCAAAAAAATCATAGCCCTTGCCGAAGGGCTGCTCAGTAAAATTCCCTTCGTCAAAACAGTGTACGGTGCATCCAAACAGGTGGTGGAATCATTGTCCCTGCAGGATGACGCCAACAGTTTTCAATCCGTAGTACTCGTTGATTTCCCCTGCCCGGGAATAAAAGCCTTCGGATTTGTCACCAATACCGTCGTTCTGCGTGACACTGTCAGCGGCGAAGAGAAAAAGCACTACCGCGTGTTTATCCCCACCACGCCCAACCCCACTAGCGGTTATCTTGAATTTGTGCCGGAGGATCGCGCGGAGAATGCAGGAATTTCTGTCGAAGACGCTATCACCACGGTCATGTCCGCCGGTTTAATCAGCCCCAAAATGATTGGGGAGCCGGCGGGTTACAGTCCGGAAGCCCGGCACGAGGATATGCGTCATGGCTGAAACTAGCGCCCCGAAATGCACTGTGCCCCGGAAAAACAAAATCACACACACCTTTCGGAAGCCGTTAATTTCCGGACTGCTCATTGTCGTACCTATGGGCGTGACCGCATTTGTGCTGAAACTTCTTTATGCTTTTACCGCCGGACGCCTCTCTCCTTTTGTCCGAAAGTATATTGACCCGGTACCCGATTACACCTCCCCGGTGATCGCCTCTATTCTGCTCTTTGCCTTTATTTACTTTATGGGGCTTATTGCCAGCGTGGTCGTCGGCAAAAAACTCATTGCTTTATTTGAAAATCTGATCCAGACAATCCCCTTTGTAAAATCCATTTATAAAGCATCGAAGCAGGTAGTCGAATCACTGACTTTTGCACAGGAGGACACGGCGTTCAAAATCCCCGTGCTTATTGAATTTCCCTGCCCCGGAATGAAATGTATAGGGCTGGCGCTGGGAACCATCCGCTGCCGGGACGGGCGCGAATATTACAATGTCTTTGTGCCGACCACACCCAACATAACCGTCGGTCTTTATCTGCTGGTGGCTCCGGAAGATGTTTACAAATGCGATCTGACGATTGACGAGGCCGTCAAGATCATCGTTTCCGGCGGAATTCTGGGACCGGAACAAATGGATTTAACATCTGCCGCCATTACGCCTCTGGGCGCACCAATGGAAGAAGAAGAAGACGACGACGAGGAATAAAACGCACGTACGTCTTACCGGCTCTCCCGAATGTCATAGCAGCGCAGCGTGTCACCATGGCGCATATAAAGAAGACCGTTGGCTATTACCGGATGAGCCCAGTGCTCTTTCGGCCCGCCAGGCATGCTGAATTCGCCTCTCACCTCGAGCCCTTCAGGCGATGCCTTGATGAGACGCATTGTGCCGCGCCGGGAATCTTCATAGGCGTAAAGCATACCCTCTGCCGCAATAATGGAAGACTGGCGCACCGCCTTGTCCGCCCACATCATTTCACCCGTGTCCCAGCGGAGGCAGACCAGCCTGCCGCCGCCGCGGTGATGCGAAGTGCCGTACAGAAATCCGTCGAGATAGACCACACCATGATGCTGACAGTCCAGTTCGGAGTCCAGCCATTTCACCGTGTAGCTGCTCCCGTCTTCCGATAATTCAAGGAGCCCTCCGCCGGATTTGTAGCCTGCAACATAATAGAGCTGCCCATTTCGGTAAATGGGTGTCACGGCATGGATATCCCATTCCGTCTCGTGTTCACGCTTCCATAGCAGCGTGCCCTTTTCCGCATCCACACAGATCAGATATTTCGCTGTTTCCGTAAAAACCAGACGACGACCGTTGTGCTCCACCAGCAGAGGCACCACATGAGAGGTCATATCGGTAAGACCATGGCTTACCCAAACCGTATCGCCTGTCTTCCGGTCCAGCGCCACCATGGCAGCATCGGCTCCGCCGGGCGTACAGATCACCCGGTCGCCGTCAACCAGAGGAGACTCGGAGAGATGCCATTCAATTTGCGGGCCGTTGAATTTTTCGAGAATATTCACCTGCCAGCGGACAGAAGAAGCGGAAAGATCGATGCAACTGAGCACGCCGGGCCCGGACAGAATAAAAAGATCGCTGCCGTCAATCGTGGGCGTACACCGGGACCCGGGTGCTGATTCCGCGGTCGTTTCAATGCCGTATCCGATGCGTTCAATCTCCTTCCCCGCCTGATCCAGCACAAAAATAAAACTTTCCTGATCGGCAAGGGTTCCGGTAACGTAAATACGGTCTTTTACAATAAGGGGGGAGGTAAATCCGACACCGAATCCTGAAGATTCCCAGAGAAGAGGCGGTCCGCCTTCCGGCCAGCGCTGCAGCAGCCCCGTGTCGGGATAGACCCCTGTTCTGTCCAGTCCCCGAAACTGGGGACAATCCACTCCGTACGCCGCCAGCGACACAAAAAACACCGCAAGTGCACACACCCGCACCTGTGCCATAGTTCCTCTTCCTTCCAGCAGTTTTAACGCCCGTATCCGAACCCGGCTATTTCAGACGAAAGGGAAAAGATACCAGACCCAGTCGCCCAGAACGTAGGAGAGCATCGCCATAAAAACGATTGTCCAAATATAAAGGAACATGTCTGCCATTTTTATTTCCTTTCCATATTTCAGGCATTATCGCCCGCGTAAAGCAACTCTTGTATTTCTTTCAATGCAACAAAACGCCTGTCACTGTGGATTATACCATATCGTCCCTTTCATCCGTTTGCTTTCCGTTTGCTGATGAATTATACTTTTTGAAAAGCGCTTGGTTTCACTGGATTTTTAAGCTCCGGAGACTATCGAATATGCCGACATTTCAGTACACAGGACGCCTTCAGTCAGGAATGAAACGCACCGGTTCCATCGTGGCGGAAGATCGTGAGGATGCCGTACGTCAGCTCCACGCCATGGGAATCGAACCCGATCGTCTGGTTGCCGGGCAATCAAACGTCGGCCGGACCGCATCAAAGCTGAACCGCAAGGTCAAAAGCCACGAACTGCTGATCTTCACCCGTCAGCTTGCCACTATTGTGAGTTCCGGTCTGCCGCTCATGCAGGGTCTGGATATTCTTGCGGAACAAACAGAGGACGCCCGGTTCAGTGCGATTATCGACTCCATAGCCCAGGAAGTGGAAGCTGGGGAAACCTTTTCGGACGCGCTCCGCAAATTTCCCCGGGCTTTTCCCGACCTGTATACCAGTATGGTTCGTGCCGGTGAAGCGAGCGGTGACCTCGACGGCGTGCTTCTCCAACTGGCGGACTACCTGGAAGCCAGTGAGGAACTGAAACGGCGTATCCGGTCCGCTATGACCTACCCCGTTGTCGCTTTTTCCATGATTATTCTTATCGCCACCGGTCTTATTATTTTTGTGGTGCCCCAGTTTGCGGAAATCTTCGGAAGTTTCGGAGCCGAGCTGCCCGCACCGACCCAGATCCTTATCACTACCAGTAACTTCCTGCGCCAATGGTATTCCATTCTGATGATCATCGGTGCTATAGTCGGTATCGTTACGGCGGTGCGGATTTATGGTGCCACTCCCGGAGGCCGCTATAATCTGGACAATCTGAAGCTGCGGCTTCCAGTATTCGGCGGCCTGCTGCGCAAAGTCGCCATCAGCCGTGTGGCGCGTACCCTGAGCACCCTTACAAAAAGCGGTGTTGCTATTCTGCAGGCCATGGAAATCGTGGAACGCACCGCCGGCAACGAAGTCTACGCCAAAGCAGTGCGTGAAGCCGGTGAATGCGTGCGCAACGGTGAAACACTGGCAGACCCGCTGACCCGCTCCGGTGTATTTCCCGCCATGGTTACCCGTATGATCGGTGTCGGTGAGAAAACCGGTGCCCTGGAAGGGATGCTGATGAAAATTTCGGAATTCTACGATTCCGAAGTAAAAGCCACCGTGGACGGACTTACCAGCCTCATCGAGCCCATTCTCATCGGTTTTATGGGCACCGTCGTGGGCGGTATTGTCGTAGCCCTCTTCATGCCTATCCTGCAGATGTCCCAGTTGATTAACAAGTAACCGCCTTTTCACAGAGACAAGGAATCCGGGACTTTCTGAAATGCGCTTGTCCGCCGGACAAGTGCAGATACTGAATGTGTACTCATTAAAGGCGCACCATGGCATGTGAATCCACAGCATACGCACGAGCGGGTCTTGTAGGCAACCCGTCGGATGGATATTACGGAAAAACCATCAGCCTCATTCTCCGCAATTTCGCCGCCAAAGTAACGCTTTATGAAAATCCCGACATAGAAGTGGTGCCCAGTTTTCAGGACCGCATGAAGTATTCCAGCATGCAGGAACTCTCCCGGGACGTGGAAAACAATGGCTATTACGGTGGCATCCGGCTGATGAAGGCTGCCATCAGGCGCTTCTGGCTCTATTGCCGGGATCAGAACATGCCGCTTCCCGACCGTAATTTTTCCATCCGTTACCGCTCCACCATTCCCCGCCGCCTCGGCCTTGCCGGATCCAGCGCACTCGTAACCGCCACCATTCGCTGTCTCATGGAGTTTTACGATATTGACATCCCCAAACCGCTGCTTCCCGGATTAATCCTCAGCGTGGAGACCGAGGAGCTGGGCATTGCCGCCGGTCTGCAGGATCGTGTTATTCAGGTCTACGAGGGTGTCGTGTACATGGATTTTCAGCGGGCGCTCATGGAGGCGCAGGGACACGGCAATTATGAAAAACTGAATCCGGCGTTGCTGCCCCCTCTTTTTATTGCCTACAGAGAAGATCTGGGAGAAGGCTCCGAAACAATACATCAGACCGTGCGTGACCGCTGGCTTGCCGGTGATGCGCAGGTTCTGGAGACTATGGAAGCACTGGGTGAATGCGCCCGCCAGGCACGGGATCTGCTTCTTGCGGGAAAGGGCACGGAAATAGGACCGCTCTTTGACAGGAATTTTGAGCTGCGCTGTTCTATCTTCAAGGTGGATCAGCGAAATAAGGACATGATTACCTGTGCGAAAGCACTGGGCGCTCATGCAAAACTGGCCGGATCCGGAGGCGCCATCATTGGCATCTACGAAGACGAAGCCATGTATCAAGCACTGGCGGAGGCTTTTCAGAAAGAAGGGATTGCCATTTTCAAACCGCAAATTGAGCCCGAACAGTCATGAGCACCCTCTATGTGATCGGAACCCCCATCGGCAATCTGGAAGACCTGAGCTACCGCGCTGTCCGCATTCTGGGCGAAGTGGATGCCATCGCCTGCGAAGACACCCGCATCACACGAAAAATATACGAGCGCTTCCAAATCCCCTCCCCCGCCATTCGCTTTTCCTCTCATGAACATAATGAGGATCAGGCGGCAAAGCGCATTATCGGGCTGCTCAGAGAGGGGCGTTCTGTGGCATTATGCACAGACAGCGGCATGCCCTGTATCAGTGACCCCGGGTACGATGCCGTTAATCTCTGCCGCGAAGCAGGGTTCGCCGTTGAACTTGTGCCCGGTCCCAGCGCCGTTCTGACTGCCCTTGTACTCTCCGGTCTGTCCGGCGCCTCCTTCACCTTCAAAGGCTTCCCGCCACGCAAGGAAGGCAAAAGAAAACGCTTTCTGGAAATGGAAAAGGATGCGCCCCATACACTGATATTCTTTGAGTCCCCTTTCCGGATTGCCGTACTGCTCCGTGATGCGCTGGAAGTGCTGGGCGATCGGGAAGCCGCTGTATGCTTCGAGCTTACCAAGCATCATGAACGGGTTCTTCGCGGCCCTCTCTCTGAACTGTATGCTCGCTTTGACGGGGCCCCTCATCCAAAAGGAGAAATCACAGTGGTCATTGCAGGCAATAATCCCAAATTCCTGCACAAGGATGAGCCCTCGGAAAACGACTGATCTTCGTTCTGTATTCCCCCCTGAAATTACACTTGACAAACGGTATTTTTTCTGCTATCATATTGACACAAATAGTGCTAGAGGTGTGCCTGAAATTACAGTTTCTGTGGCGTTGTCTGTTCATATGAGGCGTGCTGTTTGAAAAAATACTCCCGGGAAACAATTGCGCAAGTTCTCGCCGCCAATGATATCGTGGACGTCATTGGGGAAAGCGTTGAACTGAAAAATGCCGGTGCCTCACGCTTTAAAGGCTTAAGCCCCTTCACAAATGAAAAGACGCCTTCCTTCATGGTCAGCAGGGACAGGCAGATGTTTTACTGCTTCAGCAGCAGCCAGGGAGGCGACCTGCTGCAATTTCTCATGCAGTTTGAAGGGATCAGTTTTAACGAGGCATTGGAAAAACTTGCCGCGCGTGCCGGTATTCATCTGGAGGCGTCCGGAAAGGAGGATGACCGGGAGGCCTATCAGCGGCGCAGGATCCTGGAACTCAATTCCTTTGCCCTTCGTTTTTACCGCCAGCAGCTGAAAAGCCCCGAGACCGGTACTGCGGCGCAGGAGTACCTGAAAAAGAGGGGCATGCACCCGGCGACAGAAGCGCATTTTTCTCTTGGGCTGGCAGTGGACAGTTTTTCGGCTTTTAAGGATGCCGCCCTGAAAGAAGGATTTCGAGAAGGAGAACTCATTGCTTCCGGACTGGTTCGACAGGGCGAAAAGAATATCTATGATTTTTTCAGAAACAGGCTGATCATCCCCATTCGCGATATTTCCGGAAATGCGGTAGCCTTCGGCGGTCGCGATCTGGGTGACAGCCCCGCTAAATATATCAATTCGCCTGAAACGAGTGTATATAAAAAAAGCCGTACCCTCTACGGTCTCTTTGAGGCGCGGGAGGCAATTACCAGGGAAAAGACCGCTATTCTGGTCGAGGGCTATTTTGACCTGATGCGCTGCGCCGAAAATGGCATCGAAAATGTCGTTGCAACCTGTGGCACGGCCCTCACCGAGCAGCAGGCCATGCTGCTCAAGCGCTATGCTCCCAAGGTGGTGGTGGTCTATGACGGCGATACGGCAGGTGTTCGAGCTGCACTCAGAAGTATTGCTCTCCTCACAGGCGCAGGGCTGACCGTGCATGCTGCGGCACCTCCGGAAGGACAGGATCCCGACGATTTCATTCGGGATCACGGTGCAGACGCTTTCCGGAACCTGATAAATACTGCACCGGACTTTGTCAGTTTCTATATAGCCATGCAGGGCGAGCAGAAAAACACGATAGAAGGGCGCACTGAACTGGCACACACCTTATTCAGCATTTTGCGCGTTATTGATGAGCCTATACGACTGGAACAGTACTTAAACCTTGTCGCCGAGGCACTGAATATCCATGTCTGGGAATGCAGGAGGAACTTTGAACGGTTTATCAAAAGCCGGCGGTTCCCCGAGCAGCGCGCCGACTTTAATGAGAAAAGTAACGAAGAAACGCTTAAGACAACAAAAGATGATATTGATTTTCTGGCAGCCTTGCTGGAATACCCTTCTTTAAGAATAAAAGCGGCCGCTTTAGACACAGAACTTGAGCTGTCCCACCCGGTTCTGAGCCTCGCCCGGCTCATAAACTCCCGGAAAGAAGAAAAAATAAACGTGCAGGACTTGCCGGAAGGCGAGGAGCGCAATCTCTTTTCCGCTGCTGCTGTGGCGGAAGCACCGCCGCCCGAGAAAGCGGAACGGCTGATCGAAGAACGACTGGCGCGGTTTGCTTTTGAATCCTGCGCCCAGAAAATGAACAGGCTGCAGCAGGAAGTGCGTCGGGCAACACAGGATCAGGATGCAGCGCGTTCTGCTGAACTGTATAAGCGTATTGTGGAATTAAAACAGTTTATGGAAAGTCTGGCGACTTCCTGAACACACAGTCTCCGAAATCAGGATCTGTCGATAAAGTCAGTTAACCGGTAAAGGCAACAACACGTGAGCAAAGAAACTAAAATTGATGAAATCATGACGAACCCGAAATCCAGCAGGATACTGAAGAATGCTCAGGCAAGGGGGAAACTCACGTACAACGAAATGATGCTCCTCCTCCCCGATGATGCCGATGCGATGCTGATGGATGACCTGACCATCAAACTGATGCAGACCGGCATTACTGTTGTGGAAGAACTCAACCCCAAGGCTTTGCAGGAAAAAAAGCAGGACAAACTGGCGGAAGAAGCGCGACTCCTTGAACAGCGGAGGCTGGCGACACAACGCAGTCTTGACCGTGCCGACGACCCTGTCCGCATGTACCTGCGTGAAATGGGACGGGTACCCCTTCTCAACAAAGATCAGGAAATTGAAATTGCCAAACGGATCGAAGCAGCGGAAAATGAACTGATAAGCGTTATCCTTGATGCGCCCTTTACCATTAAAGAGACACAGATGCTTGCAGCACGTATTCTGGCAGGCCGTCTGGAATTCTGTCACATCTGCGAAAATACAGACACAAAATTTCATCATAAATTTGTCAAAGAGCTGCCACAGTACATGGAAAAGATGGGCGCACTGGATGTCGAAATTGAAAAGCAGGAAAAAAGAATGCGCCGCGCCGGGCTCTCTCCCAAAAGTATTCAGAACATTGAGGACCGTATCCGGGAGTTCAGAAAGCATCAGGTCGACATCATCCGCAGTTTTCAATTGAAAAACCGTGAAATCCTGAAAATAGGCAGGAAAATCAAAAGCCTCAAACGCCGGCTCGAAAATGCTTTTGATGAAGTGGATCGCATTGAACGCGAAATCGGCATGAGTGCAGAAGAAATCCTGAAACTGGGCACGCAAAGCAGACGCAATCAAAGCAGCTTCAAAAAACACGCTCTGGATCGTGACAACTTTCTTGAACTTGAACGGCGTCTTCTCATTGCTCAGAGAAAAATCAATCAGATTCAGGAAGGCGCCCGGCTGGATAAGGGAAAAATTAACGAGCTCATCGCTGTTATCATTGAAAAAGAAGATAACATCTACGAAGCCAAAATGGAGCTGGTCCAGGCAAACCTGCGTCTGGTAGTCAGCATTGGAAAAAAATACATCAACCGTGGCATGTCCTTTCTTGATCTGATTCAGGAAGGCAATATAGGACTCATGAAAGCTGTTGATAAATTCGAATACCAGCGGGGATACAAATTCAGCACCTATGCCACCTGGTGGATCCGTCAGGCAATTACACGCTCCATTGCGGATCAGGCGCGCACCATCCGGATCCCGGTACATATGATCGAATCCATTAATAAACTGATGCGGACAAGCCGCAACCTCCTGCAAAAATTAGGACGTGAACCAACTGCCGAAGAAATCGGCGCCGAAATGGGCATGAGTGCCGATAAAGTGCGTGCCGTCCTGAAAATCTCACAGGAAGCTATCAGCCTGGAAACGCCTGTCGGTGACGACGGCGACAGCAGTTATGGCGATTTCATCCCCGATATGGAAGCGGATAACCCATCTCACAAAGCGGGAACAGCCGTCTTCCGGGAACGTCTGGATAAAGTCCTCGCCACCCTTACCGAGCGGGAAGAAAAAGTGCTGCGCCTGCGTTTTGGACTCGCCGACGGCTACCCGAGGACACTGGAAGAAGTGGGAAGCGTGTTCAATGTTACCCGCGAAAGGGTACGCCAGATCGAAGCGAAGGCGTTGCGAAAAATGCGACACAGCTCACGCGCCAAAGAACTGAAACCCTTCGAAAACATTTCAAATCAATAAAAAACAGATAAGGGAAACAGGAACGGGAATGCCGTCTTCTCACCCTCTTTCAGCCCTGTGCGGTTGACCCGTACCCCGCCTGAAGGTGTATACTATGCACGAAAAAGGGCCCTTAGCTCAGTTGGTTAGAGCAGGTGACTCATAATCACTTGGTCGCAGGTTCGAGTCCTGCAGGGCCCACCATCCATGACTACCCCGGCGACAGTGCAATAACGCACTGTCGCTTTTCTTTTTGACAAGCAGCTGGCAGGGCAGAAAAGCGTGCTTTCGCTGCTTGCCCTAGCACTACAGCTGCAGCAACATATGCTCCTCTGCCCCGTCCTCTTTCTCTGTCCCCTCGTTTTCCGCATCAGTCTCCTCAGGAACCGCCACGCCGGGGTCCACATCCCCGGTATGCCCGTTCAGTTCTATTTCTGTCCAGAGTCCCTCATTGCTGATATAAAGGATGCCCATATCCCGCCAGAATCCGAGCCGTGCCATCGTATGCGCAATGAGAGCGGAAGTAAGGTTATTCTGTGACTGGATCAGATCATTTTGCGCATCCACCTGATCCTGCGCAGTCGCCCTGCCCAGCTCGGAGAGCAGCTGCTGTTCTTCGACACGCCGTTCACTCAGCCGAACACTCTCCTGCGCCACCTCGAAGTTTCTGCGTGCCTGCTCCAGCGTACGCCAGGCCCCGCGCACTTCGAGCTTTACCGTGTCTTCTGCAAGGCTTGCCTGCCGGGCGGACCGCTCCACGTCAATGAGCGCTGCACGGTACGCATTGCGCTCTGCTTTTTTGTCGACCATGGCATCAAAATCAAGCCCGAGATTCCAATCCATGCGCTCCAAGTCAAAATGCAGCGGCCTGCTTTCGCCTGTCGTTGGCACTGATGCACGGGACACCAGATTCACGCCGGGCTTTAACGCATTTGCCGCCACTTTCAACCGGCGCAACGCATCTTCGGCCTGATCGGTTTCGTTTTTGTAATCCAGTCTGGATTCCAGTGCAACCTTAACAGCATCCTCTGCCGATACAGCAGGATGAATCAGTTCACTGTGACGCAGTTTATCCAGCTCGGTATTGTCCAGCACCAGCGCTGTATCCGTTGAGAGACCCAGAAGAATTTTAAAAGAATCCAGTTCTTCCTGATATTGGCGTGCCGCATTGATATAACGGTTTTCGTTGTCCAGCTGGAACTGAATCATGCGCCCCAGCTCCGCCTGCGTGCTGAGGTTTTCTTCGGCAAAAGCACGTTCCCGCTCCACATTCATGCGAAAGCTGTCAAGACCCACCCAGGTGTTGCGCACCACATCACGCTGCTGCAGTACCCGATAATAATCGCGGCACACATCTACGGTGAACTGCTTTCTGTAATGCGTGAATTTCCTGAGTGCGTACAGCGCGTCCCGTTCTGCCTGCGTAAGCCGCTCGGCAGCAACAGACGCTCCGGCGCCCCTCAAAAGAGGCTGAGTAAAGGCAAGATCAAAGGTGCTTCCAGCGCTGTGCGGCGCATTGCTTCCGGTAATAAAATTCATAAAGCTGGTGGTAATGGAAGCGACAATACGCCCGCCTCCCTTCATCAGTTTATCAACACCGAAACTGTGCTGGCCGGTCAGACGCTGCCTGTGTACGAGATCCGTTTGCGGCTGATCCAATCCGGCAAGTCCTCCCGCCTCATTCACGACAGCGGTGTAGGCGCGGAGAAGATCTGCCTGTGATCCGGTCAGGCTTTCCAGTTCACTGATGATAGCGCCTGTTTTTCCCATGGCGGCACTGAACTCGGAAGGATGGGTCACTTCGACCGCATCGCCCTGTACCGCTGCTTTTCCCTGATCAGAAAAAATCGGAGCGAATCGATGCCGTTCCAGCGTAAGCGCCAGAATCTGAAGGAAAAGCGCCTCCTTGGCGTTCTGGTAGCTCCGATTCCGCTGAACCGCGAGAAGTACCGACTGCTCCAGGTTGATAATTGCGCTTCCTGTCTGATCAGGTATGCCGTGCCCCAGTTCCCGGCTGTCCCTTTCCACTTTGGGCAATTGCTCCAGAAGAACAGGCTCCCCGGGCGGGTCTATGGAAAAATCCGTTTCGGCATTGGGCACCTGCTCACTTTTGTCCTGAAGAATGGCATAAACTTCCGTATCGGCTTTGTCTTTGTAATGAGTGGTGCTGCAACCGAAAAGAAAAAGAAATACACTCAGAACAAGGGCAGGCAGAAAAACACCGGTACACGGCGCCAACCTGTTGCTCATATTTTTCCGCATGGTCTTTCTGCTCACTATTTCTGCATATCCAAAAGGAGGCATGCACAGAACTCCTTCTTCTGAAAATGACCGGGCTTGCGCCCGACCGGTTTCCCGATCCCGGGACACAGCTTTATTCATTGGGGTCTTTGCGGCGCCGCCAACGCGGAACATCCGCTTCGATGACACGGGGAAGGGTATGCGACGGAAGTCCCATCCCGAGAGAAGTAAATACAGTATTCAGTCCTGTCTCTTCTTCCACTTCCATTTCCAGTTCCGGGGACAGAGTCACCCGGCATGCATCAGTGGCATGCACGATAATTTCTCCCCCATCGGCAAGTTCGCAATGCAGATAGACATCGCTGGCTCCGCTGTTTCTGCCCAGAATTCTCGCCACCTTATGGAGTGTGCTCACCTCCTGTTTCGCCCGGGACAAACGCACATGCAATGCTGTTGCAAAATGCTTTTCGGCTTCTTCGAGCAGTACGATGTTCTCTGCAATCAGGGTCGGCTTGTCATCTCTGAAGTTCACCTTGAGGTGGCAGGCGACAATTGTATCCTCCACCAGCAGGTCTTTTTTCTCTTCATAGGTGCGGCTGAACACCGTCACCTCACAGGGACCCTGAAGGCTTTCCACCACAAGAAAAGCCATCGCATCCCCTTTTTTTGTATATATCTTTTTTGCTTCGGTAATGATGCCGCAAAGGAACACCTCTTCCCCGTCCTTTTTTTCCGCCAGATCGTTTAAATCCAGTGTTGAAAATCGACGGACAAGGCCCTCCTGATTGTGCAGCGGATGCATGGAAACATAAAGACCCAGCATTTCTTTTTCGTAGGTAAGAACCTCTTCCATCCGCCATTCTTCCAGATCCGGCTGCTCAGGATAAACAGTAAAACCGCTGTCTTCCTCCGCCAGATCAAACAGCGATGTCTGGCCGCTTTCGCGCTCGCGCAGCCGTGACTGTGCGATTTGCAATGCCTGTTCCATAACGGCAGCGATCTGGTGCCGGTTCCACCCCGTGTCAAGAAACGCTCCCGCTTTGTTCAGACTGTCGATCACCCGAGCATTAACGGACGCATCGATCAGCCGATCACAGAAATCATAAATATCCTTGTACGGACCATTTTCATCACGATTCCGGGCAATGGCAGTGCAGGGCGCCTCGCCCAGATTTTTGATGGCACCCAGACCGAAACGAATCGCCTTGCCCTCCGCAGAAAAGGACACGTCGCTTTTGTTGATGTCCGGCGGAAGAACAGCAATCCCCATAGTATGGCATTCTGCCACATAAATAGCGGTTTTTTTCGGGTCGCCTGATTCTGTTGTAAGCAGTGCGCACATGAATTCAACGGGATAATGTGCTTTGAGATAGGCTGTCTGAAAAGCGACCAGAGCATATGCCACACTGTGGGATTTATTGAATCCGTACCCGGAGAAAGTCTCTATACGCGACCAGAGATCACGGGCAAGGCTTTTGTTGTAACCGTTCTTTTCGCAGCCTGCAATGAACTCCGCTTCCTGCTCGTTCAGCAGATTCACATCTTTTTTGCTCATAGCCCGTCGAACAAGATCGGCTTTCCCCAGACTGAAACCGCCGCAGCTCTGGGTCATTTGCATCACCTGCTCCTGATAAATCGGAATGCCGTAGGTTTCCTGCAGCAGCTCCTTCAGTACCGGCGGGTCATAGACTATCTTATCCGCAGCCCGCTTATTTTCCACATAAGAATCAATCAGTTTCATGGGGCCCGGCCGGTATAAAGCAAGCAGGGCACTAATTTCTTCAAGACTCTCAAGACCGATGCGTTTTGCCAGATCGCGCATCCCCGCACTTTCCAGCTGGAAAATACCCAGCGTAGCACCGCTGCGCAAGAGAGCATAGGTTTTTTCATCGCTGATATCAAGGCGGCTTATATCCAGGTCTATTTTGTGGTTCTTTTTCACCAGTTTAACGGCCATATCTATCATGGTCAGGGTACGCAGACCCAGAATATCCATTTTTAAAAGGCCGATGTCGCCTACGCCTTTCATCTCTACCTGGGTCACAACTGTATCCGATCCGGCTGCCTTAAAAAGGCCGATGTGATCGGTGAGCGGGTGATCGCAAATCACCACGCCCGCCGCATGCGTACTGAAACTGGAGATGGTGCCTTCCAGCCGAAGTGCCATTTCCCACAAGCGTGCCACCTCAGGTTCTTCCGCCACCGCCCGTTTCAGATCCGGCTCTTTTTCCAGGGCAGTCTGCAGTTTTATGTTCGGCTCACTGGGAATCATGCCCGCAATGCGCTTGCTTTCCGCAGGACTCATGCCCATGGTTCGGGCGACGCTGTGCACCGCATTGCGTGCCAGCATCCTTCCGAAAGTGACTATCTGGCATACACAATCGGTTCCGTATTGCCGCCGGGAATAGGCGATCATTTCCTCCCGGCGCGTAATACAGAAGTCGATATCAATATCAGGCATGGTTTTCCGCTCAGGATTTAAAAACCGCTCAAAAAGCAGGCCATACCGAAGCGGATTCACATCGGTGATAAAAAGCGCATAGGCAACGAGACATCCCGCCCCGGAACCGCGACCAGGTCCGACAGGAATGCCTTCTTTCCGGGCATAATTGAGCAGATCCCAAACCACCAGAAAATAATCAACAAACTGCATCCGGGAAATGACTCCCAGCTCAAACTCCACACGCTCCACCACGGCAGAGGGCAGTTCATCGCCAAAACGTTTGTGCAGTCCCTCAAAAACCTGTTCCCTTAAATACGCTTCTTTACTTTTTCCCTCGGGCACAGGATAATTGGGAATCAGTTTCAAGTTTGTCGGGATCTCTGCATTGCAGCGTTCCGCAAGAAGCAGGGTGTTGGAAACGGCTTCCGGCCAGCGGGAAAAACAGCCCGCCATTTCATCGCCTGGCCGGAAATAAAAATCGTGGTTATAAAAACGCATCCGATTCGGGTCGTCAAGCGTTTTTTTAGTCTGAAGGCACAAAAGGATATCATGCGCCTGCCAGTCGCTTTCATCAAGATAATGGCTATCGTTTGTGGCAACCGCCGGAAGACCGTACTGCTGTGCCATTTCCCACAGCATGGGATTGATACGCTCTTCCTGGGGCATGCCGTGGTTCATCATTTCGATGTATACATGATCGTTTCCGAAAATACCCAGATAGGTATCCAGCGTGCGCGCCGCCTCTTCCTGCTTTCCCTGCTCCAGCAATGAAGGAACCCTGCCCTGCAGGCATGCAGTCAGCAGGATCAACCCCTCTTTATGCTCCTCCAGCGCTTCAAGATCAATCCGGGGCCTGTAATGCCAGCCCTCCAGATAGCCGATAGAGCTCAGACGACAGAGGTTGTGGTACCCCGTCTCATTTTCGCAGAGCAGCACCAGATGATTGCTTGCCTCTTTGGCGCTTTTTCCGCTTTTGCTCTTGCGTGACCCGGGGGCAATATACATCTCGCAGCCAAGAATAGGTTTGATGCCCGCCTGTTTGGCGGCACCCTGAAACTCCAGCAGTCCGAAAAGTGAACCATGATCTGTAAGCGCACAAGCAGGCATGTCATAATCGACACACCGCTGTATCAGTTCCGACGGCTTCGATAGACCGTCCAGAAGGCTGTAATGCGAATGAACGTGCAGATGGACAAAGGGTGTGCTCATAATGACTCCAGTACTTTAAGGATCAGTAAAAAAGCGGCATCTGCCGTCTGCGCTTTAATGGCATCCCGATCACCGGTAAAAAAGTGCTTTTGTGCCAGGACGCTGCCGCGGCACGCCGCAGCAATCCACACGGTGCCCACAGGTTTTTCAACTGTGCCGCCACCGGGACCGGCTATTCCGGTCACCGCGACGCCGACATCGGCGCTCAGGCGTGAGCACACCCCTGTAACCATGGCGCGTGCCACCTCTTCACTCACAGCGCCTTTAGCGGCAATCATTTCTGCCGGGACGCCGAGCAGAGCTGTTTTCGCACTATTGGCGTAGGACACAACGCCTCCCAGAAAACACTCGGATATTCCCGGAATATTGGTCAGCCGATGAGCAATCAATCCGCCGGAGCAGGATTCGGCAACCGCAAGGCGCAGCGATAAAGCGCGGCATCGTTCTGCAACTGTCTTCTCTGTCGCCATAGTAAAAACCCTCATCATTTGTCTTCCGGGAAACCCCCTGCTTCCGTACACCTCAGAGGCTCAGGGCACTCCAGAGAGTTATTGTGCCACATCCATCCCCTCTTTTTACAGCATTGAATTTCGTATTGTTCTTATTATGGAAAATGAAATATTCTCAGATGCCCCCGTGAATGACTTGAAATAAAGAGATGGCTGCGGGTACAGTGAAAGGCACTCTATATAACCAGTGTCAGGAGGCGTTCTATGTTATTCCCTGCTCATACCCGTTCCCTTTTTGCCCTTCTCTGTCTGACTCTCCCGCTGACAGCCCCCTTCCCGGCAGTTGCCGCCGAATTCTCCATTGATGCGGATTATCCGGGTGGCAATATCCTGATTAAGAAGATCGAGGGCGATCAGGTTCTGTTGGCACCGGATCTTCGGGACACAGCCGGGTGGTGGTTTTACTGGAATTTCAGGGTAACAGGTGCTGCCGGCAGAACAGTGACTTTTCAGTTTGACGGGCAAAGCCCCATTGGCGTAAGAGGGCCCGCTATCAGTCAGGACGGCGGCACAACCTGGGCCTGGATGGGTGCGGAATGTGTGACAAAAAACAGTTTCGACTATACTTTTTCTGCCGATGCCTGTGAAGTTCGTTTTGCATTCACCATTCCATACCTGCAGAGCGATCTGGACGCTTTTTTGAAAAAGCATGAAAAATCCAGTTTTCTCTCCGTTACCACCTTATGCGCTACAGGAAAAAACCGAAGCGTTGAAAAACTCCATATCGGCAACCTTGAGGGCGATCCACGCTTTCGTGTGCTGATTACAGCAAGGCACCATGCCTGTGAAGCCATGGCTAATTTTGTACTGGAAGGGCTGATGGATGCCATACTGGCCGATACGGAAGACGGCTGCTGGTTCGGCCGTAACGTGGAATTAACGGTTATTCCCTTCATGGATAAAGATGGCGTGGAAGACGGCGATCAGGGGAAAAATCGGACACCCCGCGACCACAACAGAGATTATATAGGCGTGAGCGTGCACAAAGAAACCGAAGCACTGCGCACCTTTGTGCCCAATTGGGCAAATGGAAAACTCAGGGTTGCTCTGGATCTGCACTGTCCGCACATTCGGGGCAGGCACAATGAAGATATCTACATTGTCGGCAGCCGTCACGAGGAAATGTGGGTGGAAGAGCAGCGTTTCGGCAGCCTGCTTGAGGAGGCGAACCGCGACGGGCTTCTGCCCTACAGCTGCAGCAACAATCTGCCTCACGGGAAAAGCTGGAATGTTTCACGCTCCTACTCGGCGGGACTCTCCTTTGACGGATGGGCTTCAGGACTCGACGGAATTCAGCTCGCAACAGCCTTTGAGATTCCCTACGCCAATGCGGGCGGTACTGCTGTAACGCCAGAAAACTCCCGGAATTTCGGCAGCTCCCTGGCGAAGGCACTGCGCGCCTATCTCCAGGAAAAGGAAAAAGTAGAGAGAAGAACCTCCGAATATCCTGTTTTCTCCGGCGGTGTATTCCCGTCTCTCACGGTAATGGCACAGGGCAAAGGCAGCACCTCTGAAGCAGGCATCGGCGCCCTGATTCCCTGGGGCAACAGGTTGTGGGCAGTGGGCTATGTCGCCCATATTAACGGGCAGGGGCTGGGCCTTTATGAAATCCGGGAAAACATGACCATGGAACGCCATCCTGCATCCATAACAGGCACCTACGCCAACCGGATGGCGCATTGGCCGAGCGGACAGGCATTTATCGGCCCCTATGCCATCGATGCTGACGGGCAGGTACGCACCATCGAAGCCTTTCGGGAAATCCGGCTTGCGGCAACCTGTGCGCATCTGACAGATCCCAGAAACAAGGTTTACTTTCTCGGGATGGAAGGCGGTTTCTGGGAAGTTGACGTAAAAAGTCTGGAGGCAGTCTTTCTTTTTGATCTGAAAAAAGAATTGGGACTTCAGGATGTGCTGGTGCATTTTAAAAGCGCCCATACCGCTCAGGGCAGGGTTGTTGTGGCTAATAACAATTACGATGAGCAGGAGTACCTGGGCCTGCGTCAGGCGGGGCGTCTGGCAGAATGGGATGGCTCGTCCTGGAATATTGTCGAGAGAAATCCTTTTGTAGAAGTTGCTGGCACTTTTGGCAACGACAGTTACGGCGGCGACACACTTTACGCACTGGGCTGGACTGATTCCTCCTTGGTACTTCGTGTGCTGGTTAAAGGTGAATGGCGCCGCTACCTGCTCCCCAAATCGAGTCAGTGCTGGGATCATGCCTGGAATACGGAATGGATGCGCATCCGCCACGCCAGCACCGAACGGCTTATGATGGATGCCCATGGCACCTTTTTTGAGCTCCCTCCATTCGCCTACGGCGGAGAAATCTGGGGGATCCGTCCCGTCTGCACCCATCTGCGGGTCGTTCCTGATTACTGCCACTGGCGTGGATTCTTTGTGATGGCATCAGATCAGATTGATCATGACCAGGGGCAGCCCCAATCAGGGCTCTGGTTCGGCAATATTGATGACCTCTGGTCAATGGGCAAGCCTTCGGGCTGGGGTGGCCCGTGGCGGAATACGGCGCTGCAGGCGGGAGACTGCTCAGACCCCTACCTGATGACCGGCTATGATGCCAAGGGTTTGCATCTCCACTGCCAGGCAGATGAGCCGGTCCGGATCGATGTGGAAGTGGATTTTCTGGGTAACCGGCAATGGGTACCATATCACTCTTTTGAACTGACTCCCGGGCAGACATACCGGCATCACGAGTTTCCCGCCGGCTTTTCCGCCCACTGGGTACGCCTCCGTGTGAATCAGCCCTGCACCGCTACGGCGCAGTTCTTTTACAATTAAAAATCCGTCAACAAGCAGCAGGAAACAAAACACCTGCCCTTTTTGTTGCATTGATTTAATGCTATTTTCCGTAGATAATAGCAAAATAACCGATAAATATAATTTCAATAGAGGATAAATATTCAGGGTTTACTTTCAGCCGACCCGGGTGGTTTTCCGCCTGCTCCCTCCTGATACGGCTGTAATGGTGTTCCTTGCAGTCTTCGCAGGATTTTCCCCCAACCTTCAAATCCGGAAAGGGATTACTATGAAAAGTACGCGTGTTTTAATTGGTCTTCTGACACTGGCACTGTGCATGGCCATGGCTTTTCATGCCACTGCACAGGAAAAGAAATTTAAAACGGAAAATATTATTTTTGTTATGACCGACGGTCTGCGCTGGCAGGAAGTCTTTCAGGGTGCTGAAGAGTCCCTGCTGCCGGAAGCAAAATCAGGCATCCATCCCAGTCGCGCCGCCTACTGGCGGGACACACCGGAAGAACGCCGGGAGATCCTGATGCCCTTCACCTGGAAAGTCATGGCAAAAGAAGGGCAAATTTTCGGTAACCAGAATAAAGGCAGCGTCTCTCAGGTATCCAACGGCTACAACTTCTCTTATCCCGGTTTCAGCGAGGTGGCCTGCGGTTATGGCTTCCGTGATGTTGACAGCAACAACAAAATTTACAATCCTCATCTCAATGTTTTTGAATTCCTTAACAATATGCCTGCCTACAAAGACAAGGTCGGATGTTTCGGGGCCTGGGAACTCTTCCCCTGGATTCTCAACCGCGAACGCAGCGGCATGCTGGTCAATGCAGGCTATGAGCCGCTGGATACAGGAAAGTCCTTTCCCGAATATGAACTGCTCAACAGGATGAAAAAAGAAACAACACATTACTGGGGCGGCGAGCCTTTCGATTCCATTACTTTTGAAACCGCTTACGCCTATTTTAAACGTGAGCAGCCGCGGGTTCTTTTTCTGGCACTGGGCGAAACAGACGAATGGCCTCATGGCGGACGCTATGACCTCTACCTTGATGCAGCAAGACAGGCCGACAATGCTGTGCGATACCTTTGGGAAACAGCCCAGTCACTGGATCAGTACCGCGACAAAACCACGCTGATTTTCACCACAGATCACGGCCGCGGCTATGCACCTCTGGAATGGAAGAGTCACGGTGAAGATGTTGCAAACTCGGAAAATACCTGGATGGCTTTCCTGGGACCCGATACGGAACCTCTGGGCGAACGCGAAAAGGTGGAACGCGTCACTGCCAGCCAGCTCGCTGCCACGATGGCGGCTTTTCTAGGTGAAGATTTTCGGGCGGCTGCCCCTGAAGCGGGCAAGCCCATTGATGACGTGCTGGGCAGCACAAACAACTAAGGTACAAAAGAAAGATATCGAATGACACACAAGAAATACACCAGAATTATTTTTGCTCTTCTTTTCACCATGATCTGGACAGCGGCAGCCTCAGCGGTGCCCCTCGCCAGCCATGTTTTTATTATCAGCTATGATGGGGGCGCTCCGTATGTCATGAAAGACTGCGACATGCCGGTTCTGAAAGGCATGCTGGATCAGGGCGCCTGCACCTGGGAGGCACAAACTATTTTTCCCAGTGTCACCCTCATTGCACACACTTCCATGATGACCGGCATGGGCCCGGCAAAGCACAAGGTAACCTGGAACGGCGATGAGCCGGACAAAAAACTGGAAGTGACGACCTGCTTTGCGGAGGCAAGAAAAAAAGGACTCCATACAGCCTTCTTTCCGGGAAAAGACAAACTTCTCCTGATCGCAATTCCTGATTCGATGGATCACGCTGAATGCCCCGGCTATGAATCAGACAAAGTGGCTGCCGCTGCTGCCGAATACATTGTCGCAAACAAACCCAACCTGACTTTTGTGCATTTCGCTGAGACGGACGGACTCGGGCACAAGCGCGGGTGGGGATCTGATGAACAGAAAGCAGGATTTGCCAATGCCGACAAAGCTCTGGGCGTCCTGAAAGAAGCCGTGGAAAAAGCCGGTATCGCTGATGACAGTGTGTTCATCATCACGGCAGATCATGGCGGTCACAAAAATACGCACGGAAGCAATAAACCCGAAGACATGACTATTCCCTGGATTCTGTGGGGTAAAAATGTCAAGCCAGGCCACACCATCTCTGAAGACGTGACCGTTTATGACACGGCCGCCACGGCATTATGGCTTCTGGATGTGGAAATTCCGGAATCCTGGGACGGGAAAGCCATCACCAATGCTTTTAATACGCCAGAATAATCAGGCGACGACAGCAGGTAGAAAATATCGGACTGCCCACCTGACGTAACAGCGACTGATCACCCGAAAAAACACCTCCCGCCCGGGCTGAAGTTCTCCCCCCATGAACACAGCCCGGGCTTTTCTTTTCCGTGTCGGACACCTTTAAGAAAAGACAAGGCTTTTACGCTTGGTGCTCTCCAGGACAATGTGCTATCATTCCCTAAGGAACATAGTACTCGCTCAGTCGAGAGTCTCTCGAACCATTCTAAAGCAGAAGGTATAACGCAGATGGCAAATGAAGAAAAAGGCTTATGGGGTTTTCTCAGTTATCCCTGGATGTGGATCATGATGATGGTTGTGGAAATTGTGCTGATGCCGGTTAACTGGTTCTGCTATGCCGTTAATCTTCCGCCCGTTAACATAGAAACTCCTTTTATTTACTGAGCGCACGGGCAAAATGCCCGTTATTTCCTCCTCTACCCCTGGAGGGAGGATAATCTTTTTTTTGCAGAGCCTCGGAATTTCTTGTATTTAGTATTTCATTTTCCTGCGCATCACCCACATTCCTTCCTTTTCACGATCTGAAACTATTTCAGTATCTGAACAGTCTTTAATTTCAGAAGCAACCTGTACTGCAGTAACATGCAAAAGGAGTACCCATGCCTTCTGAAATTAAAACAGGAAAACTTTCTGCTCTGCTGATCCTTTTTTTATTGCTGGGAACAGGATTCCTGTCCTGGTGGATGGCGCAGGCGCCTGCCCCTCTGAATGCGCAGGCTCCAAAGGAAGATTTTTCGGCAGAGCGTGCTTTAGAACATATTAAAATCATGGCTAAAGAACCCCACCCTGCCAGCTCTCACGCCAATGATCGGGTTTTTGAGTACCTTCTGGATCAGGCTGCTGCTCTGGGCCTGGAAATCGAAGTGATTGATACACCCTTCATTCACGAAGGACGGAATTCTGCTGAGTGGGGGCGTGCGATCCTCGGGCGTATACGCGGCACAGACTCTACCAAAGCCTTTGCCATGGACGCGCATTTTGACTCAGTGCCTTACGGTTCCGGTGCTGCCGATGATCTTTCAGGCATTGCGACCATGCTGGAAACGGCGCGCGCATTGCAGGCCCGCGCTCCCCTTAAAAACGATTTGATCTTTGTTTTTGCCGATCAGGAAGAAGTGGGTGCCAATGGTGCCAAGGCATTCAGGCGCCACCCCTGGTTTAATGACGTAGGTGTCATGCTGGGTTTGGAAACCAGAGGTGTCTGCGGTCCTGCTCTCATGTTTGAAACCTCTCAGAACAACGGCAAACTCATCCGTGAGCTGAAAAAATCCGGCGTCTCTGCCCGCGCCAATTCCATTATGTTCAGCGTCTACGACCGGCTTCCATTCGGAAGCGATTTCGGCCAGTACAAGCGTGCTGTACCGGGGTATAACGTTGCCTACATCGACGGATTCGGTTACTACCACACCCGTCTGGACAACCCGGAAAAAATCTCTCTTGCCAGCCTGCAGCACCATGGAGATTATGCACTGGGGCTGGCACTGCATCTTGGCAATATGGATCTCAATGATTTTTATGAGCCCAATGCCACTTTTTTCAATCCACTGGGCTCCTATATGATTGTGTATCCCCAGTCCTGGGACAACGCCTTTACTTTTGCAGCACTGGTGCTGCTTGTTATTGCGCTGGTGATAAATCTTAAAAAGGGCGGAATTCGAATCTTTCGATTTCTGGCCGCCCTGCTGGTGACAGTCTTAACCTTCATCCTGGCCGCCCTGCCCGGACTTTTATCGCTGATCGCTTTTGTGGTCTACCGCGAAGCAAGTCTGTATCAGAACACGCTCTACTGTCTGGGTATTATTGTCGCCGGGATGGGAATTATTCTGCTTATTTACGGACTTACAACCAAACTCCTGCGCGCCACCGAGCTTCTGGGAGCGGTACTCTGTTTTTGGGCGCTTCTTCTCTATCCTGCCCATAGCTGGCTTGCAGGGGGCGCCCACATTGTTATCTGGCCGATGATTTTCGGATCCGTCCTGCTTCTGGTGCTGGGACTCTTATATCGGGAGGGCAAGGACTTGCAGCCCGGTACTGTTCTTCTCCTGACTCTTCCTTTATTGCCCGTTTTGGCATTCCTGGTACCGCTTCTGCAGATGCTTTCCTTTACCTTGACTCCTATGGGTGCAGTGTTGATCAATCTTTTCCTGGTAATCATTGCCGGGCTTTTCGCCACACAAATTCAATTACTGGTTAAAAAACGCTTCCTCCTCGCCGGTGGCACCGTTTTTCTTGCAGGACTGCTTTTCTTTGGGTGGGGGCTTGCAGCCAACAGACCCGGTCCGGACAATTCCCGCCTGAATTCCCTCGCCTATGCCGTGAATTTTGACAGCGGCGAAGCGTGGTGGCTCAGCGCCGACCGGACTACCCGCGAGTGGTTCAAAGATATTGTAGGACGTGAGCTTCCCAAAGGGCTTTTTGAAAATGAAAGCCCCCTCGATGAATGGACATCCCAGTTCTTTCCGACAACAGACCGGGCGCCGGCACCGGAGTTCCGTAGGGGAGATATGCGCCCGTATCTGAAGGCAAAAGCACCCGATCCCAATTTTGAGCCCTTCACCATGGAGGTTCTTGAAGACCGTCGGGAAGCAGGCAAAAGCCGGGTCACCATGCATATAGCGTCACCGCGTCTTGCCGGAGAAATCGCCCTTAAAAAAGTGTCAGCAGGTGCCGTATACAGTGCGGCATTGGACGGCGAGCCGATCGCAGGTAAAGATGAATCCTGGTCTTTCCATATGAATTTCCTGCCCGCCCGCGGTGCCACGCTAACATTGGAAGTGGACGCAGACGATGCACTTCGCTTCTTCGCCCGGGAAGAGTCCTGGGTTCTGCCTGTGTTTGAACAATACAAACCGCGCACCGCGTCTATGGCTGCCGAGCCCAACCGTGTTATCGACTATTACAGCCGGCTTCACAGCGAACACTGCTATTCGCTGGCGACTGTCGTTCCGAAAGCATTACCCCCGGAAATCGCTCCCGAAGGCGCATCCGCCGATGAGACTGGCACGGAAGAGGGTGTGTCTGCTGAAACACCTGATGCCGGAGGCGGCGGCGAGGTGGAAAGCCTGAGCGAAACGGAAGATGAAACGCCCGACTCAGAACAGACTGAATCAGCGGCAACATGATCTTTTCAGACATCCATGCCTTGCGCTGTTTACGGCTTCTTTTCTGAAGCAAAAAAGCGGGGTGCGTACCATAGCGTCCGGACGTGTCTCCGCTTTAGCCTTTTTTACGCCCGACCTGCTACAATCATGATAAGAAGATTCGGGGTCTTTTCACCTGCACAGCCCCGGCAATTCGATCTGTTTCTCTGAAAAAACATTCGGGTCGTTTTTATCATGATATCGTCTAATACTCAGGAAAAACCTGTACGCACAGCCGCCCTTGCTGCCGAACCGCGCAATCTATACCTGATCAGCCTGCTTCTGGTAGGTGTCATCACATTCTTTTTTTATTTCAGCATGACCGGCGTCCCGCTGCAGGGCGGAGATCTGGAGCTGCTCGTACTCCCCCGGTATCTGCACAAGCCGATCAGCAGTGCCGCACTCCAGCAGGAGCTGCCCAATGCGCCTGCCGCAAGAGCCGTATTAACTTTTTTGTGGTCTCTCTCAGATGGATCCGCGAAGAACCTTCGTCTCTTTTGCCTCGTGCTTCATGTACTGTCCGCGCTTTATTTCTTCGGAATTGTACGACGCTGGACAGGAAAACCAACATCTGTTATCCCGCCTTTACTGGGTGGCTTTCTTTTCTGCGTGCTTCCGACTGTGCCGCCGCTGCTGGCAGGTGCCTCCGGTCTGTCGCAGCTTCTGGGCACTTTCTTTGCCCTCATTTGTGCCAATTCCTACCTTGCCGTTACGGAAGATCCGGACCGTCGCAGACCGCTGCACCTTTTCGCAACACTCGCTTTCGCTCTGTTGGCGGCAGGATCCTATTACGGGCTCATCGCCCTGCCTCTTGTTCTTCTGCTGCTTGATGCGACACGGCTTGAAAAGCACCGTGAAACAAGAATGTCACCCGACTGGATCATGCTCTTCTCCGTCACAGGCGTCCTGGCGGCCCTCGGAATAGTTGTCTGCTTTTCAGACTCATTTTCTTTCCGACGTTTATATATCCCCTATCATCTGCTGTTCATGGTATGCATCCTTTTTCTGATAAGGACGCTTCTTCTCTTCCGGAGTAAAATTTTAAAAAACATACTGCTTGTTTTACTGAACCTTCTGCTCATTGCAAGTGCTGTCATTTCCTTTCAGCAGACTATGGCATTTTGGGAACCCTTGAGCCGTATCGAAAAAACGGATGCTCCCGATAAAATCATGCGCGGTGCTTTGCAGTGTATTGCACTTGCAGAAAAAGAGGATATTCCGGCTGAGCGAATCGATCAATTGCGCCAGGCAGCGACACTCTGGAAAACATCGCCGCCCGACTTGAGCGGTGAGGGCATATATAAGCTTGCCTTTGCGCGAGTTCTGGAAGAAACGAATGCTCCTGACGAAGCTCTTGCACACTATGCCGAACTGCGGGAGCACTTTTCTTTCACTGAAAACGGGCTGGAAGGTGCAGCCGGAATGGCAAGACTTCAGGAGCCAGGAGAAAATGCCTCTTTTATTCTGGAGCTGCTGGAAAGTATTTCAAGACACAGGGACCTTTCGCAGGCGGAGGAACTGCAATCGGCCCTGACCCATATGCGCCTCGGTGATGCCCGAAATGCCGCCCTTCATTTTTCACGGCTGTCCGGGCTGCATCCTCAATCTCCTGAAGGACAACTGCGCGAACAGAGTCTGAAGATCCGCAGTACCATTGACGCCCTGGCAGAAGAGTCCCAAAAGAAAATCGAGGCTGATGCCAAATCCATGGAAGGGTTTGTCAGCCTTGCAGAAAGCCACTTGCTTGCCGGAAATCATCTTCAGGCTTTTTACTGGCTGGAATTTGCCCTCAGACGGGATTCCTCTGTCCCGAAAGCCTGGGAATTGCTGGGCGTTCTCAGTGCAATGAAAGGCGCCGAAAAGAATTTTGTTGAGAAATGGGGCGCCTTAAAAGCAGCCGATGACAAGGCCTGGATTGATCTTGCCCATAAATCTGCTTTCTCTCAGGCCTGGGATGCTGCCTTTGTCTATTTGAATCAGCCCGGAAAGTCACCCGATTTTTCTGCTGAAGAATTAATGGCTGTTTTTTCTTTGGAGCAGAAACGGCTTGATCAGGCCGAAAGCTGGTTTTTAAAAGCGGCGGAGCTGATGCCTGATTCATTTCGCCCCAGACTGTTTCTCGCAGATCTGGCTCTCGTGCGGCAGGACAAAGAAAAAGCAGAAGAATGGCTTAAGGCTGCCCGGGATCTTCAGGCGCCGCAAGCCGAACTTGATCGGCGGGAAACCGTTCTGAAGACGGGGCTGCCCGCGCCAAATGCGGTGCCTGATTCCGGGGTGCCTGTTCCGGCGCTGCCTGCGTCGCCTAACACCGGTGCAAGTCCCGGGGTACCTATGCGTACACTGATAGAGTGAAGCCGGATCGGGGCAAAGGATCAAAAGAGATGGAGTACTTTCTGACAGACACAGGCTTTCATATAGAAGCGGAAAACTGGCTGGAAGTGCTGTTCAAACTTCTCGCATCCCTCTTCCTCGCATCCGTCATAGGTATCGAAAGGCAGCGTAAAGGGCGGAGTGCAGGTCTGCGTACTCATGTGCTGGTAGCGCTTGGATCCACGCTCCTGATGCTCGTGAGCGCATACATGTATGAAACTTTCGGAGCAGCCGCACAGCCCTTTGACCAGGCACGGATTGCGGCGGGAATTATGACCGGCATCGGTTTCCTCGGAGCAGGAACCATTATCACATCCGGGCATGATAAACTGGGGCTCACAACGGCCGCAACGGTGTGGTTCACTGCAGCGCTGGGCATTGCTGTGGGGGCGGGATACCTCATCACAGCCTGCCTTGCCACCGCTTTCGTTCTGGCTGTTGTCATAGGCTTCGCAGCGCTCTCCCCTCTGCTTCCTCAGTACGGATCCTTTCTGCTGAGCATGCAGCTTCCCGCTTCGGAAGGAGATATCTCCCGAATTCTCCGACATATCGAAGAGGCAGGCAGGTTTGAAGTGCATACTACAGCCATACAAAGCCTGGAGGAAGGACACAGGCTTCAGTATACCTTCCATATCCACAGTCGATCCGACAAGGATTTCTTTCGTCTCACAGAAATGCTGCACCGCCATTACAGCCAGGCTGCTAACGTCAGTCTTGAGCGCATCCAGCTGTAAAATCGCAGCCTGATCAGAACCCTCTTTTTTTCACGGGGAGCCGTCGGAAAAAAGGCTGTACCTGAACAAAAAGAACCTCCGGCAACAGTGTCATCTGCTGCCGGAGGCAGTTTCATTTTGCAGGGTACAACCTGCCCTGAGTCCGGACTCAGGGAAGCAGCAACTGCATATTCATGTATTCAGGGATATCCCACCGGGCGCTTAAACTGCTGCTCGCAGTCTGAATAACAACTGTCAGCGGCTCGCCCTCATAGACAACATTGAGCGTATTGCGCTTTGAATCCGTCAAAGCATTGTTGTTCGTTACATTTAACAGCACTTCCGAGGTGAAGGTGCTGATGGTGGAATTAAGCAGGAAACTCAAGGTCTCATAGGGATCCTGCGAGGTGCCGAAAACCAGGCCAGGCACGGGGTACCTCATCTGATCCAGCGTCATATCAAAACGCGTGATACCCGGTGCTGCCGGTACATAAGCAGAACGATACTCATTGCGCCCGTCAGAAAATACCAGCGCCGTACCGCGGGAAAGACCGGTGCGCGCTGTCGCAACGGCTTCCCTCAAGTTAAGGGAATCATAGAGTGCTTCACGCAGCAGCGGCATACCCGTAGACAAGTCGGCATCGCTGGTAAGATTGGGGATATCAACACCTGAAATGCCGCCCAGATTAATGCCTGTACGCCCGAAGGTCAGCCCTGCATAGGTAAACACTGTATGCGGAATGCCCTGATCCGGAATGTACATGACAGCACACTGGTAAGGCGCTATCTTCAATCCCATAGACTCATTCACCGTGGCGCTGTGCATCGAATGAATCCTCGGCGCCTGGTCTTTAATCAGATTGCCGTATGCCGCCGTCGAATAAATACCGGAAGCGCTGGACGCATGGATTATGGCGGCATGTGCCATATTGAGCATGTCTTTGGTCACGGTCACTTTACGCGCCCGTGCTATGCCGCGTATCTCTTCCTGCAGTCGGTTATCCAGAACATTTCCTTCAAGCTCTTCCCAGATATCCAGCAGCACTTCCTGAGAAAGTCCGGATGCCGCGATGATTGCAGGAACAGCATCGTTGATCTGATCGCCAAGCACTTCTCCGTAATAGCGCCCCATTTCATAAGGCGTGCCATACACCACAGCGACAGGAAGTTTAGTTTCGCTGAAGGGTACTGCATCGGGCCGCTCGGTATTGGCGAGATACCCTGTAAATTCAGGATAAACAATTTCGCCGTTCACAATAGGAAGCGTCCGGACACCGGTTGTGAACACCAGATTGGGAACAGGAATACCCGGAATTGCCAGCGTGCTTGTGTTCGCATATTCCAGCTGAATAAAGAAGGCGGTGTAATGCCCGGCCTTAGGTGCGGGCGGCAGTGCACGATACACTGTGCTGCCGGAAGTTGGCGACAGCGTGGTATAAGTCCACTCAACGCCCTGTTCTTTCATGACTTCATTCCTGAAGTCCCTCTTATCAGAGGTTGCCTGACACAGACGCACCCGGACAGGCAGCCGTTGAGGAGATACCCGGACGACAATAGCCCCGTCCTGCTCGAAACTTTCGGTAAATCCCGGAAGTGCTTCTCTTTGGGTCACACTGAGATACCAGGCGAAAAATTTACCCAGGGGATTTTCGGGATCAGAAATGTCCACCCCGTCGATGCCGCCAAGATCATGACCTGCATTCGGAATGTAGCAAAGATGTTTATCCCCTTTAAGGTCATTGAAATAGAACTGTGTCGAGTCAGGAACAAAGAACTGATCGCCGGTGCCGTTCATCATAAATTTCGGCATCGGATAGCTGCCTTTAAGCGCATACTCATAGGGATCAATCCGGTTCAGAAGCGACTGCGCCTCTTTCGAAATCGTTCCGTCTTGCTCATTGGGAAGCAGCTGATCAAACACACCTTCCTGCGCATAGGGATAAATGGCAGGTGCCCAGTAGCCATACGACTTGCGGTGGTGTGCCAGATGCTCATCCATATTCAGCACGTTAATCACAATGGGGGCGATCGCTTTAATACGGGAGTCGGCAGCACCGGTCAGCCAGGTTGTCCAGCCCCGTTTTGATGCGCCGGCAACGACAAAACCGTCCAGTGTAATGCCATTTTTGGCGAGGACATCTTCAGCCGTATCCATGCCCTTCACCGCTGATTTAACCATGGGGAAAAGAGCGGGCCACTGGAAATTCGGCTTACCCTCTGTTTCCCGATATGCCTTCAAATACTCATCGTAAGAGTAGGCGATAATATCGTCCTCGGTACGGCGGCGCAGGATGATATCTTCTCCGCTGTAATTATCCTGCCGCCCGGCGGGGATCACTTCATCCAGAAAAACAATGGGCTGGCAGGGGATATTGCGAATATGAACGATGGTGGTACCGGACAGCACAGACATCCGCGCAAAAGCAGGCTCCACTTTCGCCGGAGAGGTGCGACTGCCGCCATCAATGAACAACATGGCTGTTTTCGTCAGTTTAACAGCAGGCTCGAAAATGGTCATGGGATGGAACCATTCAACATAATCCGGATGGACACTGTTATCGGGGTTCCACCGCTGGGAGGTCATTTTATCAATGAGATAGACGGTACCTGCTGTCCTTCCGTCAACCCGGAGCGGCTCTACCCGCGGCGTGGAATATGTATAGGCGCCATCATTAAGGGCAACATAGTGTTCGAGATCAAGGAGGCCGTTGTCCTCTTCGTCCTCGCCCTCGCCTGTGTCTATTGTATCAACTATGGAAATATACCCTTCCCGGGTGAATGTGTCGGTCAATCCATCCGGATCGCCGCCCGTCACAGTAAGCGTGACAGTATACAGTCCTTTTTTCGTATAGACATGGGTCGGATGCTGCACCGTGCTGGTGTTACCGTCGCCGAAATCCCACGCCCACGCCACATTGCCGTCATGACCGGGAACAGACCGATCTGTGAAGCGGATTGGAGCATCCACTTTCTGCTTGGTGGGCGCAGCGGTAAAATTTGCCTTGGGAGCACGGTAAGTGAGCGTTAGCGTCTTTTCCTTTGAGCTGTATCCCTTTTCTGTCTGCACGCTCAGCGTTACTTTAAACTCGCCCTTGCCGTTGTACCGGTGCACAGGAGATGCTTCATTGCTGATCGTACCATCGCCGAAATTCCAGCTGCGGTCGGTAATGGTGCCTGTCCCCGGGTGGGAACGATCATAAAAACGAATCTCCTCTTTTACGTAGAGTGCCCCTGCATCGGATTCAAAACTGAAATCCGCAACCGGACCGCTGCCGGAACGGACGATCACAAAGTTTTCTTTAACCGATTCAAGCAAACCATGGCTGGTTTTCAGCTGCAGCGTTACCGTAAAGACGCCTGTTTTCGCATAGCGATGAACGGCTGTTTTTTCTTTGGAAAAATTAGTTTCCGTGCCATCGCCAAAGATCCATTTCCGGCCTGTGACTGTAATGTTGTCCAGCGAAGAACGGTCTGTAAAAATAACTTCTTCCCCAAGACCCGGCGCCTTGGTGGAGACATCAAAATCAACATGTGCCGCCGGGTTTTCAACACGGATCAATGCCGACTGCAATACCGTGCGTTTTATGTTTTCACTGGTCTGGATGGTCAGACGAACATCATAAACGCCCGGCCGTTCGTAAACATGCACCGGATTGATTGCCGTTGACTCGTTGCCGTCTCCAAACTCCCATTTCCAGGAAACAAGCCTTCCGGCTTTCTCGGACACCTGACTTGCGTCGATGAACTCAACCGCTTTTCCCAGCGCCACCTGGCTCTGCCGGACATAAAAATCAGCCTGGGCAATCTCTTCCGCAACCACCTCCACTGTCTTGGGGGACGCCGGATTTGCGTGAAGACGAAGGGTGCCCGTATTCAAACCCATCGCAAGCTTATCCCGATCAATACGCACCCTGATCTGCAGATCGTGATAAGGCCCCTGACTGATGCAGCCGTCTTTGAAATCCAGACAATTCTGCGGAATAATCCAGGGCTGATCGGCAGAAACTTCCAAAGGCTCCGTACGGGTGCCTGTGTGGTTCACATGCACAGCCAGTCCGTCTTCCGTGCGGTCATGTCCGAAATCAAGCGTATCTTTGGAAAGCACCAGTTCCACGCCCACTTGCGGCGGACAGCCGGGCAGTATCAACGCCATAAGGAACAAACCGGCGATCATGCCGGCAACTGTACGCCTGTTCTTCATAAAATGCACTCCTTGCGTCTTCCGACGAAGCATTTAAAAGATAATCCCCGGGCGGATTAAAAACAAAATTCACAGCTATTATAATGCCATTTTCCGCCCTCTTTGTCAAGAATTTATTCTTGCCAAAAAAGAGCAATATTGCGAAAAAAACAAAACAGATTACTGAAAACTTACCGGACCAGCCCTGCTTCCACTTCTGCCCGGCGGGCTTTTCCGGCAAGCAACTCAACAAGATAAAGCGCAAACTCCATTGCAGTACCCGGTCCGCGGGAAGTGATGATATTTCCATCCGCTTCCAGCACGGTACCTGTGTAACAGGCATTTTCAGACAGAGCGACATCCAGCACACCCGGATAGGCGGTATAAAGCTTTCCGGACAGGAGCCGTTCCTGATCCAGAATAAGCGGTGCCGCACAAATAGCGGCGACAGGCATGCCTTCCAAAGCACGTTTTTTTAGCCAGCCCGTAAAGAAGGGCGCATTCATGAGCGCCCGTGTACCACCCATACCGCCCGGCAGCACAACAACAGACACCTCTTCATTGAGAATCGCTTCTTCCAGAAGCTGATCCGCCTGCAGCACAACGCCGCGGCTCGCTGAAACAACGGTTTGATTCAATCCTGCGCTGATAACCTGAAGCCCGCCACGGCGCATAATATCAATGACTGTAACAGCCTCGAGTTCTTCGCAGCCGGGAGCAAGGGGTACCAGAACTACACTCATTCGACAATAACCTCTCAGGATTTTTAATTCCCGGTAAATCGGGCCGACGGCCTGCAGTGCACCTGCAATTATCGGACTCAGCCCTAGTTGTGCAACAGTTTCAATTTTTCCTGGTATTGTTGGATGCGGGCCTCAAAAAAAGTCAGCAATTTATCGTGGAGCGCCTTATTTGCGGCAGCAATCAAAGAGCGGTGATTACCCTCTGTCGTATCCGTCAGCAGAAGATCATCAAAAGACTGACCATAGGCATCTGTAACGATGCAGCCGGACTCCTGGGCGATCAGCAGCGCCGCTGCCATATCGTAAGGCGCGATGCCGATTACTTTTCCTTTGCCTGCAAAATGAAAGACCTTCCGCAATTCCTCAGGCATATCGCGATAGTATCGGTTGGCAAAATCTACACAGGCATCCATTTGATTGGTGAGAAGACGGGTCAGGCTGAAGGAGGTGCTGTTGCAGCTGAAAAACCCGCCTTTCAAACTGGAAAGATCGATGAGCCGCGCCGCTGTCGGAAAAATCAGTTCTGCCGGTCGGGCGGGAACAGTCATGGACCAGGTGAGCGCCTCAAGATCGGTATTTGCGGAAAGTTTCGGACGTTTCAGACTGCCATTCACATAATACTTGGCACCTTTACCCCGCTCAGCGACAAAGTAGCGGTCTGCTGTGAGTTCCATAACACAGGCACACTCAATATCGCCAATGGTCGGCCTTTCCAGCACCCGGGTGGAGGCGAGGGCAACGACGCATCCTTCAAAGCCATTTTTTGCCGCTCTGGTGCCGTCGATGGGATCGACAATAAGCAGGTGTTTAGGGGGTTTACTTGTAATGGTGGAATACCCGACGTCTTCCGAATAAAGGGACAGTGGCAGATTGGCTGACTGCAGGTAGGCATTCAGTGCTTTTTCCGCCACTCTGTCAATTTGAAAAGTTACATCGCCGCTTGGCGCATCACTGACAATTTCCCTGCCTTTCAGGGATTGAATCATCGGCAGCACCGCATTCTTAATCGCCTGTGCAACGCTGACCAAAAACTGGGTGTTCACTGTGGTGAATCGGGCTTTATCCGAAGTGACGGGGGCTTCGCTAACTTCGACGGCCTCGGCAGAAGTCGTTTTACCCGCTGCTTTAGGCGGTGTTTTCTTTGCGGCGGGGCTGCTCTTCGCGACTGCCTTGTCCGGAGCTGCGTCCTCTTTTGGTGTTTGCGCTGCAGCGACAGCAGGCGTTTTTGTTCGGGGCGCTTTCTTCTCAGGCGCAGGCTTTACCGCTGCCGCCGGCTTTTTTGCAGTTGCAGGCTTGTCGGCTGCTTTAACAGCAGAAGGTTTCGCTTGAATTACCTTCTTTACTTTTTTTTCTGCATCTGCCTTTTTTCCGGGCGTTTCCGCACCTGCTTTGGGCACTTTTGCCGCTTTCTTTTCAGGATGAGATTTTACCGCTGTTGCCTTCTTTTTTACGGGGGCTTCTTTCGCTCCGGAAGAAGCCTTTGCTGAAGTTTTTTTCTCTTCTTTTCGGGCGGTTTTTTCTTTAGGAACAGCCACTTGCTTTTCTTTTCTTCCTGAAGCCATAGAGGTTCCTTGCGTTGCTCGCAAACCTGAGAGCACGATGCGTTTTTACAGACCCCAGCATTCTATCGCATAGATCCCATCCGGTTTTTATGCCTGCCTTCCCGGCTATAGGGTGCCTGTTCTGATTTATCCACGCCGTCTGAAAAGGGCCAGTGCCAGCATGCTGACACCCAGCAGCAAATATTCACCCAGAAGGTTTTTGGGCATTTTCCGGGCACCGCAGCATCCTGTGCGCCCGAAGCAGCCTACGCAATCATCATCTTCTTCGCCTTCAACAGGGGACTCGCCTTCAATTTCACCTTCGACAACTTCAGGCGTCTCGCCTTCGGCATTCGCCTTCTCTTTTTCAACAGTGACCGTACGGACAGCCGTTGCCGTGTTGCCGGAAGCATCCGAAGCTCCATAGGTTATTGTGTAAACACCTATCTTTCCGGTGTCTACCTGACCATCTACGCGGAGATCGACCTGCCCGCTGCAGGAGTCATAGACCCTGGCACCACGCTCAAAATAGACACTGCCTTGCGTCAGCTTCAACGCTGACTCGCCATTAAGTTGAATAACGGGCGCTGTTGTATCCCGGACAATCACGGTACGCTGCCCGACCAGCAGTTCCGTACCGGCAGGAGTCGTGGCATAATAATTAACCCGCACCGTACCCGTAGTCTCACCGATGACTCCGAAGTAATCCACACTGCGGGAGTAGACGTTCAGCTTCTTCTCTTTGTAGCGGACTTCAACGCCGGGATCCGTAAAGTGCGATCCGCATTCCAATGCAATTTCCGCTTCGCCCAGCATCACGATTTCAACATCATCGGCAGTCAAATCAACAATATTCACTGTGCGAGTCACTGAAGCAGTGTTGCCCGATTTATCTTCGGCGGAATAGGTAATCGTGTAGCTGCCCGGCTTTGAAGTATCTATTGCTTTTGGCAGAGGCTCCTGCTTGATACTGTCGAGAACACCTTCGCATTCATCCACGGCGCTGCAGCCCAACTCCACATATTTTGTACCGCAAAGCAGTGTCACCACGGCGTCACCTTTAAGCGTCATCACAGGAGGATCGGTGTCCTGAATCCGGAAACGCATCAGGTACGGTGCATCAGGATCAATAAGAAATCCTTTTTCATTCAGAATATCGGCGAAGACTTTCTCGTTAAGCAAAGGCTGCGTCTGACGATCCAAATAGGAAACCAGAACCGCCACATAATCGCCAAGACGCCCTTTCAGCTGTTCCGGCACATATTCCAAAGGCTCTCCGGTTCGTTCCCGTTTGATACTGCCGTCATTCTGGAATTTCCAGACAAAACGGTCAACCCGGTCGGCAAAACAGTTATTGATCACACTGTTGTTCAGAAGAGTATTTATATCTTCCGTACAGCTAACGAGATAAAATCCGTCTTCGTCATCCATCGGCAGATCCGGAACAAGACGCGTTGCCGCTTGCGTGCGAACTATGCGCACAGATTCTTCAAAGCGCTTGGAAAGGACACCGGGACTGGCAAACACATTAACGCCGCCGTTGGAATGAAACACATTCGGCAAGCCGTCGGATGCAAGGGGTAAATTGGTATTGCCTTCAGCATCCGTGACAACATAGACAATGATATAAGAGCCCGGGTCTTTTTTGAAGAGGTCATTAGCGCCGTAGTCGACCGGTCTGCCCTTCTTATCACGAACCACGTCAGGCACCGCATCCGTCGCCAGATCACCCAACAGACGCCAGACGTATTTCTGCAGTTTCAGATCAGTCGCCGGACTGCAGCCATCGGTAAGCGTATATGCATCCTGTGTTGTCGTATCAAAGCACGGAATAAACCACTCGTTGTTCTGCAATGTTCCGAAAGTGTCCAGTATTACTCCAGGTCCCTGATTGTCTACCACTTCTACTTGCACTGTCAAAGCAAGCCCTCTTGCCGGATCGTCAGGAAAACTTCTGTACGTTACCGAGTAAATACCGACTTCCGGATTTTCCAGATCCAGTCCCCCTGTATCCGTGACATAAGCAGGTACATTCAGGACATTACAGCCCAGAAGATCAAATTTTCCCTGGGAAAGGGTAATCGACCTGCCACACTGAAACTTATTGGCTTCTAAATAGACCTGCGACGGTATCCAGGAGCTGCCGCCGCTTTCTTTGAAAGAAAGAATAGGCGGCACATAAACAATTATGGCGGGGCGTTCTTTGTTTGCCCGATTGTTACGGGGATCCCTTGCCTCATACCAGATACGTTCATAGACGGTATGCGCTTCGGCAATGCCGCTGGCAGCGAGCTTAAGCAGCTGTTTGGAAATCTCACCGGAACCGTACGCCTGCGTCTGCGATGAAATCACATAACCGTCATCGCATCCGTCTGTCGCATAGAAACCTTCATCGGGACGCAAAGGCCACCAGCGCTGTAATCCGTAGTCATCCACAATGACAGCACCTTCCGCCGATGGGTCAAGCTTGATGTACTCACACCAGTTAAGTGTCACCGCCGAATCTTCCGGGCTGCTCACCGGTGCTTGATTCTTGTCAAGAAGCGTGATGACCGGCATGGCATCATTCACCTGAATCGTCCGCTTTGCGATGTGATTGCCTGCTTTGTAGACAAGGTGGTAGGTGCCAGGCACGTTCCAGTTTACTACGCCACTTTTGCTGATCTTGTAAGACGCATCCCCTTCACAGGAGTCATAATAACGATCCAATTTCTCCAATTGTAAAATTGTGGGCCATATGGAATCGTCGCCGCAGTTCACGGAAAAATTAGGGTCGCCCGCCAGCGTCAGCCATCCGCCATACCGGGGGAGTACATCACGAACGGCAACTCCGATATTTCTGGAAGTGTCGGGAGCATAGTAATAGAGGCGATATCCTGCCAGATTGCGTTTGCTTCCCGGAGACTTGAGTTGATTAGGATTTAAGTCCGTATATTTCCCGTTCCAGAGATCCTCCTCCCAGACATAATTATCCTCAATATACACTTCCACCATGAAAACATATACTTCATCCAGCGGCACAGCAATATCGCAGGCATCAAAGACTTTCACTCCCGGGTCTTCCCAGGTTTTGTCGCTGCACCGCCACTCCATCGGGTTGGCGCCCCAATCAGGAATTTCGTAAACTACACCTCTCCCTATAGGGAAGAAATACCAGACCATTGCCATTCTCTGCGCCCATTCGGGCCAATTTGCAATGTCTGCCAGAGTAAGTTCAAACTCATCCGGTTTCGGATGTTCCTCTTCTCCCTCCTGATCGTCAAAAGGTCCGAACTGCTGTTTCAGCCAGATAAGCCATAGCGGCGGAACAGGCTTCTTATCCGGATCGAAGGGGACAGGGATCAGCCGGAGCGGCACTTCACCCGTCACATTGTCCAAATCTTTTTCGAGGGCAAAAATCGGGGGTATTGTGTCCACAATTATGACGCGCCGGCTTGCTGTTGCCGATGCGCCCGTACTATCCACCACCCTATAAACAATGTCGTACTCGGCATTGAGAATCGATGTGTCCAGGTTGTAAAGCCCATCAACAACTATATCGCGGGTTATATCCACTCCGTTACTATCTGTTGCAATCGCTCCCTGATCATCGTACGCAACACTGCATTCCCAGTAATGGGGATTGGGACCATTAATCTTAATTGTCGGCTTTGCCAGTGCGGGAAGGCTGCAGCATACTGTAAGCAGGACAAGAGAAAAAAGACCGCTCTTCCACCCGAACGCTTTCGCTGTCATAAGGGTTTTCCTTTATACGATATCAGGTATTGCGTTACAATTCCGCATCAAAAAACATTACTTCCCCGGGCTGATACAGCCCACCCGAAGGTATTCCAGTGCTGTCAAGGCACTTATAAATATACATAAGTGTAACAGTATTCTGCACATTTGTCAACTATCTGTCAACAATAAACCTCCTGGGAAACCCCCGTTTTTCCATGCATAAAAAAGAAATCCCCGATGGATTCCAGCCACCGGGGATTCATTCAATACCGGGCATAAATTACGAAATCTGTCAGGAGGCGGAAGTTGCCTCGTTGGTAAAAAGCCCCTCGAGTACTTCGAGCAGAACACTGACTTCGACGCCGTAGGCACCGCAAACCTGCTCAATTGTTTCGAAGGCGTTGATATGACAATGCGCACAGCCGCCTAAATGAAAAGCGGCAAACACTTCGGCGGCACGGGGGTGCAGCTTCATTGCATCGGCTACAGTCATATCTGCTGAAAAACGGGAAGTGTTATCTGACATAGCATGTCCTTTCTTGTTGTTGCAAGTATAACGGCAATTTTTCCGGGGTTATTCCCGCAGTTTTGTTATTTTACAGGCATCATCGGCGAATCACTGAAAATGTTCATCCGGCAGGGCGCCAGGCACGGAGCAGAACACCGGTACCCCGGCGTCCGCAGGCTATTGGCAGGGCAGAACAAATATTTGTCCGGGCGCAGAAATCAATATCCTTTTCCATAGAAATCGCCCTTAACCGGGCAGCATGGGGCGCGCTGTGAAAAAGACCGGATAGCCCTTCTTTGCTGATACGTTCCTGATACCGGCGGAACGCTTCCGCACCTTCGCCCAGAGAAAAAAACGCGCCGGGTGCCGGATGTTCGAGGCATAGGCCCGCCAGCCAAACGGCCGCTGTCCAGTCTTCCTGGGCATCAAACCCCGGATCGCCCGCCAGACCGGCAGGAATGATCACCGCCTCGGCTGCATCCGTCTGCTGGAGGAAAGATAGGAGTGCGGCACCGTTGACTGTGGTTGCCATCACTGCCGCAAAAGCACCGCTGGCACTGATCAGCCGGCTTACACCCGTTGTTGTAGTAAAAATTACAGACCGTCCTCCGGCACAGGCGGCTTCTTCCGGGCTGTTTCCGTAGTCAAATCCGGCAGGCGGGCGTCCGCCCCGTTCTCCAAACAATACCGCATCCGGCCAGTGACGCTTCATTTCCAGTGCTTCTTCCACCTCACGGACGGCACAAATCTTATCGGTCCCTTTTTCAAGCAGCAAAGCGGCAGTCGCACTTGCCCGCAAAGCGTCGACAATTACGGCTACCGCCTTACGCTCCACAGCAAAACGGCATCCCTCCTCTCCTTCTATCAGGTGAATACAGAGTGTCTTTGACATAATTTAGCGTCTCCTTCCAGGCACTTCGTCGCTTGCTTCGCCCTTCAGGCTCAGATGCCGCAAACGGATAGCGCAATCATAACTGCCGGGCACTTCCCAGCCCAGATTGAAAGACGTGAACTGAAGATCCTTCAACTCCGAGTGCGTCAGGTGCCCATGCTCCTTCGAAGCATCGAGCGCATCCTGCAGCAAGGGAAGCAGATCAGCACTGAGGGTATGCCATTTCCCCGGAAGAACCGGCTCCGAATAAAAACGATCGCCCGACAATGTGCAGATAAATTTACCTGTTGCGTCATTTTTGCCGATGTCCAACGCCTGATGCCCCGGCGAAATGCCAAAACGCACATCATACACGGGCAGCCCGAACCATATCATGTCTCTGAAATCAGCACTTTTCTTATTCAAGTTATGAACTGTAAAAAATACACCTACCTGTGCCGTATGAAGGGACGGGTCCTGAGCTGTGTCCCGCACCGGAATACACTGCTCAACAAAAAACTCCAGATGAAATGTGAGCGATTGCCAGTCAGAACAGGCAACAGCGCGCAAACGCTGCTCCACCAGCAAATGAGGCCAGGGCTCTCCAAAGCGCCGCAGCCGGTCAGGATATTCCGCACCGCCGTTCACACGAAGCGTCACGCCTTCGCCCGCCAACCCGCCTGGATGAAGCAGGACTGTTTTTCCGGCGTTTGACAGACTGCGGGTACCGTCCGGCAGTTTTTCTTCCTCCGCCGTGACCAGACTATAACGGGTCCCCCATTGGGCAAGCCGCCATCGGGGTCCTTTAAAGGAAGGATGGGTCACAAAAATTTGGGATACAGTGAGCGGCTTTTTCGTGGATGCCACAGCGGACAATTCAAAGCCGTGGCGGAGGAACGCGTCTTCAAAAAGTTCCTTTCCGTCCGATACGGAAGCGATAAAACAAAGGGACAATACCCAAATAATATGCTGATTCATTTCCGGATTCCTTGATTACTGATGAAGACCCGCCATTCGTTCCGGAATAGCGGGACTCATCAACCTGCCACCGGGGATGTCCGGTGCGGAGAGGCATCACTATACAGGAGAACTGAAAGCATGAACAAACGCACTGCCCGGACCATTTCTTTTTCCCGGTCCGTCCGCTGCAAAGTTTTCTGATGCCCTCCTTTTGCTGTACCATGCTCTCATCATTGCGGCACTATGGAGCAGGAATAAACGGTATGAACTTCGGTATTCTACAATTTTCTGAACAGTATGCCCCCCGATTATGGGGCGGAAGCAGACTTGCAGCCCTGGGCAAAATGCTGCCGGCAGATCAATGCATCGGCGAAGCGTGGCTGATTGCTGATCATCCGCAATGCGAAAGCCGGGTTATTTCAGGCGAACGAAAAGGCGACACGCTGCGCACGCTTATGGAAGAATGGGGCGACAGGCTGCTGGGCACTGCAGCACACCCGGCGGCAAACCACCGCTTCCCGCTGCTCCTGAAACTGATCGATGCCGGGGATATGCTTTCCGTGCAGGTGCATCCTGACGACGCGGCGGCAAAGGCACTCCACGAGCCTGACGGCGGCAAGACAGAAATGTGGCACATTCTGAATGCGGCACCGGACAGCCGGATAATCTCAGGCACCAGACACGGTGTCACCGCCGACAGCTTCCGCACCTCTCTACCTGAAGGCGGCTGCGGAAAACTGCTCCGCGAATTTCCTGTTTCTCCGGGTGATTCCATCTTTGTCCCCGCCGGGGCGGTACATGCCATAGGTGCCGGTATCCTGCTTGCGGAAATTCAGCAGAACAGCGATATCACCTACCGGCTTTACGACTGGGGTCGGGTCGATGTCCGGGGAATTCCCCGGGAGCTGCATGTGGACAAGGGGTTACAAGTTGCCCGTTTTGGCGAGGACACGAGCGGCCGGATGGCACCTCTCCGCTGTACCGGAGAAACCTGCGTAAGCGAATATCTCTGCGCCAGCCGCTTTTTTGCGGCACAACGGATTACCCTGTATCACAAAACACGTTTCACCATGACCGGAAGCTCTTTCAGAATCATTCTGGCGCTACAGCAGCAACTGGTTCTGGAAGACCAATTCGGCACCGCTTCGCTCCAGCCAGGAGAGGCAGCACTCGTTCCTGCCTGGCTTCCCTGGTGGGAAGCGTCGGGTACCGGCTCTTTTCTGTGTTTTTATGTGCCCGATGCGACGGCAGACATTATCGAGCCACTCCGGCGACATGGCTATAGCAACAGACAGATTCTCTCACTTGGCGAGGGCGACCCCGGCAGGATGTTGCAGTCCCTGCTTCAGTAAAATCTGATCGTGTCGTCTCATCGTCTTAATCCGCGTCAGGCGTAGCAGCGCATTTCATAGAGCCGCACGATATCACAGCCGTTGGTGGCAGTCACCTCCAGGCGCACCGCCTGTGCCTGGACCGGCGAGAACGCATGGCGGCGCAGTCGCTGATAATTCCCTTCAACCTGAACAAGCTCTTTCCATTCACCGCCCCCTGTTTCCCTGTAGAGCAGGCGGTAATCTCTGGAAGTTTCCGGTTGTGCCGAGCGCTTCTGAGGCGTGCGCACACTCTGCTCCCCGGACAGCGTCAGCTCACGACTGAAACCGGAGTCATGGGTCAGCTGTATCAGAGAAATGGTGTGAGGACTTTCCCAACCAAGTTCGATCCAGGCGGTTCCTGCCTGCAGTTCAGCGCCCCACCGGTTGTTCCACTCTTCGCCCATATCACGCACCAGACCGTTAATTATATTCTCCGGGCGGCTGCCTTCCACCGTATGAGAGGCACGGACATAGGAAGCACGGCGAGCCAAATCGGCAGCATCTTCATTGGCAAGCCCGGGAATGGTTTGGTCATCCCGAAGCAGCTGCTGCTGATACTGTTTCAGAAGCTCCTTGTCTTCATAAAGCGCCTGAGGCGTCATGTTCCGGGCGGCACAGAAGGCGGCGGCGGTGCCGATTGCCTGACCCTCAACCGCACAGGTACCCATAACCCGGGTAGAAGTAAAGGCAACGTGTGAAGCACTGATATTGCGTCCGGCCATAAAAAGATTCGCGATATTCACGGAATAAAGGGCGCGCAGCGGAATACCATAGACATTTTTGATATTCTGCGAATCGCTCGGAACCAGATCAACTGCATCAAAGCCGCCCGGCGGATGATCATCAAAAGGCCAGCCGCCTACAGCGACGGCATCTTCGAAAGAACCGTTCATTCCGAGCAGATCCTGTTCCGTAAGCACATGCGGCCCGACAAAACGACGGCTCGCACGTTTTCCCGGAATCATTCCTATCCAATCCATGCCCCAATTGGCACTGTCGGGATGGTCTCCTGAATTTTTGATGTAGTCCCAGACACCGAGCACAATGGACAGCAGTTCCTTGCGAATGGCTTCATTATTGCGGATGGCATCATCTTCACCGCCCCACTCAATCCACCAGTATCCATATTCCCAGGATCTGATTTTGCGCAAACGCAGCTGCTCCGCCTGCACTTTGCGCGCCCAGGGCGGTGGCGTAAAGGGAATGGGGTACCCGTAGTCTTTTGCCATGAAAAGAATGCTGCTGCCCAGCGTTTCTGTGCCTGCTGTTTTCGGAGCGCGGACTTCATTATATTTATCTTTGGATTCATGCCCTACTACATAGGCAGCACCTGCCTCCACTCCCAGTCTGCAGTCACCGGTACAGTCGGCAAAAAGAGGCGCTTCAATACGATAAAGCGTTTCGGTAAGATCGCTGCGCGCCCAGACTTCCCGGATACGATTGTCCGATACCACTGCGCGGAATACGGAGGTGTCCAGAAGCAATGTAATATTCGGCTCACTGACCACTTTGTCGTAAAGCAGCAGATCCCAAAGTTCAAAAGACCACTGAGGATTATGTTTCGCATCTTCCAGACGCAGCTCTTCCAGAATGCCGCTTTCCCGCCAGCCCAGTCTGCTCCGGTGACAGCTGGCACCGACTATGTGCATACGCACCTCGCTGCTGGCATTGCCGCCCAGGCGTGAGCGATTCTGCACAAGTACCACCCGTGCGCCCGTCCGTGCAGCAGAAAGGGCAGCACACACACCTGCCATTCCCCCTCCGGCAACAAGAAAATCGCAGTGCAAATCCACCTGCACCATGTTCGGCTCATGGGGAGGCGGCGCACCGGGAGAGGTCGGCACGGCAGCAACAGCCTTTTCCACCCCCGGCGGCAGCGGTGCATCGGCGCCCTCCGCCCGGTCTGCCCGAATAAAAAGACTGTAGCCCGCCGCCATTCCTGATCCGCCGGCCGCTTTTAAAAAACCGCGTCGGCTGGTGTTTTTTCTGTCAGACATCTAAGACTCCTTGTATTGCACCGGATCTTCTGAAGAAAAACCGGCATCCCGTTGTTCGATTCAGTATAGCCTCTCTTTGGAAAGGCATGCAAAAGCCGGAGAAACGGAATAAAACAGTTGCCAGAAAGCATGTCCTCAGGGTACACTTAAAGCGGCTCGTTTTTGTGGTTATCCGGAGCAGTGCCGTCTTTCTTTTCACAGGGGCATCTTTATGAAGCGGTATTCCTATTGGCTTGTCGTTGCAACAGTGGCTTTCATTGCGCTGCTTGTTGTCGGCTGGCGTTATCTGGATCCGCCCAATCAAGGTTTTCGGATTTACACAAAGCGCATGGTTTCCTATACGTTGGAACTGCTGGAAAATGACCCGACCGTGCAGCTTCCCGAGACCCGTGCGTGCGTGCGGCTGGTGGCTGCCAGCGCCGAAGCGAGCTGGCTGAATACTCCGGAGGCTCTTTATATTCTTGCGCTGCAGTACGAGCGGGAGAACTCGACGGAAAACGCTGAACTGTGGTTTCGCGAGGTAATCCGGCTGGCGCCTGGCTGGAGCTGGCCTTATGTGAATCTGGGAATATTACTCGCGCGCACCGATGCGGGCAGGCTGGAAGAAGCGGCAGAACTTCTGACTGCAGCGATTGCACTGCAACCCGACTGGGTTCGTCCCTACAACAGCTTGAGCGTGGTGCTACGCAGCCTCGGCAGGCTGGAAGAAGCGGAGGCAATGGCGATTGCAGCGATCACACTCGAACCACAGGATGTTGCGGCGCACAACAACTACGCCAACCTGCTGGCGGTGATGGGCAGGTATGAAGAAGCAGAGGAGCATTACCGCTATGCCATGGAAAACGCTCCGGAGAACTCCAAGCCACCGTATAACCTTGCCTGCCTGTATTGTGCACGGGGACTTGATGAAGAGGCGCTGGACTATCTTGCCTTCGCCATCACACTCAGCTCCGATGCCCGCCTGGATGCTGCAAGCGACCCCTGCTTCAGCGCGCTGCGCGACAACCCTTACTTTCAGGAATTAATTTACGGTGAGCCTGAGGCTGTACCGGCAGAGGAGACCGGGCTGGAAGAAGGAGCAGCATCCGAACCCCCTGAAGAAACAGAAGCGGATGCTGAAGAAGGTGACCCCGGAGAAAGTACGGAAGCGAGTGAACATGAATAACAGCGGACGGCCTCAGCAGTTAGAATTTGACTGGGGGCAGGAAGATCCCACTTTTCTTTGCCCGCCGGAGTTGCATGCCTGCCCTTCCACCGAGATAAAAGCCAGGCTTGAACACCAAACCGGGCTGCAGATCGATTTGTCTATTACCGAATGCAGTCAACTTATGCTCGCCTTTCGCATAATCGAAGAAAAAAAGAAAGTGCTGGTTCATATGCACTCTATGTTTCTTTGTGCATCAGAAGACGTGATTAATCATATAGCGAAGTGGCTGCTCAACCCCAATTCAAAAAGGTCTTGCTCTTTTCTGCAGGAACACATCAGAAAGTACGAAATCATTGCCCGGCAAAATCAGGGGGCAACACACCGCTACAAGATAATTCATCAGGGGCGATTCTTTAATCTGGGTGAGATCTTTAAACAGGTTAATCAGTCTTCTTTCAATAACGAGGTCACAGCGACGATTACCTGGAGCCGCCATACAAAAGGGAAAGCCCGTTCCATCAGACTCGGTTCGTATCGTTCCTGTTGTCATCTGATACGCATCAATCCCCGGCTCGATCAGAAATTTGTACCTCTCTTTTTTATCCGGCATGTTATCTATCATGAAATGCTGCATTCCATTTTTCCACGCCAGAAGACGGCAAGCGGCAGAAACAGTATCCACTCAAAAGAATTCCGGGCATTGGAACGGAAATCACCCGACTATGAAGCGGCCACGCAATGGGAAAAAACGCCGGGCAATATCGGGCGTCTGCTCGGCAGACAGAAACCTTGAATTCATCTGTCGAAAAAGGATGTCGTACACAAAGCAGTTTACCGGTTCCGTTTCTTTTTCCGGCGTGACGCCAATGCCTTGCGAAGGGGCGGTTTCATTCCCAGCCAGATCTGACGGGGATACCAGGTCTCGGAAAGGCTATGCCGGACAAAAAAAAGATATATTTTTGCCAGCAGTCCCCGAATCCCCCGGAGCTCCGCAACAATCTGGCAGGCGCCGCGCCAGCTTCGCTCACTGAAACGGGAAGCAAGAAAGGCGCGCAGCCGGCGAGGCTTATTTGCTCTCAGCGCCGCGCGCTCTTCACGATGAAAAAAATGCATCACGGCGATGAGCGGGCTGCGGATATTAGGTTCCAGAACAAGCAGGAGCCCCCCCGGTTTAAGAACACGCCGTATTTCCTCTATCGCCCCTTCCCGGTCTCCTGTGTGATGAAGCGCATCCAGCACAACAACGGCATCGAAAGTCTCGTCATCAAAAGGAAGTGATTCTGCCGTTCCTTCCTGCAGATAAACACCCTGCAGTTCCCGGGCAAGGACGAATTTCCGGGCGACAGCAAGCATTTCCTGCGAAGGTTCGACGCCGTCAAGCCGCTTCGTCAACGCACACAGCCATTCAAAATACAAACCCGTGCCGCATCCGACATCCAGAATGCGGTTGTATGGGGCCCCTTTTGTCAATTCCGAAAAAACATCCTGATAGAATGCGGCGACATGAGGAAGCGCGCTCATGCGAAAAGGGTCGAAGCGATCGCTGAACCCGCAGCAGGAAAGCCGGGTACGCCTGTTCCCTTCCACTATTCCTTTAAACTGATCGTCCTGCTCAGGCATATTCCGGATCTTTCATCCTTCTTTTGCCGGAATCGTTTTCTTGTTTTTACAAGCCCCCGGCATTTAAGTCCCTTTCGGCTGCTGAAAAATAGTACCGGCTCCGGGATCCGACAGGAGCCCGAAGCCGGAAAAATCAGCCGGGAAAAATCCAATCAGAAGATGGAGGAAACGAGAGCGACTTCCTTGGTAACCGGCGCTTTTTCACTGGGATATTTCAGGAAGGAAACATGACCATCCATATAAAGCACATTGGCGCCGCCCGGGATATGGTTGAACCGATCCACCTTGGAAGAGACAAGATCCCACATGATGGCGACATCGCTCTGTGCCATATTGCTTGCCGCCGGGTTGTTGATATCCGTGATGAGGAAGCGTTCTATACCTTCACGGAGACGGTAAACCACATCGCTTCCGCCATTGCCCACAGGCGACACGCCTTTTGTATCTTCTTCAAAGGGAGGCCAGGGACCGCGGCGGTTATAGGGCATGGCTCCCATATTGTTTTCCTGGAAAATCTTCAGCCACTGTCTCTGCAGCTGTGCCGGTGCCTTCGTATTGGCAGGCACTGTAAAACCCGGGCTGGTAATCTGAAGTATGGAGATCAGCGCCGGATCAATATCTACGAGATTGGCAGGGACGCTGTCGCAAAGGTCATAGGCAAATCCGAAATAGGAGTAGGAAAAGTTTGCCTTGTACCAGTCGTTGTAGGAAGTGTCGCCGTCCTGGCCGATAAACTGGAGGATTGTTGTCCCGTTATCGTAGTACATATCCTGTATTTTGTGGGAAGCACTGGAGGGACATACATAAATGTTCGGGTCAGAAATGTATTCCGGATACACTGCCACACAAAGAGGTGTCAGCAGTACACCAAAGCAGGGAGAGCAATAGGTCTGATGCTGGACAGGCGGGTATTTTTCACCCGGTGCTTCATTGGCATACATCTTGAAGGACAAACCGAATTGCTTCAGGTTGTTGGCGCAGCTGGAGCGGCGTGCCGCTTCACGGGCGCGTGCCAGCGCCGGCAGGAGTATCGCTGCCAGAATACCGATAATAGCAATAACGACCAGCAGCTCAATCAACGTAAATCCTTTTCGTTTCATGCCAGCATTCCTTTTTTGGTTGGAAC
>ERZ795049.169-NODE-169-length-101876-cov-10.214101_pt1 | contig 101876 bp, 85 predicted proteins | sample MGYA00375133_ERZ795049 | MGnify/ENA primary metagenome ERZ795049 (study PRJEB30178, sample SAMN05720147) | activated sludge metagenome | isolation source: anaerobic digester from wastewater treatment plant | place: Japan | collected 2015-04-20 ...
GGATGAGCCCCAAGAGAACGCCCGTTTACACATTGGCAAACAGGGTGTGTTGGCGCGATTGGTTAGTTGACTTGGCTGCTGCGTGAAGTCTGTATCTCTCTTTCTCTTCTTCCTGAGCCTTCGTGCTCTTCGTGGTTAGTTTTCTTCTCCTGTTTCTCTGTGCCAAGTGTGGGAAAAAATTCTGCATCCCTGCCCATTCTTTTCGTTTGCTTTAGCACTGCTCTTTTTGTTATCATTTGGGCACTGCAAATTTCAGCATGTCGGGGCGTGGCCTAGCCCGGATAAGGCGCTTGACTGGGGGTCAAGAGATCGTTGGTTCAAATCCAATCGCCCCGACCATTTCTTTTTTATTCGATTTCCCGCTCTAATCTGTGGTTGTTAGCGCCGACAGCTGAAGTGCTGTAAGGCAACTGCATGAAGCCCGCTCCGGGCTTTTTTTTCACCAAAAATCCAGGCGGAAAAATACTGTCTTTTTTACTTGATTTTGAATTTGGATTGTTGTAATATACCGCAACTTTTCAATGCGTGTTTTGGAGTAATCTTTTATCTTGTCAATCAGGCTGGAGTTGTGTATGTGCCGCATTGCGGGCACTTCTCCAGTTCCTTTTCCAGAACCCTCAACATTAGGAGGATTTATGAGTTGCACAAGGGTAGACATCTATTAATTGACTGTCGCAATGTTGCTCGCGAGCTTTGTCTTGATGACAAGCGGGTGCTGAACGTGATGGCACGTGCAGCCGAAAAGGCGGGCGCAACCGTGGTATCTCAGATCCGCTACAAATTCGGTGCTGATTCCCCTCCGGGATTCACCTGTGTTGTAGTGCTTGATGAGAGCCATTGCTCAGCGCACACCTACGCCGATCTGGGTTTGATTGCCATGGACGTATTTACGTGCGGCAATACCCATCCGCGCGATGTTCTGCGCTATATCCAGGAGGAACTTGATCTCGGTGATGTTACAGTCACCGAAGTCGGCCGCTTCAGTACTCCCGGAACTCGTGAATATGTGGAGACGTATCTGGACCAGGAACCGGCGCTTGCCATGTCCTGACGATATTCTGGAAGTTCGACCGGGCAATTGCGATTGATGCAGTTGTCCGGTCTTTTTTTGCTGCTCTTCAGGGGCGCTGAAAATAACTGTCCAAAAGATCACCCAAAAGCGCTTCCAGGTTAATCCCTTCCCCCTTCAACCTGTGTATTTCTTCAAGGACTGCACTTTTATTTTTATCTTTGAAGAGCGCCGTAAAAAAAACTCCGAACTGCGCTGTATAAGTGGCATCCCCGGCAAGTGCTTTAAAGGCGCACTTGGCTGCATCACCTTCTCTGCCGGCTGCAAGATGCAGCAGCGACATCAGCCCGTAGGCGCCTGATACGGGAGTATCCGCTACGGAAAAATAGTGTGTTAATATTTCCTCTGCCTCGGCATATTTTTTTTGCATGACCAGCAGAAAAGTCAAAGACGTATAGGCTTCCGTCATTGTACTGTCCATGAACAGCGCTTCCTTCAAGGCTTTTTCGGCAGCATCAAGCTCCCCGCGACTTTGCGCCAGGATTCCACGCCTGTAGGCACGAACGGCAGCGATGTGCTTTTCAGGTGCTTGCCCTGTCTCAAGAGCCTGAATAACTTCGGCAAGAAAGCGGGCGTAATCACTGTCAGCAGCGGATGCAGCCTTCAGCGCAGTGATCGCCTCGTCATAAGCCCCTTTTTCTGCAAGGAGAAGCCCCCATTCCAGAAGCGCCAGTGTATTAGTTGAATCAAGACGGGCAGCGTCGCCGAATAGATCCCCTGCCGCTTCATTATCACCTGCAGCCATCACTTCATAGGCGTTCCACATTGCACGGATAGAGGCAGCTGCCTGTCTGGAATTTTTTCCATCTGAACACGCCTTATGCAGGCTTCTATATATTTTTTGAGTATCCGGATCTGCCTGAAACAAGGTGTCCAGTGTTTTTTTGCACAGATCTGGATGGAAGTTTTCTGCCTGCAGCAATGCCAAATGAGCGTATGCCTCAGTGATGCTTTTTCCTGTTAATGCCGCGTAGCCTTCCATCATTTCCTGCACCCTCTGTCCTTCTTCATACACGCTGCGGATATATGCCAGAAGAAGCTGTGAGAGAGCAAGTGCCGGATCAAGAGAAAGCGATTCTTCCAGAAGGTGTTTTGCTCCGGCGGTATCTCCCTGTTCTACTGCAAGCGATGCTTCTCTATAGGATTTTACCGCTTCGTAACACTCAAAAATGTGCTTCCCCGAATTGAGTGCCTGCAGGAGATTTTTTGTTATTTCCCGGTAACTTCCTGGCTGTGCCTGTGCTTTTGTTAAAGCCGATGCAGCTGACTCATAGTCCCGTTGGGGCATTCTTTCCAGTGCCTCCTCCAGGTGAGCCAGCCCGGATGCGGAATCTTTTTGTGCTGCTTTTGAAAAACAGTAAATCGCATAGGCTGTCTGGCTGTTGTTTCGGGCCCCATAGCCTTTCCAAAGCCAGCGCACCGCTTCAATACGTTTTAAAAAGAACTCATCCCGCTGCAGTGCCGAAACTACACTGCTGTAGATCTCTTTTGCAAAACTGCTTTCCTGCATCAAAGCCTCAAAAATTGTGCATGCCTCTTCCCTGCTGCCCTGGACTGCCAATTCAATGGCCAGATCACCAACAGATTCAATCTCCCTGTGGGTCAGTGCCTTTTCTCTCTCCTCTCCTCCAAAAGAACGATCCAGAGAAAAACACTCCTCCAGAGAAAGAGCGTTTTCCGATTTTCTTTCAGCAGCGATCTTATAAATGTAAATATCTCTGATCGCACTGAAGCAAAAGCGTTCGAACGAAAGACCCGCTTCAGAAAGCCAACTTTCGAAGTCTGCGGGCGGAGAGAAATCAAAGTAATCCCGAGGGATAACAGCCCATACAACGCTCTCTGTTTTTTCTGACAGCGACAGGCAAAAAGCAGCCTCGGCGGCAAGAAGTTTCTGATCGGCAACGGCTGCCACCGGCAGGGCTAATACAACCTGAGCCGCCCACCGGGCATTGTGCTGGAGCACATCACGCCATAAAAACTCCTCCACAAGGACGACATCTTCCCGTTTGCTTTGCTCCTGAAGAAAGAGAGCAGTCTGTCGCCATTGCGTTCGTTGGGGCCCGGGTAGCGTCCACACCCATTGGAGGCCTGTGCCCGCCAGAAGAACCAGCGCGGTAAACGACACCAGGAGTTTATTCCTGCTTATGCCTGCTCCGGCGGCAACCAGCAGATAAAGAGGAATCAGGCAATGAACCGTATACCTGGGAAACATGCAGGGGCGCAGAAGCCACGACGCACAGAACAACGCCAGCGGCGGCAGGATCAGCCATGGCAGAAGGCAATAAAATACGAGCTGCTGTTTGGTTTCTTTTCTTTTTTTCCAGGCAAAGAGAAACGCGGCAATAAGAAAAAAAACAATTGCGAGGGCAAGCAACCAATCGGAGGCACTGCGGAACAACACGAGTTTTTGTGCATATTCCCCCAGGCGCAGCTGCCAATGAAAGGAAATGATATCATCGAAAAAGAGATCGGCAATTAATTCAGTAAAGGTAGGTCTGGCAAACCAGGCGGCCGTGGTATTTTGCGGCCAGAACCGCACCTTTGCAAGATAAACGGCCTGGGGTATGAAAATTGTTCCCTGAAGAAGAAACCATATCAAAAGAAGGCGCAATTGCTTCTGCCGGGTGAAAAGCATATATGTAACAGGACCAGCCAGCACCAGAACGGCAAAAGGATGCGTCCAGCATAGAGCAAAAGAAAAAACGCCATGCAGCAAAATCGATGACAGATTCCGGCGCTCCAGAAAACCAAGAAAACTCCACATGACACCAAGAGCAAGAAAGACCAGAAGCCCGTACATGCGGATACTCTGCGAATGATGGATATGCACCGGCGACAGGGCAAGCAGCCATACAGAAAGCAGAGCAACTCTTCTGCTCAGGTACTTATCGGCAAAAGCGTATAGCAAAAGCAGCGTTGCCAGTCCAATCGCAATGCTCTCCAAACGCAAAGAAAAAAGGGACGGGCTGACCCATTTAGCCCAAAAATATTCCGGAACCAGATAGCCGGGCAATGCCAGAGGATCAAGGGTGCGTACAAGATCATAAAATTCGCTGAACGACGAGGCATCAAGATGCGCATGGCTTGCATATTCATCCCACCATATCGATTCATTCTGTATATGCAGGAGGCGCAGCCCGCAGCCTGCAGCCAGTGCAGCCAGAAGCAGGCACAGTATCAAGTTGTTTTTTGTAGTAACGACATTCATTTTCATCGGCTCATCATAAAGAAAAAAGGGGTACTGAATCGAAAAAAGAGCCTTCTCTTTGCATTTCACCGTAAATTGTTAGTAGTCTTTATGTGGAAGTTTGTCTTGCTGTAGTGTTTCCGTGGTTCCCCCGACGGGATACACCGGAATTGTATGAATTCAGAGAAATTTCTCTTACAGAAGGGATGGCTATGCTTACCGGTGTAAATCAATGGGCTTTTCCTGCTGATATGCCAGCACTTGATGCAATGGAACTGGCTGCACGTCTGGGTTTTCAGTCTTTTGAATTATGCGTGGGCGAAGATGGCCCGTTGCCGCTCAGCACCACGCAAAGCGAAGCGGCGGTACTCCGGAAAAAGGCTGAGGAATTAGGGCTTGTTCTGCCGAGTCTGGGTACAGGAATCGGTTGGAAGTACCCTCTTACAACACCTGACGAAACGCTCGCAAAAAAAGGTATAGAACAAACTGCGCAGGCTCTCCAGCTGGCACAATGGCTCGGTGCGCAGTCCGTGCTGGTAGTACCAGGCAGCGTTACTTCTGATCTCAGCTATGATGATGCCTATGAGAATGCTCTGGATAATCTTCTGGCACTTGTACCACAGGCGGAAACGACAGGCGTTACTCTGGGGATAGAAAATGTCTGGAACAAATTCCTGCTAAGCCCTCTTGAAATGCGCGACTTCATCGATGAATGCGACAGCGAACATGTGGGCGCCTATGTGGATACAGGCAATATTATTCTGTACGGCTACCCGGAGCAGCATTTGCGTATTCTGGGACACAGAGTCTGTGCCGTACATGCCAAAGATTTCCGTGCTTCCGCTGGGAATTTTGATGGTTTTGTGATGCTGATGGAAGGCGATGTAAACTGGCCTGAAGTGATGGCAGCGCTGAAAGAAATCGGTTTTGACGGTGCTTTGACCGCCGAGTACGGCCCTTACCAGCATAGCACGGAAGTCATGCTCCGTCATGTTCGCACTTCTCTGGAGGCAATTATTTCGCTATAGTGCCTTTATTCGGCTTCTCAGATAGTGTACAGTTTCTCTTTAACCCTTAACTGAAGGAGAACAATTTATGAACGTTGCAATTCTCGGCTGTGGCGGCATGGGTCGGCTCCATGCGCAAATGGCCACTAACTGCGGACTCCGCATTTCTTATTGCGCTGATGCGGTCAGAAAAGCGGCAAAGGGGCTGGCAGACGATTTCGGCGCCAAAGCGGTTGTTGACCCCATGAAAGCGATTGAAGCGAAAGACACCGATATCGTAGTGATTACGACACCGACGCCCTCCCATGAAACTTTTGTCTCGGCGGCAGCGGCGGCAGGTAAACATATTTTTTGTGAAAAGCCTTTCGGTCGCAGTTCTGAAGAATGCAAGCGGGCGATACGTGCCGCCGAAAAAGCAGGCGTAACCCTGTTTGTCGGGCATGTCGTTCGTTATTTCCAGGAATTCGAGCTGATGCGTGAACGCATCCAGAAAGGCAGTATCGGAAAAACGGGCTGGGTAAAACTGTTCCGTGGCGGCATTTTCCCCGGTGCGCCCGGCAGCTGGTTCAGGGACTACAAGCAAAGCGGTGGCGTCACCTTCGACTGCATGATTCACGATCTGGACTGGGTTCGGTATGTATTCGGTGAACCGGAACGGATCTTCTGCCAGACCATTATGCGCACCGAACCGACGCAGCTCGATTACTCACAGGTCACCATGCGCATGAAAAGTGGTGTCATTGCCACCATTATCAACACCTGGGCTGCCCCTTCAGGCTTTAAAGTGAAGGCGGAAATATGCGGCAGCAAAGGCATGATTCAGTTTGACAGCACGGAAACGCCCCTTGGGGCAGAACCCCGGCAAACCGGCTCGGGTCCGACCATGTTTGTCCCCATGAGTCCCGTTGCCGTCAGCCCGTATCAGCTTGAATGGCAGGATTTCATAGCAACCATAGGAGGTGGTCACACCCCCCGGGTCACGCCGCTCGATGCTTTGCGCGCTGTCGAGATGGCGGAGGCCGCCTTGAAATCCAATTCCTCCAAAGAACCGGTTAAATTCTAGGAAAGGCTTTTAATCATGGTTAAAATAGGTATTATGAGTTTTGCGCATCTCCACGCCAATAGCTATGCCGCCTGTCTTAAAGCGCTTCCGGGAGTTTCCCTGTCCGCCATTTGGGATGACAATGCCAGCCGCGGCAAAAAAATGGCAAAGGAATTCAAGACAAACTTCGTAAAAGATATGAATGAATTTCTTGCATCCGACATCGAAGGGGTGATTATCACATCGGAGAATTCCAAGCACCGTGCCATGGTAGAAGCAGCTGCCCGGGCTAAAAAATGGATTCTCTGCGAAAAGCCTCTGGCACCCACAATGAAAGATGCTCAGTCCATCGTCACTACCTGCCGTAAAGCAGGCGTCGGACTGGGTACAGCTTTCCCCTGCCGCTTCTCCACACCCCTCATTGAAGCAAAATCTATGCTCAATTCCGGTAAGTTTGGTGCTGTTTATGCTATTACCTGCACCAACCACGGTCAGTACCCGGGCGGCTGGTTCTCCGATCCCGCTTTAAGCGGCGGTGGCGCCACCATGGATCACACCGTGCACGTGGTAGATCTTCTTCGCTGGATGCTTGGCAAGGAATTTAAATCGGTTTATTGCGAACTTGGCAACCAGCTGCACAATAAATCTTTTCCGACTGACGATCTCGGCAGCCTCCATCTTGAAATGGAAGGCGGTATCCAGGTGTCGCATCTTGCGAGCTGGAGCCGTCCGAAAAGTTTTCCGACCTGGGGCGATGTTACGCTTGAGTTTGTGTGCGAAGGCGGATTGATTACAGTAGACGCTTTTAACCAGAAAGTTACTGTCTTCGACGATGGCAACCAGCAGGTAAGATACGATGCCTGGGGAGACAATCCGGATATGGCATTGGTCAAAAACTTTGTTGATGCTGTCCAGTCCCGCTGCGATTGCGCCAGCACAGGTATGGACGGCTTTGCTGCCACTGCTGTAACAGAAGCGGCATACAGATCTGCAAAAACAGGCAGAACAATTAAGATCTGATCCACCTGGATCCCTCTGAAATAATCAGGGACTGATGAGCGCCCGAAGGTTTTCATCAGTCCCTTTCTTTTCCTCTATCCGGATTAAATTAAAACGCCACCCTTGCCCCTGCATACACATTTGTATTGTCTTCGAATTGCCCGAAGAACGTGTGGCGCTGGCGACCCATAAAGATGTTGCCCCCGAAATCAACTGTCCAGTTGTCATTGATTTTGTAACTGACATTGGGGCGCAGATAGCTGTCGCTGTCTGAAGGGCTTGCGTAAGCAAACAAGGAGAGAATCAGGTTCTGCTGAAGAAGTTGTTTGGTCAGGCGCAGCGTGATCAGATGTCTGTCCCGATCTCTTGCTTTCATGAAAAAAGGAAGCGTTTTTTTATAGGCTTTATACTGCTGCATGTATTCAAGATAGTACTGGATTCCGGCAGTAAATTCATGGCCGATCTCACGTTCATAGCCAGCTAAAAAACGGATCTCACTGTTGTTTATAAAGGGGCTGGAGCCGGAACGGTCCTGATAGGAGTCATAATAGCCAAATTCCAGGTTGGCAATCCCTTTCCCGAGGGCGCCTCTGATGCTGGCACCATAGACCCTCAATTTCGGAAAAATGGCTCTGGACGGGAAGAGCTGCATGCCGCCCGGGCTTTTCCAGTAGCCTGAGTAGCCGTATAAAGCAAGCTGTGCACTGCCAAGATTTCTGTACAGGCGGACAGCGATCTCATCGTTGTCAAACCAGTCATCAGGTTCTATGGTGTGCACCTGTTGTTTTCTGCCTACTGTTTTTCCGTGCATAGGACTGAAATAGCTGAAACGCTTTCCAGTGATATACCTGTCTGGATTGAAGCGGGGCGTGTAAACCACTTCAACATTCATTATTTCATTGAACCAACCTATACGGGCCGCATTGGACGGCGCTTTGAGATACTCCACGTCTCTGCCACTGAAATAAGAACGCCAGTCTTTCGGAAACAGGTCATTGATGAAGAGCATGTCGCCTGTTCCCCAGGTTAACACCTGCCGCCCTATTCTTATGTCAAGCGATTCAACAGGTGTCCAGGTGAGGCGCAGCTGTCGGAGGTCGATGCGTGCCCGTTCTTCAATCGCATCAAAAAGAGCATCGCCCGTAAATTCAATAAACACCCGATCCCAGTCTTTATCGGTTTTGAGCTGCAGGCGCATTTCGCCGAGTGTCGCGTCTTTAGCCTGTGCCGGATCTGATGTTATTCTGCTGCCTGCACGAACATCCCAGAATCCATGAAACTGAAGCGGCGATTCCTTGCGTAGAGCTGAGGCGGAGTCGTTTTCTTCATTAAAAGGTGCAGCTCCCAGCCCTTCCGGCAAAGCAGGCTCCAGTCCCGATGGGAGAGCAGGCTCCTGGGTGCGCTCGCCGACAGAATCCAACCCGGCAGGCAAGGAAGGTTCCAGTCCCACAGGCAATGCGGGTTCTGAACTGCTTTTCCCGACAGGCTCCAGCCCGGCCGGCAAAGCAGGCTCTTCAGCCTGAGCAACCACGCTCACGATCATGAGCACAATCAGAAATGACACCCAAAAGGCATATCCGGGACGCATGCAGACCCCTTTCTAGACAGTTCAGGCGGTAACGGAAAAGTCGCTGTTTTTATCAGTTCAGATATTGTCGTGGTGCACGGCGCATAAACCGCTCTGTGTAGATATTTTCCGGGATTCCCACGTTGTAATCCACCTTCAGGTATTCTATCGTGGTTTCACTTCCTGAATTCAGATCCTTCATTACATTTTTCGTGACTGTCGGAAAGCCGTCGATTGTATCCACTTTTTGCGCCTCGCCAACACGATAAATGTTACCGCCTTTTTCATATTCTACTTTAACAGGGATAAAAGTTGTCTTGTGAATATAAACCTTATAAGAATCGAATTCAACCGAACCCGGATTCTTAGGTGTATTTTTGATCACATAGAAATTGTCGGTAGTTTCTACCAGTTCGTGCACGTCTTCTTCAATACTGCGTCCGGAGACATCTTCATAAAAGAAAGTGGAGCCGACAAAACTGGTTCTTTTGTCTGTGGCAGCAATCTGACGGACAGCATCCAGAGCAGGGAGATAGAGCCAGCGGTCATCATCTTTTCCCACATGTTTCCAGACCATAAAAACCATTTCGCGCACATCGGCCGGGCTGTTGAAATAGACATAAAACTGCTGTTCTTCATCTTTATCATCAGCGTTGCGACGCAGGATAAAAAACTCTCTTTCCCGCACATTGCCCTGCTTATCCTTAATGCTCATTTTCACTTTTGCCCTGCCATCGCTCCCCTGATAATAAGCAGCATGGTTGGCTTTTTTAATGATTTCATCCACTGACGGGGCATCCTGTGCCAGTGCACTACAGGTCAAAGTAATCAGACAAGTAGCCAGCAGCATCATTTTTGCGTGTTTAATCATGATTCATTCTCCTTTTTTCTGCAAGGTACGCAACGCTTATTTTTCATCTGAAACAGTTTTACAGGATTCACGGCGGGACATAAAGAAACAAACTGTCCCGGAAGCCAGGACAACAACCAGACTCACAAGTGACAAACCTGTCCAGGTCATATCAAGGAACTGCTGCACATTTAGCGCTACAGTTGCTGTTGCAATGACAGCGGTCACCACACAGGTTCCGCAGCGGCAGGTAATCCGGCAGATTTTATCCTGCGGGAAAAGCAGTTTCTCCAAAACTTTAATCAAAGCCGGAAGAAAGAACAAGGTGGATAATCCAGCACACGCAAGAATGCCTGCCATAAAAAAACCGACTGTATTGTAAGGTACCAGCGGAGCAGCCAGTAGCGGGGTAAAGCCGATAGCAACTGCAATCACATTTCTGGTAATTGCCCGGACAGGTTCTCCGTATACAAGCGGATAGGCACCCTCCCAGTTTCCTTTCAAGTCGTGGTACTCACGGCTTCTTGAAAGGAAATGAATTGCAAAGTCAACGGCAAGCCCAAGTGTAAGGGAGGACAGTACAGCAACAGGCATATCATAGTCCTTGCCCATAAGGCCGACCACACCGTAAATAAGTGCGATGGTGACTGTCAGCGGGATCATGGAAATAAGTCCCCACAGCCCTGAACGAAACAGGACAGTCATCATGAGCAGGACAATGAGAAAACTTCCCAGGAAGGCATTGAGCATGCCTATCACCATTTTCTCCTGCCAGACCACATTGATGTATGTCAGCCCGAACCAATGGTGCTTTAAACCGAAAGGCGGCGGGTTCTCGGCGATGAAAGCGTCCATGACTTCTGTCACATATTTCATATCCTGATTATTGCCACTCTTCAGCTGCACCCATAGACTCGTTTCTCTGAAGTCATGAGAAACAAAATGACCCAGATCCTGAGGGCGATGACTGCTTTCAAAGGTAATAAGGCACTGGGCAACAGCACGCGCCGTTTCGGGAATAGTAAAATAGTCAGCGTTTCCTTCCATCAGTTCTCTATAAACCGTTTTAACAATATCAGTAAGAGAGTTCGATTTTCCGACAACGTTGGTTTCAAGCAGCTTATTCTGGAGTTTTTCTAAGTAAGCAAGCGCTTCCGGCTGCTTGAATATTTCATTGCGCTGCTCTTCCATATCGAGGAAAAGGAGCAGGTCTTCCCAGGCTTCAACAAGAGATTCAGCCACACTGTCTTCGGGATCCGCAGTCATCAGTGCTTCCGACGCCGCATTCAGCCTGTCATCGGCTTCCTTATGCAGCATCTGACGCAACTCCTGAATCGTTTGCGTTTCTGCTCCCTTTTCGTGAAGAAGAGAGGCAATAGCAAGCAAGGCATTTTTCGGCTCCTCGTCGAGATTCATTTCGTCAACTGTCCGACGCAGCCGTGCCTCCAAATCCACTGCATATTCGCCCAGTTCAGGACCGGTGCTTTCAGGCTGCAAAGCGAGATATGCCATATATGTGCCGCCAAAATGTTCATTTAAAACCCTGTCGGCAACACGAATAGGGTGGCTGTGCTTAAACCAGCGGGTAGGATTGTCGTTTACCTGTATTTTACTGATACCATAGGCAGCCACTACGCCCAGCAGAACAGCACCGACAAGAACGATGCGCGCATGTCTGAAAGTAAAAACACCTGCACCGGCCAGAAGGCGGCCCAACCTGGTAGAAGTGTCAGGACCTGAGTCATCTTCTTCACTGATCATGCTGCCGAATCGTGCGAGCGTGCGTTCCGGCAGAAGCATGATGTAAGCGGGTATGAAAGTCATGGTAAAGAACCAGGCAATCATAATCCCGATTGCAACGTAAATGCCGAAAATTTGCACGGGTGGAATGGGTGTAATGGCGAGAGAGGCAAAGCCGGCAGCAGAGGTAAGGGATGTATAGAGCATGGCGGAAAATAAAGTATCCATTACATGCTCAATGGCTTTGCGCCGGTCTTTAAATTTCTGGTATCTGTCGAAGAAAAAGCTGAGAATGTGTATGGAGTCAAGTATGGAAATGGGCATGATAAAAATGGGAATCATGGAACTCATGATATGGATTGTATTGCCCGTAACAATGAGCAAACCCATGTTGACTACAACGACATACACAGCGAGAAGCATGGGTGCCAGAATGAGCACAAATTTTCTGAAAAAATACAACATCAACAGAAAAATGACGAGCATTGCCAGCGGCGCGGAAATCGCCATCTGTATAAACATTTCCACACCAAAAGTATCATTGGCAACAGGCAAGCCTGTGATGTGCCATTGTTCAGCTCCCGGAAATTCGGCGATTTTTTTCTGCAGTTTGGAATAAATCCGGTAACTCAGATCTTTCGAAGTGATCGGCAGATAAATCGCCAGCGCTTTTCCTGATTCGGAAACAAGCGTGCCCTGTAGAAAGGGAATTTTTGCTGCCCTGTCCCGGACGGCAAGTGCTTCTTCTTCTGTCGCGGGCGGCTCTTTCATGAGCCACTCAAATTTAACTTCGCCCGGACCGCCCTGTTCAATGTTGTCCACGGTGGAAGGTGCAATAATATCCATCGGGACAACACCCGCCATTGGATCGTCCAGGCCGATCACTTCTCCGCGCAAGGTCTTTGCATATTCGGTTAATTCATAAACCTGCCGCAATGTTTCCGGATTAAAAACCCCTTCCGGGTGACTGTCATTCACTACCCCAACTACGATAATTTCGTTGAGGTCAAAGACCTTTTTCATGGAATCATGGTATAAACGTACCGGTTCGGTTCTGCTGAGCATATTCTCCGGATCCGTGTCCACCCGAACGGGAGGCAGGGGAAGTGAACCGGGTAATAGAGTCGGGATTGCTACAGCGGCTATCAGCAAAAGAGCACTGATAACCATAGATGCAGTAATCGCCCGGGGATGACGTATACCTAAAGCAACAACACGCTGGCTAAAAGGCATAAGAGATTCCTCCTGATCGTTATATTCCGCAAAACGACAATTCACGGAATATTCATCACACCACAACAACGCACATGTATCAAAGAACAGTATATCATTTAATTTTGTTCCTTGATATGCTAGGATATCCCCTGATGCCCTACCGGAGACAAACTGAATGGAACTTACGCCTAAAATGATTTTTGTTATCGGAGCGCCGCGCTCCGGGACGACCATGTTGGAACGCATTATTTCATCGCATTCCGCAGTGCAGGGCGGTCCGGAACCGCACATTATCACTCCTCTTGCCCATACAGGCGTATGGGACAAAGTCGATAAGGCCCCTTACGACCACATTCTGGCAGCAGAAGCGCAAAAATTCTTTGTGTCACAACTTCCGGAAGGGGAAAACGATTATTATGCGGCGTGTCGTGCCTATTGCGACGTACTGTACGGGCGTTTTCTCCAAGCCAAGGGCACGAAACTGTACTGTCTCGATAAAACGCCTGCTTATGCGCTTGTACTCCCCTTTCTTTCCCGAGTCTATCCGGATGCGGCCTATATCGTGCTTACCCGTCATCCTCTGGCAATATTTTCTTCTTTTGCGAATTCTTTCTTCGATGGCAGCTATCAGGAAGCCCATGCCTATAACCCTGTACTGGAGCGATATATCCCTGCCATGGCTGCCTTTCTCCGCAATCCGTCCACAAGGAAATTGCACGTACGCTATGAAGATCTGGTTAAAGCGCCTGAAGAATGGTTCGAAAAGATCTGCAATCATATAGGAATTCCTTTTGAGGCAGAAGCCGTCAATTACGGGGAGCACCGTGACAAACAACAGACGGGAGGTCTTGGTGATCCTATCGGCGTTTCTCAACATTCCCGGCCGACTACAGCCAGCGTCAAGAAGTGGGCTGCTGAAATTCACGCTGATCCCCTGAAATTAACTCTGGCAAAAAAAATGATTGCTGCTTTGAATCCGGAAGATCTCGCCCTGTGCGGCTACCCGCTTGAAAATCTGTGGCAGCCTCTTGTCCAAATCGAGGGCACCACACTGCGCAAACCGCCCCGCTCAAAATTAACCCGTTATAGCCTGGAAAGGAAACTAATCCTGTTTTTCCGCCGGCGTGCACAAAAAAACAAATTGTTTCGTAAACTCCTGTTGAAAATTCGGTTGATTGCCGATGTTTTTTTAAGAGAAGTTTAGGCGAGCCGCATTTTTTTAATTGGATAAAGGTAGAGGTTGCAACAATGAAAGGTAAAGTTTTTCTCCCGTTTTTTTTACTGATCCTGACTGTGGCTGTCCATACGAACTCCACCGCTGAGGGTTCAAGCGAAGGGCTGCAGCGATTTCTCCAGCGCTACCCGGACGCGGATCTTGATGGCGATGGCATTTTAAGCCGCGAAGAAGCCCGGGCATTTCGCTCGAAACTATGGCAGTCAGACACAGAAAGCGGGCAATCCATCCCGTTGGAAGAAAACACAGAATCACAACCTGTCATTCTGGGAACCCCTAGCTATCAGGGACTGCTTTACGGAAAGGAAGCCGGGCAGAGCTTTGATCTTTGGCTTCCTCAGGGGCATCCCCTGCCGTGTCCTGCTGTATTTTTTTTAAAGAAAACAGCATCCGATGCTTTTCCTGCACTTTTTTTCAAAAACTGTTTGCGCCAGGGCTGGGCTGTCGTTGCCATCTCGCTGCAGCGTGACGTTCCTGCAGAGTTACTTCAAGAGTCAACAGAAAACCAAGAGCCGACAAATTTATTGGATAATCTTAAAACAGCCCTGCATTTTTTCTCTGAACAATCGGTTGCCCATGGAATCAGACCTGACCGCATTTTCCTTGTAGCTTTCGACGAACTGGCGCCCTATGCTTTATACGGAAATTGTTTTGAAGCCAATTCAGAGCGGCCTGAAACAAAAATAAATGCCTGCGCGCTCATTCTCTCCAAAAACATCCAAACTGACCGGGAGATACAGGAATCATTAGCTGAACTTTTGGCCGAAAATCACTCTATCGAAAATGTAAATATCTTTTTTGCAGGCAGCAACTTTTTGGAATGGCTTGAAACGCTGCTGGCAGATCATTTTTCTTCTTTATCGCAACACTTGCTGGCAGAAGGCATCAAAGATGCGCAGATCAGCGAATTACTTATTTCAACTTTTCAGAAAAGGATAAAAGAGTCTTCTGCTCAGAAAAAAAAGCCGGACTCTTCCAATTCTGATTGATTTTTCCGCTGGCTCATCTAAAGGACTTTTACGATGAAATATTATCTCCAGTCTGTGCTCTCTGTTTCGGTGCTTGTGTTTCTGTCGGCCTGCAGCACCTTACCGGAAGAAGAGGAGGAGGTTTTTGTGATGCGAACAGAAACCACAAGAATCCCGGTAGACATTAATGCAACAGCTGTTGTAAAAGACCGGAAACCACCTGAACCGGGAAGTCTTGTTCTTCTGCCACAGCCACGTCTTATCCGTTCTTTGAATGGCTCTAACCTGTCTCCCGCAAAGGAACCTGCTGTCCGTTTTGACGCAAAGACACTTAAGCAGCAAGGCTATACGCTTGATATTTCCGAAAAAGATATTACGATCATTGCCGCAGATGAACCCGGATTATTTTATGCAAGACAAACCCTCGCCCAGATCCAACGGCTTTACGCCGGATCCGGTCGCATTCCCTGCCTGCACATTGAAGACTGGCCCGACTTCCCGAACCGCGGTGTTCTGCTTGATATTGCCCGGGATAAAGTGCCTACGATGCAGACCCTTTACGAATATGTGGATTTGCTTGCCCACTTGAAATTCAATCAGCTACAGCTTTACACAGAACACAGTTTTGCTTATCCCGGTCATGAAGTCGTCTGGAAAAACGCCTCGCCTGTAACACCGGATGAAATTAGAGAATTGGACCGTTATTGTGCCGCCCGCTACATAGAACTGGTCCCCAACCAGAACTCTTTTGGTCATATGGAGCGGTGGCTTGCCCATCCTGAATACAGTTCTCTTGCGGAAATTCCCGGCAGATCTGATCTTTGCCCTACCAATCCCGGAAGTATTGCCCTGCTGAAAAGCATGTATGACAGCCTTCTCCCCTGCTTTTCTAGCAGCCAGGTCAATGTCGGCTGCGACGAAACTTTTACGCTTGGCGAAGGAGCAAGCAAAGCAGAGGCGGAACGTCTTGGGAAAGGGCGTGTTTACCTGAACTTTCTGGCCCAAATCTATGATCTTGTCCAGGGACATGGAAAAAAGATGCAATTTTGGGGGGACATCATTCTTAATCATCCTGAGCTAATTCCGGAACTTCCCAAAAACATTATTGCCATGGAATGGGGATACGAGGCGAAACATCCTTTCGACGAAAGATGCGCACAATTTGCCCGGTCAGGTATTCCTTTTTATGTTTGTCCGGGCACTTCCAGCTGGAATTCTCTGCTTGGAAGGACAGACAATGCACTTGCAAATCTTGAACGGGCGGCACGCAACGGTCTTAATCAGGGCGCAATCGGCTATCTTATCACCGACTGGGGCGACAGCGGGCACTGGCAGTTTCCGCCTGTTTCCTACCTTCCCTTTGCGCAGGGTGCCGCTCTGAGTTGGGCTTATGATGCCAATCGCTCATTGGATCTGGTTAAAGCGGCAGATCTGCATATCTTTGAAGATGCTTCCGGATTGCTGGCGCGATCTGCCTTTGATCTTGGAAATGCTTATCTACAGACAGGCACTTCCCGGGACAATGCCGCTGTATATTACGGATGGCTGCTTTATGCACCTGAAGGAGACCCGAAAAGCGGTTTCTTTTCCGGCATCACAGCACAGGGGATTGAAAAAGCCGCCTCAGCAATTCAAAGTGCACTGGAGCGCCTGGCAAAGTCCGATCCCCGCAGAAAAGACGGAACCTTGATTAAGAAAGAGTTCACTCTCAATGCACGCTTGGCGCTTCTGTCTCTGTCCATAGGCAAAGCGCGCCTGGAAAATAACTGCGCCACATCAGGGCTGCCTGCCCAACAGCGTCAGGAGTTTTCACGAGTGCTTGATTCTATTTTGGCGGACTATGAACAACTTTGGCTTGCCCGCAACCGCTCAGGCGGTCTTTCAGACAGCCTTGAAAAGATGAAAAGGCTTGCTAAGCTCTTAGAGCAATAAAGAAATTTTCCATCAGACAGGTTCAATTGTATGGCTTGTGTGCTATTAAACATTACGAGCGTGCCCCTTCGGATTACGCTCGAAGTTATGCTCCATCTGGAAGGCCATACGCTTTCGGAAATTGCAGGCGACGCCGCTGTAACCGATTCTCTGCCGCATGCGGCTGATCTTGCCGGGCAATATCCTGTGCTTCTTCTCGTGCCGGCAGCACAGGTTGCTGATGCTGTCGGTCTCATGCGAAAAGGCGTCCATGATTATGCACTTCTGCCTTTGCAGCCGGGAGAAGTCCCCTTCAAAATTGAACGGATTCTTGCCAGCCTGTCTGCCCCTGCACATGACGGCGTGATAGAGACCGGGCAGGAATTGAAAAGCCTTGCGGCTATGGAAGAGGCGCATATACGCCTGGCATTGCGGCACTGCAAAGGGAACCAGCTGCAGGCAGCAAAACTGCTGGGTATCGGAAGAAATACGCTGTGGCGCAAACTAAGACGGTATGCCGCGCAGCAGTCTGACGACCGTTAATGTACTTATATGGTGTAGTCTTCGGTAAAAACCCGAACGTTTTTTAAACTTACCGCTACTTTCTCGCCCACCAAAGGCTTAAGACTCTCATGCCGTTCATGAGACATTTCCGCGATGATGTTCTCTCCGCTCTCATGTTCAAGTTCAATCTTCACGTAAGGACCGGCAGACTGAATCCGCCGAATCACCGCATTGCTTCCGTGGGCGGGGTCTCCTTCCCGGACAATGGTCATGTCGTAGGGTCTAACAAAAAGCCGTGCAGGCGTTCCTTCCTCTTTGCCAGCCTCCGGGCCGCTCACTTTCCAGGAGCCAAAAACTGCTTTGCCTCGCTCGATCCTTCCGTGAAATAAGTTGACGCTTCCCAGAAATTTCATAACAAATTCTGTTCGGGGAGAATGAAAAACCTCTTCCGGTGTCCCGATCTGTTCGATGCGCCCTTCATTCATAACAACGACTCTGTCCGCCAGTTCCAGCGCTTCTTCCTGATCGTGCGTTACAAAAAGTGTAGTAATCTGAATTTCTTTATGAAGGCGGCGAAGCCACCGTCGAAGATCTTCCCTTACACGTGCATCCAGGGCGCCGAAAGGTTCGTCCAGCAAGAGTACCTTTGGTTCTATTGCCAGCGCCCGCGCAAGAGCGACCCTCTGGCGCTGTCCTCCCGACAGTTGCAGCGGGTAACGGTTTCCCATATTATCCAGTTGAATTAAATGCAGAAGCTGCTCTACCTTATTTTTAATCTCCGCTTTGGACGGCCTTTCTTTTTTTCGCCGCATCCGCATGCCAAAAGCAATATTGTCAAAAACAGTCATATGCCGAAAAAGCGCATAATGTTGAAAGACGAAGCCCACTCGCCTGTTGCCAGCACTGGTACTGATCATGTCTTCATTATTCATGATCACTTTAGCCAGCGGGTTCACATCAGGTCTGTCCAATCCGGAAATGATACGCAACAGACTGGTTTTTCCAGAGCCTGAAGGCCCGAGCAAAGCCATAAGCTCTCCCGATTTCACTCGTAAAGAAACATCTTTAAGGGCATGAAAGGAACCGAAACTCTTCGAAATATGTTGTACTTCAATGCTCATAAGTCTGGTGTCTCAGGCGATTCCAAAAAACCGCCGGTTGGTCGTGTCTGTTTTTTGCCGGAACGCCAGTACACGATTTCTTTGACAACAAGCGTGCTCATAGCCAGGGTAACCAGCAAAGAGGAAACCGCAAAAGCTGCTGTAAAATTGTATTCGTTATAGAGTATTTCTATATGAAGGGGCAGTGTAATTGTCTTTCCCCGAATATGACCGGACACAACGGAAACAGCTCCGAATTCTCCCATAGCTCGGGCGGTGCTCAGAATAATTCCGTAAAAGAGTGCCCACTTGATATTTGGAAGTGTGACATGGAAAAAAGTCTGGAAGGCACTGGCACCCAGCGACACAGCCGCCTGCTCTTCGTCGACACCCTGCTCCTGCATCAGAGGAACAAGTTCACGCGCGACAAACGGGAAAGTCACAAACAAGGTCGCAACGATAACGGCAGGGGCGGCAAAAATAATCTGCGTATCGAGTTTTTCAAGCAGAAAGCCCAAAGTCCCATGTCGCCCAAGAAAAAGAATCAGGATAAAGCCTGCAATTACGGGAGGCACTGAAAAAGGAAGATCAATCAGAGCGGACAAAACACTTTTGCCTCTGAATTCGTATTTAGTCAATGTCCAAGCCGCTGCGATGCCGAAAAGGATATTTAGAGGCAGGATGATAAAGAGGGTACATATAGTCAAAGTGAGCGCCTGCAACGTTTCCTGATGTGTGACAGCCCGGAAAAACACGCTCATCCCTTCGCCCGTCGCTTCACTCAAAATCACATACAAGGGGAGCACCAGAAAAAGCACAACAAAAGTGATTGTAATGCACCGCATAAAAAATTGAATAAGCCTCTGCATGGAGCTGCGCATATCGGTATCCATTTGCCTACCCTGTCTGCTGAACTTTGCGGCTGTAATGCCATTGTGTAAGGTTGATGGCAAGAAGAATGAGAAAAGAGGCAAGAAGGGTTATTGCGGCCAGCGCCGTTGCCCCTTCATAATCAAAACGCTCCATTTTCCCTACGATCAGCAGGGAAACAATCTCCGTTTTCATAGGCATATTGCCTGAGATAAAAACTACGGACCCATACTCACCAAGCGCCCGGGCAAAAGCCAGGGAAAATCCTGTGAGCATTGCCGGCCGGATGGAAGGGAAAATAACGGACGCAAAAACACGAAACGGAGAAGCACCCAAACTGATTGCCGCCTCTTCATATTCTTTGTCTATATCCTGCAATGCAGGCTGCAGCGTTCGCACGACAAAGGGAAGACCGATAAAAGTAAGGGCAATGATCACGCCTAAAGGAGCAAAAGCTGCCTGTACACCGTAGGGTTCCAGATATCTGCCGAGCAGCCCTGTTCTTACATAAAGAGATGTCAGAGCAATGCCTGACACAGCCGTGGGAAGCGCAAAAGGCAAATCAATAAGAGCATCGATCAGCCGACTTCCGGGAAAGGGAAGGCGCACAAGTGTCCAGGCAACAATAAACCCAAAAACCAGATTAATCCCGGCAGCAACAAGCGAAGAGAGAAAGGTCAGTTTTATTGCAGCATATGTTCTCGGGTCGATTAAAAGAGAGCGGTAGACTGTCCAGTCAAGGCTCAGTGACTTTACCGCAAGAATACTGAGCGGAATGAGCACAAGTAATGAAAGGTAGGACAAGGTAAACCCTAATCCAATGCCGAATCCTGGTAAAAAATGCTTTTGTTTTATCTGCCGAATCATTGGTTCTCCAGAGAATAAAGGCTTTGATAGATTTTGTTGAAGCTGCCTGTTTCGCTGAAATGGTTTTTATGGGCTGTTTGCCAGTCGGTAAAAAGTTCTTCCAAAGTAAAAAGGTGCAAATCAGGAAATTGGTTTTTATCTTCTGCATTGACAAATTCCATATGCCGAGGCCTGAAATGATGCCGGGCTGCCATTGCCTGACCTTCCGGGCTGTACAGCATTTCAAGATAACTTTGTGCCAATGCATCTGTTTGTCGTCGTGCCGTTACTTCATCTACTTTGGCGACAACTGGTTCTGTCAAAATGCTTATGGATGGTGTAATAATTTCAAGTGCTTTGCCGGGAAGAGATTTCATGGCAAGCAACGCTTCGTTTTCCCAGGTAACAAGCGCATCTCCAATTCCCCGGCGGGCAAAGGTGGTCGTCGCTGCCCGCGCACCTGAATCAAGCACAGGAACATTGCGAAATAGCGCCGAAACAAAGGAAAAAGCATCCTCATCTGCCTGTCTTCGTTCGTCTTCTGTGATAGCAGAGAGAATGACTCCGCGTTTCTCCAGCGAAATCAGCCAGGCATATCCCCAGGCGGCCAGATAATTCCACCGCGCTCCACCGGAGGTCATGGGACTGGGCGTGATGACCTGTACCCCGGGTTTGATTAAATCATTCCAATCCTGAATATTCCGTGGATTCCCTTTACGGACAAGAAAAACAATGGTGGAGGTGTATGGTGCACTCGCAAAGGGAAGACGTGTCTGCCAATCCTTGCTTAAACTGCCGCTTTTTTGTGCTATTGCATCGATATCGTAAGCCAGCGCAAGGGTAACAACGTGCGCTTCCAGCCCGTCAATGACAAACCGCGCCTGCTTACCTGAAGCGCCGTGGGATTGCAGAATACGCACGTGTTTGCCGGTTCTTTCAAACGCCTTCTTTTCGAACCAGGCATTATACTCCCGGTAAAACTCACGGGTCGGATCATAAGACACATTCAAAATCTCAACAGCCGTGTCTTTCCCGCTGTAACTGAAACAACCGCTTAAAAAGAGCAGGAAGAGACACAAAGAAATTAAGCGCACGAATGGCATTGTATTCTCTTTCAAATCCCTGCACCGTCTTTAAATTGAACACCAAACACTTCTTCCTGCGACAGAGGAACACAGAAAGTCAGATCGTGTAAGGTAGTCTTGTCCATACGCTGAGCGGTGTGGTTTCTTATTTCGAGAAAAGTTCGCCGGAATTTACAGTATGCTTCCTGACTGCATGCTTCATTTTGCGTGATTGACACACAGGCAATGGGAGCCAAAACACCATCAAAGCACCGCACTACCTCACCCATCGTTATTTCCCGGGGCTCTTTCGCAAGTTGGATACCACCCTCCCGGCCCGGAAGCGTCATGATCCATCCCTGCTCCTTCATATCGAGAACAATCTGCTGCAAAAAACGGTAGGGAATGTCATGGAGCCTTGCCAGGGTACGGATTGAAACCGGACGTGCCCCGATTTTTTCAGCCAGATAGACGAGCACCCTTAAGGCATAGTCTGATTTTTTTGATACTCTCATTCCTGCTCCTTATTATACACGACCTGTTAAGTATTATATTACTTTGTCTACTAAAAAACAATTTCCGCAAGTGTGCATATGTCCGCTGTTACAGGACATTCTTCACTAAGTGCTATACTTAGCGTCATGCTGGTTTTTTTTAGTAAAATAAGGCTGATTATGCAAAAACAGGATTGAACGAAGCAGGTGTTTCCGGAGTTTCTTTTTCTCCGGTTTCTCGTAGGTAGTTTTTAGTGTCGGGCCTCTTTTCAAAAACTATATTTCTCCGGAGTGTTCCTTACCATGCGACTTTTAATCACAGGCGGCGGCGGATACCTGGGCTACTGGGTAGTTCGCGAGGCTCTTTCAAAGGGTCATGTGGTACGCGTATTTGACCGTTTTTCCTTCCTTTCCGAAGGAATGACTCCGGAAACGCTTTTCGCGGAAAACAACTTCGGGCGGAATCTGGAAATCATACCCGGCGATATCCGCCGGTTGCAGGAGCAACAGAACCTGTTATACGGCATTGAGGGGGTAATCCATCTTGCCGGTCTTTCCAGCGATCCGACATGTGCTCTGGATCCTGAAATTGCCTATGAAGTCAATGTCGAGTGTACCAGAGAGTTGGCGCGTCAATGCATCCAAAGCGGTATACGACCTTTTGTCTTTGCATCGACATGCGCTGTGTACGGGCAGGGCGTCTTCCCTATTCTTGATGAAGAAAGCCCTGTAAATCCCGTATCTGTTTTTGCGGAAACCAAAATAGAAGCAGAAAAAGCGCTTTTGGACATGTCTTCAGCTCAGTTTACGCCACGGGTTGCGCGCATGGGCACGCTTTTCGGCATTTCCGGCCGTATGCGTTTTGATCTTGCTGTAAACCACATGACTGCCTCAGCTGTCCGCAACAGGTCTATTCTGGTCAAAGGCGGTGGAAACCAATGGCGCCCTTTCATTCATGTTAGAAATGCGGCACAAATCCTTGTGTCTCTTGCTTCCGACACAGATCTGTCGGGCAAGTCCGGTATTTTCAATGTGGGCTGGGATACCCAGAATTGTACTATCGCTGCTCTTGCTGAAAAAGTGGCAGCCCGATGTTCTCAAGTCCCTGTGACGACTGCGCGGGATGATGATGACCAGCGCAACTATAAAGTTCGTTTTTCAAAAATTGCCGAAACTGTTCCTCTCCCCGAGCAGATTTCCTTTGAGGAAGGGATTGACGAGTTAAAGGTATATCTGGATAATCCGGACATCAATCCATTCTCTGAAGCATTTTTCAATGTTGAACGGATGAAAAAACTCAGGGCAACGCCAGTTGATGCAGGCGGAGAGCCGGTAGCAGCTAGGTTCATTGCTCTTAGCAAGCCTAACCTGGGTGAAGATGAAGAGCGTGCGGTGCTGCAGGTTCTTCGCAGCGGCTGGCTGACATCAGGTCCCCAGATCACTTTTTTTGAAAAAAGTTTTGCTGAAAAAGTGAACGCACCTTACGCCGTTTCCGTTTCATCCTGCACTGCGGCACTGCACCTATGCCTGGCGGCGCTCGCTATAAAACCGGGCGACGAAGTAATTACGAGTCCGATCACCTGGGCGTCTACAGGCAACACCATTTTAACAATGGGTGCAACCGTCCGTTTTGTGGATGTGGATCCGCATACTCTGAATATGGATCCTTTGCAGCTGGAAGCAACAATCACGGAAAAAACGCGCGCCATTATTCCTGTTCATATGGCGGGGCTTTCCTGCAACATGGATCCGATTCGTGCGATTGCGAAAAGGCACGGTATTCCTGTCATAGAAGATGCGGCACACGCTTTCGGAAGTGAATACAGGAAGAAGCCTGTGGGCGCTGAAGGTCTCGCTTGCTTCAGCTTTTATGCCACCAAAAATATCACCACCATGGAAGGAGGCATGATCACCACGGATGATGAATCGCTGGCACACCGCCTTCGCCGTCTTGCGGGCAACGGGATGGGCAGCTCTGCCTGGGACCGTTACGGCCGAAGCGCTGTCTCAGGTCCTGCTGAAGTGCTGGAACCCGGCTACAAATATGCATTAAGCAACGTATCTGCCGCTCTCGGCGTAGAGCAGCTGAAAAAGTTCGAACAATTCAGAGCTGCACGCAAGCGTATTGCAGAATTATATTTGTCTGTACTCTCAGATGTTCCTGAATTGGAAATGCCTCCCGATGCTGAGGACGGGCGCCATGCGTGGCATCTGTTTATCATCAAAATCAGGCCCAATACTCTTTCTGTTTCACGAAACAGTGTAATAGAAGCTTTGCGCCGGGAAAACATAGGCACCGGCATCCATTTTTACGGACTTCATCTTCATCAATACTACAGAGAAGTGCTCGGGATGCGGCCTGAAGATTTTCCTCAGGCAACAGATGTTTCCGACCGCATTATTTCCCTTCCGCTGCATCCCGGTTTAAATGACCGCCATGTACAGGAAGTTGTATCCGCACTAAAGAAAGTGATCTCTTACCACCGGCTTTAACCGTCGCCCTGAAGACGCAGGAATAAACAATGAAAAACCGATGTCCCCTTTCTATCCCTTTCAGGCTGTTTCGACTTAAGGTAAACTTTCTTTCCCGAGGAACAGCTCTGTATTTCGCCGCTTTCCTTTTTATTCTCCTATCGGCCGTACAAAGTTGGGCACTTGAAGCAGGGTCTGCCAAAATCGACATCACACCGCCTGTAGGCACGCCCTTAAACGGTTACGGCGACCGCATGGGACGCAATTCTACGAGCGTTCATGATCCGTTGTGGGCACGCACCGTTTTTCTGGATGACGGCGAAACACGCTTTTTTCTGGTCAGCCTGGATCTTGTCGCTGTTAATCCCGAATTGCGTCAGCGTGTTCTTGAACTGTATTCCGGGCCTGTACCTAAAGAACATGTGCTGCTCACAGCAACCCATACGCATAACGGCCACGGCGGCATGTGCCAAAATCTGATGATCCGCAATGTTTCCGGACGCTTTATTCCCGCCGTTCTGGAGGCGACTGCTGAAAAAATTATTGAATCCATGCACAAAGCCTATAACGGCCGGAGGCGTGCAGCACTCGGATATGCCGTCGGCAGTAATCAGGGCCTGTCTGTTAACAGACGTTTTTCCGCTGGCCCTGCCGAAAGCCAGATAGGCGTGGTAAAAATTGAAGACTCGGACGGTGCCGCCATTGCTGTCATTACCAATTTCACCGGTCATCCGACTTCTGTCGGTGGGCAGGATAAGTACTCTTTTTCTGCAGACTACCCCGGTTACTATTACCTGGAAATGGAGGCGCTTGCGGAAGAATCCTGCGTTCCTCTGTTTTTAAACGGTGCGCAGGGAAATCAGACCATCGCAGCACCAAAAGGTAAAAGCGGCTGGGATCGCACGGAAGCCGTCGGCAGGCAGGTAGCGCAAATTGCCGATGCGCTGTCCAAAAACATGTCTTTCGGAGATGCCGTCTTTAAATTAAGCCATACGAAGGCACTCCTGCCACTTACGCTTGCTGAGAACTTGCAGCCCAAAGAAGTGGACTTATATTCACTTGAAATCAATGATTTACTGATCTCTTTTTTCCCGGGGGAACCCTGCGTTGAAATCGGGTTGAATCTAAGAGAACGGGCGCTTGCCCGTGGATATGACGCCCATTGGTCTGTGGGACTTGCCAATGATTACCTGATGTACTTTGTGCCTCGTGCTCTTTATCCATTTGCCAATTACGAATCTTTTATGAATTTTTTCGGACCGGGCATGGAAGACTGGCTTTATTCCCAGTTTGAAAGCCTGATGTCGCGAAAAACACTGGTCGAATCCATTGTTGATTTGCCGGACGAAGAGGCGCAGGAGTCCCAGCAATCCGAAGGTGATGCAAGTTTTCCTTTGCTTACTTTGCATGGGTCCAGCCACGACATTGGGTTGGCGCGGGGCAGTTTTTTTCATAATGCCATCCAGAACAAATATAAAACAAAAGTGCTGGATCCTGTGGATACCGGGCAGTGGTATCCTACGGGCAGTTGGTGGACAGCGATGCCGTCTTTTCTGAATTTGACGCCCCTGGCAATGACAGCACTAGGGATGGGATCACGTTCTCTGCTGCAGGGATTGTCTGAAAGCTATATCCGTGAAATGGAAGGCATGGCTGAAGGGGCAGGACTTCCCTTTGACGGACTTTGGCTGCTCCAGCACGCCAGGCTCTACAGCCTTGCCAAAGATCAGTCTTCCCTTTTCTCTCTCCCGCTCTGCACCATGGTGGCTTTAACAAACGAATACACAGGAACGAAAGATATTCTTCTCGGCCGAAATCTGGACTGGAAAGGCGACGAAAATGATTATGTCATCCGCATGCTGCCTGAAGAAGGGCTGCCTTCTATTCAAGTAGGCTTTGACTGGAACGCCGGTCTGATGACCGGGCTAAACCGGGACAGGCTTTTCCTGTGTCTGGAATATGTCCCCTACGTCGATACTGTTCTTCCGGAGAAAGCGCCGTTGGAGTTTTTATTGGGTCAATTGCTGCGCAGCTGTTCTTCCTTCAGCGAAGCGCTGAAAGTCCTTTCCGCCGCTGAGTATATTAAGAACTATCATGTCCTTATTGCCGGGTATGATGGCGAGAAAGCAGATGCGGCGGTCGTTGAATACGGACAAAGCATTTCTGTCCGAAAGGCGGTGAAAGGCATACTCACCGGAGTCAATCCTGACACACAGGGAATCCCGGATGAAACACGGGAGCGCTATCAGGCACTGATAGAAACTTTGAAAAACCAACCGGTCAAAAACAGAGAATCCCTGGGTACTCTGCTGACCGCTTCCCCTATGGAAAGTGACGGCGGTATGCAGCATATATGGAATCACGCCTCCCGGCATTGCGTGGTGTTACAACTATCCCAGCCCGAAATAATGTGTGCTTTCAAACAACCGGACGGCAAGGCAGGCAGTTTTGCAACGTTGACCGTATCGGAGATATCCAGCCATGAGTAATTCAGTTCAATTGACTTCCTGGGGCGGTACCGCAAGCAAGCCTAAAATTCAACGTTCGTCCTCAGGCAAGCCTTTCCTGTTCATTATTTTTGTTCTTATTGTGCTTGCGAGTGTGTGGTTTTTCATACCGGCACGCCATGCAGCGGAAATGGAATCTTTCATTCCCGCCAGTCACAGCATCGAAGTATACGTTTACGACCCTGCCACCAAGCGCAATGAGTTGTTGAAAAGCCCGATTCTGCACACGATTCCGGAAGATACAGCAGCAGCTGCTTATCTTCACCTGTTAACGCGTAAATTACCTGTCCCCGATTGGTTACTGAATAATGTCAGCAGCGGTCTTTTCCATATCTCTGTCGAAGACAGCAATCGTCCGGACAGTTTGCTCGTAATTACGCGAATGACCCGTATAGGCCTGCTATCAGAGAAATTCTTTTCGCTGTCCGGTAACGTATCGCGAGAACGCGCCGGCGGACTTGATCTGAAAAAAGTAAAAAATGCTGAAATATTTTATTCTGTCAGAAACAAATATCTTCTGGTCAGCCCTTCAAGAGATGCCCTGATCCAGGCTTTGACACTTCCACCGGAGGAAGCCATTGAAAAAAACAAATTTGAAGCGGCACAGCAGAAGGCAAAAGAGGCAGACCTGTTTTGCCGTCTGGACGGGAAGGCTTTTTTGCAATCCCCCGCTCTTTTCAAGGATCTGTCTTTTTCTGTGCGCCTGAATCAGTCCATGCCGCGCCTTTCGATTACAGGTTCTTTTTCCGATGAAATACTGGCAAGATACGGAACACTTTTACCGCAGAATACTAAAGACGATTCTCTGGATATGCCGCTTGACGGAATAGCCTCTCTTTCAGTGAATCTCGGGGCACCCCTGCCCCAATGGTATGCAAAGCTGGCAGAAACCAATGAAGGCTGGGAGAAGGTCTCTTCATGGATAACCCTCTCCGAGTCACTGCCTGAAAATGCATCTGCCACTGAACTGCTCCAGTATCTTGTCGCCAGTTTTTTCCATTCTTCCGGAGAAAAGATTCGGCTTGCCTGGTTTGGTTTTGATCCTCTGGAAGTAGTTCCTGCGCCACTTTTGGCTGGAACAGCACAGGGAAAAACAGACGCACTTCACGCCGCTTTTGATCTCGTACCTCCTCCACCCTTTTCTGACGATATGATTGTCCTGAATCCTTCTGTTAACAGTGAGCTGCTCCTGGCAACTGTACCCTTCATAGGCGGAGAAAACCTGACTCCTTCTCTCGCCATTTATCCTCAAGGCGCACTCTTTGCCACAAGCGAAACCCTTATCCGCAAACTAATGCAGAGCGAGGCCCTCACCGCTCAGCTGGGGCAAAAAGCAAACCTCTATTTCCATCTGCGCCCGGCTCAAGCGTGGGAGGCAGCCGTGCCTGCCCTTAATGAGTTTGCCGCATCCGGACTTTTGCGCGGGCACACGGAAAGTTCCTTTGCAGAAGCAGCAACGAAAATTAGCAAACAAATTTCCACACTGCAGGAATTTACTGTGCTTGGAATTGTTTCAGACAAGGCTTTCCATCTGGAAGCAAAAGTCACGATAGGTCTATCCGATCAGGCCGATAACAATGCCATACAAATTGCGCAGCGGGGGCAACGATGAAAGAGGGCAAAAAATTCATTACAAAAAACAGGCATGCTTTTCATGAATACACGGTCCTTGATAGTTTTGAGGCAGGTATCGTTCTTGAAGGCACCGAAGTCAAATCCATTCGTATGCATAACACATTTTCACTGAAGGAGGCATATGTGGATTTTACAGAAAACGAGGCATGGCTTGTCGGCTCCAGAATAAGCCCCTATGACAAAGGCAACAGAAACAATCACGAACCGGTAAGAAGACGGAAGCTGCTGCTAAAAAAAATGGAAATCAACCGCCTGATAAAACGGGTAGAAGAAAAAGGACTTACGGTTATTCCTCTTTCCGCCTATTTTAAACAGGGAAAAGTAAAAGTAGAAATCGGTTTGTGCCGTGGAAAACGCCTTTATGATAAACGGGAATCCATCAAGCAGAGAGAGACAGACCGGGAAATAGAACGTGCGGTCAAGCGTTACAAGACTTGAGCAGCCTGATTAGTGCAGCCCTTCATAATAAGCGCACAAAGCATCACACAAGCCTGTACCGGACTGAAGAAAGCTTTCAAGTACAGGAGTGCGGTTTCTCCGCTGAAGCTCCTGCGTCGTTGTGGGTCCAATAGACGCATATAGAGGAGCACATTGTACTTTCTGCAGGTTTTCCGGAATTCCATTCTGCATCATACTTTCCACCGCTGTCGGGCTGAAAGTGGTGATTACATCGGGCCGGAAGTTGATTATCGCTTGTTTTTCCCCCTCTGTCAGCCGGGCAATAACGGTGCGATAACAAACGGGTGTTTCTACCGTCCACCCCTGGTGCACGAGCAATTCCGATAATTCAGGGAGGGCTTTATCTCCGCATGGAATGACCGCTTTTGTTATCCCGGACATTTTTTTCTTCGCTGTCAGTTCATTGGCAAATACTTTCGCTGTTCCTTTTTGCGGAATATACGGTGTCGTCACGCCATATTCAGACAAAGCCTCTGCTGTGCCGGTACCAATCGCTCCAATCAGCAGATCCCTTTCAAAGCGGCAGGAAGCGGGATCTGTTCCCTCCGGATTTACGAAGTGATGCACAGCATTTGCACTGGTGAAGATCAGCCAGCTGTCCTTAAGTGACGGTTTTTCAAAAGCGACTCCCTGAATACTGATGAAGGGCAGCTCCAACACTTCTGCGCCGTGGGTACGTAAAATATCACAAAAAGGTTTGCTCTGGTGGTGTGCCCTGGTTACGAGAATCTTTTTATCCGAAAGAGCATCTTCCGGAGTTTTGTGCGCCGATTCGGTTCGGACTGACACCGATTGAAGCATCTGCCCCAACGCATCCCCCTCTTCTGTGACAGTATTCCAGGAAGACAGCGCTTTATGAAAGAAGAAATAACGATTTCGGCTCTCCGCCACAAAAGACTGAAATTCCAGCCCGGATGCATGCGGAGCTGCGTGTATTGCCAGCGGCGACCTGCATCCGCCTCCGAAGGAGCGAAGGGCGCTGCGTTCAAATTGGACACAGGCAGCAGTCTGTTCATCGTTCAGTGGCAGCAAAAGATCCCGAAGAAGGTTGTCGGATTTGCGGATCTCAATTGCGATGGCACCTTGCCCGGGAGCAGGAATCATCATGGTTACAGGAATGATATATAAACCTTTTTCCTGGAGCAACGCCAGCCTGGATAATCCGGCACGGGCAAGAAGAATTGCGTCATATTCATGTCGCCGCAGTTTATCTATGCGTGTTTGGACATTTCCGCGAATATCTTTTATGCAGAGATCGGGGCGAAAACGGCGCAGCTGCACTTCGCGTCGCAGGCTGGACGTACCCACCTCAGACCCTGAAGGCAGCGTATCAAGCGTAAAGTCTTCATTGGTCAGCAGGACATCTTCTACTGGTGCCCGCGCTGCAACCGCCACAATAGTCAGGGGCTCCGGCTGTTCAGTAGGAAGGTCTTTAAGGCTGTGCACAGCCGCATCAATTGTACCGGCAATCAGTTCTTTTTCAAGTTCTCTGGTAAATGCGCCCCAGCCTCCCAGCGACGATAGCGAAGAATGCTGATCCCGATCCCCTGACGTTTTAATAATCTTCATTTCCGCTTCCACAGCCGGATGCAAAGCGGAAAACAACGCCATAATCTGTTCTGTCTGCGCCAGCGCAAGCGCACTGCCCCGCGTACCGAAAATAATTTTCATTCTACTTTGGCGTCTCCCCAGCCAAACACCGTTTGGATATGCTCCACCAGTAATTCGTGCTCCGGCATTTGTGAAAATTCTTTAATGGCACGCAAAGGCATACGCAGCATTGTGTTTGTAATTCGTTTTGAAAACTGCTCCAGTTTTTCCCGTTCTTTTTCTGACAGTCCGGGAAGTTCGGATAAAGTGCGTGCCAGCTCCTTCTCACGGATTGCATTGAAAGACTGCGTAAGCGATTTGATTAAGGGATCGGATGAAAGGCGACGCTGCCACTGAAGAAAGGAGAGGCTTTCCTTGTCAACGATTTCAAGGCATGCAGGAATTTCGTCCTGCCTTTTTCGTAAATTCCGTTCCGCCACACCCTCCAAATCGTCCATGTCGTAGCAATAGACGTTATCGATACGACCTGCTTCTTTTTCAATATCCCGCGGGACAGCAATGTCGATGACGAACATGGGCGCACGTCCTCGTTTTTCGATAGCACGCTGAAAATCGACGGCTCTTAAAATAATATCAGACGCACCCGTCGAGCTGATCACAATATCGGCTCTATGCAGGTGGCAGGGCAAAGCCTGCAGAATAAGCGCTTCTCCCTGATACCTGCTCGCAAGTTCTTCGGCATGCGCTAAGGTGCGATTTAAAACAAGTACTCTCTCGACACCGCGCTCTACAAGACTTTTAAGAGCCAGCTCACTTACCTGCCCCGAGCCAACAATCAAAGCGGTTTTGCCCGTTAGCTGCTTGAGTTTTGCTTCCGCCAGATCCACTGCCACAGAAGCTACAGACACTTTTCCTTTGCCCATCGCTGTTTCCGTGCGCACTCTTTTCCCGCATTTCAAGGAACGTTGGATAAGCATGGAAAGTTGGCGGTTCAGTGTCTTCGCCTCGGAAGCAAGATCATGTGCCCGCTGAATCTGCCCCATAATTTCGTTTTCACCCACTACCATGCTATCCAGACTGGCGGCAACGGAAAATAAATGTTTTACGGCTGCTTCATTGCTGTAATGGTAAAGGAAATCGGAAAATTCTGATTCTTCAAGCCGTGTCGCTTTTCCGAGAAAAGCGGTTATCTCCCGGTGTATCGCCTCCGTATTTTGTCTTGCGTGCACATAGACTTCCAAACGATTACAGGTGGCAAGAATAAAACAGCCACTGTCGGCTCCAAACCGCGCATTGAAATCCTGCAGCATCGCCGGGATGCGCTCCACGGGCAATGCCATGCGCTCACGCAAGGCTAACGGGCTTGTATGGTGGCTAAGGCCTGTGATGGCAATGGTCATGAAAACCCCTGACTATTGGAACAGATTGGCGAAAATACACTCGGTGTCCGGAAATTAGGCTGCTTCAACAGGCTGAAACACAATTGTATGAACAATGGATTCCCGGAACAGGGTGAAGATGAGAAAATATAGGCTTTGTTTTTTCTTATTTGGACATTTTGACCGGTTCAGAGGGACTTTGACTTAGATACGCTCCTAACCGTATTATTATCGTTCTTCAGGCTTTAATTCCACAAAACCGGAAATTATTGTATGACACGCATTATAGCTGTGGCAAATCAAAAAGGCGGTGTCGGAAAAACAACCACTGCCGTCAACCTTGCCGCCTGTCTGGCAGAGCTGGGATCCAACGTTCTTCTCATCGATCTGGATCCTCAGGGAAATGCCAGTCAGGCCTCCGGAATTAATAAAAGCACGGTTCCCGCCACAATTTATCAGGCATTAACGGGACATGTTCCCATCGATAATGCCATTGTGCAGACTCCTTATAAGAATTTATCTCTGGTTGCTTCTACGACTGATCTGGTAGGAGCTGAAATCGAACTGGCACAGCTGGAAAATCGTGGCTTTTACCTTGCCAATACCCTTCGCCCTGCTGTCAGCCGTTTTGACTGGATTTTTATTGACAGCCCGCCTTCATTGGGCGTACTAACGTTGAACGCCATGACTGCCGCCCACGGCATTCTGGCGCCTCTGCAATGTGAATATTTTGCGCTGGAAGGGCTTTCCGAGCTGCTGCAAACTATCATTAATGTCAAGAACACTCTCAACAGTCATTTGAATGTTTTCGGCGTGCTTCTCACCATGTACCAGCACACCGTGCTGTCCCGGGATGTTGAAGCCGATGTGCGCAACCATTTTATGGGCAAGGTATTTAAAACCGTTATACCGCGCAATGTGGCGCTGAGCGAAGCGCCCAGCTTCGGGATGCCTATCAATCATTACTCGCCGAAATCAACAGGCGCTCAGGCCTATGGCGCCCTTGCAAAAGAGGTTTTGATCCGTGACTGATGCTCCAAAGAAAAAAACGACCAAAGGGCTGGGACGCGGGCTGAATGCTCTTCTTCCAAGTAATGTCATGGAAAATCCTATCCCGCCTGAACAGGGAATATCCGATGTCCGCAGAGAAAACTTTTCCGGGCCTGCCAGCGGCGTACTGATGCACCTCAATCCGGAAGAGATTAAGCCTAATCCCAGACAGCCGCGAAAGCATTTTAACGAAGAATCTCTTGGTGAGCTTGCAGAATCCATCAAAAACGACGGCGTTCAGGAGCCTTTGATCGTCCGTTTTAATAACGGGTCCTATGAGATTGTCTGCGGTGAACGCCGCTGCCGGGCAGCTGTCATGGCAGGACTGCAGAAAGTGCCCGTGATCTGCCGTGATATTTCCGACCAGGAAATGCTTAAGTTCGGCATTATCGAAAACATTCAGCGGGAAGACCTGAATGCTATTGAGCTGGCACAGGCCTATAAAGACCTGATGGAAGAATATGGGTGGACACAGGAGCAGTTGTCGGTTGAAGTCGGCAAAAAACGTGCGACCGTAACCAATACGCTTCGCCTCCTGCAATTGTCCGATGGATTGCAGCAACTGGTCGCCGACGGTTCCTTATCCATGGGGCACGCCAGGGCGCTGCTCTCCCTTTCCACCGCCTCCGCGCAGCAGGCGGCAGCGCAAAAGATTATTTCTCAGGGACTGTCAGTTCGCCAGACGGAGCAGATGGTTGCCAAATTCGGCGAAAAAAAGACGCAAAGCGTGCGGAAAAAAAATGAAAAAGAACCCTACATGCAGGAGCTCGAAGAGCGACTCAGACGGGGGCTGGGCACAAAAGTCAATTTAAAACCTGTCGATAACAGCAGGGGCACCATTGAAATCGCTTATTTTTCTCTGGATGAACTGGATCGCCTGCTGGAACACATGATCAGATAGCAAAGGAATAGTGCATGTTCGATATCAGACTCATCAGGAGCAATCCCGAACTGGTGCGCGCCGCCATGGAAAAGCGCAATGCGCCTGTTGATCTTGACACCATTTTGGCTGTGGATGCCCGAAGACGCTCGGCTGTTTATGAAATGGAGCAGCTGCGTGCACGCCAGAATAAAGCAAGCGAAACTATAGCGCAACGTAAAAAGAACAACGAAAACGCAGATGATGTCATCGCCGAGATGAAGCAGATCAAAGAAGAATCGGCGAACCTCGATCTGATTGCCAAACAGGCAGAAGAAGACCTGGAGGAGATTCTCCTATCCCTGCCGAACCTTCCGGATGAATCCGTTCCAGCCGGGAAAAACGAAGCGGATAACCAGGAAATCCGCCGCTGGGGTGAAATTCCCTCATTTAATTTTGAAGTCCGTGATCATGTGGATATTGCTGAGAAACTCGGCATTGTTGACTTCAGCCGTGGCGCAAAAATTTCAGGTGCCCGTTTTACACTGAGCCTGGGCTACGGTGCCCGGCTTGAGAGAGCCTTAATTAACTTTATGCTGGATATTCATACGCAGAAACATGGATATCAGGAAGCGCTTCCGCCCTTTCTAGTAAATACGGCGAGTGTACAAGGCACTGGACAACTGCCGAAATTTTCAGCTGACCTTTTTAAAATTGATAATACGGATTATTGGCTGATCCCTACGGCGGAAGTGCCGGTTACCAATATCCACCGTGACGAGATTCTGAGCCTTGAAGATCTGCCGAAATACTATGTCGCCCATACCCCCTGCTTCAGAAGCGAAGCCGGCTCCTACGGAAAAGACACACGGGGCATGATCCGAGTACACCAGTTTAACAAGGTTGAACTTGTAAAATTCACCACGCCGGAGAGTTCCTGGGAAGAGTTGGAAAAACTTACGGCCAATGCCGAATATATTCTGCAACAGTTAGGGCTTGCCTACAGGGTTGTGTGCCTTTGCGGCGGAGATCTCGGGTTTTCAGCAGCCAAAACATACGATTTGGAAGTCTGGGTTCCCGCACAAAACACCTACAGAGAAATCAGTTCTTGCTCCAATTTCACGGATTTTCAGGCGCGCCGTGCAAACATCCGCTTCAAACGGGACAAAAAGCCGGAATTTGTTCATACGCTCAATGGCTCCGGTCTCGCTGTGGGCAGAACAGTAGTTGCTATTCTGGAAAACTATCAGCAGGAAGACGGAAGTGTCATTATACCGGAGGCATTGCGCCCTTATATGGGCGGTCTTTCGGTTATTCCTGCTCAGACATAAAACACCGGCCGGCGCATTGCCCGGCTCAGCATTAGGAGTCCTGCACTTACATGTCGAATCTTGAGGCTGTTGTAAAGGAAGCGGCACGTGCCATCTTTCAGACTACCAATGCAGTTGCAGTAACTGGCGCAGGCATCTCCGTAGAAAGCGGTATAGAAGATTTTCGCAGCCCGGGCGGTCTCTGGACACGGTACCCGCCTCAGGAATATGCGACGCTGGACGCCTTTTACGACAACCCTGATAAAGTCTGGGAAATGTGGTATGACCTCGGCGAGACGCTCAAAAAAGCAAAGCCCAACCCGGCTCACCTGACCCTTGCAGAACTCGAGGATATGGGGCATCTTAAAGCGGTTATCACACAGAATATCGACGGCCTGCACCACGAAGCCGGCAACCGCACTGTAATTGAATATCACGGTAACGCAGCTCAGATCATGTGTCCCGCCTGCACCCGACGCAGGCCTATGGACTTAAGTCAGCGCGTTCTCGGAGCGCCCCGCTGTGAGTGCGGCGGTTATATGAAGCCGGACATCGTTCTCTTCGGCGAGATCATTCCCGAATATGCACTGAAGACGTCGGAAATGCTAGCCAAAGGCTGCAGCGTCATGATTGTAGTCGGCACATCTGCGCAGGTGTACCCTGCCGCCAGTTTGCCCTATATGGCAAAAGAAGGCGGAGCGGTTGTCATCGAATGCAATATTGAAAAAACAGCCTTTTCCGATGTCGTTGTGGATCATTTTATTCAGGGCCCCGCCGGAAAGACGCTGCCGCTTCTTATGGCGGAAATACATGCCCTTTCTCAAGGCTGAGCACTTCCCTTCTGCACGGGCATCTCTTTTCGTGGAAAGAGCACGCTGATGCCTATTGCCGCAGCAATAAAAAATGTTTCCACGATCCAGAAAACGCCCAGGCTTTTCCAGATGCCGGTGGTAAATCCGTAGCTGTGAAGCCCCACGCCCAAAGCATTGACGCCCCACCAGGCAAAGACAACGATCATGCCCAGGATCAGTGCGCTGACAGCAGTGCCGCGCGCCTTAATGTAAGAACCACGACGCGCATGCAGCACCGCCAGAATCCAAAGGACAATCATAAGCGCTCCATTTTCTTTTGGATCCCAGCCCCAGAAGCGGCCCCAGCTCTGCGCTGCCCAGACTCCGCCTAAGATGGTGCCTATCAGTGTGAACACAAGAGAAAAAGCCATAACCCCGTAAATCGAGGTAGCCAATGTCTGCATGGCGGCAGAGTCTTTTTCTTTCCAAAGCGGAAGATGCAGGACAAAATAAACATGCGCCAGCGCAGCAGCGAAAAGTCCTGCACCATAACCGGCAATAATAGTTGTTACATGCGTAGCCAGCCAGAAATTGGTGTCAAGAACCGCAATGACTGCAGGCATGGTGTCCACGCCTTCGCTTGCCTCATATCTCCAGGCGAAAAACATTCCGATTGTGCCCAGCAACGCCGACACCGAAACAGCGATCTTGTTTTTAGAAATAAATTCAAGGAAAAAACCGATAGCAACAGCAACAAAGGTTGTGAAGAGAACGGTTTCATAAAGGGTGGTCACTGGCGGTCTGCCCCGTATAATGCATCGGAGGGTAATACTGATACCCAGCAGAATGAGAGGGGGCAATATGGAGAAGGACAGAACGCGTGCGAGTCTGCTGTCCGGCGAACGGGTCCAGGAAAAAGCCATCAGGAAAAAAGACAGTACAAAAAGCCATTGGCTGAAAAAAAGATAGCGGGCATCATAAAAATGCACTTCAAGGGGAATATGTTTGTACTCACCTCGCGCTTGTGCCTCCTGGGTAATGCGGCCGTGCAAACGTTTCACGGCACTCACAAAGGCGCCCGAATCAGGCGCCGCATCTGCCAGTGTTTCAAAAAGCGCAATATCACCGCTGACCGTATCTGCCGGCATGCCAATAAAGGCGGATTCCAGATACTTTGCAGGAGTCATCCACTCTTTTTCCTCCCGGGAAAGAGGAGGAAACAGGGCAAGCATCTGCCCCGATGCACTGACCTCATCCAAACGCTGGAACACTGCCTCAAGATCTTTGGCGATTTCCCGTTTTCTTTCCTCGTCCATATCGGCGGCCTGATCGACCAGGCTTTTTAATTGGTCGGGCAATTTCTCCACTACTTTGCTTAAAGGAACCTCGTGATCCTCCGGGAAAAGAAGCGTCAGAAGTGCGCTTTTCGCAACGTCAAAGCGAAGGCGTGCAAAATCCATGAAATGGGTCAGTTCATCAAAAAGCAAAACATTGTTTGCAAGGGCAATCAGCTGTTCGTCAAGAAGACTGCGTATGTTTTCCGGGCGGGCGGAAACTTCATGAGCAAGAGCAAACAAAGTATCCAGCGCAGGCTCCAATTCAGAGTAGGAATAGCGATCTCTTTTTTTTCCGTGTGGCGTAAGCCCGATCGCCGTAATCAGCTCATAAGAATCCACAGAGAAATGTGCGTATTCCCGGGCTGCCTCAGGGTGAAATAGGCAGTCAAGAAGCCATTCTGTTGCTGAAAGCGAAATATTTTTGCCGCCCTGATTCACACTGACGGTTCTTTTTCCATTCATCCGCAGCAACATGAACCGCGCTGCTGTATCCAGAGGCTTTATACGACCGCTTTCCTGAACAGGTAAGGTCTTGAAAAGATACACAAGATCTTTATTCCAGGAGGAGGCACCTGCTTCCTGAGAGAAAAAGACAGAACCCGCAAAAGCACTCACCATAACCAGGAAAATTAAAGAACGGGAAAATAGAGTAAAATGCGGCATCAGCATGTCCCCTTCTCACCTGAAAGACGGGAACGCCGTTTCAGATAGCGCAGTAAAACCTGCAGATAATGAATAAGTAACCCCGCAGAAATGATGCATGATGCATAGACAGGCCATTGCCCGGCAGGGTTTTTAACTACAGCCAGAACAGAATACAGCGGGTCACCCTCTTTTCCGTCCGACGGACCCCAGGATGCCTGGTAAAATGTATAGCCTCTGTGACGGAGGGGTTCATTCATCTGAATCAGTGATTCCCGCGGCAGTCCCTCATCTTTGACCGAAACACGACTGCTGAAGTGGCTGGGTGTGCTGGTTCCGGGATGCCATTCATGATTAAATTTCTGAAGAGTGACCGTGAAGGGCAATTCCCAGCGGCGACGTGTGAAGTCAAAAGAAAATTGTTTTCCGTCGGCTTCAACAATCCAGGGCCCCCGCTGCATCCCCCACAAAATCCCTTTTTCACTTATGTCACCTTCCAGCGTGATCAGCATACCGGGAATATTCGCTTCGGCCGATTGATTCTCAGACAGTTCTTTCAGTGCCGCCCCGTCTATTGCATGAGCAGAGTTATCTTCAACTGCCATGGAATTTTTATAGTACCTATCTATCTTCACAATAAAGGGAAGTTCTTCTGCATAAAAAAAGGCACCCGGGTGCGCCAACGATTCCTGCGGAACAACATACTGTTGACCGCTCCCATCGGCTCCGCCTACCGTAATGAATAAGTCCCAGTCAAAATAACTTTGAAAATAAGATGCGCTCCTTCCTTCAAATAAAGGGAGGTTACCTGAAAGCGCATACTTATGTGCTACAAAACCGGCGAGAACAAGGTACAGGATACCAAGATGAACAATGAGAAGTCCCGGTCTGCTCCATCTTTTAGGGGCGCGGATTATCCCCCCCAGAAGCGTATTGAAAAAAAGCAAAGCAAGAAGCAGATAGCCACCGGGGAGCGGTAAAGGAACAACCCCGCCAATATAATGAATCAGGAAAAAAGAATTAAAATATTTTTGCTGTGCCGCAAAGAGGCCTATCCGTGCCTGTTCTATTGTTCCGAAGAAAACAAGCAGCAACAGCAACAGCAGCAGCACTGCAGCAACACCATAGGATGCACAGAAGTCCAGAATCTTTTTCAGTGTTTTCATTCTGTTTCATCCTCATCGGAGTACAGTGAATCTGCAAAAGAATGGAAATTCTCTTTTTCGTTTTGCATTTCATCGACAGGGCCGGTCATTTTTATAAACAATGTGGACTCCTCATAAGGACAGACCAGACCGTAGATCATTGAAGGTACCTTCTCTCCCTTCCCATTGGTCAAAACACCGGACATTTCAACAAGCACCGCTTCATTGTTTAAAAGGGCAAGACGCGGGAGAGCGGCAATTTCTTCATCGGACAAAGGCGGCTGGGCAACTTGAGAGCGCCACCTGTTGATATTTGCCTCAAGACCGCCTGCAGGTCCGCTCAGGATAAAAATGGAGCACTCTGATGATACGCTGCCCTTCGGAGCATAAGTGACCAGTCGCATGGCCTGTGCAGGGCGCTTTTCCCAGGAAACCGGCGCCTCCCATTTGAGTTGGTGCTCACTTTCGCCTTCCGGCTCTTCTGATTGCATCATCATGGGATGATGTTGTGCGGAGTCACCAAGCCCCAGCCGCTCCCGTGTGCTAAGGGCAGGCGGAAAAATACGCTCTTCAGGGGGCACCTTATGAAGAGAATGTATTTCATTTTTAAATGTCTTTTCATTGCATGCTGCCAGAAACAGGGCAGTCCAGCAACAGACTGCTGTCAGAAAATACTTCAAGATTGTTAATCCTTCAAATTATGACGTAACTGCATGAAGAACTTTCACCGGACATCCAAAATTCCCGAAATGTTCTGCAACTATGAGATTCGGAGAAGTATACCAGTTTTTATATAAGTCACTGAAAGAAATATAGATGATGCACAGACTGTTAAATATTTTACATTCTTTAAACCAATCGTTTATACTATGTTTGTAAGAAGTCAATACTTGTGTAAGCGGAGGTACTATGAGCGCATCAATTAACAAAGAATTGGAACTGGAAACCCCTATTGAGGATATTAAACATGAGCTTGTGCTCAATGTGGTGCGTACTGCCACGACGATTGCAACACGGGGCGCCACTTTATTCCGTCAGTTTGGCCTTACCGAAGCACAGTTTAATGTTCTTTTTGCCCTGAAATACAAAAAGAAAGACTGGACGCAATCGGAATTGGGCAGACGACTCGTAGTAACCCGGGCAAGTATAACTTCGGTTCTGGATAAACTTGAAAGCAAAGATCTGGTTCGCCGCAATGAAGTCTCCGGGAACAGGCGTATTTATCATGTATCACTTACGACAAAAGGCAGGAGGCTGATCAATGAGGTTGAGCCTGTTTACCGCGCTGAAATTCATAAAGTCCTTCGTGATTTTGATGAAGAACAATGCCGCAGACTTATAGATCTTCTGGAAGAAATCCGCGTTTCTTCCACCTGACAATTTCATCCGCGTTTTTTTTCACAAAAGTCTTTCTTCTGGTCGCAATGCTGAGTTTCTGTTCGGAGAATCCTCGGCATTTATGGACAAAGGCAGAGGCGTCAATTTTCTAATTCCGCTTTTTCTGCAAGCACCGGGCTCATTCTATGAGCCGTAGGTACGAGAGGCTGCCGTTATGGCATACAAATTGAGCACACCCGCCCCCGAAAAGACCTTCCAACCCAAAGGTTTCTGGGCACTTATGGCAACCCAGTTTCAGGGTGCTTTTAATGACAATGTTTATCAGTGGGTTATTACCTTCTATCTGCTCGCTCTGTTGCAGCCATCAGGCCCCGGCACGGACAGCAGTCTGTTTTTCGGCAAATTCTCCGCCGATACCTTTGTACCTGCCTTTGCTACATTCCTTTTTTCATTGCCTTTTATCATCTTCCCGGCTCTATTTGGCGCTCTTGCCGATCGTTTCAGCAAACAACGTGTTGCTGTAGCAGCGAAATGGCTTGAAATTTTTATAATGCTCGCCGGTGGTATCGCTTTTTTGCTCGGCTGGACGCCCTTAATCTGGTTCCTTCTTTTTATGATGGCGACACAAAGCGCTCTCTTCGGCCCGGCGAAATATGGCATTCTTCCGGAAATCCTGCCAGCAGAACGCCTTTCCTGGGGCAATGGCGTAATCCAGATGGGCACGATGCTTGCCATCATTATGGGTACGGGTCTTGCCGGTCCCCTGTTTCTGCTGACAAAAGGCAAAGTCTACCTTGTGTCTGTGCTCCTCGTATTTCTATCTATAGCCGGTACCTGTTTTTCCTATTTCATTACACGCCCGCCTGCTGCCAACCCTGCCCAGCCCATTCCTAAGAATCCCTTTCTTCCCTGGCAAGGCATGCTCAAATATTTCAAAGCCATCCGCAAAGACAAAATCCTTTTTTATGCAGTGGTCGGCTATACCTACTTTTGGTTTATCGGCGCTCTGGCACGGCAGAACTTGATTAAGTTTTCGCAAACAGATCTTCTTATAAGTGAAGATAAAATTTCCTATCTTCTGGCAGCCATTGCCATCGGCATAGGGATCGGTGCTCTGGCTGCCGGATATCTTTCGCGGGGCAAGGTCGAAATTGGGCTTATTCCGATAGGTGCCTTAGGCACGATGTTCTTCTCCCTGCTTCTTTCGTTACCCTACAGCGTTCACCGAACCGTCGTTGCCGAGCCGCTGATTCGCTTTGCCGCCTTTATGAAGCCCGGGGGCAGCTGCCCCGTAATCGGCACTCTGCATTCTTTGGGCGGTCACTACCTGACCGTAATGCTGCTCTTTCTTTTTCTAGGCATTTTTGCCGGCCTCTACGGCGTACCGCTTGCAGCGGCTATTCAGCAGCGCGCCCCTCACGGTATGAAAGGCGGCGTAATTGCCGCTGTCAATATGCTTACCTGGATTGGCATTGCCCTTTCATCTGTCGTATTTTTATTGCTGAATCTTTTTGGGTTGACGGCTTACCATATTTTTATTTTTATGGGTGTCAGCGCCCTCGGCATCGGCCTGCTGCAGTGCTGGAGATCGCCCGTAATGGCGCTGCGGATGCTTTGGTGGTGTCTGGATGGCACTCTGGTACGCCTGCATGTTACAGGGCGTTCGCATATTCCTGAGGACCAGGGCGCACTGCTTCTATCGACCCATGAGAGTTTTATAGATCTGATGGCTATTCAGGCCGCTCTCGACCGTGAGATTTATTTTGTAATCGGCAAAGATGCGCTGGAAGTACCGTGGATCAGACGCCTGTCCCGTTCCATGTACTTAATCCCCGTCGATCCGCACGCTGAAGACGATATGGCAGCCGCTGTAGTGAAGATGCGTACACTTCTGGCACAAGGAAATCTGGTATGTGTAAACCGCGCCAGGTCCCTTGCCCCCGACGGAGTTTCCCTTCCCTGGTTTTCTGATTATTCAATCATTACGGAAGGAACCGGCGCACCAACAATTCCCCTGGCCTTAGGTCGCATCTGCGAAATTCTCTATGCCTATGAAAACAGGAAAGTGCGTTTGTTCTTTTCTGAATTTCGCAGTCCCATTTACCTGAATGTAGGCGAAGCGATGCCGGAAGGCATCACTGCTGTGAAAAAACGCTATTTCGTTCAAAAGGCGACAGCCGAGGGCTTTAGTCCGCGCCGGTTCCGGGACTCTGTCCTGCAGTACGGTTTCATCCGTTTCGCACGGCGTTATCCCTGGCGACCCTGTTATGCAGATCAGTTATCCGGGCAAATCAGTTATTTTAAAGCACTTGTTGGTGTGATCGTTTTGGCACGCAAGCTTAAACCATTATGCGGGAGCCGGAAAACAATTGGGGTATTGATGCCTTCCACCGTCGCCGGTGCTCTGGCAAATATTGCGCTTCAGGTAATGGGTAAAATCCCGGTCAATCTCAATTACACAGCTTCTTCGGAAATTATCGCCGATTGCGCGCAGCGCTGCGACATCACGCATACCGTCACTGCGAAAGCGTTTCTTTCCCGTGTTCCCGTCACCCCGCCGGGCGTGCCGGTCTATCTGGATGACATCAAAGACACGGTCACTGCGTCCGATCGCATCATTGCCATGCTTCTGGCGCTGCTGATGCCGCGACCGCTCCTTACCCGTTTTCTCGGAGCAGCACCGTGCAGCGAACACGATATTGCTACCATTATTTTTTCCAGTGGCAGTGAAGGCATCCCAAAAGGAGTGATGCTAACCCACCGTAATATCATTACGATGATGCACGGGTTGCGCGAAATGGTGCCTCATGATAAGCACACCTGCCTTGTAGGATTTCTTCCATTCTTTCATTCTTTCGGCTATGCCGTTGCCCTTTGGACGCCATTACTGGAAGGCATTCAGGGAGTGCTGCATCCCAACCCTCTCGAACCGAAGGCAATTGGTCAACTGGTACAGAAATACAAGGGTACCTTTATGATTGCAACGCCCACCTTTCTGCAGGGATTTATCCGGCGCTGCGAGCCCGAACAGCTTTCAAGTCTGCGGTGCGTGATTGCCGGTGCGGAAAAACTTCCTGAAAGGATCCAAAAAGCCTTTCTGGAAAAATTTTCTATAGAACCTCAGGAAGGATATGGCACAACAGAGTGCGCCCCTGTTGTTTCTGTCAATATGCCCGCTGAAGAGTCACCGGGGTTTTACTGTGAACACAGCAGGCGCGGCTCTATCGGAAAAGCATTCCCCTATCAGCAGGTCATGGTTGTAGATCCGGACACAGGAGAAGAACTGCCTCCCGGTGAAGCCGGAATGCTGCTGGTTAAAGGAGCTAATGTTATGCTGGGCTATCTGCATGATGAAAAACGGACACAGGCGGCAATACAGGATGGATGGTACAGAACCGGCGATATCGCCTCCATTGATGAAGAAGGCTTTATTTTTATCACCGACCGCCTGGCACGATTCAGTAAAATTGGCGGTGAAATGATCCCTCATATCCGCATTGAGGAATCTTTGCATCAGCTGTTAAATCTTACCGAACAGGCGATCGCCGTTACAGGAGTCCCGGACGAAGGCCGTGGCGAGAAACTGGTTGTACTGCATACGCTCGATGAAGAGCAGATTGCTCTTCTGAAAGAACGGATCAACGGGAGTACACTGCCGAATCTGTGGCGTCCCCGTGCCGGTGATTACTACCAGATTGCTGAAATTCCTGTATTGGGAACAGGCAAAATCGATATAAGACAGCTTAAAAACATGGCGCTAATGCTGACCGAAAAAAGAAGCGGATAAGATCTTAAAAGTAGCCTTTAGCCCCTTTTGCTGTGTTATGATTCCGTAAGTGCATTTTAAACCCCTGAGACACGAGTTTCGGAATCGATATGGCACAGGTTTCTCTACATAATCTCAGCAAATCCTTCGCCGGCAACATTCAGGCGCTGCAGCCATGCACTCTTCATATAGAGGACGGTGCGTTTGTTGTTCTGGTGGGTCCATCGGGCTGCGGGAAATCAACCCTGCTCCGGCTTATTGCGGGTCTGGAAGAAAGCACCTCAGGCGATATATTCATCGACGGTGCGCGCATGAACGGAGTTCCTCCAAAATCCCGGGATATTGCCATGGTTTTCCAGAACTACGCTCTATATCCTCATATGAGCGTTTACAAAAATCTGGCTTTCGGTCTTACCATGCGCAGTATTCCGAAAAATATCATCGATGAGCGGGTTCGTGAGGCGGCATCCATCCTCGGCATCAGTGACGTTCTGGATCGCAAACCGGCGGCATTATCAGGAGGACAGCGGCAGCGGGTTGCCTTGGGTCGTGCCCTTGTCCGGAATCCCAAAGTATTTCTCTTTGACGAGCCTCTTTCCAACCTGGATGCGAAACTGAGGGTTCAAATGCGAACCGAAATCATGCGTCTCCATGGCCGCCTCAAATCCACCATGGTATATGTTACCCATGACCAGACAGAGGCCATGACCATGGGCGACCGAATAGTGGTGATGCATCAGGGAAAAATTCTTCAGGATGACACGCCCTTGACCATTTATCAGCAGCCGGCGAATCGATTTGTGGCGGAATTCATCGGCTCTCCGGCAATCAACTTTTTCCCCGGCACTCTGGAAATTTCCGGGAGCGCCCTCGTTTTTAAAAGCGATCATTTTTTAAATAATATTCACTTGCCGGAAAGTGCCAAAGGGGCGTTTTTCTCTTCAGCTTCAAATTCCGCTCTGCTGGGCATACGTCCTGAGCACTTACATGTCCCCACAGAGGCGACTGCAGAAAAAGAATGCTTTGTACAAGGCACCATAGATCTGGTCGAAATGCTCGGCCCCGAATCTATTCTCCATCTTGATACGGGAAAACAGATGATCCGTGCCAGAGTGCCCTCATCGTGCAATTATTCTTCCGGATCTTCTGTTTGTTTTTCTTTCCAAGTTTCGGATGCGTTTTTTTTTGACGGCGTTCACTTTAACAGGCTCTTTTAAGCCGACTTCTTTGTCAGGGTCACTACGATGCGCATAGTCAAGTCCTTCTCTTTTTTGCTTTGTATTCTTTTTGCAACATTCCTTCTTCTTTCCGATACAGAGGAAAGATGTGTGCCCGCTATCATCGCTTTTTCTCCGGATCACTTTTCCGCAGGTTCATCCCTGTCACAAAAACCAGACATCACTGACACACCTGTCTTTGTACATAACGCTTCAGAACAAAGCCAGGTTCGTGCTTTGCCAAAACGCACACCCCTCCAGCAAAGTCGCGATGCTTTTTTTTCAGACGCTATCCCCTGTAATGCTGATCAATTACGGGCCTTTGCACAGAACAGAGCGGAAACAGTTGCTTTCGTCCAAGATGCCCTTGCCTCCGGAGACACAGAGCAGCAATTTCAGGCATTAAGGCTCATGCAGGATTTCCCTCTGCAAGAAATGCAGTCAGTGCTGGAAAACATGGCATTAAACGAAGAAAATGACGCTGCGCTGCGCATGGCTGCCTGCTATGGACTGAAACATTTCACACTGGGTACAGAAACCGTTCACGCCCTTTTTCAAACAGCACTTGCGACTGAAAACGTCCTCCTTTCCAGAAGTGCGCTCATCGCCTTGGCTGGCTCCCCAGTTTCTGAAAACACATCTTCTCTTTCCACGCTGCTGACCCATCCTGACCCATTAACCTGTATTTATGCGCTGAGGCTTTCTCTGTCAGACACTAACGACTTCCCCTTCAGCTCTTTTGACACATTGGGAAAGACGGAATCTCCTTCGGTGCGATGCGAATTTTACGAAGCTGTCGGTTCAGCCGGAACGAAGGAAGCACTGGCTTACCTGAAAACTAAAGCGGAAGAGGAAACTGAAGAGGCGGCTCTCTCCGTTATTTCCAGCGAAATACAGTTCCTGGAAACGAAAATGTCCGCCAAAGACGAAGCGCTGATACGGCTCCTGGCGGATAAAGCAGCTTCGCTTTCTATCGCGGATCAACACTGGGCGTACGATAAACTGATGGATATGTTTTCTGTTGAGCCCATGCTGTACCGCTTCATTTCGTGGTTTCCACCTTTGTGGCAGTAATGGATTGCGGCATTACAATCTCGGTCTGTAGCTTTAGACGCCCCTGCATCGGAAACCACCCTCACCGCAAAACACAATGAACCGGTGCACTACGCTTTTTCTGACTATCTTCTCAACACATACTCCGATTTAAATCCCGCTAAGGCTCCCGACGAAATTGAGCACGCTGCTTTTCTGCGTGCGAATCTGGAAGAGGATAAAGGAGCGACGCCTCTCACCCACGCTTTCAACCCCCTCACCGGAAGAGGTTTTCTCTGGAAGCACGGTTTTGGCGGCTCGGCGCTTGAATACGGAAAAGGCATTGCCAAAGAGATGCAGGGGCAGAGTGGGCCCCTATTGTGGGCTTCTGCAGGCAGAATTTTTCACCTGCTGCAGGATATGACAAGCCCCTGTCATGTTCATTCCATATGGCATCCTTTTAATATCAGTCTTTATGAGGCTTATTGGACAGATTTTCAGGAACAAGTAACAGACCTCCTGGTTGCTGCACCTGCTGAAAGCCTCCTGCCCGACCAATGTGCCCTTACCGAAGACTGGCATCTTGACGCCTTCACGGAAGCGCGCCTCCTTGCCCGAATCAGTGCTCTGCCTGTAAGTGTCGAGGGCTTCATAAAAAGCCTTGCCTGGCATGCGTATTATGCCAGCAGTTATTGGGGCGCCCTTCAATTTTCCGACAATGCAGCGCCTCCCGAAATACCGCCGCTTCAATCCTCGGATGGAAGCACTGAACAGTCGGACAATGCCCTCAGAACCGCCTTTAATGGAAGCATTCAGTTGTGCACCTCCTGGCATGGCTGCTATTTCAAAATAAAAGATCGCAAAGGAAAGGCTTTTTACTGGAACAAGTGTTTTCTTCTGGATACTTTTCGACCCTGCGCCAACAACGGCTGCAAATCCATTGACGGACATAAGTGGCTTTGCAAAAAGAATGCTCCGGAAGGTGTAGCAACGATTGCCGGGCGTTTTGTGTTTCTGCAACGGGGATTCTTTGCCGAACATTGTTATCCCCCGAAATATGCGGATGGTGCACCAATGGAAAAACATCTGTCAAAATATCACGGAGACATTCTCATACCGGCATGCATGCGGTACGGGCTCGGATTTCTTGATCTGTTTACAAGTGAACACCAGGCGGCTGCTCAGTCTTCTCTTTCCAGTCCGGCTCTGGAGCAGTTTCAAAAGAATTCCCCGCTTCCCTATACAGCTCCCGGCAGCGCAGGATTGTTGCCTTTTACGGAGGAACAGCGACCGTCCGCCTCCGACAAGCCGCCAGCGAACACGTCTGCCTTCGACAGAAAAGCCAACCCGGACAAACTGGAAGCGTTTCAGAATGCTTTAGAGAGTGCGCTCGGATTTTTGGGTCGTGGCTGTATTCCTCTCGCGCCAGGAGATTGATATTTTTTTTACCGACGCTCTCCAAGTTGATTCCCTGTGCAGTAAAGGCTGAAAATATCATAAACCGTTGAAATAATTTAGATTACACTCTAAACAAAGGAGCCGTTATGATTTCACGCAGAAACTTTTTGAAAACCACTGCTGTTGCCCCTCTGGTTCTTTCTTCCAGAGTTCGGGGACAAAGCACACCGGGGCCCAACAGTCAAATTAACGTCGCCGTCGTGGGTCTGGGCGGGCGCGCTCAGGAAATAGTGGCGACTTGTCTGGGTATTCCGGAACTGCGTGTTGCTGCTGTGTGCGACTGCTTTGCTCCCCGCCTGAATTCCTCCCTGAAAGCACTGGCGGATAAAGACATTACTTGCGCCGGCTACCTTGACTATCAGGAGATGCTGGAAAAAGAACGCCTCGATGGAATTATGGCAATAACGACTACGCACGCCCGCGCCTGGGTCAGCTGCCTTGCCATGGCTGCCGGGCTGGACGTGTATATTGAAAAGCCCATGTGCCTCACCATTGCAGAAGGCAGAGAAATGGTGAAACTTGCACGACATTATAAATGCGTGACACAGGTCGGCACACAGCAGCGCTCCATGCCCTTAAATAACTGGGCGAGCGATCTTGTAAAAAACGGTGCCATCGGCAAACTGAAAGCGGCACACGTTCCCGACTTTATCAGTCCGCTGACCTGGCAGCCCAAACCGGCAGAGTCCCTGCCTGATGGCGGAAGAGCGGATTGGTGGGATGTGTGGCTGAACCAGACGCCACTTCTCCCCTATCACAGTGAACTGCACCGCGGCTGGGCACAATGGGATGCCTATGACGGTGGTGGTATTTCTTTCGGTGTCACCGGCTGGGGCACGCATAGCTATGATCAGCTTCAAAGAGGTCTGGGAACGGATCTTACCGGTCCGGTAGAAATTACTTTGGAAGAAGAGGTACAGGATCGCCCTGCCTGCCCTGATAAAACCCGTCAGCCCGGAGAAAATGAAACCGGTGCGCCTTATTATGGAATGGTATTGAACACAACCGGCCCCCGTGCGCGTGTCTCCATGCGTTTTGCTAACGGCACCCCCGTGTACTTTACCTTCGACGGCAACAACGGCCCCGGTCTTGGAGCGGTTTTTGAAGGCGAAGACGGCATTATAGAAATCAATCGAGACCGGATCTACAGCACCCGGCAGGATCTGGTCGCTGACCCTTCCAATCCGGGTCCTCTTTCTGTACCTGAGACACAGCCTCACATCGAAAACTGGCTGCAGTGCATGAAGACCCGAGAAAAATGTAATGCCGACGTGGAAATCGGGCAGCGCAGCACGACCCTTTGCTACCTCATTAACATCGTCAGAAAAATCGGCCTCGTCAATAAGCCGCTTCATTGGGACCCCGAAACGGAAAAATTTACGGATTGCGATGAGGCAAATGCTTTTCTCGCCCGGGAGAGACGCCCAGCTTACGAATTGCCAACAATCTGAATATGATAGGACACGAAAGACAGAGTATGAAACAAGTTTTTTATATGGTTTTACCGGTCCTTGCCTTCTGCATCCTTGCCTTTTCGTCAACAGCGGAAGAAACGGGCTTTGTATCCATATTTGACGGCGCGTCTCTTGACGGTTGGGAAGGGAAAGACGGTGAGTGGCGTGTTGAGGACGGCGCCATTACCGCAGAAAGCACACCGGAACACCCCTGCCCTGCGGCACATTACCTTTATTGGAAGGGCGGTGAGCCTCAGGATTTTATTCTCCGCTTTGCTTATAAAATTCAGGGTGAAGGTGGCAATTCCGGTGTCCATTTCCGCAGTGAGGCCCGTCCTGCCTGGGATATATGGGGCTACCAGGCAGACATTGAAAAAGGGAAAGAATGGACAGGTTGCCTCTTTCAGCATGACCGTGGCGGAGTCGTTATGCGCGGTTTCAAGTCATATATAGACGAAGAGGGCAGGAAAACTGAAACGGTGCTGGATGATCCTGCCAAACTTCTGGAAGCAGTCCATCAGGATGACTGGAACACGTATGAAATTTGTGCAAGAGGCGCTTCCATCACCCTTTCCATTAATGGACAGATCATGTGTTCGGTTGAAGATCATGACAAGGTTTTTTCCCGGCAAAAAGGGCATATAGCCTTACAAATGCATCCCGGACCACCTATGAAAATCCAGTTCAAAGACCTTCGTATAAAAATTTTAGAGTAACGCAAATACTTCGTAACCGAACAGAGTAATCTGCAGCCGATTCGCCCGTGAGAAATGTCATGTTGTCACAATTGCTTGAAACACTTCATAAAATTTCCGCCGCATTCCAGCGGGGCAGGCAGTTTATTACACATGACATCTGGAGAATCGGGAGGCCCGGCGAAAAAGTGCCCAGCGGGCTGATCATAAAACAGATCCGTGCCGCCATTCTTCTTGTGCGTGGGTTGATGGAAGAAACACTCCTCCTGCGTGCCTCCGCTCTCACCTTTGCCACCCTTCTTTTTCTAGTACCCTTTCTCGCCCTGATGTTTTACTTTATACAAACTTTCAACCTCGGCGATCAGATCTATGAAAAAATGGATGAAAGGCTGTCCAAAGCCGTCGTTGCTTTGCGCCACATAGGCGATACGGAAGAAGAAGGAGAAGAAGAATCGAAAAGACAGGAAGAATTAGATGAGCTTTTCCCTGTCGCCGATGAGAATGCAGATGACAATACCGCTGTCCTTGGCGTGCATCCCGAAAACTTTTCCGGAAGCGACGAACAATTAAAACGGCATTTAATTACTACGCTCTTCCCTATCCTTGCAGAGAAAGACGGTATCACCAATGACCCTCTGTATCAGAACCCGGTAAAATATCTTGTAAGTTTTGCCGATGAAGCGGCTCGAAGTCCAAGAGCGCTGGGTGTATCGGGGCTCCTCTTCATCCTCACTACTGTCTTCGGTTTCATGCGGAACGTTGAATATACCTTCAACAGAATATGGGGGGTTAGCAGGCAGAGAAATCCCTTGCGCGTGATAGGGCATTATATGCTCCTTACTTTCATGCTGCCTTTTGTTGCCGCCTTCATCATGGGTATCAGCGCCGCACTGGAAAACTCCTATGTACTGGAAATACTGGGGCCTGCAGCGTTATTGCTGCGGAGCGCCCAGTTCCTCGTACTGAGTCTTTCTTTTACGCTGGTTTATTTCTTTGTCCCCAACACCAAGGTTCAGTTTCGGTATGCGCTGATCGGCGGATTGGTCGCCGCCAGTCTCTACATGCTCAACTCCTGGATCTACATTAAATTTCAATACGGGCTCATCAACTACACAAATTTCTTTTTTGCCTTTGCCCTGTTTCCTGTGCTGCTGATGTATATTTATTTCAGCTGGCTTCTTCTTCTTTTCGGCGCTCTAGTTTCTTTCGCCTATCAGAATGAAAAGACATTTGCTCTGGAACGGCTTGCCGCGGAAACCACAACGGCATACAAAGAATCTCTGGCTGTCCGCACGATGCTGGAACTCAGTTTTCGGTTTAAAAACAGTCTCGAGCCCCTTCAAATCAAGGAAGCTGCGGAATTGTGGAATGTGCCTACAAGATTGCTGCAGGAAACTTTGGATATCCTCAAAGATAACAGGATGGTTATCGCCACGGATTCGATTCCAAGCAGTTTTCACCTCGCACGTTCCGCACACAGTATTTCCGTACTTGAAGTTGTCAATGCCATCCGTAATACTGGCAGAGATCCTTCGCTTCTCCGTGAAGAAGCGGACTACAAAGTCGTTTATGAAGGTTTGGACACGGCAGATCCCCAAGTGCTTACCCAATCAATTCAGAGTCTGTCAGATCAGATTCTGGATAAGAAAGATTTTTCTGCCGGAGGGAGTTCCGCCATTCCATGACACAGCGGAAAACAGCATTGGTTACCGGGGCGGGCAGAGGCATAGGAAGAGCTGTAGCCCTTGCCCTGGCAGGTATCGGTTATGAAATTGCTTTGACGGCACGGACGGAAAGTGAACTGGCCGATGCTGCAGCGGCTATCCGGTCGAAGGGCGGTATTGCCGAGGTCTTTCCCTGCGATCTTACTGAACAAGGCGCCATCAAGCAGCTTGCCAACGCTGTACAGGAGAAATTTTCTCCTCTGGATCTGCTTGTAAACAATGCCGGATCTGCAGTCTTCAAGCCTGTATGGGAATTAAGTGCTGAAGACTGGCTTCATTCTCTCACTATAAATCTGACCGCTGCTTTTCTGCTGACGCGCGCTTTTCTTCCTCAAATGATGACACGCCGACAGGGACGCATTATCAACATTTCAAGCGTTACAGGATTAAAAGCCATTGACGGGCAGGCTGCTTACTGTGCAGCCAAACATGGGCTCAACGGTTTCACGAAAAGTCTTGCACTGGAATTGCGCCCTTACAATATTGCTGTCCATGCTGTTTGTCCGGGAGGCGTGGATACGCAGATGTCCCGGGATGCAATGCCGCATCGGGACAAAACCGGCTGGATGACACCTGAAGATGTTGCACAGACAGTGCTATACTTAGTTTCATTAAGTCCTCGTACAGCCATTGACTTTGTGACCATGCGCCGTTTTGACAGTGAGCCTCTTGCATGACAGATTCCATCCACGCAGATTCCTCTTCCGTAGAAAGCACCCATGCCGGTCAGGAGATGTCTGCTCATCCTGGCGGGGCTATCTCTGTGGAAGGCGTGATTGATAAGATTGTTTATGAAAACGTGGAAAGCGGCTTTTTAGTCGGCAGACTGCTAACCGGTGACGGTTCGGCACTTACTTTTATTGGAAATCTGGCAGCCGTTTCAGCAGGGGAAACCGTGCGCCTGCGGGGGCACTGGGTCGATAATCTCAAGTTCGGCAGGCAATTTAAACTTTCTTCTTACGAAATCATACAGCCTACGTCCCGGGAAGGGATTCAACGGTATCTGGGCTCCGGGCTCATTGACGGCATCGGTCCTGTTTATGCCAAGCGAATTGTAGACCACTTCGGCCTGCAAAGCCTTAAAATAATTGCGGACAGCCCGGAGCGACTGAAAGAGGTGCCGGGCATCGGGAAAAAGCGTGCCGGACAAATAAAAAAAGCCTGGGCAGCACAAAATGCCGCCCGCTCTGTGATGCTTTTCCTGCAAAGCTATAATATTCCGCAGGGTCTCTCTATCCGCATTTATAAACAGTACGGCGAATCTGCAGCGGCACAGCTGCGTGCCAATCCTTATAAGCTTTCGACAGAACTCACCGGTGTCGGATTTCTTACTGCAGATAAAATAGCGCATCAGATGGGGATTGCCAAAGACTCCGCTTTTCGCATAGAAGCAGGATTTCTGTTCGTGCTGGAGGAACAGTCTGAAAAAGGGCATGTTTTTTTTCCAATCGATCAATTGAGAGAATGTACCGGAGAACTTCTTAAACTTTCCGCAGACACGCTGATAGAACCCTTTTCCGGTCTGATAGAGAAAAGAAAAATTGTCTGTGACAATGATGCCTGTTACCTGCCGCTTTTGTATGCAGCGGAAAAAGGCTGCGCAGCACGGCTTGACAAAATTGCCGGAGCACCGCTGGAAGCGATCAAGATAGAGACGGATAAGGCGTTTCAGTGGGTAGAAAACCGTTTTCGCATCTCTCTGGCGGCAGAACAGCGCAGGGCTGTAGAAAAAGCCATCTCTTCCAAGGTCATGGTCATCACCGGCGGGCCGGGCACAGGAAAAACAACCATCATAAAAAGCGTCCTTGAAATTCTGAACGCAAAAGGACTCTCGTCTCTTCTTGTGGCGCCTACGGGGCGCGCTGCTAAAAGAATGGAACAGGCAACAGGTCAGGAAGCGAGAACCATTCACCGCCTCCTGGAATTCAGCCCGCTCACCGGTTCATTCACACGAAATGAACATAATCCCATCGAAACGGATTTACTGGTTGTGGATGAAGCGAGCATGCTCGATATACACCTTGCTTTTGCGCTGTTTAATGCTTTGCCCCTTCACTGCAGACTGGTTCTTGTCGGCGATTCCGATCAGCTCCCCTCGGTCGGGCCTGGTTCTGTGTTGCGGGACATTATCGACTCAGGCAGGGTTCCGGTAGTTCGTCTGAATACTATTTTCAGACAAAAAGAAGAAAGTGCCATTGTCACCAATGCTCACCGCATTAATCATGGAGAGACTCCTCTTTTCAATCAGCATGATTTTTTTATGATTGAACGAGAAAAACCAGAGGAGGCGGTAAGCACCATAGTCGATATAGTCACACGCCGGCTGCCTTCCAGCTTCCATCTGCACCCGCTCAAAGATATTCAGATCATGACTCCCATGCGAAGAGGCTCTGCAGGCGTGGATGCCATCAATGCCGCCTTGCGTGCTGCGCTGATTTCACAGCAGAACACCGTTGATTTGGCGGGTTTTTCCGTCGGGGACAAAGTGATGCAAATGCATAATAATTATGATCTGGACGTGTACAACGGTGATGTTGGGCTGGTAACTCAGGTGGATCAGGAAGCGAAGGAACTTGAAGTTTGCTTCGAAGATGAACGGCGGGTCATTTATTCAACCGATCAGGCCCATCAGCTGGCAAGTGCGTATTGCACAACGGTGCATAAGTCCCAGGGCAGTGAATATCCGGCGGTAGTGCTGTGCCTGCTTCCCCAGCACTATATGATGCTTCAACGCAATGTTCTGTATACGGCAATTACGCGGGGCAGGCAAAAAGTGATCCTAGTCGGATCATCCAAAGCCGTTTCTCTTGCAGTCAACAACAACACTATCACCCGGCGCTATACACGTCTGGCTGAACGGTTACAGCATATTATTTGATTGTTCTTCAATTTCTGCCTGCTTTTGCTTTACAGGGTGCCGCCATGACTGACAGACAAAAACTGAATGTATTGTGGATATGCAGCGATGAATTCAGACCTGAATGTCTGGGTGCCGCCGGTCATCCCTTTGTGCAAACGCCGAATCTTGATGCCCTCGCTGCTGAAGGGGTTTATTTCAGAAACGCCTTCTGTCAGAGCAGCCCCTGCGCTCCCAGCCGCATGTCCATGCATACCGGCAGATATGCCTGTTCTACCGGGGTCGTGGACAATCTTACCCCTCTTAAAAATGCTGAGCACAACCTTGCCGTCCATCTGCAGCGCTTCGGTCTGTCGCCGGCTATCGTCGGCTATAACGATTACTCCGTCGACCCGTCTCTGCTTCCCGAAGGACACCCACACAAACACTCGCTCAGTTATGAACATTTTCTGCCCGGGTATGAAGTGGTGCTGAAACATGAATATGACAGTCCGGAATGGTACGACTGGCTGAAAACACAAGGGTATCCGGAACAGCACTGCACGCACGAGACCATGTACTCTCCATGCATACCGGAAACCGGGGCAGGGGCGCACCTGCCCTGTTTTTATCCTGCCCGATACAAACGTGAGCACAGTGAAATGGCTTTTGTCACAAACAAAAGCATGGAGTACATTGCCGGGAATGCGGACAAACAGTGGTTTCTTTCCCTGAATTATATCAAGCCTCACGGTCCCTACCTTTGTTCCGCACCCTTTCACTCCATGTATGATCCGAAGGAAATGCCCGCACCGGTCCGCCACCCTCGTGAAGCCAAAAATGACCACCCGTATTTCTCCCGGTGCCGCGCCGACTGGGCGCAGACGGAATTTCTGGACGAGGGCAGCTGGCGCGACGTTCGCGCTTGTTACTACGGAATGATTTCTGAGTTGGACTACAATCTGGGAAGGCTCTTTGATTTCCTTAAGGAATCAGGGCAGTGGGAGCATACAGCAATTATTTTTAACAGCGACCACGGCACTTATCTGGGTGACCACTATCTGGCAGGAAAGGCGCATTATTTTGACGCCGCCGTCCGGGTTCCACTGCTTATAAGAGATCCCGCTGCAGAAGCGGACAGCACACGGGGCACGCTCAACGACGTGCTCATTGAAAACGTGGATATTGCACCTCTGATCTGTAATTTTTTGGGTGCTCCCCCCTCTTCCGGCTTTCAGGGGAAAGATCCCAGATACCTTCTGACCGATCCAAACTGCCGGAACCATAAAAGTACAATTATTTTCGAATTTTACTATTACAACATTCTGAAAGAGACTGCTAATCTGAATCCGGAGGCGTGCCGGTTATGGATGCTTCGGGATCACAAGTACAAGTATGTGCAGTTCGGCGAAGCATCCATGCCTCCCCAGCTTTTCGATCTGCAGAATGACCCGGGTGAGTTTGAGAATTTAGCACAACAGGACGCCTGCTCGGGCATCGTTGCGGATTGCTGCCAGCGACTCATGCGCTGGCGTATGGGCTGTGAGCAAAACGCCCTTGAGGCCTGGGCTCGCCAGTATCGCTAGTGTTGTTTATAATTGTGACAGTATTGCCTGGCGATACCGGTCTTCGCCGTAGTTGGCATTGTGCTGCGGCGTTGCCGGGTATCTCTGAAGCAGCTCCTGCAAAAGCGCCACTCTTTCCTCAGGACTGGGATGCGTGGCGAAAATAGGCATACTTCTGCCACCACCCTGGCGCCGGTCTGCTTCCATAAGTTTGCTCATAAATGAAATCATTCCCTGAGGCGGGTAGCCGGCACGATACAGGATCTCCATACCCAGGCTGTCCGCCTCTCTTTCCTGTGCTCTGCTGTAACGGGCGGACACACCGGCAGTAAACAGCTGCCCTGCCAGAGAGGCGACCATACCCGGCTTTTTCCCCAGCACCATGTCGGTAACCATCTCCATGCCCATCTGACGGGTCATCATTTCCCCATGATGCCGTGCAGCAACGTGCCCGATTTCGTGCGCCATAACAGCAGCAAGCTCCGCTTCATTGGAGCATGTTTTTAAGAGACCCGTGTAAATATACATATAGCCCCCGGGAAGGGCAAAGGCATTCACAGTGTCGGGGGCGTCTATGACTTTAAAAGAATAGGGTACGTCCTGTCGGGGCGCCACAGCAATAAGTTTTTTTCCGATTTCTGACACATAATTCTGTATTGCAGGGTGATTAAGGACTTTTTCAGATTCTTCTATCTGAACAGAAAACTGCTGACCCAACGACACTTCTTGCTGAGTGCTCAAGAGATTTATCTGATTAAAAAAGCCGGAGCCTGCCGTTCCTTCAAGCGTTTCGCATCCGCTTAAAGTCAGCGCTGTCACGATCATAACGAAAAATAAAAAACGCTTCATAGTACATTCCTTGTTTTTATTGCCTGCAACAATGAATCTGTTTCGTTTCTATGGATGTGCCCCTTGACAAAGGTATATAATGCCATATATCAGGCACCGTCAACCATCATCTTTGCCATATTAAGGGTTTATCATGACGATTCGTTTGGCTGTTTTGCTGTCGGGAAGCGGCAGCACCCTCCAGAATCTAATAGACAGAATAACAGGGAAGACTCTGGACGCACAAATTTCCTGTGTCATTGCTTCCAGAAAAGATGCCTACGGCCTTGTGCGCGCCGATAAGGCAGCCATACCGTCCTATGCGGTCCCCCGTACCGATTACAGCACCCAGAAAGACTTCAATGCAGCTATCTGGGAGCATTTAGGCCGCCATGAGGTTGACCTTATTGTACTCGCCGGCTTCATGCACCTTCTAGAAGTGCCCCCTGCCTTCGCCAACCGTATCATGAACGTTCATCCCGCACTGATCCCTGCTTTTTGCGGACATAAAATGTACGGCAATCACGTGCACAAAGCCGTGCTCGCATATGGAGCCAAAATAACTGGAGCGACAGTACATTTTGTTGATTCGCTCTATGATCACGGTCCGATTATTCTTCAGGATAGTGTCCCTGTGACACCGGAGGACACGGTAGAATCACTCGCTGACAGGGTGCAGGCGCTTGAACGTGAGTTGTATCCAAAAGCCATCGCCCTATATGCCGCCGGACGGCTTTCGGTTGACGGTCGTGTTGTGCACATTCTTCCTGAATAAAACTAGGCTTCTTCAGGTGGAATTTTTTCAATGACCACCACAACCTGTGCACTGATTCCTTCTTCCCTGCCTTCTGCCCCTAAATGCTCATTCGTACGGGGCTTAATAGAAATATTTTCTGAAGGCATTCCTGTCGCAGCAGAAAGCGAATGGATCATCTCTTCAACGTAGTCTTTCAGTTTTGGACGTTGCGCCACTATGTTGGAATCCATCTGCACAGGACGAAAACCTCTGTCGTGCAGCCGTCGCACCACATTTTTAAGGAGGCTTATACTGTCTGCATCTTTATAGGCAGGATCTGTATCCGGGAAAAGGACACCGATATTAGGCAGCCCGGCAGCACCCAGCAATGCATCGGAAATTGCATGGCACAAAACATCTCCGTCCGAATGGGCTTCAAATCCTTTTTCATGGGGAATGCATACACCGCCGAGTATGAGCTTGCGTCCGGGTACCAGACGATGGATATCGTAACCGATGCCGATGCGAATCATTCTTTTCCCTCCTGCACTAAATACGTGGCATAGGCAAGATCGGCAGGAGTTGTAATTTTAAAATTTCCGACCGTGCCTGGAACAATCTTCACCTGTCCGCCATAAAAGCGAACCATGGACGCATCATCTGTAAACTGCCTGCCTTCCTCATGCGCTGCCCGGTGCGCCGCCGTAATGGTTTCTTTGAGGAAGATCTGCGGTGTCTGGCATGCCCGGAGCTCTCTTCTGTCGGGTGTATCTTTTAAAAATCCGTCTTCGGAAACTGAAAGAATCGTATCGCTCACAGGAATTGCAAGGGTAGCAGCACCCCACTTCTTCGTTTCTTCCACAGCGCACTGTATTGAAGCAGGATCCGGAAAAGGGCGGGCGGCATCATGGAGCAGAACAATTTCAACCTGCGGATCCAGCACATTCAAGGCAAGCCAAACGGACTCCTGCCGTTCTCTTCCCCCGCAGATCAGTACTACGTTCAAGTCGCAGCACGCATGCTCAAATTCATTTCGGAAACCTTCGGGGTACGAAACGATGCAGGGCAACGGTGTCAAAAGAGACGCCAGGCGAAGCAGTGTGTGGCGCAGCAATGGCACACCGTTGATTTCAACCAGCGCTTTAGGGCGTGATGCGCCCAGCCGTTCCCCCATACCGGCAGCTGGTATGACAGCCTGAACTCTCATTATGCCTGTGTGTGAAAGCGGGTAAAGATCATGCGTCCCGCAGAAGTCTGCAGAATACTGGTAACAAGAACCTGCACGTTTTTGCCGAGATGATTGCGTCCGCCGTCCACAACTACCATGGTACCGTCATCAAGATAGCCGACTGCCTGAGAAGGCTCTTTTCCTTCTTTGATAAGCTTTACTTCCATAATTTCATCAGGCAGTACAGCAGGCTTCAAGGCATTGGCAAGATCGTTGATATTCAAAACAACCACTCCGTCAATCTGCGCCACTTTATTCAGATTAAAGTCCGTGGTAAGAACTTTGGCGCCATACTGCTTTGCCAAAAGAAGGAGTTTTCCGTCCACCTCTTTGCTTGCGTTGGGGTTATCCTCAATAATGCTGACAGAGACCTCTGCTGTAGACTCCTGAAGACTTTTCAGTATATCGAGCCCGCGCCGCCCTTTGGCACGTCTTACGACATCTGCCGAATCCGCTATATTCTGCAATTCTTTTAAAACAAAGCGCGGGATAAGAAGCGTACCCTCAAGAAAACCGCTTTCACAGATGTCTGCGATGCGCCCGTCAATAAGCACGCTGGTATCAACAATCTTCAGTGAAACCGTCGGGCTGTTTTGAAACTGCCTGTGTTTTACGGCGGAAATCAGGGATTCCCAATTTGAAGCGCGGGTTAATCCCAGATAAATGCCCACATAGCCGAAAAGCAGCACCACCGTTACAGAAATAAAAACCTGCGAAGTGATGTCAATGGAAGGAAACCAGAAAAGAAGATATCTTGAAATGGAGTACCCAGCAAGCAATGCGAGCACTATGGCAACAACCGCAGGGGCAAAACGCTCATATAATTCCTGCGTCACAAAGTGCAATGCCAAAAGCACAGCGATGGCAACAACTGCCCCAATCAGACCACCCAGCCCAATCCACCTCTGTACATTTTCAATCTGGCGCCCGGACTCCACCATATTTTCCAGAATGAATTTGCTCCAGATAAACCCCATAAGGATGCAGGCCAGGAGAAAAAAGACGCGACTAATTTTTACAAGCATTCTTAGTTCCCTAAAAGAGTAATAAATGCAAACACCATCATAATAAATGCAAACACCGGTTAATAAGCTTCGTCAATTTGGGCTCCGCTTCAGCAGCACATCGCACAATTCGTTCCAGATTTAGCGGCTGCAGGCAATCAGGAAAGCATTCGTCAGTTACCACAGAAAAGCCAAGCACTTTAAGTCCGGCATGCACTGCCACAATGACTTCAGGAACAGTACTCATACCCACAAGATCAGCACCGATAATGCGCATAAAGCGGTATTCTGCCGGCGTTTCGAGGCAGGGCCCGGTGCAGCCTAAATATACGCCCCGCTGAAGTTTTATTTGCTCTTCAAGTGCCGCCTGCTCCGCAAGAGAGACAAGAGCACGGGAATATGCCTCGGACATGTCCGGAATTCGCTCGCCAAGCCGGTCATCGTTAGGACCTATGAGAGGATTGTTTCCCATCAAATTAATATGATCGGTAATTACCACAAGATCGCCTGCCCGGTACTGCGGGTTCAGGCCTCCCGACGCATTGGAGACGATCAGCGTATGTGCTCCCAGCGCTTTCACCACCCGTACAGGAAAGGTAACTTCCTCCATGGAATACCCTTCATACAAATGGAAACGACCGGATAATCCGATGACCTTTTTGCCGGCGAGCGTTCCTGCAATAATTTCTCCGGCGTGCCCTTCGGCTGTTGACAAGGGAAAGTTGGGGATAGCGGCATAGTCAATAACGACAGGATTCTCTATACTGCTCCCCGTTGATCCTAACCCGGTTCCCAAAATAATTGCGACTTCAGGTTGCCAGGTCAAATGTTTTTGGACAACCTCTGCTGCCTGCTCAATTTTTTTCATTAAATCCATTTATGATTCCTACTGCTAAAATTTTTAATCGTCAGAAAATATTATGATTTATCCGCTTGAAGTAATTCAAGCCGCTGATTAATTATTTTTTCAGATACATTGGACACTTTTACTTTTTTATCACGTCCTTGCAGTCCGCTAACGATTTCAATGTTGCTTTTTGCGACTTTTAATAGTTTCGAGAGCGTTGCAATAATGGCGGTATTTGCTTTGTTGTCTTCCGGCGCAGCTGTCACATACACCTGAAGTAAGCCCGATTCAGTTACAATAACTCTATTTCTTGAGGCGCGCGGGTAGGCACGAATTTTTAATAAAACAGCGTTCACTTTTTAAGTACTTTTTACTTCCCTTCACTGTCAGTAACTTATTTGAAGACCTCGGAGACGGAGCTCAGGCTTCTTATAAAGAATTCCTTTTCCAAAAGAAATGTTCCCGTTTTCGCGCAACCGTTAAAAACAAAACCTCGGTCACAGGTAAGACCGAGGCGCTTTCAAAACAAAAGGGCTGCAGGAATACTACACGGCTTCTTCGAGCTCTTCGCCGTAGTACTCAACATAACATTCGCTATGCCAATACTCGCCGTCCACTTCTATGGCGTCACCGCAGGCAAGTTCGTTGTCTTCGACAAATTCATTACATAATGCGCAATGCATACTTCTCACCTCTCTTTCTTTTTGGAGTTTTTTCTTGCGTTTCTAAATGGAATACACCTGTCCCTCACCATCTTCAAAGCACTTATAGCATAATATTTTTAAAAAGTCAAATTTATTTTTATAATATTTTTTTTTCTCTTGATTTACTTTTTGAATTCTATTATGATAACAACACGTAATAGCTGCTGAATGACGGGGCGTGCCTGTTAAGGGAACAAGGAAGCTTTGAACGGTGGTTTGTCGCAAGTCTCTTTTTTATAACAACAAAGCTGCAGCCGGATTTACTCTTCTTGAGTTAATCACCGCGCTAGCGGTTATTTCTGTTGCTCTGGCTATTTCAGTTTCCCTTTTCGGCAATAACCTGCAGCGTTCAAAAGAGCTACGCAATAACCGTGTTGCCGCTGAAATTGCCGAAACTCAGCTCTCCGTGCTTTGTGCTCACCCGGGGGAATATGTGTGGTCTTTCGATGAAACGGGAGAAGATGGTCTTTTCCCAATCCTTCCAAATGAAAACTCCACACTTGCCGCTTCCGGTGCGCTGCTCCCGGACACAATACTCGCCACAAAAAAAGCTCAGGACAAAACGGCAACTTTGCACAGATCTTTTTACTGGCAGGCGTGGGGCAGGATCCCCTCCGAAACAGCGGATTACCTCGAGGTCACTCTTTCTGTGCACTGGCGCTTATCCGGTCGGCCCCGCATGCTGGCCCTGACGAGTTGTGTTCCCCGTTCCCTCTTTCAAAGCCTTGACCAGGCAAAAGAAACAGAGGCAGGCCCACAGTGAATATAACTTATTATTCCCGACCAAATAGAGGCTTTACCCTTTTAGAACTGCTTCTGGTGATGAGTATGCTGGGTGTTGTATCCACAATGGGATTCGTCGGGTTTGTCAAAGTCTCTTACCAGTGGAACGATCTTGTTTCCGCTCTGACTCTCGAAAAAACGCTTGCCCGCTGTTTTACAGAGTTCCGCAAAGATTTTGAAAATATTCTGCCCACAGACTGCTGCCAGAGGGGCCTTGAGGGTATGCGGGCATCTGTCGAAGACAGCAGGCGGTACTGGAATGTCAATTTTGAGGATGACAGTGTTTCTTTTCCGGTAAGCATCTATAATCCTCTCCAGGATCGTAACGATCGTTTTCTTGTCAGATATAAAATTGAGCGGACTACTGAAAGCGCCCGTTTCATCCGTTATGTTTCTGAACTTGACATCGAAGATGCAGTGCCTCAGGAATCTTTCTCTCTCGAAAATATTTTGGCAATGCGCATTTTGTATTCCGATGGAAAAAGATGGAACACTCAATGGAACAGAAGAGAAATGCCCGATGCAGTACGGATCAGTTTGACCTGTGTTGATCCGCGCGATCCTACACGGCACATTTCCCGAATGGTGGTTTTTAACATACATGTCAAATAAAAGAACAATCAAAAGGGCGGTTACGCCTCTTTTCTTTTGCTGCCCTGAGCGTTGTGACGGACGGCGCGGTGCTGCTCTTTTTACAGCTATTGCCCTGCTTACGCTTTTCACGCTGCTTGGCGCCAGTTATGTCCATTTTCTGATGGTAGAAGACGATTTGTGCACATTTGACCTCCGCAAACTTCGAAGCCAGTTTTATGCGGAAGCGGGTATTCAGAGTTCGGCTGCTTATTTGCAGGAAACTTTGCGGAAAGGCATGTTGCCTGTGACCTCCACAATTTACACTTTCCCGGTATATGGTTATACGCAAGGCTCAAACCCCGACCGCCCTGTCCTGCTTGATAATTATCGCGCTGAAGTCTCAGCCAGCATGTCCGCCCTTTCTGCCGAGGATTGGCAGGAATTTAATTTTTCTCCTGAAAATTTTCCGGGAGAAGGACTTGTCTGGAAAATCGAAAGCAGTGCTGTTCTTTTGAAAAATGCGGCTCTGGATGCCTATCCCCTTTCCAGGCATTCAATAGCGGCTGTTGTGTCTCTGGATAGAAACGAAATACAAGTGCTTTCCTGGCGTACCTGCCGATAAGTGAGTGCCTGCCTGCCGTGCAGGATCTATATGAGAGGAAATGAAACGCATGCTCGAACCTGATGCCAACAAACCGGTCGCCAAAAGACCCAAACGCTTCGACCTCGGTTCCTCGGAAAGTGAACAGACTGGCGCTTCTCTGACAGGAAGTTCCACGGATGCGCAAACAGCACCCGCCCGCCGCCTTTTTCATGGTTCGGGAAATGTACGCTACGCCGATGTAACCAATTTTTTGCGCCAGTTTATTATGCTTTTGGAATCGGGTACTCCTATTTTGCGCTCTTTACGGTCGCTGGCAAGCCGCGCTGAAAATTTAGCCGTTAAAGGGCTCATTAATGATATTGCCCTGTATGTGGAAGGTGGCAATACGCTGTGGCAGGCCTTTGATCGGCATCCGCGCTATTTTGACTCCGTTTTTGTCAATCTGATCAAAGCAAGCGAGGCAAGCGGCACTTTAACCACCGTGCTGCGCCGTTTGGTCACCTACAGGGAAGGACGCGAGATGCTCCGCAAAAAAGTGCGGGGCGCCATGATTTATCCGGTGCTGCTGATTATTGCCTGCGCTGGCGCTCTCTTCGTCATCACCTCTTTTGTCGTTCCCGTTTTCGCAGATTTTTTTGAACGCGCCGATATGAACACGCCTGCCAGCACGAAACTGCTGATTGAGCTGTCTGCCCTGACCCGTCTCTGGTGGTGGCTGCCTTTTGTGCTTCTGGTAATTTTGGGACTTGTGTATAAACTCTGGCTCACCAAAACTCCTGAACGCCGGATAAAAGCAGATTATTATAAACTGAAAATACCTGTCCTTGGTGCCATTATCCACAAGAACGCACTTGTCGAAATGTGCAGAACCATGGGGCTCCTGCTGCGCAGCGGGCTTTCCATGATGGCGACCCTTGATCTGACACGCAGTGCCATACACAATCGTGCAGTAGCAGAAACACTGAAAGCCATGCGCCATTCTGTGGAACAGGGCGGCAGTCTTGAAGAGCCGATGCGGCAGTCTAAAAGTATTCCGCCCGTTGTTACGGATATGTTTGTCACCGGCGAAGAATCAGGAAAAGTTGACCAGATCGCCGAGCAGATTGCGGACATTTACGACGAAGAGGTGAAGCTTGCTGTTGCGGGACTGGGCGAAGTGCTCCAACCGATCTTTACCATTATCGTAGGCATTGCGGTGCTCATCCTGTTCGTTTCCCTATTTCTCCCCATGATCACCATGATAGACCAGTTAGGAGCCGGAAGCAGTCTATAACTGTAATTTCAGTGGCTTTCATGCTATACTCCGCGTAACAGTTTTGCGTATATATTTCTTTGTTCTAACAAAATGGTACCCGTAATGAAAATAAATCTTCTCGTCAGTCTTCTCCTGCTTGCCTCTCTTTTCTTTACAACATCGCTTTGTGCGGCCGAAGGAGCGCATCCTGGAAAATTCAATATTGAATTATCAGGCGGTCCGGGGCTTGAACTGGGTGGCACTGACAGAAGCGGTGACTTTCTGCTCAAGTCTACTTTGGAGTTCGAGAAGCCCTTCAGTTCCCATTTTTCGCTGGGACTTCGCCTTCTTCCCTTGTTTCTCTATGAGCAGAAAAGCAAAGGGGACGATACGGTATGGGGCGGAGGTCTTGGTCTCGGGCTTCGCTTTTATTTTGAAAGAGACAGTTACCGGGGCGTGTATCTTGAAGCAAACACCCATGCTCTGGCGCACAAAGGGCGGATTGAAGGCAATGGCTCCAATCTCAATTTCCTTTCCGCCTTTGGTGTAGGCTACGGCTTTCAAAACGGCTTGCACACCGTTCTTCGCTACGAGCACCTGTCTAATGGCGGACTGGACAGCCACAATCGTGGCGTCGATGTGCTTACGCTGGGGCTGGGCTTCACCTTTTAAGTCCGGTAGCATACACTCTCAGTCCTACTATCCTTTGAAAGATCTGACTTGCCATGTCCCGGACCCTCATTATAGGTTCTGCCGGTCAGCTTGGCAGCGAGCTGCTGTGCGCATTTCCGCCAGGTGAGGCCTTCGGCGCCGATCTGGAAGCCGCAGATTTTCAATTGGATATCACCAATTACAATGCACTGCGCTCCTGCATTACTGAAGTGCAGCCTTCCTGTGTCATTCTCGCTGCCGCCCTGCATGAACCTGCCTTCTGCGAAGCACACCCTCAGCTCGCTTACCAGATCAACGCACTCAGTTGCCTGGAAACAGCTGTACTCTGCAAAAACATCGGTGCCCGCCTGATTTATATCAGCACTGATTATGTGTACGGCGGATACAGTTTCTCGCCAGTCCGGCCTTTTCAGGAAATTGATCCTGTCCGCCCGGTCAATGTGTATGGAAAAAGCAAAACTGCGGGAGAACAGTATGTTATTGAAAACTGTTCAGACTATTTGATTATACGGACGGCATCCTTGTACGGGCAAAATCCCTGCCGGGGAAAAAAGGGGCGAAATTTTGTTGAAACGATGCTGGCCCGGGCGCGAGAAGGTAGCCCTGTACATGTGGTAACTGATGAGATGTGCAGCCCGACATGTGCTCGGGATCTGGCGGAACAGATCAGCATTCTGGCGACTGCAGCCCCTTCTGGCATCTATCACGCCGTAAGCAAGGGCTTCTGCAGCTGGTATGATTTTGCCCGTGAAATCTTTTTTCAATTCAAAATCGACGCGGAACTTTTGCCTGTGCAACGGATGAATTTTCAAGACGCATTCCCCAGGCCCGCCTATTCCCTTCTCGACAGAAGCAAACTCGCCCGCTCCGGACTGGACTGCATGCCTGACTGGCAGGACGGGCTGAAAAAATATGCGGCTGCCCGATCTCTTGAAATCTGATGCAGCCGCATAGTGGTGATTTTATTACCCTGCTTCGGCATTATGCAGGGATCAGGTCTTTATTCTTTAATCTCCGGAATACTGGCAATTCCTTTTGCAAGCGTTTCTTCGTCCAGTTCCAGATCCTGAAGATTACCGCGCAAATACGCCTCGTAAGCGGTAATGTCGAAGTGCCCATGCCCGCTCAAGTTGAATAGAATAGTTTTTGCTTCTCCGGATTCCCGGCATTTGATCGCTTCATCAATGGCACTCCGCACGGCATGGCCGGATTCGGGCGCTGGAATAATCCCTTCTGCTTTTGCAAACATGAGGCTTGCCTGGAAGCAGGGGTTCTGGTGCAGCGCGACGGCTTCAATCACTTCGTCCTTTTTAAGATGCGCCACCGTGGCGGCAACGCCATGATAACGCAGACCGCCGGCATGAATGCCGGGCGGTACGAAGTTGTGGCCCAGTGTATACTGCTTAATAAGGGGGGTAAGCTGTCCTGTATCGCCGAAATCATAAGCGAAGGGGCCTTTGGTCAGAGTCGGGCACGCGGTGGGTTCTGCCGCAATAAAGCGCGTATCCAGTTTTTTGTTGAATTTTTCCCGTACAAAAGGAAAAGCGATACCGGCAAAATTGGAACCGCCTCCGCAGCACCCGATAACAACGTCCGGATAGTCACCTGCCATTTCCATCTGCAGCAGCGCTTCCTCGCCGATAATCGTCTGGTGCATGCATACATGATTCAGTACACTGCCCAGGCTGTACTTCACGGTTCCACCACTGGTAACCGCCACCTCGACTGCTTCTGAGATTGCCATGCCCAGGCTGCCGGAAGTACCCGGATTGGCAGCGCGAATTTTTCTGCCCACCTCTGTTGTATCGCTGGGACTCGCAATAACAGTTGCGCCGAAGGTTTCCATAAATCCCTTGCGGTAGGGTTTCTGGTCAAAACTGACACGGACCATATAGACTTTGCACTGCATGTTGAACATGGCACAGGCAATAGAAAGAGCCGTGCCCCACTGCCCTGCTCCGGTCTCGGTACTTAATGACTGAACCCCCTCCACTTTATTGTAGTAGGCCTGAGGTATGGACGTATTTATTTTGTGGCTGCCTGAAGGGGTAACACTTTCATTTTTATAATAAATTTTTGCGGGCGTCTGCAGTGCTTCTTCCAACCGATAGGCGCGACGCAGCGGCGTGGGGCGGAACATCAAATAACGATCCATCACTTCGCCGGGTATGGAAATTGCCGGCTCGCTGCTCATTTCCTGTTCAATCAGGTTCATCGGAAAAATGGGTGCGAGATCCTCAGGCACGACAGGTTTATGCGTGGCAGGATGCAGTACCGGTGCATGGGGCGTAGGAAGATCGGGCAGGATATTGTACCAGGCATCCGGCATTTTTTGAGGATCGAGGTTATATACATAGCGACGCATTACAGAAGTCCTTTCTTCATTTTATTCTGACATTTTCACCCAAATCTCCCGAGCATTCTACGGACATCAGGGAAATTCCTCTTTGAATTCGGGGTAAATATAACAAGAATCTGATTCTTAATCAAGAGAAACAGTTCCATTCTTTTCCGGTTCGCTCCGGAACACCTCTTTTTCCTCTAAGGAATTATGGTTTGAAGAAACGCCTTGACAGAAAAATCTCCTGTAACGGGATTGCTCCGGGCAGAAGTACTTTCTCCCAAAGAAAGACAATATCCGGTGGCAGGATCTGCTTTTCCTGGCGGAAAATCAGTGCTGACAATTTGGGCACCGCATGCCAGTGCCTGCTCTTTCCTCTTTATGCTGTCGGGGCGATCCACGTTTAACCCGCTGTCCGCACGCACCCGGACGATCATATTCTGTTTCAGGAGCGCTGAAATTTCAGGATTATAGGGATCATCCACCACAATGAACGCCCCGTCACTTCGGGCGGGAGATGCGTTTACAAAGAGCACTTTATTTTGTCCGGCAGAAGCGCATGCGTCCCGCAAGTTCCCGCGGTCATGAAGGATAAAGGCAAATTTCCCCAGACAATGTTTCAGGGGCGGCCATCCTTCCAGTTCCAGCTTCTTCCTGAGAGAAACTGCATTTCCTTGAACCCACGAAGGCGTAACCAGTTTATCGGACGGAAATATTGTTCTGATTTCGTCTTCGATGCGCTGCACAATTTGAACCGGATCGTTACAGAGCGGCTCGGCTGCAAGCAGTGCCTCCGCTTGTTTAATTTCGACGAGAATGGTGACAGGCACATGTTCATTATGTTCCAGTGACCATAAATACAATGTGGATAAACACTCCATAAACTCAGGACAGGTACTGTTATCGTCTACAAGCGGCACGTGCCGCACCTTGAATCCTGAAACGTACGGGTGTATATCGAGTTCGAAACTGCGAACCCCTTGCTCAAGTTGTGCGTCCAGTGAATCATGAGAATATGCCCACTCTTTCACACGGGGATCAAGAGTACTCAAAGTGTCCAGGACCAGGGCGGGCGGTTCCAGATGATAGCTGTTGTGCGTTCCGATCACCTGAATCTGGTTCATACGAGGTGCATGGAAGTCATCCCTTTGATTGAGTGATAAAAGAACGGCAAGGCAAAGCAAAATTGAAGACATGAAGAAGGCACCTCTTTCAGTTTTATCTCTTGCCTTAAGACCCGTTTTGCCGGAGATGAGTTTCTTTTGCCGTGAACAAATACAAAGTCCGGTATTTATTTTGGTACTATATGACCTGAAACAGGCTCGCTCCGATTTTTTTCAACAGCGCACGGCGCTGTTCGGCAGCGCTGAATATTGATAACGGCTGCAGTGTTACATTTAAAAACAGCCAGGCGTTCAGGAAAGCCCGCCCGTCCTCTGCATCTATCAGGATCACTTAATTATGGATACGAATTCCCCTATGGATACATTTACGATTGCAGGCCGCCTTTTTTCATCACGGCTTATGATCGGCACAGGCAAATTTCCCTCAGCGGCAGCGTTGCGCGCAGCCATCGAGGCAAGCGGCTCGGAAATCGTCACGGTAGCACTTAGGCGTGTTGACTTAAACAGTCCCGAACACCAGAGCATTCTTTCCGCCATAGATCCGAAAAAGCAGCTGATTCTGCCCAATACGAGCGGTGCGCAAACAGCAGAAGAAGCTTTGAAACTGGCGCGCCTCGCCCGTGCCAGCGGGCTGGAACCCTGGATAAAACTTGAATTGACTCCTGAGCCGCGTTATCTGCTGCCTGATCCTATTCAAACGCTTCGTGCTGCCGAACAACTTGTAAAAGAAGGATTTGTTGTACTCCCCTATATTCAGGCAGACCCGGTTCTGGCAAAACGTCTCGAAGAAGTCGGTACGGCAACAGTGATGCCCCTCGGTGCTCCCATAGGAAGCAATCGTGGGGTACAAACAAAAGAAATGATTCGTATTATTATTGAACAGGCCCATGTGCCTGTCGTCGTTGACGCTGGTCTGGGCGCACCGTCCCATGCGGCGGAAGCCATGGAACTGGGTGCGGATGCGGTGCTTGTAAATACAGCGCTCTCCGATGCCCGGGATCACGGAGCCATGGCAAAAGCCTTTGCCCTGGCTACTACTGCAGGACGAATGGCTTACCTCGCCGGATTAGGACCGCAACGCAGCCTTGCCGCCGCTTCCTCTCCGTTAACGGGGTTTCTTTTTAATCAGGATTAATGTGCAGCATGACCTTTGAAGCCTATTTAAATGAGTGGCCCGAGACGCTGGTTCAGGAACAGTACGCCACGCTTTCTGAAAGGCAGGTCGAGGCCGCCCTGTCTGCTGACCGCCGCACCCCTGAAAACCTTCTTGCCCTTCTGTCGCCTGCCGCGCTTCCTTTTCTGGAAGCCATGGCACAGGAAGCCAACAAACAGACTCGTCGCCAGTTCGGGCGCACCGTAAGCCTTTATGCTCCCATTTACCTTTCCAATGTCTGTGGCTCCAATTGTCTGTATTGCAGTTTTTCAACAGTCAATGCCGGCAAAGAAACGAGAACAACGCTTACTCCAACTCAAATTGAAGACGAGTGTCGCACTTTGGCAAAGGAGGGTTTCAGCAGCGTGCTGCTGCTGACAGGGGATGCTGTCCATGCGGCGCCGCCGGAATACATAGCCCAGGCATGCACCATCGCCCGACGATGGTTTTCCTCCGTTGCGGTCGAAGTGTATTCCATGACACAAGAAGAGTACCATCTCCTGTGCACCCACGGTCTTGACGGTGTAACGCTGTATCAGGAAACCTATCACAAACCCACCTATCTGGATATGCATCGCAGCGGACGCAAACGAGACTTTTCTTTTCGTCTGGAAGCTCTGGAAAGAGCAGCGAATGCAGGCGTAAGAAGACTGGGTGCCGGCGTTCTGCTGGGTCTGTATAAATGGCGTGTTGATGCTTTCTGGCTTGCTTTGCATGCACGCTGGCTGCAGACCCGATGCTGGAACAGCACGATAGCCCTTTCTTTTCCACGACTGAAGCACACACCTTCCGCTTTCAACCCGCCTTTCCCCGTTTCTGACATTAACATGGTGCAGATGATTCTTGCGCTGCGCCTCTTTCTCCCGGAGTCGCCCTTTTATCTTAGCACGCGCGAGGCCCCCTCTTTCAGAGATAAACTGCTGCCTCTGGGGATTACTGCCATGAGCGCAGGCTCCAGCACGCGTCCGGGCGGATATGCCGCGCCCACATCTCCCACCCTCGAACAGTTTCAAATTGAGGATGTGCGCACGGTTGCAGAAATAAAAACGTTCATAGAAAAATCCGGTTATGATCCTGTTTGGAAGGACTATGACCAGGCTTTTACGGAAGCAGTTCCGAAACAACTCCAGTAACTTGACTTTCCGGAGGACAAACTCATACCCTAACGTAAGAAATCTTCTTTTTTTGGGAGTACCATTTGTGCTGATTCAGGATATACGTCTTTCTTATCAGGAAGCCATTCAGCTGATACGGATAGGACATTACGATGCCGCCCGCAACTTGCTTAAACGCATCAACGAGGCGCAGCCCAACGTAAAAAACGTCCTGTATCCGCTGGCTGTCTGTTGTGAATATCTGGATTTGGTGGACGAAGGACTGGACTACTGTGACCAGTTAATCTCTCTTTTCGATCACGACAAGGCAAAAATGATCCAGGCACGCCTTCTTGAAGTGCTCCCTGTGCCTGAAGAAGTGCAAGAAATTCCCAAGACAGAGGCCTCCGTTTCCCCACCGCTGCGGAAACATTCCGCTGAAACATTCGCGGCTCCCGTCGGTACAGTAGATACTAATAAGGCGCCGCAAGGTGCTTCCGATACCCTGGATGAATCTCCCCCGCCGTTTTCTGATAATACGGAAGTTTTTGAAACTCAGGCTGTTGCTGTTTCTCTTCCGGATGCCAAAGCGGAGGAAGGCAACTTTATAGACACTTGCCGGGTGCCGCCGGATGTCGAAGAGAAGGACATCGCGGCAGAGCGGGAAAGCTCCGAATTAATGTATGAAGAGGCAACTGCCGTACTGGAAGAGATCATGGACGAGGAAAGCGCCCGTGACAACCCGTCTGTGCACATACCTCTCTGGTTTGTTTTACTGCTGGCTTTCCTGGCTGCAGTCTTCTCTGCCGCCTTGATACATTACTTCATTCTAGGTACAGAAGGCCCTGTGCTTCTGTTGAATGAGTTGTTTGCGAAAATGATGGCAGCCTATCATTCGCTGATGCAATAAACCTTTTTTGTCCTCTACATTGAGCGAGATTCTATGCTTGAGCCCAGTGACAGAAGTTTGAAGCGGTATCTGCAGGAGATTTCAAAAATACCGCTTCTTCCGGCCTCCGAAGAAATTCGCCTTGCCAAGCTGGCAAAAGAAGGCGATTCTTCTGCGCGACGCAAACTAATTGTCTCCAATCTGCGGCTCGTAATCTCTGTTGCTAAAAAATACCTCTATTTCGGACTGCCTTTACTTGATCTCATAGAAGAAGGCAATCTGGGACTGATGCGCGCTGTGGATCGGTTTGACCCCTCTCATGGCTGTAAATTTTCAACCTATGCCACCTGGTGGATACGGCAGGCTGTGACCCGTGCACTCTCCAATCAGGGGCGAACGGTTCGTATTCCTGTTTACATTACTGACAACCTTGCTAAATACAAACGGGTGGCGGAAGAGTTTTATATTCAAAACGGCTCTTATCCTTCCAGTGATGATATGGCTGCTGCTCTGGGTATGACTCTTAAAGAAATAAAAAAACTGGAGCTCTTTGATCAGACAGTTTCCCCCTTTGATAATATGCAGTCACTGGACAGTGCGATCGGTCGCGACACCTGTACCATTCAGGAACCTGCAGCAGCGAATCAGGCGCTGGTACAGTTTTTCCGGGATGAAGAAATGAAAACCCTGATGGCCCAGCTCAATGAGCGGGAGCGTTCTATCATCAGTTATCGCTACGGCCTCATTGACGGCAAAGCCCACACGCTGGAAGAAACGGGCAAACACTTTGAGCTTACCCGGGAACGCATCAGGCAAATTGAACGGGAAGCCATGCGTCGCTTGCGCAAATACATGAGCATCCACGGCGATGATTTTACCAAGTCATAAGTACCTGTAAGGGGCTTCTTCAACAGGCCTGCGCAGGATAGTTTTTTTAAAAAATGTTGTTCTTCTAAACCGTATTTCTATTGCGTTTCTGCAAAGCCTTCTTCTTTTCAGTAGAGCATCGGGCATTCTTCAACAAGTCTATTTTGTTTATATTTTTACATGTGTTGTGTATCTTGTGAATAAACATAAAATACCTTGAGAGTGTCTCTGCTTTGACAGAAAAATTAAGCACGCAAGAAGAACTGGAACTTCTGGTACAAAAAATACGCCGCTGCACAGTCTGCGCCGCTCACCTGCCCCTCGGTCCGCGCCCCGTTGTTCACCTCCATTCAGAAGCCCGCATTCTTATCGTAGGACAGGCACCGGGGCGCCGTGTCCATGAAACTGGCATTTCCTGGGATGACCCGAGCGGAGACCGTCTGCGCGACTGGATGGGAATTGATCGTGACGTCTTTTATAATGTCCGGAAAATAGCCATAATGTCCGCCGGTTTCTGCTACCCGGGACGGCATCCGCGCGGGGGCGATCTGCCGCCACGTCCGGAGTGCATGCCCTTATGGCATCCTCAGGTATTACCGTTGCTCCCCAAAATAGAGCTGACAATTCTTGCAGGAACCTACGCACAAAAGGGTTATCTGAAGAACCGCAGAAAGTCCAGCCTGACCGATACAGTTAAGCACTGGAAATCATATATCCCCCGATTTCTGCCGCTTCCCCACCCTTCCGCACGCAATATTGCCTGGTTCCAAAGCAACCCCTGGTTTGAAGAGGAAGTGGTACCCTATCTTCGCGACAGGGTACACACTATTCTGTCACTGTAAAATATTCGAAACGTCATTCTTTGGTTAGAATCTGCGCGTATTCCTCTTCGGTAAAACGGCTGTTAGCTACAGGACCGGGTTCCCAGCACTGTTCAAGCGCACCGGCTGCCACTTCCTGCACTGGAATACAGAAATATTCAGTTCCCTCTGCATCATGCAGGATTTTTCCGCCACTATAAACAACTGCCTGTCTGGTCAATTCATTGCAAATAGCCAGAAGCCCGTCAAAGGTATAAGGGGTATGACTGTATGCCACATCCCTTTTCAAGGCACTGGTAAACTTTTCAGGAATATTGTTTATGCCTAATGTGGTAAAGAGAATCCCCGCGGCGCTGGAGGGATTGCAATCTGAGTCCTGCCCGCACCTGGTGGCGATTTCAATGGTTTTATCCGGGTTGCCTTCCCCGTAGAGCAGACCCATGACCACGTAGGCACCATTAATTTTCGCATCGATGTTAAAAGCGCCCCGATCCCCGCACGAGAATTTACGGTAGGCAGGATTCAGATGGTATTTCTCGTTAATCTTCTCCCAGCTTTTTGTCCAGTCCTCTGGATTTTCTTTATGCCAGCGAAGCACATCACTTATGCATTCATGGTACTGACTCTGCTCAGGAATCGCTTTTAACCCTGCTTGAATAATGGCTTCAATGGAAGATTCAAAAAACGCTTCGCTGTACATGGCACCAATAAAAAGCCCGCCGTAAAGACCGTCACCGTAATTCATCATACGACCAAAAGTATCGCCCAGTTTAAGTACGATGGACGGCATCCCCGGTGCAATGATGCCGCTGTAATCCGCTTCAATCTGATAATCAATGTCATCTGCATGGCTGTTGTATTCCGGATGACCTGAATCAGGCGGCGCAATCCCTTTTCGCAGATTCTGCCGGCCGAATTTATTGGCATGCCAGAGTTCATAACCGCTGTTGGCAAAATCGATTCCCGCCTGTCTCGGTGTCGCATCTATCCCATATTTTTCCAGCGTGTGTAGAAAAGTCATCTCCACATACAGATCATCTTCCTGAAACTGATTAACCGTTTCCGGTGTCCATCGGGGAAATTCTTTTTCAGGCACCATTACACCGTTAAACTTAAATTCGGTAGGTACACCCCAGCCCACTCCCACCATCTGCCCTATCCACGCCGCCGTCATACGTTCCTCATACTCCCGGGCACTTAGAAGCCTGTACCTTTCTGATCCTTCTGTCTGGGCAAAAGACCCTGTCTGAACCAAAACAAACAGAAGGCTGAAAATAAAACACCTGCTCTTCATGGTCTTTTTCTCCTTGAGCATCGTTTTGTATTCCCTTTCTTGATTGTGCGGAAAGCAACACTTACAATAGGTAAATAGCATTTCAGGTTTAGTATAGCAAATTATTTCTGCAAAGGTGCCCCTCCGGCATTTTCAGATAACTTTCATAGTAAACCGGCAAACTTTTAATGGAGAACCGCTATGCTCTCTTCCTTCTTCCTCAGTCTCTTAATCGCCGCGCATCCGACTGATACCCATTCATTAACGCCACTCGCCCTTGAGCCTTTTCCCTTGGGCGAAATCATTTCAGATGGATGGCTGGAAGAGCAGATGCGGATTCAGAGCAACGGTCTTTCCGGCAATCTGGATAAATTCTGGCCGGATATCCAGCACAGCGGCTGGATTGGAGGTAATGCTGAAGGCTGGGAACGAGCCCCCTATTGGTTGGACGGTCTCATCCCGCTGGCGTGGACACTGCCCGACGTGCATTTGCAGAAAACCGTACATTTCTGGATGCGGTATATTATTGCGCATCAGGAGAAAGATGGTTGGCTTGGGCCCAAAAAAAGTGAGGGCTATCAGGAGCATGATACCTGGCCGCAATTCGTCATATTAAAAGCACTGCGCCAATATTATGAAGTCACCGGTGATTCCTCCATCCTTGAGGTCATGACAGCGAATGTCCGCTGTATTGACAGGATTCTCATATACAAACCCCTTTTCGATTGGGGAAAATATCGCTGGATGGATTTCGTGATTACTTTGCACTGGCTTTTTGACCGGACAGGGAATCCGGATTTTCTGAACATTGCGGAGCGTGCTCATTCTCAGGGCTTTTCCTGGCGCGATCATTTTGAAAACTTCAGATTCACTGAAAAGATGAAAGGCAGCGAGTGTATTTTTGATACCCATGTAGTCAATAACGCCATGGCTGTTAAGGCGCCGGCTGTCTGGTACCGGCAGTCCCGGGATCCCGGCGATTTACACGCGGTGCAGCTGCTTCTGGATACACTGGACAAATATCACGGACAGGTTACCGGCATTTTTACCGGAGACGAACACTATGCAGGAAAGAATCCCTCTCAGGGCACTGAGCTCTGCGCGGTCGTAGAATATCTCTTCTCTCTTGAAACGCTGCTGGCATATCTGGGTCGGGCTGAAGATGCGGATCGTATGGAACGAATTGCTTTTAACGCACTTCCCGGCACCTTTTCTCCGGACATGTGGGCACATCAGTATGTGCAGCAGGCAAATCAGGTTATCTGCCGCGTTTCAGACGACCGTATCTATACCAATAACGGGCCGGACTCCAACCTCTTCGGTCTTGAGCCCAATTACGGCTGCTGCACTTCGAATATGCATCAGGGTTGGCCCAAATTTACGAGCCATCTTTTGATGCGTACGCCCGCAGCCAACGATAAACCTCAGGGAATCGCAGCCGTTGCCTATGCGCCCTGTTCATTAAAAACCACGCTGAACGGGCAGCCGGTATTTCTCCGTATCGAAACAGAGTATCCCTTTGAAGAAACAATCCGGATTCACCTTGATGCCACCGGTGAGTTCCCTGTCCATCTGCGCATCCCCGCCTGGGCTGAAGGAGCAACAGTGCAGCTGAACAATGAAGCACCTGTTTCGTCCGTCCCCGGCACTTTCCATGTACTGCAGCAAAAATGGACCTGCAACAGTGTGATTCTTCTGCGGTTTCCCATGAAAGCTGTGCGCATGGAGCGTTTTAACAAAAGCGCCGCTATTTCCAGAGGTCCGCTGGTTTACTCTCTTTTGGTGGAAACCGAATGGCGTTCTCTCCGGGGCGAAGCACCGCACAATGATTTTGAACTGTATCCCGTCAGTCCGTGGAATTACGCATTAGCGCCCGATTTCATGGAAACCATCCGATTTGAGTCGGCACCTCTTTCCTGCAATCCTTTCGATCCGGCTTCCACGCCGGTTCGGGCATATGTAAAAGGTAGGCTTCTGCCTGAATGGAAAATCGAGCACAATGCTGCCGCCCCGCCCCCTCTCAGTCCAGTCCATTCAGAAGAAGCGCTTTCAGAACTCACTTTGATTCCTTATGGTGCGGCAAAACTTAGAGTGACGGAGTTCCCTGTTTCAGACAAGTAGGACTACAACATAATAACACCGCCGCTCTCTAACACCTGTCTCCAAAAGAGTGCTGCTGTGAAGAGGAACGGTTCTATCCTGATCCTTTCAGCGGAGGTGAGAAAGCTGCCGGCATATGAAGAGGCGCTGTCATTCATCCAGACTGGGAACCAGCTTTTCCTCTTTGTCCATGGGTCGGCTGTTCCACAGAATTTCTTCCAGATTCGGAAGCGACGGTTCCGTTTTGAGCAGGCGCCACCTGCCCTCTTTTTTTATCCAGGAGCACTGCACTTCCGCACCCTTATGGCGTGGTATACGCACAATGCCGTCATACCCGAAAGGCTGATCGTCCCAGCGAACAGCGGTGCAATACAGAAAAAGCATGTTTTTGACAATCTCTGAATGGCTGTACTCTGAAAAATCCCAGTTCCTGATCTGCCGCAGCAGAAAGCACTTGTTATTTCTGCGGAACCACCATTTCCATGCCCGGCTTACATATTCCCTGTGAAAGCCATTGGCATCCTCATACGCCGGGTCGTAAAGCGCTGTCAGTCTTTTCCAGTCCATGGACTCGTAGGCATTTTTAAATTCATCCAATGCCCCTGTCACTTCCTCGGCAAGACGCTGAAACTGGTCAGGCACACCGGAATAATCAGGATAAATCTGCTGAGATTCCGGTCGGGTATCTGTAACCGCCTCCTCTTTTTCATTCAGCACTGTTCCCTCTTTCGTAAAGAGAATATGCTCCACGGGCCGGCTTGTACGCTGGCTGAAAACCAGACAGTCCAGATAATTGACAGAACCGGAATATCTTTCTCTTGACCGGGTAGTACAGGTAACTGAAAATTTTCCCGGTTCGGGAAGGTTCACTATATAACTGGTTTCACTGACAGTCGCCAGCACTGCGGTTGATCCCTTTGCAGACGTGAAGCACACTTCATAACTGGCTGTTTGAGGCACCTCATCCCAGTTCAACTGCAAGGAGCCATTCTCTGTTAAAGACGCAGTGATATTCCGAACGGGCTGCGCCGTTTCCACTTCAAAGAACTGCTTTTCGTACAGATTTTCATGGGTGTGCATGACATAGGCATGATCATTGATTTCACAGGTCCACGCCTGCGGAATCGATGCCGGCTCTTTCAGATAACCGCTGAGCTGCTCTCTCCAGCAGGCTTCATCATCGCAATCTCCTGCATGCAGAAGTCGGGGAAAGCGTCCTGCCGCCTCCTCCGAAACAACAGCAGGCAAAAGCGGGATAAACCAATTGCTTTTATTCGGAATCAACTCAAATTCCAACATAGGCTCCCAGACGCCGTACACCAGCTGTGCCAAGGTACCGTCATCAGAAAGCCAGTCGAGATCGCGCATATTTATGTGGAAATCATGAATAGACCTAGCCGGAGCTAATTGATAGGCGACAGGCGTTTTTTCCAGTACCTGTTCTTTCCACGGGATAAGTTCGCTCTGAATGACTTCCCGAAGCGTCGGGAGAATCACTTCATCCCAGCACCGGCTGTTGCCGTAATCAAAGAGATCCCACCACGGTTCAAAGCTGTAGACTGTGGCACCCATCGCCGCCCCTTGCAGAATCATGGGGCGATACATTTCCGGAGGCATCTCCGCAGGGTGCAGATGATCTCCGAAAATCCCCGGCGTATTCATGAAGCTGCTTTCAAACCACCAGGATTGGGGCTCAACACCCCAATGCGTCACAAAATCACCCAGCCATAATCCCCAGACAGCTGTCTGTCGAATCAGATGGCGTGGCTCAATATGTTCATTCACCGGAATCACGTAATCGGAAAAAGAACGCATCGCCTCCAGAAGGGGGCGGTTCAGCGTGTCGGCTCCTATGTGAAGCCACTTGAGCCCCTGCAATACCAGAACAGTATGCTTTCCGTAACGGGCTCCCAATTGAATCACATCCATGCAATAGCGCACATGAGGCGGGACAGCATAGTCCTCAACATTGAACTTAGCGTAATGGGCAAATTGCTGTTCAGATACCATAAGACTTTTTATGCAGGGAAAGGTCTGTAAAAGGCTTTCAACAGCATTAAGATCAAAGACATACTCATCATGGGGGTCTGCAATTTGAAGACTCACCGCCACTTCATTCGCCTGTACCGGTCTGAGCATTTCCTCAAAAAGCATTTTTCTTAAGGAATGCTCCTGGACCCGCAACTCAATTTGAATCTGACAGAGGGGACGGATATCCGACGGGAGCAGGTTCCAGACACGTACGATTTCCTCTCCGTGTCGCCGCGCTTCCTCTACTCGTTTCGCCTGTTCCTGACTTGAGTCCGCATCTCCAAATGCCGCAGAACTCTGAAGCAGAATCAGGGGATGCTCAGGGCTGATCCTGACTTCCGGCACCTGGAATGCAGCACATGCCTTCGCTGTACTGCCCGCCATCGCAATAAAAAGCATCAGGAAAGCAATCATCACACGCTACTTTCTCTCTTCCAGTGTTTTAACCAGCGTGAGCAGGAAGTCCCTGTTATCGGCTGTTACATAGCGCATCTGTCCGCCCATACGATTGAAACTCTTGTTATAACGCAGATAATAATCAGGGTTATCCATAGGAGGCTCCCCCTGCGACCAGTCCCAATGTGATTCCTGCAGATCGACAATCACCATATAATGATTGTCAATGTGTTTTCCCTCCTGAATATGCAGGTTTTGCGACATGGACAGGCTTTTTTCGAAGATCATAGGCGACATAACAGCAGACCCTACACTCATATAGACGCCGCCATCCAGATTCATAACCTGCTGGGCAAAAACCAGAAAATCTCTCTGGGCGGCTCTGCCAATGGCAGCACCATAATTCATGGGGTGGGTGTAAATGATATCATGTCCGATCATCGGGTGGCTTGTAAAAGGAACACCAAGCCGGTATGCCGCTGCCTGAACTCCGAATTTCTTGTAGGGATGGGGCACAGACATGAAGCCGGGTTTCAGATCAAAGTGGCGGACACGATCCAGCATATCCGCAGCAGCGGCTGCCTGTGCCGGATTTTGCGCTGCCTGCTCCCGTATTTCTTCAACCAATTCATCCTGTGACGGAACTTCTACCCCGTCATTTTCTACAAAAGCGCCAACAGACTCTCCGTACCCAAGACCTTTCCAGGCCCCTGCAACAATGGCAAAATTCAAATAAGTGCCCGTTTCCTGCCAGATACCAAATTCACCGCGATCCACATTCGCCCGCACATCTTCGCTGCTGTGCCCCTGAAAGGCAAACTCCCAGTCGTGAATAATCCCGGCACCATTGGTTGCGAGATGCGTCACCCATCCTTCTTTCATTAAATGGATGAAAACAGGCGCGAGCCCATTTTTGATGGCGTGTGCGCCGAAGGTGAGCATGCGCGATTTATTCGTCTTTTTGGCTAGAATCAGTCTGTCTGCCAGTTCATTCATTGTTTTTTGACCAAGCCTGCTCAAAGGTTTGGCGACGGATGCGTTCACAGGAACATGATCCCGTTCTATAAACACTTTGTCTTTGCGCTGAGACAGACTTTTTACAAAAAGTTTATCACGGTCAAATTGCAAATAAGGCATTAATAACACTCCTGAGAGTTGGGGACACAGATTTCCAAAGAGTCTTTATGCTCAGACGGCATCATCCGGAGAAATACATACGGTCTGCGCCGAACGAAATGCGACACCTGCGAACCTGGCTTTATATGGTGCTTTTCAGATCACTTAATAAGTTCTGCAATGATTGTTTCCGCTTTTTTCAAGGCTTCAGGCAGCTTTTCAATATCTTTTCCGCCTGCCTGTGCCATATCAGCCCTGCCTCCTCCGCCTCCGCCTACAAGTGGCGCCAGCCGGGAAACTATGTCGCCTGCGCTGATACGGGCAATCAGGTCTTTTGTAACACCGGCAGCCAGTGCGACTTTCCCTTCTCCGCCGCCCCCAAGCACAACAACGCCGGAACCCAGTTTGTCTTTGTACTGATCAAGCACAGTACGAAGACTTTTGGCATCAAGATCAGCCAGTTGGATAATCAGAACTTTGAGCCCTTTTATTTCTTTTACCTGGCTCATCAAATCTTTTCCGCTGCCAGTTGCGGCAGTCTGTTTCCACTTTTCAACCTCTCTTTGCAGCCGCTTGTTTTCTTCAATAAGGCCATGAAGCCGTTTTTCCACTTCATCAGGGCGCGCACTGAGCGTTTGAAGCACTGTCTGAAACTGACGTTCACGTTCCTGAAGCATATCGAGGCAGGGCTCTCCGCAGACTGCCTCTATGCGACGCACTCCGGCAGCGATTGCCGAATCGCTAAGAATTTTGCAGATCCCTATAACGCCTGTATTCCGGACATGGCATCCGCCGCAGAGTTCCTTGCTTTTATCGCCTGTCTGCACAACCCGGACGCGCTCTTCATATTTTTCACCGAACAGTGCCATGGCACCTTCTTTACGGGCCTCTTCAATACTCTTAAAAGAGATTTCCACCGGCAGGGCCTCGCGGATACATGCATTGACAAAACGCTCTATCTCCTGCAGCTTTTCCAGAGGAATCGCTTCAAAGTGCGTAAAGTCAAAGCGCAGCCGTTCTGAGTCAACATAGGATCCGGCCTGCTGAACATGGTCGCCTAACGTATGCCTGAGCGCAGCCTGAAGCAGATGAGTTGCCGTATGGTGGGCTTCGGTTCTGCTTCTTTTTGCTGCACATACCTGAGCACTTACCTGAGTACCGGTATGCAAGTTGCCGGACAGCACTTTAACCTGATGCAGAAAAGATTTTCCTGCGCGCTTCAGGACGGAACTCACTTCTGCTTTACCTTCAGAAAATTCAATGATTCCTCTGTCCCCTACCTGCCCGCCCGACTCAGCATAAAATGGAGTAAGGTTCAGCAGCACCTCGCCTTCACAACCTTCTGCAAGTACATCTACAGCCCGGTTGTTTTGCACCAGTGCCAGAACTACGGCATCTGCCGTCAAGTTATCGTAGCCGACAAACTCAGTGGCGCCATGCTCACTCTCAAGCGTACGGTAAACCGTGGCAACTTTCTGCTCTCCGCTGCCTGCCCAGGCACTACGGGCCTTATCCCGCTGATTGCGCATTGCTGCTTCAAAGCCTGCCTTATCCACTGTATATCCCTGTTCTTCGGCGACATCTGCAGCCAGATCCAGAGGAAAACCGAAGGTGTCATGAAGTTTGAACAGTTCTTCACCGGGCACCTGTGTCAGCCTGTCTTTCTTCATTTTCCAGAAGACGCTTTCCAGAAGTTCCATGCCTCGTGCCAGAGCACCGGCAAAACGTTCTTCTTCTGCAAGGATTGTTTTTTCAATGCGTGTTCTTCCCTGACTCAGCTCGGGATACTGCTCCTGCATCATATCAATCACATGCATGGCGACCTGATGGAGAAAGGGTTTCTCCAGCCCCAGTTCTCTGCCGAAGCGTGCCGCCCTTCTGAGCAGCCGCCTGAAGACATATCCCCGCCCCTCATTGCCGGGTAAGATACCATCAGCAAGCATGAAGGTTACGGCGCGGGCATGATCGGCAATCACCCGGCACGGTACCGGTTTTTCTTCATAACGGCAGGAAGAGAGGGACAAGGTGGCTTCAATAATCGGAAAGATCCCGTCTGTATCAAAAACAGTTTCCTTGTTCTGTAGAAGTGCGGCTATCCGCTCCAGCCCCATGCCTGTATCAATACCACGATTTTTCAGAGGCGGCCGGCTGCCGTCCATCTGCTGATCAAATTGCGGAAACACCAGGTTCCAAAATTCAAGAAAGCGCTCATGAGGATCATTTTCAAGAGTGGCAGCAGGATCAATCTCCACGCCGCGATCGTACAGCAGTTCTGAACAGGGCCCGCAGGCACCCGTCTCCCCTGCCGGACCCCAGAAATTATCTTTGGCACCCAGACGAACGATACGTGAGGCAGGCACGCCTATTTCTTTTTCCCAGATTTCGGCGGCTTCATCATCTTCGTGAAAAACGGAGACAATGACCTTTTCCGCCGGAAATTTCAGAATTTCACGGGTATATTCCCACGCCCAGGCAATGGCTTCACGTTTAAAATAATCGCCGAAAGAAAAATTGCCGAGCATCTCGAAAAAAGTGAGGTGCCGGGAGGTTTTCCCGACTTCGTCCAGGTCGTTAGCTTTGCCACCTGCACGAAGGCACTTCTGAGAGGTCACAGCGCGGCGATAGGGAACAGCCACTTCGCCGGTGTAGAAATGCTTAAACTGAACCATACCTGCACTGGTGAAAAGCAGTGTAGGATCATTGTCGGGCACTAAACGGTCACTTTTTTCGACCACATGCCCGCGTTGGCGGAAAAAATCAAGATAACTGGCTCGTATGTCGCTGCTTTTCATTGTAGTTCTCCGGAAAATTGAGTGGGGATCCCTATAATGGTACCAAACTCAACCGTCCCGCTGCACCCTCGTTCAGAACAGGAAGTTATGACCCTGCCGTATTGGTCAGAATATAAGAAGGCAAATTTCCCAGGCGGTTATAGGGATAGTAGATAAAGTGTACTTTTCCAATGATATCGTTTAAAACGCCCAGATACGACAGGCGGGCAGCGGCATCCAGTTTCTCCGCATAATTGGCAAAACCGCGACTGCTGTCATCACTGAGGTTTCTGTTGTCACCTAAATAAAAGAAATAGCCCGGCGGGATCAGCACAGGCTCCTCAATGTAATAATGCATGGATTCTCGAACATAAGGTTCCGATGCATATTTGCCGTTAATAAACAGGGCTCCGTCTATTATGGTGAGAGAATCGCCGGGCAGTCCGATGATTCTTTTAACCAGATACTCACCCTCGTGCTTCATCACAACAATGTCGCCCCGGGCATAGGCTTTCTGATTGAAGGTAACAATCATATCCCCGGCAAAAAGGGTGGGCTCCATAGATGCGGAAGGCACCATAAAAAAGCGCATCTCCTTGCCAAGCAACAGGTAAAGCAACCCGCCAAGGAGAAACAAAAGGGCGATCATGCCGATCCGCGGACTAAAAAAAACACGATTCAGGAGCGTACGGGACTCTGAAGTATCGTTGCCTTTACTGTCGGGAAATGGTGTCGCCCCCTGTTCCTCAACAGGAGTTATCCTTTCAAAATCGTCAGCGTTCACTTACGGTATCGTCTCAGGTGTTTTGTTGGTGGGAGGCTAAAAGAGCTTCTGCCCGCTCAACGATGCTTGCAACCGTATCATCATGTTCAGCCAGGGTGGCTGCGGTGAGAACAGACACGGAAATCGGCTCTCCATTTTCTATAATTTTTGAATGGGCAACAAGTCCCTTAACCCGCTCACTTATTTTATCCAGCCCTTCCATGGAACCGGTAGCGAAGATACCCAAAAAGGAAGCTTCCCCCCAACGTCCCACCACATCGAAAGGACGCACGGCAAAGGCGACAGTCTTTCCTACCATTTTAATAAGGGCATTGCAGATTTCCTCACTGTGTGAAGCCCGCTGCTTATCCATGCCATCAATTTGGAAGAGGATAATTCCAAAGTGGTAATCATGTTCACGCAGATCCTCAAGATCGGTTTTCAGTTCTCTTTCAAGATACCTTCTGTTGGGCAGGTGTGTAACAGTGCATTCCTGTCCGCTTTCCTGCGATTTTAAGGTGCTTTTTTTATCCTGCAGACGCGGGGCATCCATGGAAAAAAGTTCAATGCCGCCCACTACCGAATTTGCCTGGTTTAAAAATGGAGCTGTGCGTACATATACGGGGACGCGATGCCCTTCTTTGTGGTGCAGATACACGCGCGCCTGATTTGCCCGGGCATGCTGAATACTGTCTGCAATGGGGCAAGGTCCGGTGCACAGCTGCACACCGCTCTCCGTCACATGAATAAGAATATTGTCTGCACAGGATTTTCCGATAACTTCCTCTGCTGTAAAGCCGGCGATCTCCTCGGCTGCTTTGTTCCAATACAGTATTTTCCTGTTGCGATCGACAATATAAACCCCGTCATTCATCGCATCATAGAAATCTTTCTGTTCCTGTGTAAGCATAAAATTCCTTTCCTTTACAAAGCCTCACTTTTACTTAAACTGCATAAAGAGCAACAAATACGCTGGCACCCTATGCAATACACATTATGAACATTTTTTCAAAAAGAATTCATCCGATCTTTATACAGTTCGGCAGCACGCAAGAGATCGGCTTCCGTGTCTACACTGAAACCGTGAAAAAGAGGGTCGCTGTCCGTCGCTGTTTCAACCTGTATATGGTAACCATGCTCCAGCCAGCGAAGCTGCTCAAGAGACTCTGTTTTTTCAAGTGCAGTCGGCTGCAGGCGGGTAATTTGCAGAAGCACCGCTTTTGTATACGCATACAATCCGATATGCTCGTAGATCCGGAGATTGGTTTTCTCACGGGGATAAGGAATGAGAGAACGTGAAAAATAAAGAGCCCGTCCGGTAAGATCAGTGACTGTTTTTACAACCGCGGGATCATGCAGTGCTGCTTCCTCCTCAACAGGCTTCTTCAGGGTCGCAATTTGAACTGCCGGGTTTGCAAGAAGAGGAGCGACAACTTGATCAATCATCCCGGGATCGATAAAAGGCTGGTCGCCCTGAATATTTACAATGATGTCGGCATCCATATCGGCAGCAGCTTCGGCAATGCGATCGGTACCGCAGCAATGATCCGGGCGCGTCATCATGACATTCCCGTTGAAATTCCTTACGGCGTGGCAAATTCTCTCGTCATCGGTTGCAATCCACAACTCATGGAGCAGGACGGCTTTGCTGCACTGCTCATAAACATGCTGGATCATGGGCTTTCCGGCAATGTCCGCCAGAGGCTTTCCCGGCAGTCTGCTGGATCCGAACCGGGCAGGAATGATCCCTGCCACTTTTTTTTCACTCATATCAACTGGCTTTCCAATTAAAAATGGATTCAGAGATTATTGCATCTCCGGCACGGAGATGCTTATACTTGGAGACAATGATTAGTTTACCGGAAAGTAATGGGATAAACAACCAGTTACCGGGGAAATTTCATTGGTTTCCCGCACCAATCACATTCTTATCAGCACCGGTTTTATGCAAAGACGCTGTCCGCCAAATTAACAGAAAACAACAGAAACGGTCTTTCGTTTATAATGGCTTGCGTTACAAAACTGTTGAACTTACTATTCGGGAGTTTGTGCTATGCCTTTAGATTTTGAAGCAGTGCTGCGCCTTGCCGTTGAACACAACGCCTCCGATATCCACTTGAAGGTCGGAAGCACCCCAATTCTTCGCATAGATGGAAAATTGGAACGCGTCTCAGATTGCGATGTCCTGCGCGGAAGCGATATTTTTGCCATCATAGAGCGTATCGCCAGCGACGATTTCCTGAAACGCTTTCAAGAGACAATGGAAATGGATACATCCTATCTTTTGAAGGATGTTGCCCGCTTCCGTGTAAATGCATGCATTGAAGACGGAAAACCACGTGTCGTCATGCGTACGGTCCCGCTTCAAATTAAAACGCTGGAAGAACTGCAACTGCCTCCGATCCTGACACGGCTGTGCACCCTTAAGAACGGACTGGCTCTTTTTACTGGTCCCACAGGGAGCGGAAAATCAACGTCTCTTGCCGCCATGATTGATCGAATCAATTCTACGCGTACCGATCATATTGTGACCATTGAGGATCCGCTTGAATTTATTCATGTGAATAAAGCAGGCATAGTTACCCAGCGTGAAGTTGGAATTGACACACTTTCTTTCAGCAATGCACTGCGTGCTTCGCTCCGTCAGGATCCCGATGTGATTCTTATAGGGGAAATGCGTGACAGTGAAACTGTGCAGACCGCTCTTTCTGCCGCCGAAACGGGGCACTTTGTACTGTCTACGCTGCACACAGTCGATGCTGTAGAAACGCTGCACCGAATTCTCGAATTCTTCCAGGAAAACCAGCAAATGCAGATTCGCAACCAGCTCGCAAGCGTGCTTCGCTGTATCTGTTCGCAGCGCATTATGCCGCGCATTGACGGGGAAGGCAGAATCGTTGCCGCGGAGATCCTTATCGGCAACCGTACCGTCCGGGAATTCATCCAGCAATGCAGGCCCTTTAAAGAAATTGTAAAGCTGATTGAAGACGGTGCAAGCCAGTATGGCATGCAGACTTTTGATCAGTCACTCTATTCTCTGTGGAAGGAGAAAATAATCAGCAAAGAGACCGCTTTGCTGAATGCAACCAGCAGCAAAGACCTGCAATTGCGCATGCAGGGTCTTTATTCCTGATCTTCAGAAAGCCTGCCCGCAGCACGCCCGCCTGAGCCACCTGACTGCAGTGTGAATTTTCGCACGTCACATGGATTAAAAACCGGCATTTGTGTTATTCTTTTGCCATCCCCATGCTTTCAGGAAAGGATTGTTATGGAACACGTAACCGAGCAGGACATTGATCACTATGCGTCGTTATCACAGTTTCAGCTGAATGACGACACCAGAAAACGCTTCACCAAAGAAATCAACCAAATTCTGGATTTTCTCCAGATTTTACAAAAAGTGGACACTGAATCAATAGCGCCCACCAGACACGGTACAGACCGTGTCAATGTTTTCCGGGATGATGTCATCCAAGATCCTTTGCCACATGCCGAAGTGTTCAAAAATTCCCCCCTGGATGACGGTGTCTTTTTTCTTGTCCCGCGAATTATCGAAGGAGAAGACAATTCATGAAAACGCCATGGTATGAAAAGACGGCAAAAGAAATTAGGGACGCAGTACATCAGGGTGAAGCCTCGGCACTGGATATTGTCAATTCCTTTATAGAGCATGCAGATGCTGTGGACGGCACAGTTGGCGCCTATACGCAACGTTGGTCTGAAACCGCTCGGACAGCCGCACAGCGGATTGATGAGAAAATCAGAAAAGGACTGCCAGCAGGCGCTCTTGCCGGGGTTCCTGTTGCTCTGAAAGAATCCATTTGCACGAGCGAAGGCAAAACTACCGGCGCCTCCAAAATGCTTGCCGACTACCGCAGCCCCTTCGATGCTACCGCAGTCACACGGTTGCAGCAGGCCGACGCAGTATTCCTCGGCAAAGTAAACATGGATGAGCTCGGTTTAGGCTCATCAACAGAAACCAGTGCTTTACAGCGAACCACCAACCCCTGGGCTCCGGACAGAGTACCGGGAGGTTCAAGCGGCGGCAGTGCAGCGGCAGTTGCCTCAGGCACCTGTGCTCTGGCTTTGGGCACAGATACAGGAAGTTCCATCCGCCAGCCTGCCAGTTTCTGCGGCTGCATCGGTTTCAAGCCTACCTACGGAAGGATTTCCAGACTGGGCATTATCGGCATCGCCTCCTCACTGGATCACGTCGGTCCGCTTGCCAGAACGGTCGAAGATACAGCTCTGGCACTGAATGTTCTTTGCGGGGAAGATAAAGGAGATCCCACCTCCTCAGACCGTCCGGTCCCGGACTTTACTCGCTCTCTGGGCAGAGACATCCGAGGGCTCAGGATTGGTGTGCCTAAAGAATATCTTGCATCGGATCTGGACGCTGAAGTGCGCCAGTATGTGGAAAAAGCATTGGATCAATTCCGGAACGCAGGCGCGGAGATTGTCTCCATTTCACTTCCGTGCACCGGCTATGATGCCGCCGCCTATACGGTTATTAGCACTGCCGAAATGAGTGCCGGCCTTGCGAGGCTGGACGGTGTACGTTACGGTGCCCGACATCCGGAGGCAAAATCAGTACCGGATGTATATGTTATGAGCAAAAGTGCCGGTCTGGGCACAGAAGTCCAGCGCCGAATTATTCTGGGCACCTACTTTCTTTCGGGAAAGAATCGGCAGGATTACTTCGTCAAAGCACAACAAGTCCGTACGGTCGTTAAAAAGGATTTTCAAAATGCTTTTGAGCAGTGCGATATAATCGCAGGTGCGACAACAGCGACCGCCGCATTCCCCTTCGGAAGCAAGTCTGACAATCCTCTGGAAATGTACGCCTGTGATCAGTTTACCGTTGCGGCGAATCTAGCCTCACACCCCGCCCTATCCATACCCTGCGGAAAAACAGCCGCAGGGCTTCCAATCGGTCTTCATCTGCAGGCACGTTCCTACGATGAAGAAACTCTACTGGGCGCTGCTTTTTATTATGAGCAGCATCGTGGCTTTGAAATGGGTTTCCCCTCTATTCTCTGAGGAATATAACAATGCAATATGAAGCAGTCATCGGCATGGAAGTCCATGTTGAAATTAATTGTCATTCAAAAGTGTTTTGCAGCTGCCCTAGTGCCTTTGATGCTGCGCCCAATTCCCAGGTCTGCCCGGGTTGTCTTGGCATGCCCGGTGCCCTTCCTGTGCTTAACCGCAAGATGGTGGATAAATCCATTGCTGTGGGTCTCGCTTTGAACTGCCAGATCGCACGCAGCACCCGGATGGACAGGAAAAATTATTTTTATCCTGATCTTGCCAGAAACTACCAGATCAGTCAGGACGATCAGCCTTTATGTTATGCAGGCTATATTGACGTTGACGTGGAAGGCCGGAAAAAACGAATCCGCATAACCAGGGCGCATGTGGAAGAGGATACCGCAAGAAACAGCCACACTCAGGCAGGCGGGCAAAGCGGCATTGACTTTAACCGCAGCGGGCTCTCTCTGCTGGAAATCGTAACAGAGCCTGATATCAGAAGTGCTCAGGAAGCCTTCGCCTACCTCACGTCCCTGAAGCAACTGCTCCAGTACTTGGACGTAAGCGACTGCAATATGGAAGAGGGATCCTTGCGCGCCGAAGCAAATATCAGTGTTCGCCCCGTTGGCGCAGAATACTACGGAACAAAAACAGAAGTGAAAAACGTTGCCTCTTTCTCCGGCACCCAGAAAGCCATCGAATACGAAGTTGAGAGGCAGATCGAAGTGCTGAACTCTGGCGGTAAAGTGGTGCAGGAAACGCGGGGCTGGGATGCTGATAAAGGCATCACCGTTTCACAGCGCCTCAAGGAATCAGCCCATGAGTACCGCTATTTCCCTGAACCCGATATACCGCCTATCGTAGTGGATGAAGCCTGGATCGAGCAAATCAGGAAAGAACTTCCGGAATTCCCGATAGCACGAAAGGAACGCTTTCAAAGCCAGTACGGTTTAAGCCTCTATGACGCACAAGTCCTGACTTTTAGCCGTGCCATGGCAGATTTTTATGAAGCGATTGTGTCCGCCGGTGCCGATCCGAAGAAAGCAGCAAACTGGCTTATGGTAGAATTGCAGGCATTGCTTTCGGATACGAAACTGGACATCAGCGCCAGCCCGGTCAGTCCGGCTTCTCTGGCGGAACTTCTCGCCCTGATCGAAACAGGCATTATCAACGGCAAGATCGCGAAAGAAGTTCTGGTTGAGATGTTTAAATCAGGCGCAGCGCCCAAAAAGATCGTTGAGGAAAAAGGGCTCGGTCAAATAAGCGACAGTAAAGCGCTTGAAGAAACAATACGCGCCATTATAGAAGCAAATCCCGGGCAGGCCGCTGATTATCGCGCGGGAAAAGAAAAACTTTTTGACTATTTCGTGGGTCAAGTAATGAAAGCCACGCGAGGTAAAGGAAATCCTCAACTGGTAAATGAAATACTTAGACGTGAACTTGATTCTTAAGTGCCCCGTCAATAGAATACGGTGAAATGCCAAATCAACTTAACGAAAAAGACAAATTGGTGAAAAAAGTTCAGCAGGCAGCGGAAGGGTTGCTGTCTAAAAAAGCACTGGACATCAAAGCGCATCTTGTATCCGGGGCGACATTGATTGCGGATGCTTTCGTCTTTTGCTCGGCGAACAGTGCTGTGCATCTGAAAGCAGTTGCCAATGGTGCCCGTGAATGGATGCGCGACGGAGGCTATGAGATTCTCCGGGTAGAAGGAGATCATCAGAGCGGATGGCTGATTCTGGACTACGGCGATGTGATTATTCATATTTTCAGGGCGGAAGCACGTGCGTTTTATGAACTTGACAAGCTATGGGCGGACACTCCCGAAATCCCGCTGGCTCTTGACATAAACTGATAAGGAGAGGCTGTCACATGGACAGTCAGTACACGCCTGATATTCAACAGCTATACCACTTTAAACTGCAGAGGATTCTCGGCGAAGGCGGTACAGGCAGAGTTTATCTTGGCGTAGACATGAAAAAAGGCACACCTGTTGCCCTTAAACTCTTCCGGGAAAACTTTTTCAGAAACCGCCTGCACGTGCGCGATCTTGCAAAAAGCGTCACCAAATTCAAGCGGTTCAAAAACAATAACGTAGTCCAGATTTATGATTTTTACGACGGCGATGAAGGTCGCTGTATGATCATGGAATACGTGGACGGGCCGAGCATGAAATGGTATATCCTGAATCGGCCTTACAATCTGGCGGAACGGGTGAATGTAGCGATCCAGATTTGCAGGGGCATGCAGTACCTGCATGATAAAGGGTGTGTCCACCACGACTTCAAGCCAGCCAACGTCCTTTTTACCCGGACCGGCGTTGTTAAAATCGCCGACTTTTCCCTCTACGGAAGCAGTTTTCTTCTGGAGCTCATCGATAAAAACATTGGCGAACAGATTACGCCCATGTTTGTGGCGCCTGAGTTTATCCGAAAGGAAAAAGTAACGGCGCAAAGTGACATCTATTCCATGGGCATTTCTTTTTATATGCTTTTCACCTCAAAGGTCCCTTTTCCCGTGGATAATATCCGCAAACTTTATCAGTGTCACCTGGCAGTAATGCCAGACCACCCTTCACTTGCCGCTCCTGAATGTCCCAATGCAATCGGTGACATTATCATGAAAATGCTTGCGAAAAGACCGGAAGCCCGTTTTTCAGACTGCGACGAGTTGGCGGTGGCACTTGCACAGACGCAGCGCAGTCGCATCTGATTTTTCATTTTACTGATCTGTGTTGCTGGATAGCGTTGCGTTTATCTTCTCTTTTCATTACAATGCAAAAAGCGACGGTGAAAAACACCACCTGTTTTCCGTTTTTATAGTAGTATTTTGCAAAAAAAATTGAAAGGCTGGCATGAAAAGAAAACTTCGCATAGGAATTATCGGCTGTGGCGCTATTGCTCAGGAATTGCATATTCCCGAATATCTGGATAGCGGAGAAGCGGAGATCATTGCGCTCAGCGATACTGATCTGAAAAAAGCACAGGCAGCGAATGAGCGATATTCTCTGAATGCCCAACTTTTCCCCTCATATAAAGACATGCTCAAAAAAGCCGCCCCTGATGCTGTGTCCGTATGCCTGCCTAATTACCTGCATTGCGCCGCTACCTGTGATGCACTGCAGGCAGGCTGCCATGTACTTGTTGAAAAGCCCATGGCTGCCAGCATGGCAGAAGCACGTAAAATGGTCGCTTTTGCAGACAAATATAAAAAGCTGCTGGCAGTTAATCAGAGCCAGCGGCTCTACCCTGCGCATATCAAGGCGAAAGAAGTGCTGGACAGCGGCATTCTTGGAAAAGTGCTGCACGTAACCGCCATGTTCGGTCATGCAGGGCCGGAACATTGGAGCCCATCGGGAAAATGGTTCTTCAACAAAAAACAGGCGCGCTTCGGTGCGATGGCAGATCTGGGTGTTCATAAAGCCGATCTTATCCGCTTTCTCACTGGCAAAGAAGTGGCGGAAGTGAATGCCTTCTATGAATGTCTGGAGAAAAAAGGCGCTACAGTAGAAGACAATTTTGTTTCCACTTTAAAGTTTACTGATGGAACCATCGGTACGCTTTCCGCTTCCTGGACTGTCAAAGGCATCGATGCCAACTACACAATCCTGCATTGCACCAATGGCACCCTGCGCGTCTGCCTGCTTCCCGACCGGCCGCTTGTTGCCAATCTTGTCAATCCCGAATGTGAGATTGTGTTTAAGGTTCCCGAACCCCCGTCCAATACGAATCTTGGCTGGGGACTCGACACAGGCGGTCATTTCTGCCGAGCCATTAAAGGCGACGAACCTCTTTTCTGCCCGGGCGTGGAAGGGATGAAATCCCTTGAAATCATCTTTGCAGCGGAAGAAGCGGCAAAGAAAGGACGCACAGTCAAACTGACCCATAAATGAGATCGGTTCCATGGCACAAACAATAACTGTCTCTTTAGGCGAACGCAGCTATCCGATCCATATCGGAGAAAACCTATTGCACCTCATTCCCGAAATGCTGCAAAAGTCCGGTATTCGCGGAAGCATAGGTGTAATTACGGATACCCATGTGGCTGAGCTGTACTTGCAGCAAACCATCTCGTTTTTGAAAGAAGCCGCTTTTCCTTGCGTCACGCACATTCTTCCGGCGGGTGAAGAAAGCAAACAACTGTCACGCATAGAAGAGATATGCGGCACTTTTCTGGAGGGGCGTCTGGACAGGGCAAGTGCTGTTGTAGCACTGGGCGGCGGAGTGGTAGGCGATATCGCCGGCTTTGCCGCTGCATGTTTTATGCGCGGCATCCCTTTTATCCAGGTTCCGACTACCATCGTGGCGCAGGTAGATTCAAGTGTAGGTGGCAAGACAGCAGTCAATCACGCATTAGGGAAAAACACGATCGGATGCTTTCACCAGCCCTGTGGCGTTGTCATAGACATGACCGTTTTAAAAACACTCCCGCCCCGGGAATTGCGTGCAGGCTGTGCTGAGATTATTAAACACGGAGTCATTCTGGATGCCGGACTTTTTAACTATATGGAAAAAGAAGCGGCATCTGTTCTAGCCTGCGATTTAAAGGCTTTGTTTTACCCCGTTGCCCGATCCTGCGAAATAAAATCTGCTGTTGTGGCAGAAGACGAAAAGGAGCACGGGATTCGCGCTCTGTTGAATTTCGGGCATACCTTCGGTCACGCCCTTGAAACCGTCAGCAATTATTCCACCTTTCTTCACGGCGAGGCGGTAGCCCTGGGCATGTGCGCTGCTGCGGAGCTTGGCAGACTTCTGGGCACTGCCAGTCCTGAATTTTGCTGCAGACTGCGTGCCTGCTGCCAGGCGTACGGGCTTCCGGTAGTCTGGTCTGAACTGCCCGTTAGAGAAGCATTGCAGGCAATGAAAAAAGACAAGAAAGCCCGTGCAGGCACTTTGAAGTTTATTGTTCCCTGTGATTTCGGCACGGTAGAACAGCGGACGGATATCACCGAAGAGCTTGCCGGGAAGGCGCTGGAGTCCCTGCTCAGAGAAAGCTAAAATAACGATTCAGGAAACCCTACTATGTTGTTTGGCGGAGAAACTGCAGAAAGTTATTATGAAGAGGGATTGACTTCCTCTATTAAAGGGGACTACGAACAGGCGCTTGTCTTTTTTCACAAGGCGCTTTCGTTAAATCCCGCTTTTGCAGCAGCACATCACCAGATAGCCAAAACATATATTCGTCTGGGCGCCTTTCAAAAAGCCATAGACGCACTGAATCAGGCGGTTGCCCTGATGGGCAGAAAAACTTCCGCTCTTGCCGATCTTGCCCAGGCATACTATCTGCTAGGCAAGGTTAAAGAGGCACGCACCATTTTTTCAGAAATTCTTCAGATTAGCGAAAAAGATACACGGGGTGTGCTGGGGCTCGCCTTTTGTGCCTTTGCTGATGAACAGTGGGTTACGGCCATTAATCTTGTTCAACATGCCTCAACACTGGGACGGCTTCATTTCGATGCACATTTTCTGATTGCCCGTGCAGCAGCTAAAACAGGCGCTGAAGACATCGCCGGGTTCCATTTTCAGCAGGCTCTGGAGCAAATGAACCACACCCTGGAAATCACGGAAGAGCAAGTCACGGGCTACTTTCTGCGTGGCCTTGTGCACGCCTCCATGGGAGGTCTGCTTGATGCGCTGCGTGATATGGATAGTGCCTTGCGGTACATCGATCCTGATAAAAATTATTTTGCTTACAACCATTTTTTTAATAAAGTGGAAATTCTTGTACAAAAAGGCGTACTTTTAAAAGACCTGAACCGGATCAGAGAAGCAAAAGAAACAGGAGAACAAATACTGGCACTGGCGCCAGATAACCAGACCGGGATGATGCTCGCTTCTCTTTCATGATCGCATTTGAAAGGATTGCCTGTGAGTGATGTTAGCCTTCAACTGGTGCGCGAGTATTTTGAACTGAATTTTTTTTACATCCTGCCTCACTGGGGAATCGTCGCCGGGCAAACCAAAGAACTGGAAACAGGGTCATCTCTTCTCTTTGTGGAGCAGCAGGGGAAACCGAATCGCGCTGAACCTGAATTTTTATTGCGTTCCGGCGATATCGCCGCTCTGCATCGCGCTGCCGTCGAAGTGCGTGCCTGGCATGGCGGCAAACTCTACTCTTCCGCTATTGGCGCCACTTCCCTCTTTTCCCGGGTTGCTTCGCGCCAGACCCACGACCTTGCAACCGCCCTTTTTAAATCGGACAACTATAAGATTGTTCTGGTCGTTTCCGAACTCCCCATTTCTGAACCTGCGAAAAAAGCCGCTCTGGAAAAACTGCATGCCCGCGGTATTCACCATGTCATTGAGTTTAGGACAATTCTGGGCGACCTGCTCAGGCAGATTTCGGCTCAGGGTAATTATGGACCTTCGAAAACGCTGCAAACGCTTAAACTGCTCAAGCGGTACGGCTTCATTCACCCTGAAGAGCTGAGGCAGCTTAATCTGCCTCTGGATTCGTAAGAGGATGCCGGATAGCCTTTAACAACATCAATGAAAGGTCGGAGTATACCCTTCTGACACAGTTAAAAGCGCATTTTGCGCTTCGCTGTTCCTCTTGGGTGCCAGCATCACGGAAAGAGCGTATTCCAGATCGTCCTTATCTGCCCGACCATCGGAATGCTGGATGTTTTCCAGAAGTGCTTCCCTTTCCATCGGGTCAAGAAGCCCCATTTGCTCAAGCTTTGAAATGGTTTCCATCACCTCTTCCTGAATTTTAAAAGATTCAAAGACATTGAGATGGCGCCGGGCGGGAAACTTCAGGTCAAAAGACATCTTACCCTGCATGCCTGAAGAAACAAATTCAAAGGCTACATTTATATCCTTCTCTTTAAAGCCATCTTTCTGCAGCTCTGCACGCAGCACGTCGCCCACAGACACTGCGCCGTTAGAGGCCGCAATGCGCTGCATAATAATAGTAACCAGATTTTGAACGTCGTTTTTCATTGAATGCTCCGGAAGGATAACCTCTGCAAGTTTCCTGCATATTGTACTTTTGTTTCGCCATATGAATCAAAAGAGAGCCTTCCAGCGCACTATAAGGCTTCTTCCATGCTATACTTCTACTATTCGTCTTTCTGTTATCAACGATGATTGAGTTTGCAGCACTTCAGGTCTTTTCAATGGCAAGCTATACACTTTCCGCCTTCCATGAGCCTCTTATTAAAGTTCGCTTTCAGGAGCGCCCCAACCGCTTTCTTGTGCGCGGAATCGATGCCCAAAAACAGGAATACCTCGCTTTTCTGCCTAATCCGGGGCGGCTTTCCGAACTGCTTCTGCCGGATACATGCATTTACCTTATTAAAAAATCTCCTTCTCAAAAAGAACGGGCGACTGACTTCACCGCAATCGCTGTCGAGCGGGACGGCGTTCCTGTTATGCTGCACACACACCTTTGCAACGATATGGTGGAAGTACTTCTGAAAAAACAAAAAGTTCCTGGATTGGAAAAGGCTTCTATAGTCCGCCGTGAAGTGAAGTTCGGGAAAAGTCGTTTTGATTTCCTGCTGCAGGACCAGGCAGGCGAAATTTATCTTGAAGTTAAGTCCTGTACCCTTTTCGGAAGCGGAATCGCCATGTTCCCTGATGCAGTCACTGAGCGGGGTACAAGGCATTTAATGGAGCTTGCACACCTAGCCGAGACCTCACAGTTCCGATGCTGCGTCCTTTTTGTCGTGCAAACAGATACTGCACGTTATTTTATGCCGGATTATCACACGGACCCTGTTTTTGCCGGGACCATGGTTCAAACCAAAGATCTGCTCCGGTATGTGCCTTTGCCTGTAGCCTGGAACAGCGACATGTCTTTCACAGCCGGGCGCAAGCCTTTGCAAATTCCATGGTCATACATTCAGAAGGAGAATGAAGATCGGGGTGCCTATTTACTGGTTCTGAAACTGGAAAAGGACAGTGCTGTGACTATTGGAGCACTGGGAACCTTTACATTTAAAGCCGGTTATTATCTGTATGTCGGCAGCGCTCTGGGAAATTTATCAGCCCGTATCGCCCGGCATAAAAGGCCGCTGAAGCGCTTTCACTGGCATATTGATTACTTGCGTCAGGTTGCAAAAAACGTTGACGCTTTCCCCATACGAAGTTCCAGCAATATCGAGTGCGCTCTGGCTGACGCTTTACGTCCTTTATACGAGACGCCTCTTCCCCGTTTTGGAAGTTCGGACTGCACCTGCAGGAGCCACCTGTTCCGATCTTCTTCCTATCCGGTGCATGATGCTGAGTTTCACACTGTTCTGCAGCGCTTTCGTATGCAGAAGCCACCGGAGAACACTTTGATCTGAACTGCTTTTTCTGTTTCAATATAAGCACTGCAAGCCAAATTTCCGGAATCACCAATGAACTCTTTTACACACCAAAAGCCTTTTACCCGACCACAGATCATCGCTCACCGGGGCGCAAGCGCTTATGCACCGGAAAACACACGGTCGGCTTTTCTGAAAGCCATTGAGCTGGGTGCGGACTGGTTTGAACTGGATGTTCAACTGACCCGAGACGGCGCCATGGCTGTCTTTCATGACAGAGATGTCAGCCGTTTCGCTGTGAAACATATTCCTATATATGATCTGACCATGAGCGACCTTCGCTCTCTGGACGTCGGCTCCTGGTTTTCTGAAGAATACGCCCATGAACGTGTTATAACGTTGGAAGAAGCACTGGAGCTTGCTTCAGGAAAAATCGGCGTTTATATTGAATTGAAGAGCACTGTTGATGAAACGCCACGCATCCCCGATATGCTTGAGGTCGTTTTCCAGTCTAAATCCCTGTCTGCGTGGGATTGGAGATACTTGTTTGATGCCGGGCATCGCATCAGTGCAGACAGCATGGTTCTGGCTCAGCGTGCCATTGATTTGGTCAGGAAATACAGAGATCAATGCCGCATGGTCGTTCAGGCTTTTTCACCGGTGATTGCCATGGTGTTCCGCAAAGAGGCCCCGGATATTCCTTTTGAATTTTTGGGTATGGATCTTCCGGAACCGCCCAACATCTGGAGAGACTTCGTGCTGTTTGGCGAAAAGATTGATGTGGAAGGTTTTAACGTTTGCCGTACTTCTTTAACAGAAGAACGCTTCCTTTATTTTCAGGAAAAAAAGAAACGCTGCGCTGTATGGGTCGTAGATGAACCGGAAGAGATCCGGCAGTTTACTGCGATGGGCGTTCATGGACTCATTTCAAATAAACCGGATATCTGCCGTACGGAATTATCGGCATTGGGGTACTGAAAAACCAGGGGAATCAATCTTTTTCTCCACAACTGCCATGCCTGACAGCGAGAAGAAAGGGTGTCAATTTGGAAGGTGGCTTTGCATTTGTCGACTGGACAATCCTTTTTATTTATATGGGTGTTATGCTGGTGATTGGCGCACTGGTCTCCCGCCAGCAGTCGGACAGCCAGTTTTTTTTCCTGGGCGGTCGCTCCATGCCTTCCTGGGCAGTAGCCCTATCCGTTGTTGCAACCGCTTTGAGTGCCGCTACATTTATCGGCGTGCCTCAGATGGCTTTCGAAGGTGATTTTACCTATCTTGCAACCAATCTGGGCGCTATGATAGCCGCATTTATTATTGCGTTTTATTTTGTACCCCCTATTTATGCTGCCGGAACCGTTACCATTTACGGATATCTCGGGCAGCGGTACGGAGAGAGCGCACGAACGGCAGCCGGCGCCATGTTCCTGCTGGGCAGGCTCCTCTCCTCCGGCGCACGACTTTTTATGGCAGGCATCGGCTTTTCACTTATGCTCTATGGCGAAACAGCCCGGCATCATCTTATTTTTGCCATCCTTTTACTCGGCATTGTCGGCACTTTGTACACCGTTTCAGGCGGCATCCGTGCGGTAATCTGGACAGATGTCATACAGATAATTGTTATGGTTGTAGCAGCGCTTGCCGCTGTAGCCTATCTCGTATCCCTGATCCCCCTGACTCCGGGTCAAATGGTTGCAGAACTCACCAGCTCCCAGGGCGTCAACAAGCTGAAAGTACTGGATTTCAGCCTGAATTTTTCCAACCCTTTTACGTTCTGGTCTGCTCTCTTTGCCATGACCATTGTAAGCCTTTCCACGCACGGGGTTGATCAGGACATGCTGCAGCGGGTAATGACCGCAAAATCACCTTTTCATGGCGGGCTTGCACTGATCGGTTCCATGGCAATTGCAGTGCCTATTATCCTTGTTTTCCTTATCATAGGTGCGTTGCTTCACCTTTTTTATACACGGCCTGATCTGATGGGCAATGCGTTCCCGCCCGATGTGGTGGAAGATACCCGCAGGCTCTTTCCCCAATTTGTGTTACAGCATCTTCCCGTCGGTCTGAGAGGTCTGACAATGGCAGGTCTGATTGCCGCCGCCATGAGCACCTTCGATTCCGCTATCAACGCCATGGCGAGCAGTCTGATTGCCGACTTGTATGCGCCTCTCCGGGCGTTCCTGAAAAAAATGAAGAGCGGTCAAAAAGAAGAAGAGCACCTTCCCGATCTTGCCGGATCACGATTTGCTGTAGGGCTTATGGGTTTTTTACTGACTCTCTTCGCTATCGGCGCGATTTATTTGCAGGAACAGGGCGGAGAATCTCTCATTAACTTTGCCCTGGGTGTTATGGCTTTTGCACAGGCTCCCCTGCTGGGTGTATTCTGCACCGCACTCTTTACGAGACGCGGAAATGCCGCCTCTGCCTTGACTGCCTTCGCCACAGGCATAGGGCTTGTGCTGCTGTTACAGCCTTATATGCTGCCCAAATGGGCAGGCTTTACTTTGGGCTGGACCTGGATCTGGGCTGTCGTCAGTCCTGTTTGTTTTCTGATCTGCCTTTGCGGAAGCCCGGGCACAGAGGAAATTTCATGAATAATTCCCTTTTTCCAGAAGAAAAGCCGGTTCCCTCCTCTCTTCCCAAAAAAGAAGCACCGCTCGCCCGCCGTGTCGCCCCAAAGTCCCTCGATGAAATTCTTGGACAAAGCCACATTCTGGGTGAAGGTAAACTGCTGCGCCGCGCCATTGAAGCAGATCGCATCACTTCCATTATTTTGTATGGCCCGCCCGGATGCGGAAAAACAGCACTGGCGCGCGTTATCGCCATGCGGACCAAAGCGGTTGTGGAACCACTCAATGCTGTTCTTGCCGGCGTTACCGATATCCGGCGGGTAGTTAAGTCTGCTCAGGAACGTTTTACAACGGCACAGCGTGCCACAATCCTTTTTCTTGATGAGATTCATCGCTTTTCAAAAACCCAGCAGGACGCTCTGCTTCCTCATGTGGAAAACGGGCTTTTTACGCTTATCGGAGCGACCACTGAAAACCCCTATTTTTCAATAGTCTCTCCTCTTTTGTCGCGTTCGCAGATCTTCGAATTCAAAGCACTCTCCGAAGAAGACATTCAGGTACTTTTAAACCGCGCCCTGACGCATCGCGGTCGCGGCTTTTCCGGAATAGAAATTCAGATTGAACCGGAAGCGGCAGCCTACATTGCTAAATTTTCAGAAGGAGACGGCCGGCGCGCTATCAATGCGTTGGAATTGGCAATTCTGACCACGAAACCTGTAGAAAACACCATCTGCATCACCCTGCCCATTGCGGCCGAGTCCATCCAGCAGAAACTGCTCCATTACGATGGAAGCGGGGATTCTCATTATGATGCGGCATCCGCCTTCATCAAAAGTATGCGCGGGAGCCATCCGGATGCCGCGTTATTCTGGATGGCACGCATGATAGAGGCCGGTGAAACACCCCGTTTTATAGCACGCCGGATATGCATCGCTGCAGCCGAAGAAGTTGGCTGTGCCGATCCGATGGCGCTGGTACTTGCCAACGCCGCTTTTCAGGCTGCCGAGTTTGTCGGTTTTCCTGAAGCGCGGATCATTCTGGCTGAGGCGGCTGTCTATGTGGCATCAGCACCTAAAAGCAATGCCTCATATCTTGCCATTGATGCGGCGCTCGGGATGGTGCGTGAAGGGAAAAGCATTGCTGTCCCGGATCACCTGAAAGACAGCTCCTACCAGGGTGCGAAGAAATTGTCGAGAGGCATCGGTTATCGTTATGCCCACGATTTTGAAGATGCCTACGTTGCTCAGGACTATGGCGTTCCCCGCAGTATTTTTTATAAGCCAACTGAGCGTGGTCAGGAAGAACTGATAAAAAAGAGATTGGATACTCTGGAAGAAATAGACCGGAACGCTGCTGAGTCTGTTCAGCCTTCAGAAGAGCCGCAATAAGCCAGACGGCATGACCGTATGTCAGGTATCGGACACCGAATCCATCTGTTTTTTGATTTTGTCGAGGAGCGCAGGACTTCCGGTCAAAACCTTGTTAAATTTACCGAGGAGATCACTCGTTTCAACAGTGATCAGATGCTCCATTTTACAGGCTTCCTCAGTTGCCAGCTCTGAACTCAGCCCGAGCACCGACTCAAAAAAACTTCGCAATACTTCATAATTACGGGAAACAAGGCGGGTCATCTTTTTGCCTTCTGCTGTTAAAAGCAGAAAACGATTGGGATCTTCAGTAACCCATCCCCGCTTTTTTAATTGTGAAAGCGCCATGGAAGCCGCACCGCGGGATACTTCCAGCATTTCAGCAACATCAGTCGTCCGTGCGTAACCCAGACCGTCACGGAGAGATTCGATGGCGAGCAGATAATGTGCCCGCGAATGCGACAGATTGCTGTAGGTGTATTCGCGCCAGCTCGCCCCTTCCGCACTCATATCACGTTCTTTAGTCCCATCCTGGGATTGTGCTTTATCATTCAAAATATCCTGAGTCTCCATAGGTAGTGGACTTCAGCAGATAATCAGGAACTGAAGGTTTTGTAGTCTTTGCCTTTACAGCCTGATTAAGTAACACCAGCTCTGATGTTAAGTATTCCATACAACTATTCAGCATCTCAACCAGCAAACACCTCTGCAGATAACAGTATCACAGAGCTTAACCGGTTATGTCAAGAAGTTTCTGTAAATTGGCGGATTCAAGGCTGAAATGCAATTATTGAATTGAATAAGACTTCGGCAGGC